>Ga0326727_10028216_pt1 | contig 10228 bp, 14 predicted proteins | sample MB2enrmetagenome_FD_207643 | JGI IMG/M metagenome (GOLD analysis project Ga0326727, IMG submission 207643) | Lab enriched peat soil microbial communities from McLean, Ithaca, NY, United States - MB29MY | ecosystem: Environmental > Terrestrial > Soil > Wetlands > Peat | place: USA: New York...
AGGTAAAGCTGTTGGTCGCCACCGATGCCGCCGGTGAAGGATTGAACCTTCAATACTGCGGCGTCCTGGTCAACTACGACCTGCCATGGAACCCGATGAAGGTGGAGCAACGTATCGGGCGCATCGATCGTCTCGGCCAGAAATATCCCAAGGTGCGAATCATCAATCTGGCGTACAAGGGCACTGTCGAGGCCGACGTGTACTTCGTGGTGGGTGCGAGAATCCAGTTGTTTCAGGGGATCGTTGGAAAATTGCAACCGATTCTGTCACGTCTGCCGAAGCAGATTGAACAGGTGATGCTGGAGACGGCGGACAATCGGGATGCACTCCGTCAGCGGTTCCTGGCAGAAGTGGATCAACAGGTAACTGATGCCGACAAGGCCGCGCTGGATATCGATACGGCGTCGTTTGAATCCCTGGAGGTGCCGCCTCTGCCGGAACCAGCGATGACGTTGGACGAGATCGACGCCGTTCTGCGAGATGGACGGACGCTTCCGAAAGAGATTGAATGGAAGCCGCTGGATCCTAGGTCGTATTCGTTGCGGATGCCGGGAATGGAGAATTTGGCGCGGGTTACCACCGATGCGGACGTGTTCGAATACTCCGGCGAAAACCACCAACTGTTCTCTCCAGGCGGGCAATTGTTCACTGATGTGCAGTCGGTCGGCGCGGCGGAAGGAGAAATTGCCGAAGGAGACGGAATCTGCTGGATCGCAAATCCCGCGAACGGCGGTCCGCTGAGATTCCTTGTCCGAACGAAGTTTGGCGTCGAAGAGATCGATAATCTTGATCTTCTGCGGTCACGGCTGGCATTGGTATGTCAGGGCCCACCGCCGGAACTTGCCGCCGACACCTCGTTCTTGCGGATAACTTGATCACGGCACTCCTGCAAGGCCACCGGCGACGCATGCGGCACGAAGCAGTGCGGGTACAGGACCTGCCGTGGTGCCGAAACAGCCGGTTCGCCGCTCGCTCCTTTACGCCGGGCCCAGCGAATTGGTATGGCTCGATGCGATTACTTCCTGGAACCACGGGACGTTGCTGGTGATCGAAGCCACCGTCTACCGGGCCAGATAGCCGTTCGCGTGGTTGCCGAGCCGGACAGCGGTCCCGCCCGGCGTGCTCCTCGGATTCCGCATGGCCGGGGCATTGATCGTGCTTGCCTTGGCGGCAGCGGGTCGAAATCCCTGTCATCGCGACCGGCTCTTCGCCCTCGGCGACCGGGCCAGATGGACGGGACCTTGGCCACAGTCGCTACGGAGCATTTACGGGATGTTGCTTTGCCAGTCATAGCGGAAGATGGGCCCAGTCCTCGTAACTCAGCCGTTTATACCCATACCCGTAATCCTCAACGTGCTCAACTAATTCTGTGAGGCACTGCGAGAGGAAATGGATCTTCTCGTCATCTGGGACAGAGCCAAACAGCGACCGACGAAGCGAGTAGCAGGTCGAGCATTTTCGTCAATATTAAAATTGCTGAGGCTGAACCGGGGGAAATGACGGAGAAGAATTACTCCTTCCCTTCTATGTGGTGTTTAAGGTGTTTTGCAACCGCTTCGGCGGTTGTCTGTTGGCCGTGAAGAGTGCTCTTCTTGTCTACGGCATATGCGAACACGATATCGCCGGTTTTCTTGTCGGTCATCGAAACGCTGGCGTTCGCGTCTGAATGGATATTGCCCATGAAAACGATTTTGGCCCATCCGGCTTTCTTATCCTCAGAAACACCAGACACTACGTAGTCGGCATTGCTTTCCTCGGAAGTCAGGACGAGCTGCACATTCTTTTTCCCGAAAGCCGCCGCAAGGTACGTCTCAAATCCGCCCATTTTCTCGATGTAGACTTTTCCGCCAATCGTGATATTGGACATTGGTTTGTCTGCCGCAAACGTAATCACCGTCAATGTGAGCAGAACAATAATAAGAGTTTTCATAACCTACCTGACTATACTCTCTTTCTCTTTCTGTCCATGCACGGAGATAGCCGTTCACCTCGTCGCACGTGTCGCTTCCGTCGTCCTACTGCCAACTGATAGGCACGCCGATTTCGCTGTCGCAAATCTTCTGAAGTCCGTCGCCAGGTTCACCGGCCACCTGCTGCGGTTAGGCTTCGGCTGGTGGCGTCGGTAGACGCAGAAGACAGTCGCTTCGCCTCCGTGCTCCTCGGATTCCGCGTGGCCGGGGCATTGATCGTGCTTGCCTTGGCGGCAGCGGGTCGAAATCCCTGTCATCGCGACCGGCTCTTCGCCCTCGGGAAGCGGTGCCGCTCGGTGATTCAAGTAAAACTGCTGGTTGGCCCCCAACCTTGTTTGGAAGAGTTTGCCAGAGGCCCGGGTGTTTTATTTTGATTCGAGACACTGTTGATTTTGATCGATCACAGCGGATGTCCCATGACGCTAGGCTCAAATGAAAAGAGCCCTCCAACGTTTCTGCCAGAAGGCTCTCCCTTAACTTACCCGAGTTCGGCCCGGAGGTTCCGCACGGCCCGTGCATAAGTAGAGCCGGGCGGGATGTCCAGATCCGCGCAGATCATATGCGGGAGAATGTCGGTGCAGTTCCAAAGCTGACCGGTAATCCACCGCGCACGCCCCTTGAGATCCATCGCATCCCATGCCTCCTGCTTTTTGGGATCGAACAATTCAAGCGTCTCCTCTTCCCCCAACGGCTCGTACCAGACATCTGATGCCTGGCCGTCGAAACAAGACAGGAACGCCTCCCGCAGATGGCCGGGAGTATGGCCCCCATGAGTTGCTGAATACTTCATAACCTCAAAACGTCCTTTCTTAGAGTTTTGAGTCGCTGGCGTTTTGCTGTACATACTGCATACAGCCCACGCCTTGCCACGCCACGCGACAGTTAGTCAGAAGTTCGTCAGCGCTCAAAGGTACAGTAACATGGTTATCGCGCCAGTTCAACGATTTTGTTGGCGATCATTATGGCGGACGATCACTCTGTTGAAATGTCGCGTGGTCAAGCGTAAGATGACCTGTAATGTTACTATTGTCCTTCATCCTCGACCGACCTAGGTCGCGAGATCTCCGCCCGCCGGTTAAGTAAGTGGGCGATAGGCCGATTGTACGGCTCCAGGATTTGGAAGATGTCCTGCCATTCCTCTTCACTTACCCCCAACTGTATAAGGACGCCTTCCATGGTGCTATGTAACTTCAGCAGTTTAGCTTCGCTGGCTTTCTTTCTTCGGGGGACAGCGTGGGGGTCAATGTATTCCTGCCGTTCGCGGAGTTTTGCCCGGTAACAGGTATTACACATTCCACGGGCCCACAGCTCCTTCCACTGTTTGCAGGAAGCGCAATAATCCAACCGTCGTCGCGGCCTGGATGGTAGCTGTTGATCGATTGGGTCCTGGTCATCATCCATAAGCCCTCCAAGGTGGACATGTGGACGCAAAAACCCTTGTCCACATGTCCACGGCGGTGGTCTGGCCTACGCCTTCCAGTCCCCGATCCCGTCCCAGATGACTGCCAGTTCCCGAGACGCAGTGGCGTCCGCGTGGTGGGTCACGAGCCGATGCAGAGTAGCTAAGCTGTCGGCACCTTCGCCGCTAAACCGGTAGAACTCTTCGCCCATCTCGCGAACCTTCTGCCGATGTTCGGATTCGCAACCGAAAGGTGGCGTTTCGCGTCCCCAGTTCATTAGCTCGCGCGAAAGAACAATATAGTATCGTTTTAGGTTTGTGACATAGCGCAGATCGGACACGTCGCCCCTGGCGCGCCTGGACCGAAGTTCAGTATCGAGCCACTCACCGATTGGCCGCTTTTCAGCTTTGACGCCGGTTGCGTTCGCTGAGCACGATCCGTTCATTATGTTGACTACGCCGGAGGTGGAGAAAAGATCTTCGGTTTCGGAGTCACGCCACCGAAAACCGGAATCATCCCACTCTGAATGCGCATAGAGGTTCTGATCAGTAAAGCAGGCGTCAAACACGCGAGTCATTGGTTTCGAAAGAATCTGATCGACTCCCAGTTGTCCAGCCCTCTCACGCGAAACGCGCGGGGTGAATTTAAGGGTAAGTTTTGGCTTGGCTTCAGTCAGGTCGTCTGACGCGTTAGGCTTGAACGTAGCGCGGAGCTGACAAGATCCAGACCCTAGAACATCAAGATTGGTACAGATAGTGGTCTTGCCCGTTTTGATGACCTCACTATGGGCACTGTAGAGAGTAATTGCCAGCTTGAGTTTCAACCATGACATTGAAGCTTCAACAAGCAAATACGGAAACTTGACTACGTTGATTTGTTGTTTCATGTCTAGACGTCCTTTGAACGTTTGTTCTCTCGGATAGGCCGAGTCCTCTAGAACTTTGTGCTAGGTCGTCATCCATGAATTGGCACTCCTTTCTGGTCGTAGAAACCTACACTACGAACTAAGTTTGAATTGACTTCTCAACGAAGGGGACTTTGGGTCAGTTTGGGGACCCGTGTTGAGAAGGAGGGGCCCTGCGCACTCATTGAGCCGCATCGCGATTCAAACAGCGACTTGATCACTATGCTCACAAATTGGCGGGCGTGTCAATGGGGGGCATGAAGTGCGGTGGCGCAACCGCTTCAACGTGGTTAAAGCTATTCTCGTTGCAGTCGTGATGAACGCACTGGTAGCCTGCAATGAACGAGCGCGAGGTGCTGGCGTTATTGACGCGCATGTACAAACGCCTGCACCCAGATTCGGCGGCGGCGGAAAATATCCGCAACAAGCCACACCTTCCCCCATGGGCAGTAACTCCGCGTCTGCTGCCTGCTGTTCTATGAAGCGAGTCTTATAGATTCGCCGCACAACAGTATGTCGAAACGGAGGCGATTAGCAGTTTCTCCTGCCACTCCGGGGATCTGCCCGTTTTCGGAGCGGCCAAAGCTACGACAGGTAGTCAGCCCGCCATGCTCGATTCCGTGGCTCCCGGTTCCTTGAAACGCTTCCTTCTCCAAACTGATGGCTGGGGTGACGTAGCGTCATGCATTGCGGCCAGCCTTGACGCCTGACGAGCACTTTGAGCGCCCCGCGAATTAGCAATGCGGCTCAGATACGATGGCTTCTCGAGATGGTGGAGGAGGATCATGCTGAGTCACAGGCGTGGTGTCAGTTGGGAATCTGGACTCAGATCAGATTCCCGCGCGCTGACATGTCCGCATCGGGGGAGTTAAGCCCGACAAGATAACTATGGAGTCCGTGACCGCGTAAGTCAAGCCATTTAATGTACGGAGACTATAACATCAGCACTTACGGATGTGTAAATTGTACAAAGTATAATTGAATTATGTTTTTTATTTGTATTTTCAACTTGTAGATGTTCGGGGAACAGCCAAGGCTACAACCAGAAACAGAAAATCATTGCCCTTAGCTCGGACTTACTCGATACTGAAGTTGTGCAGCAGCATTTTACCATTGAGCAGGCGAGTGTTCGCGCCAACCGCTGCGCGCGCACAATCGCGAAGGCACTGGCAGATGGCGAACTGAACGGGCAGCGGCGAGGGCAGAGAGTTTACATTTCGAGCAAACAACTTGATAAGTGGGCAACAGCCAGAGGCATTTCCGGCGGCGCGACACCGGCGACGGCTTCGGAACTGCTCAAACTCGCGCGCGACTTAGTGCAGGAGGCGCGACGGCAACGGGCAGGAAGAAAGGATGCAGCATGAGCGTTTACCAGCCATTCTGTAAGACAGCGGCCATCGCTTCGGTTGATGAAGGCAAGCACACCGTGACGGGTGTCAGTTGCTCGGAGGCCATTGATGCCGACAACGAAATCTGCTCGTACCCCGAGCAAGTCCAACAGTACCGGGCATGGTCGGATTCGCAATTTGCGGCAACGACAGCGGCGGGAATAGGGCCTAGTAAAGGCAACGTAAGGGTCAACCACGACCCGCATCGTTTGGGTGGCGTCGTTACTGATATTGAATACCGCGACGTTCCGCGTGAGGTCTGGCTTACGACGCGGGTGCTCCCTGACGTTTGGCCGTTAGTGGAATCAGCCGCGCTAACTTCCTACTCACAGGCAGGATCGTACGTGCGAAGGTGGCATAAGGCCTGCGGCACCGAAATCCCGCGCGGGAACGCTTGCCCCACCTGCGGGTTACAAAACGCGCCGATACATTATGTTGCGCGCTTGGCGGAGGTCAGCCTGTGTGATCGCGGCAGCAACCCAGACGCGACCATTCGCTACATCAAGAGCAATGGCAGTAGCGAGTTGCGCAAGTTCGCCACGCCGACCGCAGTCGAGATGCCCGCCTGGTGGGAAGACCAAGAGCTGTGGCACGACAACGGCACGATCATGATGCCGGGCGACATTGGCGACGACCTGACCGGCTTCGAGGACATTGAGCTGGGCGAAGGCATCGCGCTGGCCAGCTTACCCCCTGCGGCGACGACGTACATCTTACCGCGCGAATATAGCGGTGACGACACAGGATTTGAGTAACAATCAGGATTTGAGTAACAATTATGTCCTTTCTTAGTATCTTCAAAGCTTCTGACACTTTCGCCACAAACACGGCTCGTCCCGAAGAACGCCGTGCTCAACTTGAGCAGATTGTCCGCGACCACGCTGCCCTGCGCGAGGCCGTCGGCCATGCCCAGGTCGCGTTCGAAACCCACGACCGCTTCCTTCGGGACCGCTACCTCAACCCGGCTCAACCTGCCGCTGTGGGCATCGAAGACGATGTAGAGGAGCAGCGGCGGCGGTCGCTCCGGTATGCGCTCGGCGAGGCGCAACTGGCGCTGGCCGAGTTCGAAAAAACGCACGATGTCAAGGCGGTCGAGGCCGAGCTGGCCGACATTCGCGACAATGCCGACGAGCGTGAACGCGGGGCGGCGCGCCAAAAACTGATCGATTTGATGATGGCGTTCGAAGCCGACATTCTGCAACCTGGCGCTGCGCGCTGGACCGAAATCGCTAAACTGGGCGACGAAATCGAGAGACGTTGGCCAAACCAGCGGCTCACGACGGACCTCCCGCACATCCCGCCGGGCGTGTTCACTACCGGCGGGGGTCTGCGGTCGGTGCCGATCTGGTTTCACGAATCGATGTGCGTGGTCGCACCGGAGGCATTCCCGGCGGACGATCCCATCCGTTTGAAAATTGAACGTATGAAGGCGGAACGCAAGATCGTCATCTGGCATCCGCTGCCGCTGGAGTGGCGCTAGCCGGGAGCGTTGCAGGTATCGCAAGCGAGACTGACCTCCAGATATCCCGGTTATCCATCCAGAAAACCCGGTCGCCCGAACCCTTCGGTTAACAGCCACCATGGCCGCTTACTCTTAGCTGCTTTGTCATCAACGCAAACGCGTCCCAGAATCCGCGCACTGTAGTGGAAAGTGTAGTAACCTAAACGAGAATTCTGGCATGGGGACTCAAATGGGCTCCATGGTTCCATTCGCGCATGTACAAAATCCCCATCCTCGTTCTTTCAGTCACGCACCCGGCGTAAATAGATTTCCGTTGTCGGCAATCCTAAGCGGACAACCATGCTCCGCATCACCTCCTCCGCACTTATGAATTCTGGTTTCGTCTCTTCGCTGCCGTCCCAGTTATTCAATGCTCTGTTGCAACGTTTCCCGTATTCATCCACACCAGAGTTTTCTAATGTCACTTCTGAAGGGGCCAACGCGCTGTGGAGGTATCTAATTACAGCGTCGTAAGCCTCAGATGTGGAGGCGATGTCCGGACTATCCTCTGCCATGAAGCCGACGAGTCTTTCAACGCGCGGCTTGAATAGTATGTGCCAGATGAGATTAGTATCACTTTGGTTGGTCGGACGTGGATCTTCCTTCATCAAAAAATCAGTACATCGAATCACGTCTTTTTCAAGGTTTCGCAGTTCGGGGACGGCAACGCATAGCTTTTCGAAAAAAGCACTCCGCTTCTCTAATCGATATACCATGCATCAATCCTACGAGAATCGAGGTAAGCGACTTGTTCTCACGTCTTCTTAGGATGCGCACCTATCCACATGATGTCGAACTCAGTTGGGATGCCTCTGGATTCTAAGAGCTTACGTGCGGCAAACTCAGATTCTCGCCGTGCCCTATCAACACCTTCATACGTTCCTAATATCTGGATTGGCTCCCAAGTTTTCGTGACGAGAGACGCAGTCCAACTATCACAGTCTCCACGTTTCAACTGCACTTTGTACTCATCAGCAATTCTCCCAATGAGTAAGGTCGTTTCTGACGTCATGGAACGTAGGGTATCACGATCAGTTTCGGTTGTTCCCGCATGGCGCGTTCGTGAAACATGCTTGCTTCCTGCCTCGTCCGCTCGCCTGCTGGGTGCATCAATTGCGGAAGATTGGGTGTAAAATCTGATGTCGATGCACGAAGTTCGTAAAAGCATCGGCCGAAGAGTCCTGGATATAGTCATCGGCATCATCGGGCTGATCGTATGTGGTGCAGGGGCTGTCCTGCTGGTGGGTGTAGCGGCATGGCTGGTCTGGCTTTTGGGTGCGGGATGGAGAACAGGAATCGTTCAGCGCGTGCTTACAAACTCAAGCCCGTTAAAGGAGAACAACGGGTTCTGGGTCGGTTTTGCTTACGGGTTCTTCGCTTTCCCCGTCGTCATTTTGATGTTCCAAGTAGCCAAGAGGATTATCAAGAAACGGGAAGAACGGCGGGAACAAAAGAGACTGATGGAATGGTACGAATCGCGGAAAAGGAAATCCAACGACGCGAAAACGGAACCCGCGCCCGATACCGGGGGAACGCGGCGGTCATACTGAACGTCAACGGCAACGAAATCTATGGCAGAAGCCATCGGCTTGCTCCAGCCAGCCGCACGCCTCTAGCCCCTGCGGCACATCCCGACGGGCAGCAACACGGTAAGCAGTCACCCTCCGCTGGCGCGGTACCCCGCATGGTTGGATAGCCAGGGGGGCTTTTTCATTGCCGTATCCCCAGCGCATACCAGCAACGTGTCCTTCTCACTCCTTGTAAGCTTTCTCCGCACATTCGTCACAGATTGGCATCCACGCGAAGGCGTATTCCTGTTTTCCCTTGTCCTGAATAGTCGCTTCGTAATTCCAGGAACCACTCCGCTTCGCGCCACACTTCCAGCAATCAAATACTGGATAACCGAATATGATTCCCGGTTCAACAAAATCATCTTCGCTTGACCACCGATAAGTCCGCGAGGGCTCCGGATGCCGCCTACGTTCCCGTCGCAGACCCGCCAGCGACGCGGCCGTTGTCAAAATTATGAGCCAGAAGATCAGCCCATGGTTATGGGCACCTGGATAGACGAACCACATTCCCAGCAGTATCAGCAATGGCACGCTCACCGCACGCCAGTGCGTCTCCGCACTGGACACGCCACAACCGCGTTGCCACGCCGCGCATTTTCTCCCCCAGCCAAATGGGATGCCGACTGTTAAAGGCGACGAGAGAATTGCGATGCCTACATAACCGAGGATTTCAACTGATTGATTCAGCACATGTACACGTTATCTCGTTTTGAATTCGTTCCCGGCAAGGCGTCACGCGCTTTCCGCTCAATAGCACACTGAACGCGTTCCCAATCAGATCGCATCGCAAATGCGCCTACGATCCGGAAATTGCGTTCAGGGACGCGCAGGGAGTAGGCAGAGCGGCTGACGTGCCCGCGCATTCCGGAGTCTCGTGGGATCATAGTATACATGGCAATTCCACCAGAAGTTGCCTTCGATAGATTTCTCCGCTCGCAAACTGTCTATAAGGAAGGCAAGCAGGACTTGGACCGGCTTGACCGCCCAGAGGATCGCGCACCATTGACGGCGATACAACATACCCTCAATCTGGCGCTACGCAATGAAAACCGCAGTGTCCCGGAGCATAAAGAGCACGCGCCGTTTCATCTGGATTACGTCAATACCGGCACTGAGAACGCGCACGCTTATTCATGCCAGGATTATTCATTCGTCGGTCTCACGATGGGGCTTATTCGCAAGATAACTGATGTGTGTCTGCGTCTTAGTGGGTCGGATGAGATCACCGCACATCTAGACATCGAGGTCACGCCCGACGTGCGGAACGGTCTTCAAGCGATTTTGTTTGACAATGCCCTGAGCTTTATAGTGGCGCATGAATTTGCGCATATCGTTCACGGGCATGTTGAACAGCGCGGCGCGAAATCCAATTCATTTAATGAACTTCTGGATGATAGCGATGTTGCCAGCCTTGAAGATCAGATTATGGAAACCGACGCAGACGGCTATGCAGCTTATCAGGTGCTGGCTAACGTGATCGGTACAAACAGGTGC
>Ga0326727_10028217_pt1 | contig 10228 bp, 8 predicted proteins | sample MB2enrmetagenome_FD_207643 | JGI IMG/M metagenome (GOLD analysis project Ga0326727, IMG submission 207643) | Lab enriched peat soil microbial communities from McLean, Ithaca, NY, United States - MB29MY | ecosystem: Environmental > Terrestrial > Soil > Wetlands > Peat | place: USA: New York...
ACAAGCGCCTCCAACAGCGGTGCCCATTCCAATTCCGCTACCTATGGCCCCTAGCCCAATGGCAAGGCCGGCAGCGAGGACGGTCCACTGGAAGACACCTGCATTGGTTGCAGTTATGTCCGCTGCAAAGGCAAGGCCCGCGAACAGGGTAATGGCCAGCATCGTCAATCCGGCAATAAATACTCTCTTCATGAATTAAAAACCTCCTTGGTCTAGTATCAGTGTGCCTCTTCAATAGATCCCACGATGTACATCATGGTCAGCATGATGAAGACGAGGGTCTGAATGAGAGAGGTAAACACCTGCAAAAACATCATTGGCAACGGTATGAGATAGGGCACAAGTAGAGTAAGAATGACAATCGCCAAATCTTCTCCCATGATATTCCCGAAAAGACGGAAACTCAATGAGAGTATGCGGCTTAGATGGCTGATTATCTCTATGGGAAGCATAAGAGGAATAAGCCAGGGTACCGGTCCAAGAAAGTGCTTCACATATTTCACACCGTGAGCCTTGATTCCCACATAATGTGTAGTAAAGAACGACACCAGGGCCAGGGCCAGTGTCGTGTTCAAATTGTTCGTCCCCGACTGGAACCACGGTATAATTCCTATAAGGTTGCAGGAAAGAATGAAAAGCGCCAAGGATGCAATTAACGGGAAGAACGGCCGGCCGTGTTCGCCCATTGTCTGGACTACGATGTCCTCCAGGGTCGACACTACCACCTCCCAAAAATTCTGAGCGCCTTTCGGAACCATCTGAAGCCGATTTTTCACCAGTACGGCCGCCACCACCAAAATTACCATGACGATCCACGTGTTGAGGATATTGTTCAGGTCCGTATGCTGGATACCCCATTTCTCCCAGAACGGTTCCATTGAGTGGAATGCGGGATTGGAAACAAGGTCGGTCAGGTTGGGTGGATGGATGTCCGCAGCCATTTATCAGACCTCCTCTGGTCTTCTATTTGCTATCTGGATTAAGACCAACATCACAATAAGTCCCACTGGGACTACCGACAGGCCGGTCACCAGACCCAAAGGGTCTACGTTCAAAAACTTGAGAAAAACGTAGAAACAAATTCCCAGCAGTATAAGTCTCGCGTAAAAGTCTGCGAGCAGCAACACGGTAGTGCGGGTCTTGTCCTGGAAGCTCGTTCTTTTAATCTTTCGCGCCGAGATCCATGCATTACCAAGCACCAGGGCTCCTCCGGCAGCAAATCCGACCGCGAAGCCATAGGGAGCAAAAACGACGCAGACCAGGAGTCCAACGAGGTAAACCAACCCCGAGAGAGCGAACCATGCTCCTGGGAGCTTGTCGAAGTTCATTCAGTCTTGTTATCCTCATCAGCCCGCAACTGATTGCGAACCACAACCCACACGTTTCGCCCCGCCGCCGCAATGCCGAGACAAAAGAAAAAGATGCTCAGATAAGGGAAGGTGCCGAATTTGCCGTCCAGCCAGTACCCTATCCCAGCTCCGATGAATATGGCAAGAACTATTGAGGCGCCCAGTTGCAGGGCGTCACCCACCAATTTCCAGTTTGTGTTAGTCCTCTTCACGAAGAATATGTCATTAACAGACAACAGGGGCTGGTGTCAAGATAGATATTTCCCATGGTTGAAAAAATAGGAAGGACTCCGGAAAGCTGAGCTTGTCGAGTATCGGCGTCGGCCGCAGTTCGTGAATGCCGCAAAACTTGTGAGTGTCCAGGGTTGCGCAAGCCAAAGGAAATGTTTACCTGTAATATAAAAGCGGGTTGGCAAGGAGGTAACAGCATGATCAGCCATCAAATTCAGGATGCTTTTAATGAACAGCTAAATGCTGAACTGTATTCAGCATACCTGTACCTTTCTATGTCGGCTTATTTCGAGTCGATCAACCTGAAAGGTTTTAGTAACTGGATGCGCTGTCAGGCTCAGGAAGAAATGGTTCACGCCATGAAGTTCTACGGTTTCGTCAATGATCGGAGCGGCAGGGTCGTATTATCCGCAATCGAAGGCCCTCCTGTGAAATGGGAGTCCCCTCTCAGTGCATTCGAGGACGCATACAAGCATGAACAGAAGGTAACGGGCTTGATCAATGGCCTCGTGGACCTGGCGTTAAAGGAAAAAGACCACGCAGCGGGAACTTTTTTGCAATGGTTCGTGACCGAACAAGTTGAAGAAGAGGCGTCCGCGGACGGGGTGGTGCAGAAGCTGAAGCTTGCCGGAGGGCAGGGAGCAGCTCTATTTATGATAGATGCGGAGTTGGCGACGCGGGTATTTACTATGCCGACGGCACAGGGTGGGCAATAGTTGGAGAAGAATTGAAAAGCTTGTTCGACATTTTGGCAGGCGCTTAATCATCATTAATAAGGAGAATGGAAAATGGAAGACTGGTGCGACAGGACGTTGCAGATGTTGGCCACCGCGATGGAAAAGGAAGAGAAGGGAAGGGACTTCTACAAAGACGCGGTAGCCAAGTGTACCAATGAACTCGGAAAGGAGATGTTCCTCACGCTCATGGGGGAAGAGGGGATCCACATTCAACGTCTGAAGCAGATCCATGAGGAAATTAACAAGGGGAGAGTGTGGTCTGAAAACTGGAAGGCGTGCCGTGTCGAGAACGAAGATCTGAACAAACTCGTGAGGGACCGCATCAGCAAGCTCGGGCGCGAAGTTAAGGCTGAATCAGGTGATTTGGAAGCGCTCGAAATCGGCATCCAGATGGAGCAGGGAGCGATAAATTTTTATGAAGACCAGTTGGGAAAAGCGTCCGAGCCTCTGGAGAAGGACTTTGTGAAGCGCATGATTACGGAAGAACGGAAACACTTTGCCGCTCTCGAAGACTTGAAATTGTACTTTACCAATCCTGAATCCTGGTACGTTGAAAAAGAACATCACGGATTGGACGGCGCCTAATACATATTCGACGGCGTCGGGCCGCGGAATTATGGAGATACTGAGAACTTCCGGATCACAGAAGTGACTGGGGGCAGTGGTACATCTCTGTCCAGGGATATGGCGATACTCAAAAGTAACGACAGAATAAGCGGATGATCTGGTGGCGACGGGCATCTTTGCCCGTCATTCCCGCCAGAGAGACTGGAAGTCCGTACCACAACTTGGCAGGGGCCGCCCAAGCGCAGTGCGGCTCTTGTTACCCTCCCAAAGGTGAGGCTCCAACCTGCGAAACTATAATATGTTTCTATTCGTGAGGGGGACGATTCTTCAATGCCGAGTCCGCTACTTCTGCGAAGATCTTTATCGATTCCGCCAGCGCGCGCAATGTAACGAACACAATGAAGGCGATGGCTATGCCGGGGATGCCGAACATAAACAGGCCGAGCAAAGACCCGAATAGAGAGAAGTCACTGCCGGAAAGAGCAATGTGGGGTAAAATCAGTATCCCCGCGACCACGCAAACGTATGAGATCAGAGCCGCGATTCCCAGTATTCGGCAATAAGTGAGGGTCCGGGTCAGGTCTGGGAACGGATCACCGATCTTCCTTGCCACCGACTCCTCTCGAATTTTGGTGGGAGGAGAGGCTTTGATTTCTGCCCTGGTGGTTCTGCCAGCCTTTTGGCGTCTCGCCTGGCTGGAAGCACTCTTTTTCCCGCCCACCTCAGCATGTTCGTCCTTGTATGCTTTGGTTCTGCTCGGGTCCGAGAAGCCGCAGCGAGGACAAGTGATGAATTCTTTGCCTTGAATGTTGCCACATGCAGGACATATAAAAAGGCCTAAATCTACTGTTCTTTCGGAAATTGGAACCCTGTCGTCCAACTCGACCTGGGTTATTGCTCCCGCGGTCACCAATTTGTGGAAAACACTCTGAAGTCCCTGAGCTGAGAGGGTGTATTTTTCCATCAGGTCTTGATCGCTCAATCCGGCCCTGATGTCTTTGAGGATCTCTCTTGCAGTGATTTTCCGTTTTTCCATCCAGAGTCCTTTTGTCCTACACCGCTTAATAGTCGTTGTCGCGCGGGCGCTTCACCGGATTGCGTACAGGTGTCCATCGTCACTTCCGAAATAGATGACTCCGTCAGCTATCGCTGGTGACGAATATACCGGGCTGCCGGTTTTGAATCTCCAAATTTCCAGCCCGGTGGTCAGGTCCAACGCGTACAAAATACAGTCGGCACTACCAAAGTATACCATGCCACCGGCAAGAGTGGGGGAAGAATAAACAGCTCCACCTGTTTCAAACGACCATCTGGGCAGGCCGGTCTTGACGTCCACAGCGTAGACATGTCGATCGGCGCTTCCGAAATAGATGACGTCGTACGCGCTGGCTGGGGAGGATGAAACCTTGTCTCCGGCCGAGAAATGCCATCTTTCCTGTCCGGTGCTGCTGTCCGCGGCATAGAGACACCGATCTCCGCTCCCGAAATATACCACGTCCCTGGCGATGACCGCGGCAGTAGAAATCGGTCCGTGTGTCTTGAATTTCCAGATCGCTTTGCCTGATCGGATATCAATAGCGTATAGGTGGCCGTCGAGGCTTCCGAAGTAGACAATTCCGCCATTAATTGCGGGCGGGGAATAGACCGGCCCACCAGTCTTGAACTTCCAGCGCTCAGCCTGACTTGCTACGTCAACCGCATGAAGGCTGCCGTCGACCCCCCCGAAGTAGACGCGTCCATCAGCCAGTGCCGGGGAAGAATAAACAGGTCCCGTGGTCACGAACTTAAATTTTTGTTCACCCTTGTCGTAGTCCAAACCGTATACTGCTCCATCCAGACTCCCGAAAAAGACCACGGACTGTGCTACGGCACAGGAAGAGTAAATCGAGCTGCCAGTCGCAAACCTCCATTTCTCCTGGGCAGTCTCTTTGTCAACAGAATAAAAATTCCCGTCGAGGCTTCCAAACAAGATCCTGTTTTGGACCACTGCAGGAGAAGAAGAAACCCATCCACCTGTCTTGAACTTCCACTTCAGTTGGGTGAGCTTGGTAATTCCTCTGGTGTCATACAAGCCGGTACGTCGGAGATTGGAACGAAACATTATGTCGTCTTGTCGGTCACTGGCGCCGGTGGAAGGACCGGGTCGGTGTCGACTCTTACTCTTCACCTCGGAAGTACCGTTCAACTGTCTTTTTTTGTATTTAGATACTATGACTCCGCACTGAGGACATTCGTCGAACTCCATGAATTGGGGCATGTCACACGCCGGGCACCTGTAAATGGCGATGTCGACCGACTTCTGACTCAACGGAATGCGTTCGTCAATTTCCGTCTGGCTCATGAGTTCCGCTTTCACCAATTTGGCGAAAAGACTCTGGAGCCCCATTGCTGAAAGTTTGTACTTGTCCATAAGAGCGGAATCACTCATCCCTGCCCGGATATCGTCAACCGCATCTTTGGCGTCAACCTTGACTTTACCCATATCTGTTTCCGTTCGCTCCGGTGAAAACTTTAGCGTCAGCGGTCTTTGCGGCCGGTCGAATAAGGTGCCCGGTTTTTTTGCCGAGCAAAGATGTGAAATCACCTACCTGAAGCGTCCACCTTTGACGCTTCCGCCCATCTCCGCGTGACACGGCCGCGCTATTTCATGCAGTCGTAAGGCAAGATCCATAGTGATTATGACATGATTTTATTGTAATAACACTAACATACCCGCATGGCAAAGTCAACAAAAAATGGTCACAGTGTCTTGTACAACAAATTGATATTCCTTGAGATAATTCGGGCGCACTTCGAGGTCCTTTGCCTTAATGCCGTCTGATTGGTCAGAAAAACCGACCGTTATGCGCGAAAAAAGCTGAAAACCGTGGAGCGGGTCGCAAGGCGCCCGGTATCACGAGCGAACTAGGGCTCCGATGGGTACGATCGTGGTTCGCCGAGGGTCCGTGCTTGGGACTTGCCGTTTTTTTGTGTTGATATTAATGTCCGCTTGGCTATGTTGGGTTCCCCTCCGACGAACCCGAAACGTCGGGGGAGCGGAACGCATGAATAAAAGGAAATGTTGTCGTGCAGGTCGTAAGAGAAAAAGGGAGTGGCCGCAAGGAAGGCTCCTTGCACCAGGAAGTCGAAAAGCGCTATCTCGCCTATGCGCTTTCCACTATCGTGTCACGCGCATTGCCGGATGTGAGAGATGGTCTCAAGCCCGTACACCGCCGTATCCTCTACGCAATGCACTCAATGCGGCTGACTGACGCCGCCAAGATGAGAAAGTCCGCGGCCGTTGTCGGCGAGGTTATCGGTAAGTATCATCCTCACGGAGATCAGGCCGCTTACGACGCACTCGTTCGAATGGCTCAGGATTTTAGCCTTAGATATCCTCTGATAAACGGCTCGGGGAATTTCGGTTCCATCGACGGCGATTCACCGGCTGCGATGCGGTACACGGAAACGAGACTGAGCACTTTCGCGGGGACGCTTCTCAGGGACATTGAACGAGGTACCACTGATTTCCGGCCTACTTACGATGCAATAGGCGAGGAGCCTGATGTGCTCCCTTCGGCCGTTCCGAATCTCTTGCTGAATGGGTCCTCCGGCATAGCAGTGGGTATGAGCTGCTCTTTCCCACCTCACAACCTGGGCGAGGTTGTTGCAGCGTGCCGAGCGGCGATCCGACAGACCGACCTGGGTTCCAGAGAACTCCTGAAGTACGTTAAAGGCCCCGACTTTCCCACGGGCGGAGAAATCCTGGACGATCCGGATCATCTGACCGAGGTTTACACAACCGGCCACGGGTCCATCAGGGTTCGAGGAACCTTCGAAGTAGAAAGCCTGAAACACGGGCGCACCAATTTGATTGTCACATCGATCCCCTACTCGGTGAACAAATCACGGCTAATTGAGAGGATCGCCCAGCTAATCAGGGACAAGAAACTCAAACACGTCCAGGATGTGCGGGACGAAAGCACCAAGGACGTAAGGATAGTGCTGGAGCTGCGGGGAGGAGACGTCAAGCCGGATTCGGTCATGGCGTTTCTTTACAAGAACACGGACTTGCAGATCAACTTCCCGCTGAACTTCATAGCCATTACTCCCGAAGGGGTCCCGGAGCGGCTTGGGTTGGCCTCTATTATCAGATATTTTCTGGCCTTCAGATACGAAAAGGTGGTTCGCAGACTGGAACACACCCTAGCGATTCTTCAAAAGCGGATCCATCTTTTGGAGGGCTTCGCGCTCATCTTTCAGGACCTCGACAAGGCATTGCTCATCATCCGGTCTGCCCGGAGCAGAGAAGAGGCGGAGCAAGGTCTTAGAGAAAACTTCCCACTGGACGATGAACAGATCGAAGCCATCCTGGAGACGCGCCTGTACAAACTTGTGGGCATGGAAATCGGCAAACTTCTGGATGAACGTGCTGCCAAGAAAAAAGAGGCTCAGGAAATCTCACGAGACCTTGCCAGTCCTGAAAGACTCTGGCAGATCATAGACCACGAGCTTGCCGATGTGGCCTCAAAATTCTCGGACAAGAGGCGTACACGGATCGTAGGGGAACAAGACGCAACGGCCCTGGAGTACGATCCCGACGAGTTCGTTGAACACGCCGACGCCACAGTTATTCTTTCCAGACAAGGGTGGATCAGGCGTATCAAGAGCGAGGTAGGAGACGATGCTTCCCTGAAGTTCCGTGAAGGGGACAGCCTTTTCGGTATGGTCAGGGTGAATACCGGCAAGACAGTCGCCATCTTTTCGAATTTGGGAAAGGTCTACGTTATCAGAGCATTGGATGTCCCTGCTTCACCCGGGTTTGGAGAATCCATAAGCAGTCTGCTGAACTTTGTGGACGGAGAGTCAGTCGTGGGGTTCATAGCTCCTGATCCTGCGATCTGTGTGGGCGGTGAAGACGTCTCTGCCGGCCACGAAGAGGAACCGCCGGTGGAAAGAGACGGCAATGGTCAGGCACCATCGCAAATGTATATGTTCGAGCCTTCCGGAAGCCGAGTGGAAACTGCTCCGATTCCGGAGACGTCAGCAGTCTCAAGAGGCCTCCTGATAACCCGCCTTGGCCGGGGATTCAGATTCGAATATGCAATTTTGCGGGAGCCCACGAAGCGGATAGGCAGGCGGCTGGTGAACTTGGAATCGGAGGACGAGGTTATGGCGGTCAAGCCCGAGGATGGTGAATTGGTCGCGGTTGCAATTGATTCCGGTAATCTTCTGGTATTCGCTGCAGATCAAGTTCCAATTCTCGCCGGTCCCGGAAGAGGTGTGCGCATGATGAAGGTCCCTTCCGGATCTCAGATAATTGCCATGGAACTCGTGAATCCCGGTGATTTCTTGGAGATTAGGCCCAAAAGAGGCAAAGAAAAAAGAATGCAGGTTAAGAACATCCCGACCAGGAATCGTGCCGGCAGCGGGAAGAGGGTTTGTTCCGGAATTCTGCAAGTAGCGTCCGATCGTAGCAGCAAAGGCCAGGTTCAATGAGTGATTCCTATACGGTAGAAGATATTCAGGTGCTGAAAGGGCTGGAGGCGGTTCGCAAGCGGCCCGGCATGTACATTGGTGGAACGGGCCGGGAAGGACTGCACCAACTCGTGTGGGAAGTCCTGGACAACAGCGTAGACGAGGCACTGAACGGCCACTGCGATTTCATCGACGTGGTTTTGGCTGCGGACGGGAGCATCTCGGTCGAAGACCGGGGACGCGGTATACCCGTCGAAAAACACCCGACCACAGGCAAGAACACGGTGGAAACAATCTTCTGCAACCTTCACGCAGGGGGAAAGTTCGATGATGATACGTACAAGGTGGCGGGAGGCCTCCACGGAGTAGGGGCCGCGGTGGTGAACGCTTTGAGCGAAAAACTTGTCGTAGATGTTCACCGTAACGGATTTCGGCATGTCCAGGAATTTCGACGCGGACAAGCTGTCTCGCCTTTGCAGAAGATGGAACCGTCGAGACACACGGGCACTAAGGTTATGTTCTTGCCCGATGCTGATATCTTTCCTGACAGGCTCTTTTCCAAAGATCTGATACGAGAGCGGCTGGAAAGCAAGGCTTTCCTTATCGCAGGTCTCAAGATTCGACTGAGGGATGATGTCCAGGGAACTGTTGAGACCTTTGTTTATCCTCAAGGCATAACTGATTTCCTCCAGAAGCTGGTGGTTAATCGGCCCTTGGTGGATGCACAGCCCTTTTATTACCGACACGACAACGATCTGCGGCTGGAGTTGGTGATGGCCTGGACAGCCGAGACACAGACCCGCTTACTTTCATTTGTGAACTCCATACCCACGCCTGCCGGGGGTACCCACGAAACCGGATTCAAGAATGGAATAACCCGTGCACTAAGGACGTACATCGAAAAACGCAACGGTCTGCCAAAAGGGATTAAGACCGTTTCGGCCGAAGACGTGCGCGAAGGCCTGGTCGCGATTCTCTCGGTTTACCTTCACGAAAATCTGGAATTCCAGGGACAGACAAAGGAGCGCCTCAACAGCCGAACAGCCTTGCAGGTGGAACCGGTTATCCGCAGTGCCTTCGAAACGTGGCTCCATCAAAATCCCACCCAAGCGGCTGCAATAACCAATCGCGTCGTTCTCGCGGCTCAGGCTCGCACGGCATCACGCGCGGCCCGGGATGAAGTCAACCGTAAAGCTGCGACACGCAGGCTGACGCTCCCCGGTAAGTTGGCGGACTGTTCTTCGACATCACGAGACGGCACAGAGCTTTTTATCGTCGAGGGCGACAGTGCCGGAGGTTCATCAAAGCAAGCCAGAGACAGAAAGTTCCAAGCTATTCTTCCGCTTCGAGGGAAGATTCTAAACGTTGAGCAGGCCTCCGCGGAACGACTCAAAGCCAACCGCGAGATCCACGATCTGGTTCAGAGCATCGGGACCGGAACCGGTCAGTCATTCGATTATTCGCGGCTGCGATACGGCAAAATCATCATCAATACCGATGCGGACGTTGACGGCCATCATATAGCGACCTTGCTGTTGACTTTCTTTTACCGTTTCCTACCGGAATTAATGCGGCGAGGTCACGTGTACCTTGCAGTTCCGCCCCTTTACAAGATCCGGATAGGTTCAGGCAAGAAAGCCTCCATTCAATACGTGTTCTCCGATCAAGAAAAGGAAAAGATACAAAAGCAAAAAAACGGCAAGGAAATTGAAATTCAAAGATTCAAGGGTCTTGGTGAGATGGACGCTGAAACGTTGAAGACTACCACAATGGACCCATCCACGCGAACAATTCTGAGAATGCAAATAGACGACGAGGACAAGACGCACGAGATATTTGACACGCTCATGGGCAAGGACGTGAGAAAGCGCTTTTCTTTCATCAAGG
>Ga0326727_10028218_pt1 | contig 10227 bp, 10 predicted proteins | sample MB2enrmetagenome_FD_207643 | JGI IMG/M metagenome (GOLD analysis project Ga0326727, IMG submission 207643) | Lab enriched peat soil microbial communities from McLean, Ithaca, NY, United States - MB29MY | ecosystem: Environmental > Terrestrial > Soil > Wetlands > Peat | place: USA: New York...
CTCAGGTCAGCCACGTGCCACCAACCTTTCATGAATCGATTGCGCGGCCAGCTTGCCATCCTGCACGGCCATCACGGTGGAGGCCGCGCCGCGCGCGCGGATGCAATCTCCCCCGGCATAAACGCCAGTCAAACTCGTTTCGAAATTTGCGTTCACCTGGATGAATCCTTTTTCGGTTTTGAGTTTCAGGTGTGAAGCAATGGATGGTTTTTCTTGCCCGATGGCCTTCACAATCTGGTCCGCGGGAAGAAGGAATTCCGATCCGGCGACAGGTTGCGGCGAGGGACGCCCGGAGGCATCCGCCGGCCCCAAGCTCATGCGCAAGCATTCCAGCGCATTCACCGACCCGCTTTCCACATGCACGCGCACAGGCTGCGTCAAGAAAGAAAAGCGCACGCCTTCCCGTTTGATGAAGTCGTACTCGTGGGCGTACGCGGTCATTTCCTTCTCCGAGCGGCGATAGATCACCGTGACTTGACTCGCGCCGAGCCGCTTGGCGATCGTGGCGCAATCAATCGCGGTATTGCCCGCACCAATGACCACGACGTTTCGGCCGATCACGAGGTTGGGAGCGTCCAATTTGCTCTGCTCGATGTATTCCAATCCATCGATAATGTGCTCTTCGCCGGGAATGCCCAAGGTCGTCGTGACGCCCAGGCCCACACTCAGAAACACGGCGCCGAAGTTTGCATTCAGATCGGCCAGGGTGAAGTTTGTGCCGAACTCCTTGCCGGTTTCCACCTTGACGCCAAGTCTTGCGATCATCGTGACTTCCGCCAGCGCCACTTCGACCGGCTCGCGAAGGCCGATGATACCGTAGGTCGAAAGACCGCCCGCCAGGTCGCGCTTTTCAAATAGCGTCACACTGTGCCCGCGCTTCGCCAACTCGCCCGCGCAGGAAAGGCCCGCGGGGCCGGCCCCGATGACCGCCACGCTCTTGCCCGTGGTTTTCGCGGGTTGGAAAAGGTCCATGCCCTTTCCATAAGCAAAGTCCATGGCATAGCGCTGCAGCCGGCCGATAGCGATGGGCTTGTGTTCCGTGCCGAGGACGCATGCGCCTTCGCACAATTCCTGCACCGGGCACACGCGCGCGCAGGTGGCGCCGAGCAGGTTGGACTCCAGGATGGCGCGCGCGGAGCCGCGCAAATTTTGCGTGGCGATTTTCTTGATGAACTTGGGTATATCGATGTGCGTGGGACAGGCGTGCGTGCAGGGCGCGTCGTAGCACATCAAACATCGTGCCGCTTCGACGGCGGCTTCGTTGCGCGTCAGCGGCGGCAAAAGCTCGTCGAGGGTATTCGCATGAGCCGTTCTTAGCTGAATATCCGTCAACCCATCCTCCTGGTCCAGAGAGACGCGTCGATCTGTGTGCGTTCCATCCTCTTGGATAACCGGAATGAGGCGTCAGACTATCGCATGTGTCCGGGAAATTCCACTGAACAGTCGCCCTTTTTCGCCAGCCTATTCTTCGCCGATGTCTTCATTCCACACGACAGGATTTGCGCGAATATAGTCGGCAAGCAGCGCAACGCATTCCTGCGAGTCGAGATCGACTACCTGTACGCCCAGGGAACGCAACCACTCGATGCCACCTTGAAAGTTCCTGCTTTCGCCAACCACCACGGTGCCGAATCCAAACTGGCGCACCAAACCGCTGCAATACCAGCACGGCGCGAGCGTCGTCACCATGATCAGTTTGCGGTAGCTTTTTTGCCGGCCTGCATTGCGGAACGCGTCCGTCTCTCCGTGCACGGACGGATCGCCGTGCTGCACGCGGCGATTGTGCCCCGCGCCGATCAGTTTGCCTGTCTCGTCGAAAATGGCCGCACCGATGGGAATGCCGCCTTCCCTCAGGCCAAGGCGCGCTTCCACGAGGGCGACGGCGAGCATGGAATGGTAGTCCGGTGTCGAGGTCATGCTTTCTCCTGACTCAGGCGCGCAAAGAGATCCCCAATTATATCAAGCCGAGCTCGGCGGAACGCTGGGCGGCGCGATCATCAAAGACAAACCTCTCGGCTTCATCAGTTACCAGCATATTCACAGCTCCGTGTGCGTGACGGCATAGATCGCAGTCATTTTTCGGAGCATCATGGGACGCATGCTACTATTCTCGCCAGAATCTTGATTCGGGAGCGGGACCGCTGCACGACTGGCCTGCCATGGGTCGACAGCGTTTTATCCTGCGGCGGTGATTGCGGCGAATGAGTAAACCGGAGGCCTCCATGAAGCTGGATCACGGGGTATTGAAGAGTCTCCCCAAGGTGCTGTTGCATGAGCATCTGGACGGCGTGTTGCGGCCGAAAACGGTAATTGAGCTGGCAAGAAGCACCGCGTACGACCAACTCCCCACGGAAGATCCGGAAGAACTGGCGCGCTGGTTCCACCAGGGGGCGAACCAGGGCAGTTTGCCAAAGTACCTGGAAGGGTTCGTGCACACGATCGCGGTGATGCAGACCGAAGAGGCACTCGAGCGAGTGGCTTACGAACAAGCGGAAGACCTAAGCCGCGACGGCGTGGTCTATTTTGAGACTCGCTTTGCTCCGATTTTTCATACCCAGAGAGGATTAACCCACCAGCAGGTGGTCTCCGCCGTGCTAAGGGGCCTGGAGCGGGGTCGAAAGGACTTTGGAGTTTCTTGCGGGCTAATCATCTGCGCGATGCGCAATATGGACGTGTCGCTGGAAATGGCCGAACTTGCCGTTGACTTTCGCGAGCGGGGAGTTGTGGGCTTCGATCTGGCGGGTGAGGAGGGCGGGTATCCTCCCAAAAAGCACGTGGACGCGTTTCACTATATTCAACGGCAGAATTTCAACATCACCATTCATGCCGGCGAGGGATTTGGGAAAGAATCGATTTGGCAGGCCATTCAATACTGCGGAGCGCACCGCATCGGACACGGGACACGGTTAATCGATGATATCGCCGTCGTGGACGGCAAGGCCGTGAAATTGGGCGACATCGCGCAGTACGTCCTCGACAAACGGATTCCCCTGGAGATCTGCCTGCTCAGCAACGTCCATACAGGTGCCGCACCCAGCGTGTCTGAACATCCCTTTAAGATTTTCTATCAGGCAAAATTTCGCGTCACCCTGAACACCGACAACCGGTTGATGAGCGACACCTCCATGACCAAGGAATTCGAGGCCGCGGCGGAAACTTTGGGCCTTACTCTAGAGGACTTTGAGAAGATCACCATCAACGCGATGAAGAGCGCTTTCCTGCCCTATGATCAGCGTTGCGATCTGATCTACTCCGTCATCAAGCCGGGCTACGCCAAAATCCGCAGCTCTTTGGCTACACAGTGACCCCAATAATGTGGATCGGGTGTGCTAATGAGGATCAAGCGGCGAGAGTAGTGATTAGCAGGTACCTGCAAAGTCTCTTGAGAATGAGGCAAGAAGGTAGCTTTATATCAATCGTTTTTCAACTCGCGAAAATCGATCATTCAACACGAAAAAAGTGCTGGCTGGCGGTTCTCTAGGCTTATACTTGCTGCCCGGCGCGCGAGTACGGCTTGCCTTCTTTTGGAAACACAGGACGTACCGCGGACTTGCAACGCGGATAACGAACGAAAGAGTGGTAGCAACAACCGATGAGCAACCCTTTCATGGCTCGGGCGATTCAACTCTCGATCGAGGCGGTCTACTCCGGGCGCGGCGGCCCGTTCGGCGCGGTGATTGTGAGAGATGGAAAGATTATCGCCGAGGGCGTAAATCAGGTGACCTCGAGTCATGATCCAACGGCGCATGCGGAAATCCTGGCCATTCGCCAGGCTTGCGAAAAACTCGGCGTGTTTGAACTGAAAGATTGCGAGCTGTACACTTCCTGCGAACCGTGTCCCATGTGCCTTGGTGCCATCTATTGGGCCCGCCTTTCCCGCATCCATTTCGCCAACACCCACGAGGACGCAGCCAAAATCGGTTTTGACGACTCATTCCTCTACAGCGAACTGAAGCAGCCCCATTCGCGACGCCGCATCCCCACAATACAGATGATGCGCGAGGAAGCACTCGCGGGTTTTCGCGCGTGGGCGGAGAAGCCTGACAAGATTCCGTATTGAGAACTCAGCGCGGTCATGCGCATGTTTGTCGCTCAACCCCGGCAATGATCAGCCCCGGCAAAGTGACCAGCATGTACGTGCCTTACGAAGAGGCTCTATCGGCTGTTTCATTGCCCGGGTTTATGTGAGCTTGAAGAGACTCTTGCGAGCCAGCTCAGGTTGTGTGTGTGGGCGCGCCTTGCGGGCATCCGAGCCCGCAGCCGAAATCCCGGCCCGGCCGGGACCGGACAGCATGGCGGAGAAGGTGGGATTAAACCCAAGTGAGGAAGCGTGAGGAATGGTTTATATGCGTTTATAACTGTTGCGAAATCTAAAGCTTGCAGACGATCGAAAACGATTCAGCGGGACTCGTTGCAATAAAAGGGCTTTCCCCGGTCTGAATCCCTCCAAAGAAGTACACATGTACTGAAGAAAACGCGCTACTTAGTACTTTCTAAGTCCTTCTAAGAGAATGGCGCGGCGCCGCCGCCCCATTTCAATCGGAGCCGAGCGCGGTCACTGCAAGGACTTTTTGTCGCGTCAGCGTCCATAGACTCCGTTGCTGCAGCAATAACTGGAGCGCGAAACTGTTCTGTGATTCTGACGGTTAAGGGTGCTTCTCGATTTTCAATGAGGATTTGAAGGATGTCGTTATTACCCTCGACTGCTTTGGCGATTTTTTCGTCCAACGGAGAATTCAAGGAAGTCGCATTTTTTTCAAGAAGGCGATGTAACGTGGGTCAAGCTCCATGTTCACCATGAGCGGGTCGCCTTTCATGAAGGTGAGCCCACCGTCATGCTGAATGTACGCGCGGTCTAGCCAAGTAATAGCCGAATCGACCTCCCGACGGTAGGCATATACCTCGGCGATTTGAAAAGCGGCGTGTTCTTGATATTTCGCGACCATCTCCTTCAACGTCTGATCTGATTCCTGTTTTCGCCCAAGCGCGTAATACGCGAGTGATAATCCCTGCAAACGGAGCTCTGGCATCACGTCCTGTTCAGCTTCGGCGAGGGCTTCTTGCGGTCGTGACTTTGCCAAGTACACCCGGCCAAGCACCGCGTGCATCCACGGAAACTGTGGGTCGATCTCTAATCCCTTCCGGACTGCTGCCTCGGCTTCGTCCAAGCGGCCAGCCCACCAAGCGTAAAATGCAAGCGATTGGTGAGCTGATGCCTGGAGCGGGTCGAGCTCCACCGCTCGGCGAGACCAAATTAGAGCTTGCTCAAAGTGGTTCAGAATAGCAGCAAGACCTGCCGCCCCTTCAAGAACCTCGGCGTTGCCCGGTTCTAACGCGAGTGCTTGCTGGTAGCTGGCATTTGCGCCAGGCCAGTCCCAATCATAGTATTGCTGGATTTGCGCGAGGGCTACGTGGGCGGCTGCTAAACTTGGATCGAGTTTTAGTGCCCGTTGTGCCGCTTCGCGCGCTCTCCCGTAGTCTTCTTGAATGCGAACAGTACTGTAAGCCTCGGCTTGAAGACTGTAGCCCCTGGAGAGTGCAGCCCATGCCGGAGAATAACTTGGGTCCAGGCTGATCGCTTGCTTGTAGAAGGCGATCGCCTTCTCGAGGTTCTCCTTGCTAGGACTCGCAAAGAAGAACTTTCCTTGCAGATAGGCGTTATACGCATCGATGTTTGTGGCTAATGGTGAGGGAAGTTTCTCCCCGAGGAGCGCCACCCTCAGAGAGCCCGCAACTGACCGGGCGATCTCCGCCTGTACAGCGAAGATGTCTGTCAAATCGCGATCGTAGACCTCCGACCACAGATGAAAGCCGTCTGAGACCTTGATTAATTGTGCATTTATTCGCACCCGCGGGCCCTGCTTGCGTACGCTGCCCTCGAGAACCGTTGCTACGTTTAACTTGTCTCCAATCGTACGAAGATCTTTATCTTTCCCCTTGAATTGGACTGAAGAACTCCAAGCTGCCACATGCAAGCCTTGGATCTTAGCCAGATTGTTGAGTAGTTCCTCTGCCAGACCGTCGGAAAAGTACTCTTGGTCTTTCTCTTGGCTCAAATCCGCAAACGGAAGCACCGCGATTGAAGGCGTGATTTGTGCGGTCCCGGGAGGTCCTTTCGACCTCGACCACATAAACCAAAAAGCTGCCGCCACCAACAGCAGCACAATACAAATGCCGCCAACTGTGACGAGTACAGGTTTGTTTCGGAAGATTCGACGGAGCGGAAAAACAGTAGCGAGTTCTGCTATAAGGTGCCCCGATTCCGTGTCCCTCGCCAGTCGCCGCAAATCGATCAGAAGCTCTCTTGCCGACTGGTAGCGGTCCTCCGGATCCTTCTCAAGACATTTCATAATGATCCGCTCAAGCTCTGGAGACAATCTCGGATTCGTAGCTCTCGGTAGTCGTGGTGGTCGACGCTGAATAGCGCTGATCAGTTGTGAGCGTTCGATCTCAGCAAACGGGCGTTGCCCCGTTGCCATCTCATACAGCACGGACCCCGCGGCATGAATGTCAGTTCGCCCGTCGATTTTGGCTCCTATCAGCTGCTCTGGCGCCATGTAGGGCAGAGTGCCAGCCATCGTTTGTGTCTCACTATCAGTGGTCGCGCCCACCGTTTCTGGAAAAAACAGCATCGCCAGTCCAAAGTCTAGAATCTTCAGCCGCCCATCATCGGTCAGTCGCAGGTTCCCGGGTTTAAGGTCACGATGAACGATGCCTTTTTCGTGAGCGGCGGCCAAGCCTTCCGCAATTTGTATACCCAGACGGACTACTTCCTTTTCTGGAAGCGATTGGGCAGCCAGCTTATGGTTTAGTGTGATCCCCGGAATATACTCCATCACCAAGAAGTCCACGCCCTGCTGCTTGCAGAAATCGTGAATAGTGGTAATGTTAGGATGGTTGAGCTGCGAAAGTATCAGAGCTTCGGTGCGGAAATTCCTTCGAGCCGACTCACTGATAAGTGCGTCTTGCGGTAGCACTTTGATGGCAACATCGCGTGCGAGGTGCTCATCGCGTGCACGGTAGACCTCCCCCTTGCCTCCAGCGCCGATCTTTTCGACGATACGGTAGCGCCCTAGGGTTTCGCCAATAGCTTTAGCCTGGCCAGCCGTATGATCTGCCATGGGGAAATGAGTCTCCGAGTCAAGCTTGAGCAGATCCGCCAAAACTAAGGTGCTCACTTTTGCCGAAATACATGATTTGTGAGCACCGTGTGAATCGAAACTAGTTACGAAAGCCCAACAATATTAGGCGTGTTCACCCTGCAGCAATTGCATTAGGGTGTTGCTAAACTTGTTTTTTGCTGCCGCGATGCGAAAACATTCTGTTTTATGCCCCAGTAACTGCTGGTCAATAAACCTCGTTACGTAGGTTGCGTGTAAGTTCTCTGCTTCATGCTTGGCTGCCAGAAAGAATCCTTCCATTGCGGAATAGATATGTCCCACAATGGCTTGGTCCGAAAATAGGCTCACAACTGTCTCCCTTGTTAACGCCGCACCTCTTGGAATCCCTGTCCGAGTCCTCAAAAAGGACAGTACTGAAGAGTTATTGGCCGTAGGCTGAGAACTGTCTTCTTGCCAATCTCGCAAGTCATCTAAAATCCGCCAGCCCATACAGTAGTAGCAGGTAAAGCGTCTGATAGCATTCACCGCCTTCGGTCGATTACCCAACAACGCCACACCGGCCAAAGTCGGGAAGATAAGTGCGACTAAATACCTTGATGTTTTGCGAAGGAAACTTGTTGAAAGTGGCTCGCCTGCCTCATCTAGATTCTGAAACAGCATGCTGCGCTCACAATTATCCCAGTCCGCCATGGATTTTGAGACGATATACCAGATTGGCGATCTGGTCGGAAAGAGTCTCTTTAATGCAAGAAAATATTTCTCCCAAAACCACCGAGCCATGTACACTTGCTGAGGTGATACCAAACCCGGTTCATCCAATTGATCGTCGCGCGGAGACGAACTCAGGCACACATAAGCTAAAGAGAGTCCCAGCAAGCGTCTCACCTCAACGTTGTCAAGGCCAAAAGCGCGTGCGAACCAGAAGGCCAGATAAGGTATCGGCCGCGGCGAAAGAGGGTGTGGTCGAACAGAATCACCATCGTGTAGGAGTTTGACTCTCTGTGACAAATAATATCGCGCCGTGTCCTTAACCAATGGAGGTAGCGTCTGGTAATCCGCCCAGACGCGTTCCCTTATCCACTGAATGTCTAATGCGAACTCGGCATACAGACTTTGATCTGATGTTGGTTCGGAGAGGCTAAGCGCGGTAATGATTCTCTTTCGACCGTGCTTCTTTAACGATTTGCGCATGACACGAGACTTTCCTCAACTGGTTAAGTCCAGATCACATTCCGTCGCGGGGCACTTCGAAACGAATCAAGCGAAAGCGATGGGACCGTCACCACATTCGTCCCAATCGCCCCCGCGTCTTTTCCTTTTGCTAGAAAGCCCTGTCGGTAGGAGAGCAATGTTGGGAAAGCTTCTCACATACTCGTGCACCAGTGTTCTAAGCTCTGACGTTGTCTCGTCACTAAGCTTGATGCCAGCTTCATCCAAAGCTTTTTCTGGATCCACCAGAAATTGCAGCCGCGCAATAGGATCCGTGTTGACCCGTTTGACAAAGGAACGAAGTTCCCCTTTGCGTAAATTTATTTTTGTCACCGGATAACCTCCTCCGTCAAGCAACGAGCTCGAAGTACACAACAACCCGGCTAAGTATTGCCCCCGCCCTTTGCTGATGTCAAGCAATACGAACCCGGAGCCAGCAATCATTTCTATAGTGGCCCTTCAGACGGAATCTACTTGTCGCCTCTCAAAGTTTGGGTGCGGGCGGTGCGACTCTCGGAGAGAACTCAGGTCTTGGTTTACCAAATGAATTGGTTCAAATGTGGAACTATAGGAACCATTGCGCGAATGACGAGGATGTCACCAAATTGTCACTAAAAGCAGTGCAAAACAAGCTAAAGTTGTGGCACCCTGGTCGACTCGCGACATTTTCGAAAGCCCTATCACGAGGTTGTCCACGATCTTTAGGGGAGAAGTATCCCATTTGTATCTATCGGGAAGGTCCAGCCATTCTTTGGCCTTTGGTTGAAAGACTGATGACTGACCAATCGGGTAGAAAAAACCTTCTAGCACCTGTCTGAGTTTCTTCCATTCAATATCAATTCCGTTCGTGATATCGCCGCGCCCGAACAGAAATTTGAGCGTATATTCCCGGTCTACAGGAGGCACGAGCTTAGGCAGTAAGTGGGCCATCACTTTCGAGTTCCCAACAAGCGAAGTGCCACTGGCCATGCAACGAATTCCGCAGAAGACCTCTCGTAGCCCGCTCCAATCGGATTCGGTCAGACTGCTTGGTGTCTTCTCTTTAAGTGACAGTGCAATCGGCCAAACAATCTTTAAGGACGAGTGAAATTCACCAAACTCTCCCATCTTTGATCCGCCAGGGCCCATTCGATGCATTCCCCACGAAGCTAAAACGGCATAAAGGTACTCCACAAAACGCTCGAAATCTTGTGCTCGTGCGGCTTCAAGAGTCCTAAGCTGAAAATAGAGGCTCGGCCCAGCAAATACAGCCGCCCGATAGTACGCTTCATGTGCTTCATCGAGAGCAGCGAGCAGACGGTTTCGTTGATCATCAAACATGACCCTATGATACAGAACGATTGGGTCTGGAAGCCGTGATGCTGGTTTGCGTGTCGTGCATAATACGGTCCCGTCGAACGCGCCGTTCTTCAATAATTGGGGCGGCCCTGACGATCATCTAGAAAAGAGCTCAGTCTATGAATAGTGTTAAGCTGTAATCCCTTCCTTTACCGCAAATCCTTGCGGAGACCCCCAATGACCGAAGAGAGAAAACACGCCATTCTATTTGCCGCGACCTTGCTGTGCGCACGGAAGCTGATCGAGACGATAGAGGCAGACAAGCCGAATCTGGCGAAGGAATATTTCGTGGATGTCCTGCGGCATGCGTATGGCGGATAGCGCACAAAGGTCAAAACTCAACACTACGTCAGGCTGATCGTCGTGGAGCCTTGCTGAATTTTGTCCAATCCCCGGATGGATGAAACAGCTCCAGGCCGATCACCCATGCGGTTCCTTCCGTGTCCGCCGTAGGAACCGGGAAATCGGAAGCCGTAAACAAGCCCGCCTTGTAGGCCGAACGGCTGTAGGAGACATTGCAGCCGAAACTCGCGCTATCGGGAATGTCATAATTGTTGCC
>Ga0326727_10028220_pt1 | contig 10225 bp, 9 predicted proteins | sample MB2enrmetagenome_FD_207643 | JGI IMG/M metagenome (GOLD analysis project Ga0326727, IMG submission 207643) | Lab enriched peat soil microbial communities from McLean, Ithaca, NY, United States - MB29MY | ecosystem: Environmental > Terrestrial > Soil > Wetlands > Peat | place: USA: New York...
TACAGATCCTTACCGCAGAAGGAGTAGGGGAAGCTCTGTTCGATGACGAGGATCTTCTTGTCCTTGCTCACCGGCAGCAGCTTCTTGTCGTCGCGCACTACCAGCAAGGCTTTGTGCGCCACTTCCCTGGAGAAGTTCTGGGTTTCCTTGCTCCAGACGTGGGCATTGGTCTTGGCCGGATCCATCTTCCCGGCTTTCTCGAAGAGGCCTTGGTCGTACTTCATCGACAGCAGCCGGCGGCACGCGTCGTCGAGCCTCTCCATGGAAAGCTCGCCGCGCTCCACGGCGCCCTTGATCCCGAAGAAGCACTGGGAGCGGGATTCGTCGTCGGCCTTGAGCAGGATGGTGTCCACGCCGGCCTTGATCGCCATGGAGCACGCCAGCGGCAGCGGCCACCTTCTCAGAACGGCGGCCATGCCGATGGCGTCGGAAACCACTACTCCCTTGAATCCCATCTCTTTCCTCAGAAGATCGACCAGGATCTTCGAAGAAAACGTGGTGGGGAATTCCTTGTCGAAGGCCGGGAAGATGGTATGCGCCGTCATCAGAGCCTTGGCGCCCGCGTCGATGCCCGCCTGGAAGGTGACCAGCTCGACCTCGCGCATCCGCTTCAGGTCCCCGCGGCAGGTGTCCAGCACGTCGTGCGCGTCGGTCGCCGAATCGCCGCGGCCGGCGAAGTGCTTGACCGTGGCCACAATGCCCGCATCCTGATAGCCGCGCACCGTGGCGTCGACAAACTTCGCGCAAACCTTGGGATCGTCGCCGAAGGAGCGCACGCCGATCTCGGGGTTCAACGGATTGATATTGACGTCGCAGACCGGATGATAGAACTGCGTGATACCGATGAGGGCCATCTGCTTGCCGAGCGTATTCGCCACCTTATAGGCCAGATCGAGGTCGCCAATGGCGGTCATTCCCATCGGCGGCGGGAACTGCACCACGTGACCGGAGGTATAGTCGTTCTTGAAATCGCCTTCCATGTCGATGGTGATGTGGAGGGGGACTCCCGAGGGCCGTTTCATGGCGATTTCCTGCAGTTTGTTGAGCCTGTCGGTGAGCTCTGCCGGAGTCACGCTCACGCCGTAGCTGCGATCGTCGAAGTAGGTATGTGCGATGTCGAACCAATCCTTCGGTTTCTTAAAGTTGGGGTCGACCTGCGAACGTCCCCAATATTTGTTCTTGCATGTCTCCAGTGCATACGGTTCCAGACAAAGGCCGCCGGCGTGCAGCTTGGTGATCTGTTCGATCCCCGAAGGCGTCAGGTAAGCCCCGCGCCAGGTAAAAGTGAGAACCTGGCCGCATTTTTCCTCCAGGGTCATTTTGGCCAACTTGGCCTTAACAAAACTGTCTCGTTCTTTCGACATCACATCTCCTCGAGAGTCATTTCATGACTCCACATATCATAACTCTGGCAAATGGGTCGCGTGAAACTGGTTCCACGGCAGTCTCCCGCAACAAATTATATCTGGAAATTTGCCGCTGGACCCAGTAGTAAATCGATATATTTGCTCGCATCCATCGACGAGGCGCAAGGCCGGGAGCCGGGAGGCTGCTTCTACCACCTCTGGTGAATCACCTGCGCGTACCAGAGCACCGGAGCCGCGAGCAGCAGCGCGTCGATACGATCCAAAACGCCGCCATGGCCCGGCAGCAGGTCGCCGGAGTCCTTCACCCCGGCGGAACGCTTCAGCGCCGATTCGGCCAGATCGCCCACCTGCGCCGCCACATTCACCAGAGCGGCCAGCACCAGCCAGTACCAGATCTCATCGGGATAGGAGAGAATGGCCGCCGGACAGGCCCGCTCCAGCCAGCTCAGAAGCACCGAGTCCCGCGGCGACTGCAGCAGGGTCGCCAACCCCACCAGCATGGCGACAACCAGCACGCTCCCGGCCACCGATGCCGCTGCGCCCTCCCAGCTCTTGCCGGGGCTCAGCTTGGGCGCCATCTTGTGGCGGCCCCACGCGCGGCCTACATAATAGGCCGCTGTGTCACCGGCCCAAACCACGCAAAACAGAAACACAATGATGGATGAGCCGTTCGGAAGCTCGCGCAGCGCCGGCACGGCCAGCAGCGTCAGGCCGGTGTAGAGCAGGCAGAAGATCGACGCCGAGGCATTCGCAATCACCTCTTCCACCGGCTTGAAGAACGTGCAGTACACCAGCAGCGCCAGGCCCAGGATGCCAAAGATGGCCAGAAGATGATCGGAGTCGGACCAGGCGAAGTTGGCGGCAAAGAGCGCCAGCAGAGCCACCACCGTGGCCACCCGCGGCGGATCGGCTCCGCAGCGCCGGGTCAGGTTCAGATACTCCCAGCCGGCCAGCGCCGCCACCCCAGCCACGGCGAGCGAAAACAGCCATTGCCATTGGGCCGGGAGAAAAACCAGAACCAGGACCACCGGGATCAGAATAAGTGCTGTAAGAACGCGTTTCATTCAGGGATGAGGATACACTGCTGGGGCTGGGGGAAGTATCGGAGAGCAGAGTCCCGGGGCTTGCCGCGCGCCTTTGGGTCCAAGTCGCCTAGCTCACGGCGACCTTCATCCGCTCGGGGTCTTCTTCCACTTCGCCGCAGGATTCGCCGATGCCGCCGTAGCGGCGCTCGCGGCGCTGGAAGTCGGCAATCGCCTCCAGCAGATGAATGCCGCGGAAGTCGGGCCAGAAGCGCTCGGTCACAAAGATCTCCGTGTAGGCAATCTGCCACAGCAGGAAGTTCGAGACGCGCAATTCGCCCGAGGTGCGGATGAGCAAGTCTGGATCGGGCATGTGCGCCGTGTAGAGATGGCGGTGAATGTCCTCTTCGCCGATTTGCTCCGGGCTGAGGTGCTTGTGCTTCACCTCTTCGGCCAGCTTGCGGAAGGCGTCCACCAGTTCAGAGCGGGCGCCGTAATTGAGAGCCAGCGTGAGCGTGGTGCCGGTGTTCTGCGACGTCGCTTCTTCGGCCGCGCGCATGCGCTCCTGCACGTCGGGCGGCAGGTCGTGCGTGCGCCCGATGGAGCACAGGCGAATGTTGTTCTTCATCATGCGCTCCAGATTGTCGTCGAGGTAGGTCTTGAGCAGGCGCATCAGGAAGCTGACCTCGGCGCGGGGCCGGCGCAGATTATTTTCGAGCGAAAAGGCGTAAAGCGTCAACCACGGCAGGCCGATGCGAGCCGCCGTCTCGGTCACGAATTGCACCGTCTTGGCGCCCTGCTGGTGGCCCAGGAACCGCTTGAGCGAACGCCGGCCGGCCCAGCGCCCGTTACCGTCCATGATGATGGCCACGTGCCGCGGCAGGCCCTCCGGCTTCAGCGTCGAATAGACGGCGCGTTCTTCGGCGCTGAGCTCGTCGATACGGGTCGGGGGCCGCGTGGTGGGGGTGCCTGTCGCGGCAGATGAGTACAAGGGCTCGCCTTTGGGTTGCATTTGCGGTTTCCACGCGGGCGCCGAAGTGCGTCCCGCAGTGGCGCCGACGGAGTTCACGCAGGATGTGGAGATGAGACCGTCCAGCGCATGAACCAATCTCCAGCCGCAACCTCTGACAGGCGCGGCCAGATCCGAGGAGTCACAATCTTGACCGTAGCACAAGCGCTCAGACGCTGCAATGAACGCGCGAAGCGCTGGGTAATCCCATCAAAGAAGGAATCTGGAGAAAGTTGCTTTGAAAGGGCACGGCTTCAAAGCCTACCCTGAACGATAGTCGAAGGGTGCCGTAGATACCTGCCGAAAGAATGCTTGGCCTTTAGGCCCTGCGGGATGGGGTTGAGCCGCCAAAATCATCCCTCAGCGGCTAAAGCCGAGGCCGTTTTGACCTATCCATCGGCACGGCTGAAGCCGTGCCCTTTCAAGACCTGCTGCTTCCGATGATCCACCGTCTTCGTGCGATTGCCCTGACGCGCAGCGCGGCAGAGCGATGGAGGCATTCGTGTTCTCCCATCCTTTTCCGCAAAAGGCGCGGAAAAGGATGGGGCACGGAAGCGTTCAGGATGGGCCAGCCGCAACGCGGAGTCGAAAGCAAGGAGTCCCAGCAATCCGAATGCGGTTACGCCGTCCGCCGCCGTCCCGTTGCCGTGTCCCGCACTGCGCCCAGGAACAGCGTGCGGTGCAGCGAATCCAGATGCGGAAGCAGCGGCGCAATCTCGGCCAGGAAAGTATCGCTCAGGATCGCCTCAACCTCTTCCTCGCGGCGGCTGCGCGCATCGCGAACCAGCCGGCGCACTTCCACGCCCAGCGCCGTAGCCAGCCGCTCCAGCGAGCCCAGTGTCGGAATCGCCTTGCCGTTTTCGATCTTCGAAATATAGGTGCGCGGCACCTGCATCCGTCCCGCCAACTGGCGCTGGCTCAAGTGGCGCGCCCGGCGCATCTCGCGCACCTGCGCCGCCACTTGCAGGTCGTCGTCGTCGCCGTTGGGCGCTGGATAGCTCGTCACCAGTTGCGGCATCAATGGTGCGGGTTCCTCGGAGTCGAGGGGCTTGTGGCACCTTCTGCAAAGGGAGTTGCTGGTTCGATACTGCATCAGTCTGCAGTACTCGCACCGCACTACTTCGCGTGTTTCCACGCAAATCAAGGATGTAGCCATCGGGTGTGTGCGGAGCGCCAGAGCAAGCGTCCCCTCAGTGCGTCTTCTGCACTGCGAATGGTGCTACTGTCAACCAGGTGAACCATAATTGTCAAGTGGAAACTTGTAGACAATCCAAACAAACCCGGAGCAGACCCGGCAATTTCCGGCGATTCACGAACCAGAATCATCAACAGGAGATCACGATGACGAACCCGGCGTCCAATTCCGCACATAGCCGCGAACAGGCCTGTCTACGCGAACAAGCATGGGCCCTGCTCACCGAGTGGACCCAAAGCGAGAGCCTGCGCAAGCACGCGCTGGCCGTGGAGGCCTGCGTGGTGGCCTGCGGCGAGCAGGAAGCCGGCCGGCTGGGACTCACCGGCGAAGACCGCGCCGCGCTCCTCAATCTCTATGCGACAACCGCCCTGCTGCACGACTTCGACTACGAGCGCCATCCCACGGCCGAGGAGCATCCCTTCGTGGGCGTGCGCGAACTGGAACGGCTGGGCTGGCCCGATGCGCTGCGCACCGCCATCCTCGGCCACGCCCAGTACTCCGGCGTGCCGCGCGCCTCGCATCTGGCCAAGGCGCTCTTCGCCTGCGACGAGCTGGCCGGTTTCCTGACCGCCTGCGCCCTCGTCAAGCCCACCAAATCCATCGCCGATGTGGAAACCGCCGGCGTGAAGAAGAAGATGAAAGACAAGGCCTTCGCGCGCGGCGTGCATCGCGAAGACATTGTCCAGGGAGCAGCCGAGCTGGGCGTCGATCTCGACGCGCACATCGGCTTCTGCATTGAGGCGATGAAAAAACGCGCCGGAGAACTGGGGCTGTGATTGGCGGCTCGGAATGCGAGGCTCTTGTTGCACTCCGCTCATGGCGTTCCGCCGTCGAAGATTTCAGCGGGAACGTTGGCCGGTGACAAAGAGGATAAGCCAGGCAATAAGAAAAGCCAGCGCGGCGGCTGCAGGCAGGATCTTCCATTTTACGGTCGTTATTACCTGTGACCGCAGAACTCCGCGAATATAGAAATCATCCGCGTTGACCGGGTTGTATCGGATAGTGACGCTTTGACCATCGTAGAGTTGATAAAGAGGCGAATCCTCCCAGACTTCATAGAAATTCTTATGCTCTTTGCCTTCCGTATCGGCCCAACGAATCCAGCACGTCGATTCCCACTCGTAATCTATATGGTCTTCCCCACAGCGGTCCCGAAAGCTGGCCACTTCGGCCTCGGATAAATCCGAAGAATCTATTTTGGCCTCAGTCTCGATCCACTTGTCGTAACCGCGCCATCGCTCCCAGATCTCGATCAGCATGACGGCTCCCATTCTCTCACGAGGGCGCCCACGGCCTGCCCACGAAAGTAAGGCCGCCCGCGAGGCCAGGAAACCTATTCAGAATAAACAGATCGTTTCTAATTGCAACTTGGTTCTTGCGAGTTCCATTTCCGAACCACGGCCCAATTTGTAACTCCAGCCTCCCACAAGAGCAGCTTCTCTCGGCCGCGCTGCCCGATTTCCGCGCAAACTGGGCCAGGCCCCATGAACGGTCCGGCTCCAAAGAAAGACCCCGCCGTTTCCCATCCCTTCCGCGGTCGCCGTGGCGACCGCAAAGAGTGGGAAACCTCGCCATAACATGCAGGGGCCGGACCCATCCCCGCGAGGACTAGAACCTCCGTTATGCTCGAAAGCACACAGTCGGCAGCCGATGGCGCGGGCATGCCTGCGGGTTCGCTCTCACTGCCTCAGGGCCTCGCCGAGTTGGTGCGCCTCGAGTTGGCCGCGCACATGGCGGCGATCAACAAACAAATGCGCACGGAGCAGCGGGCGCGGTTCTGGCGGAATCTGGCCACCCTCTCGCCGGTCGCGCTGGGCCTGGCCATGGGCCTCTACGCGCCTTTGCTCGGCGATCTCGCCGCCGGCTACGCGCCCTGGGCCGCAACGATCCTCTTTCCCCTCTCGGCTTTGGCGGCTCAACACGAGATCCATTTGAGCCTCGGTGCGGCGCACTCGCTCTCCGAGGCCATGCTCTACGCCCAGTTCCCTCTGGATGGCCTGCTGGCCGCGATGCTCCTCAGGCAGCGCTCCACCTTATGGAGCGTGTGCGGGCAGGTCATCTTCCTTCATGCGCTTGCGCTGCTCTGCCTGGGGCCGGCCACCGGGCCGCTCGGCCGCTTCCTGGCGAACTAGCCGAAACTCAAGCCCTTGGCTCCCGGTTATAGCGGTACATCCAGCACTCCAGCGTGCCGCCGCCGCTCAGCTCCACCGTTTGCCGCACGCGCACGAACTCGCTGGTCTCAGGCCGCTCGGCATCGTAGCCCTCGTACGCATCGAGCTGGCGCAGGATGCCTTCATTTTCCGGCAATTGCAAAACCGTACCCGCTATTCTGTTCTTCGCGTTGGGATCGGGCACGGCGCCGGGGTAGCCATCGAGTTCAAAGAACTCGCCATAAACGAAGCCGCGGCCCACGGCCTGCAGCTTGGCCGCCGCCTCCGCGATTTCGCCAGGCGCGAAGCCGGGCTGCAAGGTTCCATAGACAAACAGGTAGTCGCTCATAAGAAGGATGAGTTTTATGGCGTGCGGCAGAGATTCGCCGAAGCACAACCCCAGATCCCCGTTCGACTTCGATCATCCGCCGCGGCGGACGATCTCCGCTCAGGGCAGGCTTTCGGCTCCGCTCACCCCGCGTTTGCGTGGTAATCATCGGTACCAGAACGCGCTCCGCCCCACGCCGTCGTCGACAGGATAAAAGATCCCTTTTGTCGCGAGCCTCAGAGACAAACGCAGGCACAACTCGAATCGGCCTTTCACGCCGGATTCGATGAGCCGTTTCCGCACAGGTACTTGGCCTCGATCGCCAGCACCTTCTTGAACCGCCGCTCGAAACGGCCCTCTTGCGCCTGGAATTTGGCCCCGATGTAAGTGTGCGCCAGGTCGATGGCCAGCGCCCCGCCGACGATGCGCGCGCCCAGCACCAGCACGTTCATGTCGTCGTGCTCCACGCCCTGGTGCGCCGAGTACACGTCGTGGCAGATGCCGGCGCGGATGCCGGGAATCTTGTTGGCCGCCACGCATACTCCAACCCCCGAGCCGCAGATGAGAATCCCGCGCGGCGCCACGCCGGCCTTGATGGCCTCGCCCACCTTCACGGCAAAGTCAGGATAGTCGTCTTCCGGCTCGCACTGAAACGCTCCCAGGTCGATAACTTCATGGCCGGCCGCGCCCAGGTTCGCGCGCAGCTCTTCTTTCAAAGCAAACCCTGCATGATCGGAGGCAATCACTAACTTCACGTTGATCCTTTCAGGAGCGGTGCTAGCGGAGTTCGCGGAGCTAGCGGGGTTAGAGAAAGCTTGACACCGACGCCCGCTCACTAACTCCGCTAACACCGCGAACGCGCGCGAAGCGCGGCTAACTCCGCTGCTTCAAGAGCTTCTTCGCCCTTGCCGCCACATTCTCCGCGCTGAATCCGAGTTCCTTCATCACAATGGGGCCGGGAGCCGAGGCGCCGAAGCGATCGAGTCCGATCACGTCGCCGTCGAGGCCCACATACTTCCACCATCCCAGCGTGGCGCCGGCCTCAACAGCCAGCCTGGGAACGCCCGCCGGCAGCACGCTCGCCCTGTACGCAGCCGATTGCGCGTCGAAGAGCTTCCAGCTCGGGAAGCTGACCACGCGCGTGCGAATGCCCTCCGTGGCCAGCAGTTTGGCCGCGTCCACGGCCGGCCAAACCTCCGAACCGCTGCCGATCAATATCACCTGCGGATCGGCCACGTCTTCCAGCACATACGCGCCCTTGCTCACGCTTGCGTAGATGTCGCGTTTCGTAGCGTCGATCACCGGCACATCCTGGCGCGTGAAGGCGAAGAAGCAAGGCCCTTTGTGCTCCAGCGCCAGCCGCCACGCCGCCGCCGTCTCGTTGGCGTCGGCCGGATGGAAGTCGACGATGTGCGGCACCGCGCGCAGCGCCATCAACTGCTCGATGGGCTCATGCGTGGGGCCATCTTCGCCCACCCCGATCGAGTCATGCGTAAAGACGAACAGCGAAGGCGCCTCCATGATGGCCGCAATGCGCAGCGCCGGCTTGGCGTAGTCCGAAAACACGAAGAACGTCGATCCGAACGGCCGCACTCCGCCGTGCACCGCCATGCCGTTCACCGCCGCGCACATGCCCAGCTCGCGCACGCCGAAAAATACGTTGCGCCCCGCAGGATCGTCGGCAAAGTGCGGGCTCGCCTTGAAGATCGTTTTGGTCGAAGCCGTCAAATCCGCGGCCCCGCCAAACAGCTCCGGCACTGTGTTGAAGATCGCGTTCATCACCTGCTGGCCGGCGTTGCGCGTCGCGATCGGCTTCTCGGTCCCGAAGCTGGGAATCGCCTTCTCCCATCCCGCCTTCAACGCGCCCGACTGGGTGCGCTCGAACTCCGCCGCAAGCTCGGGAAACGCGGCCTTGTACCCGGCAAAGAGCTGGTTCCACTCAGCCTCAAACGCCGCGCCGCGCTCGACCGCCTCGCGCCAGTTGGCCAGCGCATCTTCAGGAACCAAAAAGCTCTGGTCCTCGGGGAACCCGAAGAACTTTTTCGTCGCCGCCGTATCCGCTGCGCTCATGGCTTCGCCGTGCACTTTGTTTGTTCCCGCAAGCGGGCTGCCGTAGCCGATCACCGTGCGCACCGCAATCAGCGACGGCTTGTCTTCGACAGCCTTGGCCGCCGCAATCGCCTTTTCGATACCGTCCAGATCGTTGCCGTCCATCACGCGCTGCACGTGCCATCCATAGGCCTCGAAACGCTTGTAGACATCCTCGGTGAAGCTCCAGTTGGTAGGACCGTCCAGCGAGATCAGATTGTCGTCGTAAAGCACAATCAGCTTGCCCAGCTTCAATGTTCCCGCCAGCGAGGCCGCTTCGTGCGAAATGCCTTCCATCAGATCGCCATCGCCGCACAGCACGTAGGTGTGATGATCGACCACGTTGAAGCCTGGCTTGTTGTAAGTCGCCGCCAGATGCTTCTCCGCAATGGCCATGCCCACGCTCATGCCGAATCCCTGGCCCAGCGGACCGGTGGTCGCTTCCACGCCATCGGTCAAGCCGTACTCCGGATGCCCCGGCGTCTTCGATCCCCAGGTGCGAAAGCTCTTCAGATCGTCGAGGGTCACTTTGTAGCCCGACAAAAATAACGATCCGTAGAGCAGCATCGACGCGTGCCCATTTGACAGCACGAACCTGTCCCGGTCAGCCCACTTCGAGTGCGCCGGGTTGTGCTTCATCATCTTGTGGAAGAGCGCATAGGCAATCGGCGCGTCGCCCAATGGCGCGCCCGGATGGCCGCTCTTGGCCTTTTCCACGCCGTCCAAGGCGAGCAGGCGCAGGGTATCGATCGAAAGCTGGTCGAGTGAGAGAGAAGCTAAGCTGGAAGCCATAATGATCTTTGTAATTCCTTTCCCTGAACTGCGAATGCACCGGCCAAAACGGCGTTAAGCCGCATCTACCTTGACTTTTATATTGTATCCAAGCCAGGCCTCCGGCCCGGAAGGTTGAGGCAGGGCAATCGCACGAACGAAGAGATCTGGAGAAAGTTGCTTTGAAAGGGCACGGCTTCAGCCGTGCCGAAAAAAGCTGCCGAAAGAACGTCTGGCCTTCAGGCCCTGAGGGATGGGGTTGAGCCGGCAAAACCATCCCTCCGCGGCTAAAGCC
>Ga0326727_10028221_pt1 | contig 10225 bp, 10 predicted proteins | sample MB2enrmetagenome_FD_207643 | JGI IMG/M metagenome (GOLD analysis project Ga0326727, IMG submission 207643) | Lab enriched peat soil microbial communities from McLean, Ithaca, NY, United States - MB29MY | ecosystem: Environmental > Terrestrial > Soil > Wetlands > Peat | place: USA: New York...
GGCGGCCGCATGACTGCGAGCGCCGCCCATTACCGGGCACTTGGATTCGGTTGACATGTTTTGCTCCTGCTTGGCGATTTCTTTTTCCATGAGTCCATCCTCCTTCGTATTAGCCCATAAAGACAGCGATGAAATACAAACCCATACTAGCCTTCTCCTTGTCGCCATCGCCGGCCGTGCCTGGCCTGCGCGCGCCATTCATCGGGTATCCACGCGCCGGCGACCCTTGACGGGAAGCGTGTCGCGGCGCGCGCACCGGGCGCAGAGTCCCCGGAAAATGAGTTCGCAAGCGCGAAGAATCCGCTTGCCGAGTGAGCGCGAGGCGGGCCTGGGCACGTCGTGCCACTCGATGTCCTCAACCTTGCCGCAGCGGTCGCAGATGAAGTGGTGGTGCCGCTTGCCTTTCGCGTCGAACCGCGCGGCGCGGCCCTCGACGGCCACTTCCCGCACCAAACCCGCCCGCACCAGGTCCCGCAGATTGTTATAAGTCGTGGCCCTTGAAGAGCGCGGATCCGCGCGATTCACGGCGGCGAAGATTTCCGCGGCCGTGGGATGCCGGTTGTGTTCCATCAACAATGCCATCACGGCGTAGCGCTGAGGAGTGCACCGCAAGCCGCTGCCCTCGAAGGACCGTTTAATCGTTTCAGCGTCCATCGGCAAATTAGATAATGTCTAATGTGAGATGTATTCAAAACGTATGACTTTGCCTGGCGCCGCGAGCAAAAAAAATGGCGGCTCCCATTTTGGGAATCCGCATCGGGGAAAGACCTTCCTGGACTGACGGACCGAAATTGCCAACGGCCCGTCTGTCCTCGGGAATTGTCCTCGGGAATGAGGAGATATGACCGGGACCTGCGATGAATCTAGCCGGCCCGCTTGCTGCTTGCCCGCCGGGGCTTCGGCTTGTCCTTGCCCTTGAGATTGAGCGCCACTGCGGCGCGGATGAGATCCTTCAAGGCCGCCTCATCGACGTTGTCGCCTTCGTGGATGTCGATGGCGCGCCTGACATTCCCGTCGAGGCTGGAGTTAAAAAGACCTGAAGGGTCCTGCAACGCAGCTCCCTTAGCAAATGTCATCTTGACGACGTTCTTGTACGTCTCTCCCGTGCAGATGACACCACCGTGGGACCAGACGGGAGTCCCCATCCACTTCCACTCTTCGAGGATCTCCGGGTCTGCCTCGTGTATGACTTTGCGCACTATCGCGAGCGTCTTCCCGCGCCAGTCCCCAAGGTCCTTGATCTTCCCATCGATCAATACAGAGGCAGATTCCACTAGGACGGGACTTTTCATGCACACCTCCAACTCTAGTACCTGATTTAGATGCGCTGGGTGCCCCATACCATGGGTTTGCAACTTCCGTGGTCAGAGGCCGTAATTGACTACGGCCCGTCTGTCGGCGGGAGTCCGGCTTCCCGCCAGGGCACCGCTCCGCGGCGCCTGATCGGGGCAACGCCGAGGTTTCGGCGGGGTGGCCGTATTGCGAAAAGCTGCTGCGTTCAGTCCGGCCCCATTTATCATTCCAAAAGCTGAAGCAGGGCGCCCAGAGATAAAGACCACGATGAACCAGTTGTCCGGCATCCCCGAAGAACGCGGCGCAACCAACTGGCATCGCTCGGTCACGGCTTACACGGACAGGCGCGTGCTGCGGGTATTGGCGCTCGGGTTCGCCAGCGGCCTGCCGCTCCTGCTCACTTATTCGACCTTGTCGGCGTGGCTGGCGACCGCCGGCGTGCGGCGCGCGGCGATCGGCGCCTTCGCCCTGGTCGGCACGCCCTACGCATTCAAGTTCCTGTGGTCACCGCTGATCGATCGCCTTCCGCCACCGCTGCCGTTGGGACGGCGGCGCGGTTGGGGAATCACCATCCAGATCCTCCTGATCGGCGCAATACTCTGCCTGGGAGCGTGCCATCCACGGCACAACCTGGCTCTCATGAGCGCTCTGGCGCTGCTGGTCGCGTTTCTATCCGCGAGCCAGGATATCGTCATCGATGCCTGGCGCGTGGAGATCCTGGAGCGGGAGCTGCAGGGTCCCGGCGCGGGCATGATCCAAACCGGCTACCGGATCGCCATGCTGGTCTCCGGAGCGGGCGCCCTGGTGATCGCGGCGCGCGCCGGGTGGTTCGCGGCCTATGCCACGATGGCGGCATTGGCCGGCGTGGGCCTGCTGGTGTTCCTCTTCGGCCCCGAGCCGAAAGTGGCGGCGGAGATCGCGCATACCAGGGCCGCCGGATGGGAGGGAGTTCGCCAGGCGTTCGCCACCGCGGTGACGGGCCCCTTCACCGATTTTATGCGCCGGCCGCTTTGGCTGGTCATCCTGATCATCATTGTTGGCTACAAGCTGGGGGAAGCGCTGGCGGGAGTGATGGCCACGCCGCTTTACATCTCGCTCGGGTTTTCGCTCACCGAGATCGCCGCCGTCTCCAAACTGGTGGGGTTCTTTGCGACCGTGGCGGGGGCTCTGATCGGTGGGGTGGTGACGGCGCGGTATGGCTTCCGGCGCTCGCTCATCGTGTGCGGGGTGCTGCAGTCGGCCGGCAACCTGTTCTATGTGCTGCAGGTGGTGGGCGGGCATCGGCTCGGCTATCTAGCGCTGTGTGTCACGGCTGAAAACGTAACGGGCGCCATGGCGGGGACAGCGTTGGTGGGCTATCTCTCCAGTTTATGTTCGCCCGCCTTCACCGCCACCCAGTACGCGCTGCTTTCCTCGCTCGCGTCGGTGGGCCGCACCCTGGTGGCCTCCTCCGGAGGCGTGCTGGCGGAGAAGCTCGGCTGGGTGCCCTTCTTCCTGCTGACCACCGTGGCGGCAGTGCCCGCACTCGTGCTGCTCATCTGGATCGAGCCACACAAAGATCTCAGGATTAACAAACCCGACCGAGCCGTCGAAGGCACCGATAGCACGTCAGGTGAGGCAAACCCGTCTTGAATTGACCGCTGGCGGTATCGTTTTTGGGTGGTCTCGTGCCAGCGCTTCACCTGCCGCCGATTCCAGGGCGGACCCGATCAGCTCAAGGCCGACTTTTCGGTAAGGTGGTCGAGCTATCGGCGCAGTCGAGCGCGGACGCCCACCTGCCAGCGGTGCCCAATGCCGGAAGCTCGAACAACGGTGCAGGATGACTTCCGGTTTGCACGCCATCCTACCGGAACAGCGCCGCTCCCCAAGAAAAGTAGCCATAAGCCGACTTCTCGGTACTGATCTCGCTGTGGCCGGAGATCGGATTACTTCTGGGTTGCCGATCCTATCGATGTGGCCCAACTTCCCACAAGCCGGTTTCTGGACAGCTTCCGAATAGCCGACCACCCGCCCAGAACCGTGCCCAAGGTCGTGGCGGTTTCGGACAGGAAGGGATGGCGACGGGTAGGTTGTTCCAAGCTGGGCTTGATTCTCTCGGCTAAGGAATACTACAGTTTGTCTGCTGGTCACATTGATGAAGGGGGGCCGGAGCGGGAGAGTGGTCTAGCCTTTTGGGGCAGAATCTATGGCGCTTGCATGGAATACCAAACAGTTGCTCGCCGCGGCCGCTAGTGCAGACGGCGGCGAGCGTATCGCGGTCGAGTATCACTTCCTCAGTTGGCGGGAGCTGTATGACAGGTCAATCATTACGGCCGATCGACACCATTCTAGTGCCGGGGAGTGGGTTTTGCAGGGCGACCGGCATTTCTACACGGTTAAGGTGATCTCCCGACCTTACTACGCCCTGCCCCAAGAACTGTGTCTTTTTTTTGACTGCTTCACGGAAACCAGGAAGACGAACTTTTCAAGCAACTCCTCATTCGTCACTGTTGGCCCCCCCCTGGATGATGTCGCGTCTGAATTTGCGACGTTACTATGTCTATTCTCCCGAGAGCCACTTCGGCCCATTGGGACTCGTAGAATTGGGGATCGCCCAGTTGCTGGTTTGCCCCCCTACTCGCCTGCGCTAACCGCCCGTCGCTCGCCTACTCGACCCGCCGCAGGTCTCGACTCTGGCGAATTGATTTCTGTTCTCAAAGGACTGGCGGAAGCTCCAGGTAAGAGGGTTGACGCTGTGCTAGCTGCGATGAACTTTTATCGTGCAGCCCTCTCGCAGGTAGGCCTAGACCCGTCGGGCGCGTACGTCTCGCTGGTTTGCGCCATGGAGAGCTTGGCTGGCTTCCAGTACGACGGCCTAAAGTTCGACTTCGACATAGTGGAAAAATTTCGAAACGTCCGCCCAATTCTGGAGGAGTTTGCTAAGCTTCCAACCGGTAAGGAGCTGGTCTACAAACTACGAGAACAATTGATCGCCTCGGAAAGGTTTCTGTTCCAGAAGTTCAAGCTGCTCATCACGGAGTTCCTTCCCGATTCGTTTTGGAACACACCAGATGACCTGTATCCGAGCAATTCCGTGTTTCCTCTAATAAAGCGTGAGGATCTCGGCTGGTGCCTGCGACGCGTCTACAATGCTCGCTCCGAATATGTTCATGCTGGAATTCCATTTCCGCGGCACATTGAGTTTGGGCTTCTTGAAACGCATTCCATGGATGTAGTTGAGGCAATGATGGGAATTCGTGGGGCAGGTGCAAGCCGCTATTTTCCGCCGCTTTCATGGTTCGAGCGTATGGTCCATCTTGTGCTGATTCACTATCTTCGCCAGTCTTTCGCGCCGGAACTGGTTGCGGCCGAGAAAGCAGCAGATGCCCAAAAGGAACGCCTGCTCGGCGTCATCGCCAGCCTCCCGGAGAGTGCAAAGGAGGACCTCAGGAGGCTGGTGCAGTGGACGGCAGGGTTCCTCGGCTTGGCGGTAATGAATCCCCTAGCCCCCACTCGGGAGTGGGCTCATGATCCAGGCACGGTATCAACATTGCTTGGGGCCGGGCTGATTGGCTCTGAGGGGGAGGGGGCCCAGGCCGTTTCCTGGCTGAAGAATCGGGAGACCGGCGAGACTGTAGGGGAATTTTTCTTTGGAGCCGACAGGAATCCGTTCCGCCGTAACGAGGTGCTGCTTCCCAGGAACTGGGTTGACTTCTCGCCAAGCAAGGACGACACCGCTTGACCCCCGGTATTGCAGGCATATGTCCATCTCTCAATCGTTTCGCCCTCGGCCTGCTGTAGAGCTGCTTTTGTGCGCCGAAGTGTGTGCGCTGAGAAGCCATGCAGCGGTTGCACATTCCGCGGGCGAATGACGGGCAATCCGGAAATTGAACCATTGCGAGCCAAGCGGGCCCGAAGTCGGCTTCTGGGAGATCTAACCCGATTAGTAACGCCCTTATCGTCGGCAAATGCCGGGTTTCCCATGCCTGCGCCCGATTATTGCCTGCCCTCACGAAAACGTTTGCGGCGCGAGCGTGGGACGAGATGCAGCATGCGCGACCATTCCGTAATGAGCCCGCCTCTGGTTGACCTGAAGATGGCCAATTGGCACACGGACGAAAGCACGGGCAGCGCGCCTTTCAGTCCCTGCCCGTCTTCTGCCGCCCCTTGACAGGGGCTTGTCCTCGTTTTACACCTACCCCGGGTTCCGGCCGCGAGGCGGCCTCCACCCGGGGCTATCCTCTCGTCGCGCCTCCACGGCGCTTAGGTTGATGGTCTAGTTATGCTTGGACTTTGAGTTGCGGTTCGGATCGTGCTCGATGACTGGCAAACGGGACGTCATGACCTGGGCGGGGCGGTGAATGAGCGGCGGATCGGCGGGTTGGCCCAACGACAAGCAGTGCGGGCAGGATGCCCGCGTACCCAGGGCCGGGTCCCGCGCTCTCTGCCCCTGCTTTTCAGCGGCGGGCATTACTTCCAGGCGAGCGACCAACCTAAACAGGCAACCGTCGACAACATTTCCGCCCGCTTGCCAGACGCAGGTCTTCATGATCAAAAGCTGACGTCATGCGGCTGATTTCATGTTTGGTGAGGCCTTGGCGCGCGGCTTCATCGCGCCATCTCGATACGGCCTTGCCGACCTGAGCCGCTATGCTGCGAGCCTTCGCGGCATCAAGCTCGAAATATCCCGCGACCTCAAGGGCAAGAGCCAAGGAGGCGGCGTTGTCATCCTCTTATCCCTTGTCGGTGGTTCCTGGTTTCCGTTTCCGTGAACTGCGAATGCGTTGCGGCAGATTCTCCTCTTCGAGCCGTAGACCCACCGGATCGTTTCTGGAGGCGGCGAGCTCACCCAGCCGGTCTGCCATGCCCAGTACGAAAAGAACGGTAGCGTAGCTCGCGACGGAAACGGTCGGATCGCCGCGTTCCACCTTAAACAGCGTCGGCTTGCTGATGGATGCCCGCTCCGCGGCGATGGCCGTCGGGATGCGCCGTCTTCGGCGCGCATCTTTCATATCCTGGCCAAGCTTGCGCAAGGCACGTGTAACCGGGATGGGCAACGTCAGCACGGCTCAGCCTCCTTACTTGTAAGATAAATTATCGTTGATCATAATAGCGATAAGATAAATTATAGAACATCATTAGTCAAGGACAGGTTTTTGGGTGAACTCCGCCATCGCCAGGCAGTCCATGGAAGCTCGGACAGACGGGCCGTATCTCGACCTTCCTAGACTTCGGTTACGGCACGTCTGTCCCCGTCGTCCTCGGGTTTCTGTCTATTCAGAATTTCCGCACACAACGGCGCTCGGGACGGATAACATTGTTCCGAGCGCGTCGGCCTGAGGCTGGCGTCGGTGTGTAAACCAACTCACAAGTCTGGATTCGTACTCGGAACTGGCAATATCTAAAGCTGCACTGTGCCCGGCTCCGGGAACGCACCATACTTCCGCCCTGCGGGTGCATGAACTGAGACGGCCAACATGGCGTGGCGGTACCTTTTGATCCGCTGTACCCTGAACCAACAATACCGGAACAGCGGTTCGACGTAGTCCCGTTTCGGCGCTGGCGTCTGCCAGATCAACCCCATAACGAATGCGCGAATAGTGAATCGCTATTTCCATCGCTCCACGCCCTACCGTTCGTCCAAACCAGGGGCCGAGCCTGACGGCACGGCCGATTAGGTCATATCCCTCTTCCACAAAAGAGATGGGGCAGGAATCAGCCACCACAGCGCAGAAACGCTTCTCCACGGCCAAGCTTCTGAGAAGAATCAACGCCCCCATAGACTGGCCGTAGCCAAATGTGCACTTTGGGGTGTCGTATTCTTGCAACCAGGAGACCCAGCGCTGTACATCGTCACTCTCCTCAACTCCAAATGTGGTCAGCCGGCCTTCACTGTGGCCCTGGCCGCGAGAATCCGGCATGAGCACCCGATAGCCGTGCCGGAGCAGGACAAGGGCTTGCTTTTCCACACGTACTCGATCATGCCCTGCGCCATGCAGCAGAATGACTGCCGAGCCGTTGTCATGCACCGGCCTGACGTACCAGCCGACCAAACGAGCTCCGTCCCGCGCAGTGATGCTAGCGTCGTCAATTCTCGCGACCTCTTGGCCGATTGGTGCCGACCTGAGCGAGGACTTGTCTAATTTGTCTTCTCGCGGAAGATGAAGGGCTCGCTCGACAAGCACAACCCCAACAATCGTTGATGCGACGGCATAAATTGCGACTGCACCAAGGATCATGATGATGATGCGCTGGACCATGGCGGCCGATTGCATGTTCACAATGGTAGAGAACTTGACGGGTTCCGACCACAAGAAAAGGTCATCACCGATTTCCGAGATAGCCGCCAATCTCAGGCCAAGTTGCCGCAAAACGGGCATTTCCAAAACTGATGCGCTCCCCGCGCTGCGGATGGCTCGTCAGAGAGCCGGCCGCAAGTCTTCTTAAAGCACACCAATGCGTGTCTTCCCCACGCCTGCCCACCGCCGTGCGAGAAACCGCTGCGGCCCTCCAGACGCCGCTTGCGACAGGGTTGTGCCACCCGTCAAGGCTTCAGTTGGGTTCCCGGTCAATAGGCGGACCGTAATCCGGCTTGGGCAGTAAACGGTCACGGTCGTAAGGCGGGTCTTGGTGCTTGGGAATGGGATCGTTGGGAAAATCCCTCTGCCAAAGCCGGCGCGAAGCCTCGTCCGCGTAGTACTTGAGGTAGAGCTCGTTATCTTCGTCGCTGCCGCCGCCGAGCAGTTGGATGTGGCACGCACAGTTCGCCGCCGGCGGCAACGCCTTGGTTTCCTCCCGCAGGGAATCGGTCCAGAGATGCGTGTAGAGTTCGCGGTCGCTGAGATGATCGGTATCTTCGATAAACACTCGAAGCAAGGCGAGCTTGTGGATCACCTCCCAGAGTTTTTCCGTCAGTTCTTTATCCGTGAGCGAATCCGGCGGGGGAAGTGACACGCCCGCCTCCTCAAGCTGCTGGAAGTTGGTCGTCCAGGGAGATTCCTCGTAGTCCACCACTTGTTCCCAGAATGCCTCTTCCACCTCAGCCGGGCAGTCATCCATATTGCCCGTCTTCATCTGGCCACCACAAAGCTCTTCCGCGTGGCGTTTCAGGTCTTCGATCCTCTTGTCCCGGTCTTCCTTAGCTTTAGCCTTTGCCACGATTACCTCCCGGCGCGCCGGCGCGGCATATCGTCCGCGCCTGCCTAAGATACCCGCCAATCCTACACAAAGAAGGGGCCCGGCGCTTCCACCTTCGGCTGCCGGGCCAAACAACGCGCTCTAAAAAACGAGCGGAAATCGTCAATTCCGGTCACGACTTCGCTTTAATGGTCAGCGTGCCGGTACCGGAACCATTGCTGTAGTTCGAGTTCGTGCTGGTAAACGTCGCCGTAACCGTATAGACGCCGACCGCGGTTTCGCTCGCCGGGTTAAAGCTGAACGAACCGCTTACGGTGACGCCGCCCACGCCCTTTGCCGTCGCCGTGCAGGAATGCGCTTTGCCGTCATAGGTGACGGTCGGACAACTCACCGTTATCGTCGGCGCGGCTTTGGTAATGCTGGCGGTAGTAGTGGCCGTGGTGGACGACAGTTTATAGTTGCCCGCCGCCGTGCCGCTCAGGCTGATGCGGGTCACCGTGACCGTGATGCCCGTACCCACGTTCGCCGAGGCAAACGTTGCCGCCGTTCCCGCGCAGGTCACCTTGCCGGTATCACCCGCCAGCACATTCGGCGTGCAGGTAATGCTGGCGATGGGTTCGGTGGTAGTGCCGTCATACACCTTGGAAAGCGCGGTCACGGTGGCCGTAACCGTCGCCTGGGTGATGCTGGCCGTGGTGGTGGCCGTGGTGGACGTCAGCGCATAGTTGCTTGCCGGCGATCCGCTCAGGGTGATCCCGGTGGCCGTCACCGTGATGCCCGTACCGACGTTCGCCGAAGCAAACGTTGCCGCGGCCGGCGCACAGGTCAGTCCGCTCACGCTCGGCGACAGCGTGCAGGTGACGCTGGACACCGGCTCGGTGGTGTTCGTGTTGTACACCTTGGCCAGCGCCGTCACACTCGCCGTCACCGGCGCCGCCGTGATGCTGGCCGTGGTGGTGGCCGTGGTGGACGACAACGTATAGTTGCTTGCCGCCGTGCCGCTCAGGCTGATGCCCGTCACCGTCACCGTGATGCCCGTACCCACGTTCGCCGAGGCAAACGTCGCCGCCGTGCCCGCGCAGGCCACCTTACCGGTATCCCCCGCCAGCACGTTCGGAGTACAGGTAATACTGGCGATAGGCTCAGTAGTGTTGCCGTTATACACCTTGGACAGCGCCGTCACAGTGGCGGTTACCGATGCCACGGTGATGTTCGCCGTGGTGGTGGCCGTGGTGGACGACAGTGCATAATTAGCCGCCGCCGATCCGCTCAGGGCAATCCCGGTGGCCGTCACTGTAATGCCCGTGCCCACGTTCGCCGAGGCAAACGCCGCAGCAGTAGGCGCACAACTAAGGCCGCTTACGCTGGGCGTCAGCGTACAGGTCACGTTGGCCAACGGCTCGGTGGTAGTGCCGTCATACACCTTGGAAAGCGCGGTTACGTTCGCGGTAACCGACGCCGCCGTGATGCTGGCCGTGGTGGTGGCCGTGGTGGACGACAGTGCATAATTAGCCGCCGCCGATCCGCTCAGGGTGATCCCGGTCGCCGTCACCGTAATGCCGGTGCCGACGTTGGCTGAGGCGAACGCCGCAGCAGTAGGCGCACAACTAAGGCCGCTTACGCTGGGCGTCAGCGTGCAGGTCACGTTGGCCACTGGCTCGGTGGTGGTGCCGTCATACGTCTTGGACAGCGCCGTCACACTCGGCGTGACCGATGCCGCCGTGATGCTGGCCGTGGTGGTGGCCGTGGTGGACGACAGCGCATAGTTGCCCGCCGCCGATCCGCTCAGGGCAATCCCGGTGGCCGTCACTGTAAT
>Ga0326727_10028222_pt1 | contig 10225 bp, 10 predicted proteins | sample MB2enrmetagenome_FD_207643 | JGI IMG/M metagenome (GOLD analysis project Ga0326727, IMG submission 207643) | Lab enriched peat soil microbial communities from McLean, Ithaca, NY, United States - MB29MY | ecosystem: Environmental > Terrestrial > Soil > Wetlands > Peat | place: USA: New York...
CGACGCCTATCGCGGCGACCGGCGCCGCGAGGTCGAAGTCATCGAACACGCCGGCGGCGTCGCGATCGTCGCCCAGCCGACGCCGGAAACGATCGTGCTCGTGAAGCAGCATCGTCATGCCGTCGACCAGGATCTGTGGGAAGTTCCCGCGGGCATGATCGAACGCGGCGAGCCCGCGCTCGACACCGCGCGTCGCGAATTGATCGAAGAGACCGGTTATCGCGCCGAGCGCCTCACGTTCTTGTGGAGCATCTACACGACGCCGGGTTTTTGCGAAGAGCGCATCCACTTCTTCGTGGCCGAGGGACTCAGCGCGGGCGAGGCCGAGCCCGAAGAGGACGAGCAGTTCGAATTGCGCGTTTGGAACGTCCGCGAGGCGTGGGCCCTGGTCGAGCGCGACGAATTGCGCGACGCGAAGACCCAGGTCGCATTGGCCTGGGCCCTCGGTCGGCTGCGCTGATCTGTTTTAGGAAGCGACCCGGTTCGTCGCTTGCGCCTCGAGCTGGGCCTTGGCGACCGCCAGCAGCGAGTCGAAGGCGGCTTGGTCGGAGACGGCGAGATCGGCCAGCACCTTACGGTTGAGGCTGACGCCGCTCTTCTTGAGCCCGTCGATGAGCCGCGAGTAGGATAGTCCCTCGCGCCGGGCGGCGGCGTTGATGCGGGCGATCCAGAGCGAACGGAAGTCGCGCTTGCGCACGCGCCGGTCGCGATAGGCGTAATGCAGCGAGTGGAGCAGCGCTTCGTTTGCGACGCGGTAATTGCGGCGGCGCGCCGCGCGGAAGCCCTTGACGAGCTTCATCACCTTGCGGTGGGACTTCTTCTTGTTGAGCCCTCGTTTTATGCGAGCCATGGGTCGACGCTCCTACAGCAGATAGGGGATCTGCGGCGCAAAGCGCTTGAGATCGCCGGCGAAAACGGGCTGGTCCTTGCGGAAATTGCGCTTGCGCTTGCGGGTCTTCTTGCTCAGGATGTGGCCGCAACCGCTGAACTGATGGCGGTGCGTCACCTTTCCGTTGGCGCTGACTTTGACGCGCTTGGCGGTTCCACGATGGGTCTTGATCTTAGGCACTGGAGGCGACTCCTTGACTCGCGGGTTCGGGGACGGCTTCCTCGACCTCGCCGTTGCGGTGCTCGGCGCGAGCGGGCTCCGCTGCCTTTGCCGGCGCGGGAGCCGGAGCGGCGTGAGGTTCGGAAGGCTTGTCGGGATGGAGGAGGCTGGTGTATTTGGGCGGGCCGGTCGGCACGGCGCGCGGGGCGAGAATCATGAACATGTTCTTGCCTTCGAGCTTGGCGTCGCGTTCGACGGTCGCGATGGGCGCCATGTCGACGGCCATCCGGTCGAGCAGCTTCTTGCCGAAGCCCGTATAGGTTATTTCGCGTCCGCGAAACATGATCGTGACCTTGACTTTGCCGCCGTCGAGCAGCAGCCGTTCGGCCATGCGAGCTTTGGTCTCGTAATCGTGCGTCTCGATCTTCGGACGCAGTTTTACTTCCTTCAGCTCCCAATTCTTTTGCTTCTTACGAGTGTCTTTGTCTTTCTTCGACTGCTCGTACTTGAGACGTCCGTAATCGCTGATACGACAGACCGGGGGGACCGCGGTCGGCGAGACTTCGATCAGGTCGAGTCCCTTTTGCCGGGCGAGTGCGAGTGCGTTTTCCGTCGGCATCACGCCGAGTTGCGTGCCTTCATCGTCGATCACGCGAACTTGACGGATCCGGATCTGGTCGTTGATGCGAAGGGGTCGTGCTATGGGCGTCTCTCCTACAGAAGCAAAAAAGTGGCGATGCCTAAACATCCCACCCGTGCGAGCCTACCGACGGCTCCTGGGGATCGACCGGCCACCGGAGGCGGACGGTGAGGGCTTCGCGGCCCTGCTTCGGCTCGACGATGGTAGCAGGAGCGTCCCCCCGCCGTCAAGCGAAATCAGCGCTTCGCCCCGGGCCGGTCGGCCGGCAGCCCCCGGCTGCGCGTAGTCGAGATCGGGCCCGCGGAGTCGCCGTCGGCGAAAGCGTCGCGGTCCGGGGCGAGGTAGCCCCCCGCGCCGCCGAACGCCGGGTCGCCCAGGATCGGGTTCGAGGCCTCGATCCGGCGCGTCTCGGCGTCGCCCGTGACGGTCAGCGCGGTCGACCGCTCGCCCTCGGCGAGCGAACTCGTGTCGCGCTGCGACGCCGAGTGCCGGCGTTCGCGCGCGCCCTGCGGAAAGCGGGCGGGCGTTTGGGAGCGGGACTCGAAGCCTGTCAGCGGGGGGTCCCATGCTGCAGAAGATTATCGTGCCCGTCGACGGTTTGCCCGCTTCGCTCCGGGCGCTCGATCTGGCGATCGCGCTGGCCCGTTCACACGGCAGCGAATTGATCTTGGGCAACGCGGTCAATTACGCGGCTGCAATCGCGCAAGTCGCCGTGCCCTATGGCGTTTCGGACGCCACGCCGTTGCTGAACGAGGTCAGCGACGCCGCGCATTCGATTCTCGCCGACGCCGAAACCGCGTGCAAGACCGCCGGCGTTGCGGCAACCACGATCGTGCTCGAAGGTCCGGCGGTCGGCGCGATCGTCGATGCGGCAAAGGCGCAGGGCGCCGAGGCCATCGTCATGGGCACGCGCGGCATCGGCGGCCTCGAGCGCTGGTTCGTGGGCAGCACCGCCGACGGCGTGTTGCGCACGGCCGACGTGCCCGTCTTCGTCGTGCACCCGGTCGACGACGCGCCGCCGCCGTCGTTCAAGCGTATCCTCGTCGCCGTCGACGACTCCGACGCTTCGGCGGCCGCCGTCGCATTCGCTATCGACTTGGCCGCCGCGGAGAGCGGCGTGCCCGTTTTCGCTCACGTGATCGAGACCGCGGGACTCGTCGAAAAATCGCACGAGTACGGCTACGACGCGACGCCGATGCTCGCGGAGCTGCGCGCCGCCGCGCACCAGCAATTAGATGCGGCCGTGGCCGCGGCGCGCGCGCGCGGACTGGTTCCTGAAACGCTGATCGCCGAAGGGCACGCCGCGCCGATGATCCTGGCCGCGGCTGCCGCGCACGAGGCCGGGGCGATCGCAATCGGCACGCACGGACGGCGCGGCTTGCGGCGACTGTTCGTAGGCAGCGTCGCCGAGGCCGTCGTTCGCGAGAGTCCCGTCCCCGTCGTCGTCGTCCGGCGTTAGCGTCCCCGCCCCGGAGCAGGGGTCTCTCGAAAGAGTAGTAAGTAACCTAAGAACTCCGGCTTCGATCGGGAGGAGTCTTTTTATGTCTTTTTCGGTTCGCGGTATTCTCGCTCCGGCGGCCGCCGGGGTGATCCTAGCGGCCTCGCTCGCCATGCCCGGCGCGCGCGCGCAGACGCCGTCGATCTACGGCGTCGAATTGGTGAAAAACGGCGGCGCCGAGGCCGACGTTGGCGCGCCGAGCAATTCGCAAATCGTCAAGCCGACGGGCTGGACCACCACGGGGGAATTCACCGCCGTGCAGTACGGTGCGTCCGGGGGCTTCCCCGACGCCACCTCGCCCGGGCCCGCGGAGCGGGGCAAGAATCTGTTCGAAGGCGGTAACGTTGCGAAGTCGACCGGAACGCAGAGCATCTCGCTCGCCGCGGCCGCGAGCGACATTGCGGCAGGGACGGTAAAATATTCGTTTTCGGCGTGGCTCGGGGGCTACTCCAACCAGACCGACAACGCCACGGCTTCGCTTTCGTTCCGCGACGCCGCCGGGAGGACGGTTGGGAGCGTCGTGCTCGGCCCGGTCACGCCGGTCGAACGCAAGGACGTCACCGGCTTGCTCCAACGCTCGCACTCGGGAGTCGTTCCGAAGGCTGCTGCGACCGCCGTCGTCACGATCGTATTCACTCGCTACGAGGGAACGTACAACGACGGCTCGGCCGACAACGTCTCGCTCAAATTGACGAAGACGTAACGCTCAGCGCAGCAACAAACCCATCGGGATCGTGTCCCAGAGTTCGCCGTTCTTGCGCAGCATCTGCTTGCGGAACAAACCTTCCCGAACGAAACCGTATTTTTCGTAGAGGGCGATCGCGGCGGCGTTGTGCGGATAGACGTGGAGCGTGATTTTGTGGGCGCCCGTAGCGCGCGCCCACTCGATCGCGCGCTCCATCAGCGCGCTGCCGACGCCGCGCCCGCGCCACGCTTCGTCGATCGCCATTCCGAGATCGAGGACGCCGGGCCAGCCCGGCCGGAGCGAGAGTTGGCCTACCACCTTGCCGTCGTCCCGCGCGACCAGAAAGAGTGAGTTGGGATCGTGGATCGACGCGGAGAATTTGGTGCGGTACGCTTCGCGGTCGATCGGTGCTTCGGTGGCTATCCAGCGTCCCTCGGCCGCCGTCGCGGCGAAGCCGTCGACGAGGCCCCCGAGGTCGGCTTCGACCGCGGGGGCAATCTCGACGTCGCCGCGAGGACTCACGCCCGGGGCTTCAGTTGACGCTGGGCGTCAGTTCGGCCGGGATGCGCAGGTTGGGACGTCCGTCGAAGTGCGGCTTCCCGTTGGGCGCGGTCGCGCGCACCTGCGCGATCAGTTCGAGGGCCTTGGCCATCTGCGGATCGTCGCCGTTGCGCGAGTCGTGCGGTGCGATGTCGACGTCGTAGTCGGGATCGGTGCCGTAGTTTTCGACCGCCCAGCCCACGTCGACGAACCAGAACGAGAACTCAGGCTGCGTCGTGATCGTGCCGTCGACCAAACGGTGGTACGGATTGATGCCGATGACGCCGCCCCACGTTCGTTTGCCCACGAGCGGCCCGAGTCCGTAGAGCTTGAAGCAGTGGCTGAAGATGTCGCCGTCCGAACCCGCGAACTGGTTGGTCAGCGCGACCATCGGGCCGCCAACGGATTCGGGCGGATAGGGCATGGGCGGGCCCCAGCGCGGAACGTCGTAGCCGACGCGTTTGCGCGCGAGCTTTTCGAGCAGCAGCGGCGAGACGTGGCCGCCGCGATTGAAGCGCACGTCGACGATCAGCGCGTCGCGGTTGAACTCGGAGAGATAGCCGCGGTGGAATTCCGAGAAACCCCACGGGCCCATGTCGGGGATGTGCAGGTAGCCGACGCGGCCGCCGGTGCGCTCGTGAACGTAGCTGCGATTGGCCTCGACCCAGGCGCGATAGCGCAGCATCCGTTCGTCGCGCAACGCGCGCACGATGACCCGCCGCGGCTCCTTCTTGCGGCTGACGATCGCCAGTTGCACTTCGCGGTCGGCCGCGTTGACCAGTAATTGGTCCGGGGTCTGGTCGGCCGTGAGCGTCCGGCCGCCGACGGCCACGATCGTGTCGCCTTCGCGCACGTCGAGGCCGGGCTCGGCCAGCGGCGAGTCGATCTGGCGGTTCCACGAGTCGCCGCGGTAGATCTTCGAGATCGTGTAGCCCTTCGCGTCGTCGTTCCAGGCGTAGTCGGCGCCCAGAAAGCCGCGACGGTATTGCGGCGGCTCGCGGTGGTCGCCGCCGATTTCGTAGGCGTGCGACGTGCCGAGTTCGCCGAGCATCTCCCACATCAGGTCGGAGAGTTCCGAGCGCGTCCGGATCAGCGGCAACAGCTTGGCGTAGCGTTCGCGGACCAGATTCCAGTCGACGCCGCTCATCGCGGGGTCCCAGAACTGTTCGGTCTGCATGCGCCAGGCTTCGTGGTACATCTGCGTCCACTCGTCGCGCGGCTCGACCAGCACGCTGGCGCGGTGCAAGTCGAGATAGCCGGTGCGCCGGCCGGGATTTTCGTGCGGTGGACGTTGATCGTAACTGTTCTCGTCGGGCAGTTCGCCGAGCGCGTCGATCACTCGCATCTTGTCGTGCGAGGTGTACACCAGCGTGCGGTGATCCGGCCCGAGGCGGATGTCTTCGACCTCGTCTTGCAGCGTCGCGCAACGCTGCTGCTCGAAATCGTACGCCAGCAGCGTTCCGGTCTCGCGGTCGTCGTCCCAATTGTTGCCTTCGGGTTTGATCCCGCGCACCGGGAAGCGCGTGAACAGCGCGCGGCCCTTGGCCGCGACGATCTCGCCGTAGTTGCCTTCGTCGACCGGAAAGGCCAAGATGCGTCCGCCGATGCCTTCGAAATCGATGGCCACGCGCACCGGCTTTTCGTTCTTGCGCTCCTCGTCGGCGCCGTCCTTACCGTCCTTGTGGATCGGCGCGGGCTTGGGAACGAACGGCGAGGGTACGTCGGAACGCAAGGTGACGACGAACGGCCGCGACGCGAGCGGGAAGCTGAGGTCGAACTGCAGCGCGTCGTAGACCGGGTTGAAATCGCGCGTGGAGATGAAGTACAGGTATCTGCCTTCGGGATCCCACGTGGGCGAACGGTCGGTGCGCAACAGCGGCGTCACGTCGTGAACCGCACCCGACTTCACCTTGCAAATGCGCACGACCGAAGTATCGGGATTGGCGGTGCCGGCGGCCTCGGGCGGGATCGCGGCGCAGTAGGCAAGCCAGCGACCGTCGGGGGAAAAGGCGAGGTCGAAGATGCGTCCGGCCGGGCTCTTGTCGACCGTGCGGACCTTCTTGGTCTCGAGTTCGATCAGCAAGAGTTCGTTGCGATGGTTGGCGACGGCGACGACGTCGGCCACCGGCGAGGCGGCCAATTCCGTAACGCGACCGATGTCTTCTTCGGTCGCGACGTGCGGCCACGTTTCGCCGCGCGCGTTGCGTATTTCGAGACGCTCGGCGCCGCCTTCGTCGCTCACGCAGACGAAGCGCTTGCCGTCGTGCAGCCATTCGGTCTCGCGATACCGCACGCGGCTGCCCGCGCCGTGCTCGACGACGGCCTCTTCCCAAAGCGACATCGTGAAGGGGCGGCCGCGCGAGACGACGGCGACGGCCGTTCCGTCGGGACTCGGAGCGAAGTGTTCGAGGTCGTCGCAGACGTCGACGTAGCGCCGCGCGGTTTGCGCGGCGGGCGACGGGGTGGCGACGTCGAGCGCCGTCACCTCACCGCCGGGTACGTCGAGGAGATAGAGTTTCGCGCCCGCGGTGAAGACGATCGAGCTTCCGTCGGTGGACGGGAAGCGGACGAAGTACTCGGTTTCGTTCGTGTGCCGGCGCAGGTCGCTGCCGTCGGGCGATACCGAATAGATGTTGCCGACGCCTTCGTGATCCGAGAGGAAGAAGACGCGCTCGCCGACCCACATCGGCCAGACGAGGTTGCCCTTGAGCGAGATGAGCCGGGTGAAAATCCCCGAGCCGTCTTTGTCGACCCAGATGTCGCCGGCCGTGCCGCCGCGATAGCGTTTCCAACGCGCCGGGTCGTCGTTGTTGCGCCCGATGACGAGTCGTCCGTCGGGGTGTTGCGCGAGCGAGCGCATCTGCCCCAGCTCCAGCGCGACCGGCACGCTGCCGTCCTTGCCCACCCGGAAGCCGTGCGTCTCGCGGATGAACGCCGAGCCGCTGTCGGAGGCGTAGAGAATGCCTTCGCCGTCGGGCGTCCAGCCCGAGACGGCGCACACTTCGCCGCCGTGAAACGTCAGCCGACGCGGCGGTCCGCCCTCGGTCGGCATCGTGTAGACTTCCGGATGCCCTTCGTCGCGCGACGTGAAGGCGACGGTCGTCCCGTCGGGGGAGAGCCGCGGCGTGGACACCTGACCGGCGCTCGCCGTGAGCCGTCGCGCGAGTCCGCCCGTCCGGGGTACCGACCAGAGGTCGTCCTCACAGACGAAAACGATGGTGTCGCGAGCGATCGTCGCGTGACGATAGTAGCCGGTATTCACGCGGGATGTATTGGCGGGGGCTCTTGAGTCGCCTGGTCGCCACTCCCCAGCGGCCCACTTCCGGAGCTGGGCTGGAAGCTGTTGCCCTGAGCCCGAAGGCCACGCCGGTGACTGGGTTTCGCGTGCACTTTCTCGAGAAGTACTTTGCGTACCGGCGGCGGTACGTCGAGTACGTGCTGGGCGAGGCTCCGCGGCGGGGAGTGCTTGCCAATCTCTCCGAAGTCGTCAGGCTGGCGTTCGTCGCGACCGGGTCGGCGTTGATCGCGGCGATCCTGTGGGTGTTGGCCGTGCCGGCGCTCGGACGAGCGCCGTTCTGGGGGCTCGTTTTCGTGCTCCTCGCACTGGCGGCCACGGCCGCCGCGGGCGGTGCGCTGGCCGGCGTCGTTGCGGCGCTGCGCGACCGCGGCCGGGTCGAAGAACGGGCGGCGGCGGCAGCGAACGCGGAAGCCCGATGAGCGACCCTCGCGACGCGCAGATCCTCGAACTCTTCGAGGCGGGGAATCCGCGCGGGCTGGCCCGGGCGATCACCCGCGCGGAGTCGGGTCGCGGGGCCGAGTTGATCGGCCGCCTCTTTCCGCGCAGCGGCCGGGCCAACACGATCGGGCTGACCGGGCCGCCGGGCGTGGGCAAGTCCACCCTCTCCAACGCGCTGGTCGGTGAGGCGCGGCGGGCGGGCCGGACGGTCGGGGTCATCTCGGTCGATCCCAGCTCGCCGTTCTCGCACGGGGCGATCCTCGGCGACCGCATCCGGCTCACCGAGCACTTCACGGATCCCGGCGTCTTCATCCGCTCCATGGCCAGCCGGGGACACCTGGGCGGTCTGGCCGGCGCGACGGGGGACGCCGTGGTGCTCATGGACGCCTTTGGGCTCGATACGATCCTGATCGAGACCGTCGGTGTGGGGCAGTCGGAAATCGAGATCGCCGAACTGGCCGATACCACCCTGGTCGCGCTCCAACCGGGCAGCGGCGACTCGATCCAATTGCTCAAGGCCGGCATCCTCGAAGTGGCCGACGTCTTCGTGGTCAACAAGGCCGACCACCCCATGGCGCTGCAGTTGCAGCGCGAGATCCGGGGCATGATGGAGATGCTCGACTTCGGCGGCTGGGTTCCGCGGTTGGTGGCCACCCGGGCCAACGAGGGCGCGGGCGTCGACCGGCTCTGGGCGGCCATCCTGGAGCACGCCGGCTACCTGCGCGAGGGCGGCGGCCTCGCGGCGCGCCGGCGAACGGCCTTCGCGCACCGCGTTCGCTCGCTGGTGATGGGCGAATTGGGTCGCCGGGTAGAACGGCGTATCGACGGGCTGCTCGACGCGCCCGAGGGACCTCCGGAAGATCCGTACCGGGCCGCGGCGCGGCTCCTCGAACCGCTCGCCGGCGTTCTCCCCACGCTCCGGGACGACGAGGGCGACCGTCTCGTAACGGCCCGCGCGCGCGTCAAAGGGCTCTGACGGGACGAGTCTCCGGCCCGCACGGCGAAACCACTGAGGTTGGCCAGTCCGTCAAGAGAATGGAATGATCGCTCCCACCGACCGCCTCACGCTCCCCACCACCGCCGAAGCCGCTGCTGCGGTCGAGCCGCTCTACGCGCGCGTCGCCCACTCGATCACGCGCGCCGAGTGGGAACTCTTCGCACCCTACGTCGCCCGCATCGAGCAACTCAAGCGGGAGCGCAACGCGGTCGTGCTCGCCCATCACTATCAGACCGCCGAGATCTATCGATGCATCGCCGACGTGGTCGGCGACTCGCTGGCCCTGGCCCAAGCGGCCGCATCGACCGACGCCGACGTCATCGTGATGTGCGGCGTGCACTTCATGGCCGAAACGGCAAAGTTGCTCAACCCCGATAAGATCGTGCTGCTGCCCGACCTGCAGGCGGGCTGTTCGCTCGCCGAATCGATCACCGCCGACGACGTGCGCGCGTTGCGCGCCGCGCATCCCGGCGCGCCGGTTGTCACCTACGTCAATACGTCCGCCGCCGTCAAGGCCGAGTCCGACGTCTGCTGCACGTCGGCCAACGCGGTCAAAGTAGTCGAGTCGCTCCGCGCGCCCAAAGTCATCTTTCTGCCCGACGAGTATCTCGCCGCCTGGGTCGCCTCGCAGACGAAGGTCGAGATCGTCAGTTGGAAGGGGCATTGCGAAGTGCACGAGCGCTTCCGCGGCGACGACGTGCGCGAGTTGAAGGAGACGCGGCCGGGCATCGCCGTGCTGGCCCATCCCGAGTGCCCGCCCGACGTGCTCGCCGAAGCCGACTTCATCGGCTCGACGACGGCGATGCTGGGTTGGGTGCGCGACCACAAACCCTCCAAGGTGGCCATGATCACCGAGTGCTCGATGGCCGGCAACCTCCTCGACGCGATGCCCGAGATCGAATTCGTTCAGCCCTGTAACATGTGTCCGCACATGAAGCGCATCACGCTGCCGAAGATCCTGCGCGCGCTCGAGACGATGCAGCCGCAGATCGAGATCGATCCGGCGATCGCCGGGCGCGCGCGGCTCGCCGTCGAGCGCATGACCGCGGTCGGCCGCGACCAGAAATGAAGACCTACGATG
>Ga0326727_10028223_pt1 | contig 10225 bp, 8 predicted proteins | sample MB2enrmetagenome_FD_207643 | JGI IMG/M metagenome (GOLD analysis project Ga0326727, IMG submission 207643) | Lab enriched peat soil microbial communities from McLean, Ithaca, NY, United States - MB29MY | ecosystem: Environmental > Terrestrial > Soil > Wetlands > Peat | place: USA: New York...
AAATCCAGCCGTCAGCGGAGCCACAGCAGACCCCGCGGGCGACGGCATCCCGAACCTGATGAAATACGCGCTGTATCTTAACCCCTTCACTGACGGGATCGGCGGCCTGCCGGCTGGTGTCATTGTCGCGACCGGTAGCGGCAACTATTTGACGCTCACTTACAACCAAGTCATTTCAGCTACTGATATTTCCTATAATGTCCAGGTTTCGAGTGACTTGAAAACCTGGCATTCCGGGCCGGGATACACCTCCACGCTTGGCGTGACCTCGAACTCTAATGGCGTTACGGAAAGCGTGACCGTAGAAGACGTAACGCCAATCGCTCCCGGAATTCCCAAGCAGTTTATCCGGCTCCAGGTTACTCAGCCGTAAGCGGTGTTTCGCTTGGGTCGCAGCTGTTCGGGAAAAATCGCCACACGGGGGGGTGAATTCGCACATCGAATCGGAAATCGGCCTTGCTTTTTCGACTACAACTATGGATTACTACTAAAACCTTATCCTAGAGCCCAACGTGAGGGCGTGCCATATTCCGAGGGGGGGGAGAGACGAATGCCAACCGCACCGACGAGCAGCCTATATGATTCCCGGTCACCACTGGAGCGATTCGCTCAGCGTTTGCGCTCGGGACTCTGCCGCGCCGGAGAAACCTGGAAGGTTTGGATGCAGCCGCGGCCAAGAATATCGTGGGATGCGAGCCCGGCGCTGTGCCGGACCTGGCAACAGTGCTGGGGCGAATCGTACGGCCCCGAACTGAAGCGATGGACGCTGCAACCGGTGTTCGACGAACTTGATGAACAGGGAAAGATCGGAGAACTGATCGTTGACATCGGCAGCGGCGCGACGCCTGTAACGCGGCTCTTGCGAACCGAAGGGGGGCGGCGGCGGATCCTTGTCGATATCGCCAGCGATAATGGTCGATCTGGGGACGAGCAGAGAATCCGCCTGGATGTCGAAACTGTGGCAAATCCTGCCACGCTCAGCTTCCGAAAAGCGCTGGTACGGGTGTGCAGGTTCCTGCAAATCGATCCGAAATCGCAGGCAGACGCCGGGCGCGCGAATACAATCGTAATTTCCGATCTTCTGAATTACGTTGATTTTTCGAGCGTGCTTCGCGGTTTTGCCAATTTCCTGAAGCCCGGAGGCCGGTTTATCATCAGCAATCTGCCGATGCGCGGAAACGAGGCGCTGTTTTGCGAGAGGGGGCTCAAGGACAATCATGATCTCTATCGTTTCCTTGAAGAGGAGCGGTTCGAAATCGAACACAAGTCCTTCCCTTGCCGGGCGCGCGGCGAGACCGAAGAGTCGCACGAATTCGTCGTGATCGTCGCGAGAAAGCGCGGCACCTGAACCCTGACGCTATCGCTTGATCACGACCAGCGTGCCGACGTCTGCCGTGTTAAAAAATTGGCGCGCTTTCCAATATGGCATTCTCACGCAACCATGCGATGCCGGAAACCCCGGCAGATATCCCGCATGTAGCCCATACCCCGGCGCAAACTCGAGGAAATATGGCATCGACGCGCCGACGAAATGACACCCCGGGGGCTTTTTATCCTTCCTGATATCGATATTGTCTTCGACCGGATTGTCGTCCTCGTCAGCGTAGTATCCATATACCGAGGAGCGATGATCCTCGTCCTTCCGGATCACCCTAAAGCGTCCCAGCGGCGTATTATATCCTTCGCGACCAGTCGAGATTCGTGATGATGCCACCTCCGACATGCCCTTGTAGAGATAAGCCTGCTGCTCCCGCAGCTCGATAAGAATGGAGGGTTTGCCGGTGTGGTAATCCGGGATATTGGATGTCACGAGATCCGTAACCGTATCGCAGCCGCTGAGAAAAAAGGCCGCCGATACCATGAATCCAAGGGTGAAAAAGAAGCGCATCGTCGTAACGGTCCAAGTTTTCCCGCAAAAAAGCGAACTTCTCTCGTCTGGACCAGCCAATTTGTCTTTTGGCTTGCCGAAAAAATTACCGGAGCGATATTTCCGATTCCTCGTTAAGGGGGGTATAGCTCAGTTGGTAGAGCGTCTCGTTCGCAATGAGAAGGCCTGGGGTTCGAATCCCCATACCTCCACTTCTTTGACTTGCAACACGCTGCAAATCCCGGCATTACGCACCGGGTTTAAATGATGGCTTACGACGCAATTATCATCGGAGGAGGCCCGGGCGGCAGCACCGCTGGCACGGCATTGGCCAGGGCCGGGAAGAAGGTCTTGATCCTGGAGCGCGAGCGCTTCCCGCGATTCCATGTCGGGGAATCGCTCATTCCTTATGGAAACGACATCTTCAGCGCGATCGGCGTATGGGAAAAAATGTCCCGGGCCGACTTCATGCCGAAGCTGGGCGCCGAGTTTGTCCTCGGCAATTCCAAGGCGGCAACCAGTATTATCTTCGGACGCTACCTCGCGAAACGCTATGCGCACACGTTCCAGGTGGAACGGTCGCGCTTCGATGAGTTGATGCTCAATCACGCGGCGGATTCGGGTTGCGAGGTCTGGCAGGATGCGCAGGTGAAATCGGCTTCGGTTGCGGATGATGGAGCGACCGTTACATGCGTGCGCGATGGAAAGGACCATGAACTCAAAGCGCGCTGGCTCTTCGACGCCAGCGGACGCGACGCCTTTCTGGGCAAGCAATTGAAACTGCCGAAGACCGACCTCGGCATGCCGAAGAAGTTCGCAACGTTTGCCCATTTCCGCAGGGTCCGCCGTAATGACCCGCCGGCCGATGGCCACATCACGGTGGTCCGGCTGGATTTCGGTTGGTTCTGGATGATCCCGCTCTCAGCGGAAAAGACCTCCATTGGCCTCGTGCAGACGCTCGATCACTTCCGCAGCACTGGATTGAAACCGGGCGACTGTTTCGATCAGGTCGTCTCCAGCAGCACCGAGTTGCGCCGCCGGATGGCAAACGCCGAGCGCGTGACCGACTTCTCCGTCGCGAGTGATTACACGTATCGTCACGTTCAGAATGCGGGGCCGCGCTGGTTCCTCGTCGGGGATGCGGCTGGGTTCGTCGATCCCATCTTTTCCTCCGGCGTGATGCTCGCCGTGAAGTCAGGCTACCTCGCCGCCCAGGCGGCTCTCGCCGCGGATCGCGCCAATGGCCCGCTGAGCGCCCGCGCCCAGGCGCGCTATACCCGCGAGGTCGGAAAGATGTGCCACGTCTTCGTCCGGCTCATCAAAATGTTCTACGACAATCGAAGTTTCGAAGTCTTCATGACGCCGAAACCGCACAAGGGCATGGAATGGGCCGTCCATAATGCCGTCGCCGGAAATACGAGCACGCCATTGCTGCTGAATCTTCGCCTCTGGGCATTCTACGGGGTCTGCGCGTTGCAGCGTCGCTTCGCATTGGTTCCAAGGCTCGATTTTACCGAATCTTCCCTCTGATTGAAACGCAGCGTTCTCGTCTATCTCCTTATTATCACGGTGACCGGCCTCGGCCTCGCCGGGCTGCTGCGTCTCGGTAACAGTCTGCGGCCATGACCGGTCCGCTGCTCACTCTCTTCGGAATACGCCGCCGGATTGCAGGCGCTATGCCGAAGCCGCTGTCGGCTTGATCCTTCCGAGCAGGCTAACCCGCGAGCGTGCGGCGGGCTTCGCGAATTCGCGCATAGCGCTCGAGGGACCGCTCCACGATCCAATAGGATATCAAGGCGGACGGCACAGCAAACAGAAGCGAACCGACGAACGTCGGCCAGATGACTTCTAATTTATTAAAGTGCATCCAGTATCGAAAGTGCACCTGTCCGAAACTCATCCTTTTTGGAAAATGATGCGGATGGCTCAATATCCAGAAGCCCAAATCATACTCCCATCGCAGGACGATGGGCCAGATCGGCGTCAGAATGTCGTGAAAGGAAACCGTGATGACCGCCGAAATCTTACTCCACCGGAACAACCACGCGAGGACGATTGAAAGCAGTGTCTTGATCCCGGTCAGCGGCGTAAAGCCCCAGAACATCCCAATCGCCACGCCACCGGCAACGGCGCGCGGAGCATCCCGAATCTGTTCGAGCCGTTTGTATTGGCTGATCGCGAACTGCTTCAGGTTGAGCCAGGCTTTCATTGGTATATCCGACGGTGAGAATTCGAGGTCCTATCTTCCTCCCGTTTGCTTCGGTCCGGCATTCAAGTCATCAGTGCCACCCATGCCAGCAACCCGGCCATCGCAGCGAGGGTCGTCGGGATGCCCAGACGGGCAAAATCCCGGAATGAGATTGGGACCCCCATTTCGTGCGCCTGCTGGACGACGATGATATTTGCAACGCTGCCGAGGAGCAGGAGGCTGCCGCCAAAGCTGTTTGCGAGCGCCAGGACATAAGCGGTCGAGGGCTGGGTCACATGGACCACCTTGATGAGCAGGAGCACGGCGGCGGAATTGTTGATCAGATTGGAAAGCACGGCCGTGACGAGGGCAAGGATCGGCGCCGATTGCAGATTCACGCCCGCGTGCGCGAGCCATTGCACGGCCTGTTCGCCATAACCTGTCGTGTGGAATACGCCTGTCACCACAAAGAGCCCCATGAACAGCACGAGGATCGACCACTCCACATGCGCCAGCAAATCCTCCGTGCGAAATTTCCGGCTCGCCAGATGAATCCCAGCCGCGGTCAACGCGACCATCTCCTTGGGCACCGAACTGAAAAAGAACGCTATCACCAACAGCAGGATGACCAGGCCTTTGATCGTGTGCGCGCGGTTGAACGGCTCCTGCCGGGACTGCCCGGCGCCGTCGGCGATTGGGAAAGTCATCGCCAGATGGCGCCGGGAAAGCAGCCAAATGATCACGTACGCGCATCCGAGCGCAAACACGACGGGCACGATGCACCAGAGGATATACTGCCCAAAACTGAGCCGGGCGATCTGGGCGATCATCATGTCCTGAGGATTGCCGACCAAGGTCGCGGCCGCACCGATGTTGCTGGCAATGGCCAGGGCGATGAGGAACGGAACAGGATTGAGTTTCCGCTGGAGCAGCGCCGATGCGACAACCGGCGTAAAGACAGAGCAGACGATGTCATGGTTCAGAAACGCCGACAGCCCGGCCGTCGCCAGCATCAATGTCAGCAGAAATCGCGCGGGGTTTCCGAGCCGGGCCGAGATGCCGCTCGCGACCATGTCAAAAAAGCCGGAGAGGCGCAGTTGCGCCGAAAGAACGAAGAACCCGAATAGGAGCAAAATGGTCGGCCAGTTTACAAGGGATACAACGGTCGCCGTCTCCAAACCGGAGAAGACCATGATTGCTATGGCGCCCAGCAATGCGATCCCCGTACGGTTTAATTTCAAACCGGGCACGCGGCCCAGCGCAATACAGATATAAGTGAGCACAAAAATCACCACCACGGCTGCCCTTGCGTGGGGAGGGATGACGATGGAGGGAGTCATACTGGGGGAGGATTGCCGGCAGGCGGTTCAATCATTTCGGACCAATTTCATAAGTCCTTATTAATCAAGGGACAACTGCGCAGTTGCGAAAATCCGGAGTCAATCCAATATCGCAAATAGATTTCGTTCGGATAGAAATGCCCGATTGCAGTCCGCCGTAAAATCATGAACATGTCGAAACTGCTTCGCTTCGCCGGGGTCCTCGCTTGCGCCATGGCCCCAACGCTTGGTTTGACAAAGGAAGTGCCGGCCTGGGTCGGCAAGGCAAATAATGCCTTCGCGATCGATCTCTACCGCAAACTCGCCAGCGAAAAGCGGGATGACCTTTTCTTCTCGCCGAACAGCATCGAGACTGCCCTTGCGATGACTTACGCCGGGGCGCAGGGAGAAACCGCCTCACAAATGGCTGCCGTGCTTCATTTGCCGGCCGGCACTAATACCATCCACACGGATCTCGGTGATTTTCTCGCGGAACTGAATTCGACCGCGCCCATCGACGGCAAACCGCGCGGCTACCAGTTGTCGGTGGCAAATGCCCTGTGGGGGCAAAAGGGCTACGAATTTCTTCCGCACTTTCTGGACGTCCTGAAGACCAATTATGGAGCGGGACTGCAGGAAGTGGATTTCAGGAATGATACCGAAGGCGCGAGAGAGACAATCAACGACTGGGTGGAAAAGAAAACCGCCGATAAAATCAAGGATTTGATCGGACGCGGCGTGCTGACGCCCCTGACACGATTGGTGCTGACCAACGCGATTTATTTCAAGGGAACGTGGACCTCGCCGTTCGATAAGGCGGCGACTCGCGACGAGGCGTTTCATGTATCCGTGCAGCAGGAAAGCAATGTGCCCATGATGCACCGCACCGGGGAATACGGTTACCTGGAAGACACCGATTTCCAGTTGCTCAAGCTCCCGTATGCGGGCGGCAAACTCTCAATGATCATTCTCCTGCCGCACAGAAGGGATGGCCTGCCGCAACTGGAAAAGGAACTGACGCCGGAAAAGCTTTCCGATTCGTTCGCCAAATTCGTGAACGAAAAAGTGATCGTCTCGATTCCGAAGTTCAAGATGACCGCGCAATTCGAGTTGGCGCCCATTCTCGAATCGATGGGCATGCACGCGGCATTCGGCGCCGACGCGGACTTTTCGGGCATGACGGGAAAGCGGGACCTCATGATCTCCAACGTGATTCACAAAGCCTTTGCGGAAGTGAACGAGGAAGGAACCGAAGCTGCCGCAGCGACCGGCGTGGTCATGTCATTGAGAATGGCAATGCCGGTGCGAATGCTCGAATTCCGCGCCGATCACCCGTTTATCTTCCTGATCAGGGAAGAAGCGTCAGGGGCCATTTTGTTTATGGGACGGCTGACAGATCCGAAAAAGGAATAGCGGGCTCCGGGTTCATCTGGGGACATTTCTCCAATTCGCGGGCCACAGCTTCGGGAGTGGTCCCGCCCTCGCGCAAGCCTGCCGCGGCACTGCGCCGAACACGTTCGAGCCAATCGCGGCGCAAAGGCTCGCGCAAGGACTCCAGGCGCGTGGCGGCCACGGTGGTTTCGGTTTTTTCACCCGTAGCGGAGCCGCGGCCAACAAACCAACCCGCGCGCAGTAAATTCGCGCGCGTGACGGTGGAACGCGAGTAGGTGGTGAGCGTGCAATCCTCGGCGGCTCGCTCCCGGATCGCATGAAACACTTCGCGGGTCCACATGCCGGGATTGGCTGCGGGAGAATAAGGATCGAAGAGCACGGCATTCGGTGCCGGAGCAATACATTGGCCGACGCGTTCCCGGAAGTCGCCGAGTTCAATCCTCCACGCGACGCTTCCGATCTGGACGCTTCCCTTCACGAGCAACTCCTCGATCTCGCGCTTCCACCGTGCCGGGTATTCCAGGTCCTCCGCATGCTTCCATGCAAACCGCAACGGCTCGAGGGACTCGTCAAAACTCCACAACTCGATATTCGCCGGGAGGTTCCGAACTATTTCCACCACCGCCAGGGCATTCGCCCCTGCGCCAAGGCCCACGTCCCAAATCGTAAACGCTTCGCCGGGACGTATCCGTGTCTCAAGCCGATGTTGCGCAACGTGCAGAACCCGGGCCTCTTCCATGGGACCGATGCCGGGATGGAATGTCTCTCCGTGTTCGAGGGATCTCAGTGAACGGGCGCCGCCGGGGACGTTCACCAGTTCAAACGCGGAGTCGGGCATGGGAGCAGGAATCGGAATAAAAAAAGAAAGCCTTTCGCAAGGAATAATAAGTTTATGCGATCGTTACAATATCGTCCCCACCCCGACACAACCCGCCTCTAGCTTCCACGCCTCGCTAGACGCCATGGGATCATCCGCAAGTCGGACTTCACCGGGGGTGGCATGCGCAAAAAACCATTCAATTCACCAGACTGTCTTTTTCCATGAAAAACTCCTTTCCGCAACTGTTGATCTCGTTTTTACCCTACATCCGAGGTCTCGCTGCCTTTGGAACGGCTACACTGGTCGGCCTCGCGACGGTGCGCGCGGATTCACCTACAGAGACGTGGACGGACCCCGGTTCAAGCATTTTAAAGTCCGGAGCCGGCAGTAATTGGGCCCCTCCCTCCGGTGGTGGCGGTCCCGTTCCGCTTACCGGGACCACTGCGGTTATCTATGGGAATGAAGAGAGGCCCCTTGGATGGAATACGAATACGAATCCGAATGCACAAAACTTTGGTGATCTCGATTTCACATTCCTTAGCGGGTCGTCCTCCACTCTCGCCGTCGGCAATTACACGACGAAAACAACAAGCGCGAACGTAAACGTCACCTTGGGGGGATCGACTTTGAACAGCCAGGCCAACACGGTCATCGCGAATTCGTCCGGGTACACCATCGTCTTCGAAAACGATATCGATCCCACGGGCGATTACGGCGGCGAGACAGGCCTCACCACATATACCCTGGGCAACTCGACGAACGTTATCCAGGCGACAGCTTCCAGTAATATCGTCATCGATAACGTGGTTGCCGGCTCGGGCGCTGCATTGACCTTCCTCGGAGGAGGAAACTCCTCGACCACGGGCGCGACGTTGGAACTCGGCGCAGGATCGGCGAATGATGTCACCGGGGAAGCGGCTCCCAATGCGGGCACGGCAGTTTCGGGAACCTTCGCCACCGGCATCGGGTCCGTACAATCGAGCGATCAAAACAGCTTTACCGGCGGACTGACCATCGGCGACACCGCCGGCACAGCGAACGCCGGTGTAGTCAAAATCGACGGGGCACATGCGCTCCCGACCTCCGGTGCCGTGACGGTGAATCCAAACAGCCAACTCCTCTTAAACGGAAACGCGACCTACGGCGGATCGACCCAGAAGCTGGTCCTCAATGGCACAGGCACGCCGGGAACCAACGGAGCGCTCACAACCGCCTCAGGCAATGCGTCCACGTGGAATGGCAACATCGTCCTAGGCTCGGCAGCCTCCATCAATGTCCAAGGCGCAACGGGCGCCCTGATCGTGAGCGGGACACTGAGTGGTTCGAGTCAGTTGCAAACCACCGGGGCCGTTTCCGTCACGGGCGGCACGCTCAGTTCGTCCGTTGGCAGCCTGAACATTGGCGGGACCCTCTCGCTGAGCACGGGCGTCATCGCTCTCGATCAATCCAACTTTAGTCTCGCAACTGGCCAGAATTTTACGATGTCCGGCGGCACGTTTGATCTCACCGACGTTGCCGGCAGTGTGGGCTCGGTTGCGAGCGCGGGCGGCGGAAGCCAGTTCTCGATCACCAGCGGCGTTCTCGACCTCGGTGGAAACACTTGGAATTACACCAGTACCTACGACATCCTCAGCGGCTTCGGCTCGGGCAGCGTCAGCGGACTCACCATTACGGACTATGACTCGACGGACTATACGGCGCATGTCAGCAGCGCGGGCGTCCTGAGCTTTACCGCGGCATCTGTTCCTGAGCCCGGCAGTTGTGCCGTGGTCGGTCTCGGCGCCATCCTTCTCGCCGCCGGTTCACGCCGCTTCCGCTGCAGTGATCGCAAAGCCTGACGAGAACTTCAGGGCGCAAGGGCCTGGATGTCGCGGATGACCCGTCATCTGCGCGTCCAGGGTCTTGCGGCACTCGCGGAAAGGTAAAGTTTGGACAGAAGACAACATAGAACCGGGCGACTCTTTCGGAGGAGAAAGGGAAAATCGGGACGGCTCAATCGCCGCTCATTAGAGAAGCGCGGCAAGACGCTCGGAAGCGTGCGTCACGATCGGCAATCCGTGGGCGAAGGCGAGGATTTCGGCCGGATATGGGAGGAGCTTTTTTAGCGACTCGCGCGCACGGCCGGGATCGGAGCAATATTTGCCGGGAAGGATGGAAAGGCCGTAGGGGGGCGCGTTGATCACGGCATCGCCAAATAGAATGACGCCATCGAGCCAGAAAGCGGTTTCACCGGCGGCGAAGCCGTCCAATGCAATGGCCTGCGCGCCGAACAGCGAGTCACCGTCCTCGAACCAGCGAGTCGCGGGGACCTGCCCTTGAGCGCCGGTGTGAGCCCAGATATTCAGGTCGAAGCGGCGGGCAAGGGAAAGCGCGTTGCGCTCGTGATTGACGCTGGTCAGCAGGATGGCACGCGGGGGGCGACCGGCGAGAAGTTCGTCCAGCGCGTCGGCGGCAAGCGGGACGGGATCGCAGAAGACGAAGCCTTCCGGCGTATCGAACGCGCAGCAGGAAAGATCCGTTTTTACGGCGAGATCGTAGGCATGCCAGAAGGTGAGACCCGGACGGACGAGTTGGTATTCTGACGCTGGCTTCATGGAGGAGTATTGACCCAGTGACAAAAAACGGCTTCCGTGCGATTT
>Ga0326727_10028224_pt1 | contig 10225 bp, 10 predicted proteins | sample MB2enrmetagenome_FD_207643 | JGI IMG/M metagenome (GOLD analysis project Ga0326727, IMG submission 207643) | Lab enriched peat soil microbial communities from McLean, Ithaca, NY, United States - MB29MY | ecosystem: Environmental > Terrestrial > Soil > Wetlands > Peat | place: USA: New York...
GAGCACACTGCCCAACAATACCTACGGTACGCTCAGCGGTACATCCATGGCGACGCCCATGGTGACCGGCGTCATCGCACTCGTCTGGAGCGAGCATCCGACCTGGAACTACCTGCAGGTGATCAACCAGGTGCTCTCCACCGTCGATCCCGTGCCCGGTTTGCAAGGCAAGGTCGCGACGGGAGGTGTCCTGGATGCCGCACGTGCGGTTGGTTACACGCCTGCCCTTCCGACGACGCCAGCCGTTCTCACGATTGAATCCGCCACGGCTTCGGGTCCGACGAACACTTCGCTCAACGCGATCTTGCTCACCTTCAATGCGCCCGTGGATCCGACGACTCTCAATAACACGAACATCGCGTTGCTGAGTCCGAGCGGTCAGCGCATCACTATCCAAACGATCCAGGCGATCGCCGGGTCGAATAATACGCAGATCATTCTCAGCTTTGCTACGCAGGCGGCGTCCGGTTCCTATACGCTCTTGGTTGGAGCAGGCATCTCGAGTACGAGCGGTGCAGCGCTTCCCTCCACGTACCAGAATACCTTCCAGCTCTCCTCGGTTTATCAGGTCGCGTCGTCCGCGCCTGTCGGCATTCCAGACGTGAGCCAAACGACTACTTCGCTGTCGTTTTCGCCGAGCGTAGTGATCGGTAAAGTCACTGTTGCAGTCAACATGGTCAACAGTATCGATGGCAAGATCGCGCTCAGCCTTATCGCGCCGGACGGAACGGTAGTGCCGCTTTCGACTCTTCAAGGAGGAAGCGGAACCAGTTTCATCAGCACCGTCTTCGACGATGCCGCCTCGACGCCGATCGGCCAGGGAACAGCGCCGTTCACGGGGTCGTATCAACCGACGTCGCCGCTTTCGGCCCTTATCGGGAAGAACGCGCAGGGTACGTGGAAGCTGAACGTCGTCGACCATGGAACGAACTACTACGTGACGCTGACGAGCTGGTCGCTAACGATCACGCCGGGATCGTCGTCTTCGTCGGCTCGAACAGCATCGATCGCGTCGGCCGCACCGTCCGCCACGGCCTTGGCAAGTGCATTGGCCGTGAATGCGACGACGTTCAACGATGTAGCTCAGGAGTCCTTGATCGCGTCGTCGATCGCAGAGCCGTCTGCCTCGGTCTCCGGAACGCGGCAAGCGCCCGTCTCATCCTCGACAACTCCGTCCGCGACACACGCAGCCGATCAGGTGTTCGCCGCGTTCGACGAAGTCGATCGGCTGGCGGAAGAGCGCCTGCTGATCCCGCACTTCCGCGCTCCGAGCACGAGCGAAGACGTAGCATTCGAGGATTACGGCGGAGATGACGCGGACGAGGTGGATCTGGTGGCTATCGCTTTGTTGGATTCGTGAGATCCCACACTCGAAGCGTGTGATCAGCACTTGCAGTCGCGAGTCGCGTTCCACGCGCGAAAAATGCGACGCCCTGAACCCAGGCATTGTGACCTTCCAAGGTCTTCAATAGTTGACCGCCCGAGGGGTTCCAGAGGCGCAGTGTGCGATCCTTGGAGCACGAGGCGAGCAGCTCACCGGCCGGGTGGAACGCCACACCGGTAATTGAGCCCGTATGCCCGGTGAGTAAACGAATCTGCTTGCCGTCGCCGGCTTGCACGAGTCTTATCGAGCCGTCGCTGCCGCCGATGGCGATGAGCTTTCCATCGGGGCTGAAAGCAAGAGCCGTGACCACGATCGTGGCGGCGTCGCCGGGCGGCGCAGGCTTATAATCTACTTCAATTATCTTTTTTTCGTTTGCGATGTCCCACAAACGCAGGCGGCCGTCGTACCCGCCTGCGGCCAGAGACTTACCATCGGGACTGAACGCGATCACAAGGCTCCACTCACTCGATCCCGTCAACTCGGACTTTCGAGTTCCGGCGGACGCGTCCCACAATTGCACTACGGTGTCGTCGCTCGCCGAAGCCACTACTTTCCCGTCAGGAGATACGGCCAGGGCCTTGATCGCTGCGGGCGTTGAGATTTCTCGAGCGGGTTTCCAGGCCGACCGATCCCAGAAGACGATCTTGCCGTCGGCTCCGCCACTGACCAGGGTGCCACCGGCTGAGGCGATGGTGAGAGCGGGACCTTTGTGAGCGGTCAGCACTTCGGTCGGGCTGGCAACAGTTCGCAGTCCAAGGGCCACATCCGGCGGCCAGCGGCAGACGGCGCCGTCCTCGGCGGCGGCCATCAGCCAGCCGCCATCGTCCGCAACTGCAACCGACCAGAGCGGACCGGCCGAACTGTTCAGCGATTCCGCAGCACGAGCCGCAGCAGGAGCAATCGGCGGATAGACAGAAGCTGGAGCAGGTTGCCGCGCCAACGAGGCTGCCAGGGCCAACAACAAAACGCCGATGGCTAACCTGGCCAAGCGCATTTCGTGAAACCTCCGGTCGGCTTTTCCTACTCAGCTCGGCGTATCGCAACGATGACGACGTCCTTGGTCGGTACATCGCCGTGCGGACCACGCGTGAGGGTGGGCACGGCCTTGATCTTATCGAGAATGTCGAGGCCCTCGGTTACATGGCCAAACACACAATAGCCGACGCCGTCCTGGGCCTGCGACTTGTCCAGAAAGCTGTTGTCCTTGACGTTGATGAAGAACTGCGACGTGGCGCTGTGCGGCGCGTTGGTTCGCGCCATCGCCAGCGTGCCGCGCTTGTTTTGCAAGCCATTGGATGATTCGTTCGTGATCGCCGCCTTGGTCTTCTTCTGTTTCATGCCGGGCTCGAAACCGCCACCCTGCACCATGAAATTGGGGATGACGCGGTGAAAGATCGTGCCGTCGTAGAACTTCTCGTCAACGTAGCTGAGGAAGTTCTGTACCGTTAGCGGAGCTTTGTCGCCGTCGAGCTCGGCGGTCATATTTCCAAGAGAAGTCTCGATGACGACTTGTGTGGCAGGCATGCCGGCGGCTCCCGATAGAAGAGAGAAGAGAGGGGAAGAATCGCTCAAGCGAGCGCGTGCCGGCGACGGCCGGCACGCGCTGAGAGCGCACTACTTGTCGACGCGGCTGATCGACTTGATCACGACGTCCTCGTTCGGAACGTCGGCGATCTCACCTTGAATCGTGTGCGTCTTGACTTTGCGGATCTTGTCGATGACGTCCATGCCGTCGATCACCTTCCCGAAGACGCAATAACGCGCCGTGTCCAGATTCTTATTGTCCTTGACGTTGATGTAGAACTGGGCTGTCGCAGAATCCGGATCGTTCGTACGGGCCATGGCAATCGATCCACGAACGTTGCTCAAGCCATTTCCCGATTCGTTGCGGATCGGATCTTTGGTGTTCTTCTGGAGCGATTGGAAGTCAGCGACTCGCTTCGCCTGATCCATGCCCTTTTGGAAGCCGCCGCCCTGGATCATGAAGTTGCTGATGACTCGATGGAAGACCGTGTTGTCGTAAAACTTGTCGTCGACGTAGCCGAGAAAGTTTCTGACGGTAATGGGAGCTTTTTCCGGGTCGAGCTGCACCTTGACGTCGCCCATCGACGTGCTGATCAGGACGACCGGGTCGCCCGCCCGAGCGGCGCAACCGGCCATTACAGCAAGGGCGAGAACTGCGAAAGCAGAGCGCTTCATGAAAGGTTCCTCACTCAATGGTTCAGTCCGGTTTGCGGGGACCGCGCCTCCCGCGGGCCCTTTTGGCCAGTATCAAAAAGGGGGTCAGACCCCGGGATACAGGGGCCAGACCCCCTTGTGCTGCCAACTAGCAAACCGCATTCGGTCCCCGGACGCAAGTGCTGCCCGTTCGACTGACGAGCACTTCGGGGCTCCGACTTCTTTCTTATTGACTGACGGCCAGCGCTTCCTCCGGTTCTCTCTTTTTCTGCGACTCGCTCGCCTCCGCCACTTGCAGAAGGGGCACGATTTCCGAGCGGGTTTCGGTGAGCGTCGAGCCGACGACGGACGCGCCGGATTGCTTCAGACGCTGTTGGAGTCGTTCGAGATCCTCTGTCTTTCCCCAGCGACATACGACAATCTTCATCGTCGGACACTGGGCCTTGATCCGCTTGCATAAGTACCGCGCCGGCGCCAACTCGCCGGGAGCAACCGATGCGACGACAACGACTGCAGGACATGTCTCGCCGACCTTGGCCAGGGCTTCGGCAGTCAGAGCTTTGGACGAGACGATCTCGATGGATCGAGCACGCGAGCGCAGCAGATTGGCGAGCATCACCAGCGCGAGTTCGTCTACCTCATCGCTGGCGGGGCAACCTAGAACAACCGCAGGCTCGGCAACTTCTTGGTCCGCTTCTGCGGGAGGCGGTGCGAACTCCTCAATGACATCGCGAATGCTGCGGTACAGCTCACGCGACGTTTCGGCATCAAGCTCCCCTCGGGCGCGATCCTGCCGGGCCAACAGCAGCGCCGGTAGGATTAAATCCTCGTACGTCTGCTCGATCGAATGATCCTTCAGATGGGCCTCCACCAAGTCGATGGCCTCGTCCTGATCCTTGGCGACGATGCGCTGATAGAAAACGACATGAGGCCGAAGAACGGGTTCATCCCCCAGCATCACTTCGAGGAAGTGCATGGCCGGGACATACTTGCCGATCACGACAAGAACGACCGTCAACGGCGTCGACAGCAAGAGACCGACGGGCCCCCACAACCAAGCCCAAAATGCTGCCGACAGGATCAATGCCAACGGGGAAATCCCCGTACTTTGCCCCAGCAGCAAGGGCTCGACCGCGTTGGCGCTGATCGTCTCAAACACGACGAAAAGGATGAAGCTGGTGATCGGCAGCGCCCAACCGTGCACGGTGGCAACCGTGAACGCGAACAGCATCAAGCCGCCGGCCCACGTTCCGATGTACGGAATGAAGCGCATCGTGCCGCAGATAAAACCCCACAGGATTGCATATCGGCGAAGGGTCTCGCCATCGGCAGCTTCCGGCGCGAAGAAACTGAGCGTGAACAGAGCGAGGGTCAAGACAGTACCGAAGCAGGCGTTGACGATGAGCTGCATGAGGAGGTAACGGCTAACGCGCCGGGCTCCTTCGTCGATGGCCCGCGTTGTGATGATGACCTGGCCGTGACCGATTAAGCGAACGAGTCGATTGCGCAGATTCTCGCGCTGCGCCAACATGAATATGACCAATACGGATGCAAGAACGGCGCTCGCCAAACCCTCGGCGGCTGAGCCGGCATAATCGGCAAATCCGCTCCAGTCTGAGCCGACCGGCTTGGTGAATACGGGTTTTTCCGGAGTCGCACCTCGGATTACGTCGCCCGCGCCGTCGCTTTCGCTCGCCTTGTCGACCATGTGCTCATCGCCCATGGCTCCGCGGGCAACGTCATCCATGGTCTGGCGCAAGAGTTTCATCCAGCCGCCGGATTGGCCGCTCGATATCGACTCCACTTTGGCAGAGATCACCCCCTTGTACTCCGGCAAGCGCACGACGAGTCCCGCAAGTTGGTTACCAACGAAGTAGCCGACTCCGCCGACGAATGAATACGCCAACAGAACGACAACAAACACCGCTGGCAGCCGGGAGAGGCCATGACGCTGCAGGTAACTGACGGCCGGCGCCAGAATGAATGCGAAAAACATCGCCAAGGCGAACGGCACCAGCACCGCTCGAGCCCAATAGAGAAACGCGGTGATCAATGCCAGGCCGGCCAATGTAAGAATGGGCCGAAGCGAAGAGTTTTCGTTCGTGTACACGTCTGAGCCCTTTTGCTCGTGCGACAGTCAAAATGAACGCGGGCCGCGCCGCCCGATCGGCGGAGCGCGGCCCGAACGCGCAGAACCCGCTTCTAGACCGGGGGGGCACGGAAGGCCCCGCCGATAAACGACAGCACCGCCAGAACGATGAACACGAAGAACAAGATGCGGGCAGCGTCCAAACTGATGCCGGCGACGAGCCCGAACCCGAACAACGCGGCCACCAAGGCGATCACCAGAAAAAGGATGGCCCAGCGCAACATGGCTATTTCCTCCGAAAAACTTGGCGAAAAGCGGTGTCATCGTCGTCCGCCCTCCGCCCCGTGCGGCCGTGGACGACCCGAGATTTCGTGCGTGGCGAACGCCGCCAGCGTCGGCAAGCTTGAGCAACCGTCATGCCGACGACCTCTCGCGACGCAGCGCAAGTGCCGGGATATCCCATGTCCAGCCGCGGAAAACACTGCTAAACTGAGCGTATCGAGGCCGAAAACGACCATCCTTCATTGTCGATAGCGCCGAAAGGCTTTTCGCTATGTATTCGCTGCCCACAGTGGATTCAAAACCTCCGGTTAGGCGGCTTCCTATCTGGCTCAAGCGCAGACTTCCGCATGGAAACGGGAATTTCTATACGCAAGAATTGCTACGCGAACTGCGCCTGGAGACAGTTTGCGAAAACGCTCGCTGTCCCAACCGGCCGGAATGCTACGCCCGGCGGACTGCCACGTTCATGATCCTTGGCAACGTTTGCACCCGTCCGTGCGGTTTCTGCTCGGTTTCGAAGGGTGCACCCGAGCACCTGGAGGAGGACGAGCCGGCCCGCGTGGCGGAAGCAGCGCATCGCCTCGGCTTGCGGCACGTTGTCATTACGTCGGTCACTCGCGACGACTTAGCGGACGGCGGCGCCGATCACTTTCGGCGCTGTGTTCTGGCGGTGCGCGAGCGGACCGGAGCAGTCGTTGAGGTGCTGACGCCGGACTTCCTGGGCGATCCGGCCGCGATTGACACCGTGCTGGCAGCCGAGCCTGAGGTTTACAACCACAACATGGAGACCGTCCCCAGGCTCTACAAAAAAGTACGTGGCCGCGCCGATTATCAACGGAGTCTCGATCTACTGCATCACGTCAAGTGTCGCCGCCCCGAGACCGTAACCAAAAGCGGCCTCATGCTCGGCCTGGGCGAGACCGAGGAGGAGCTTTTCGAAGTTCTCTCCGACTTGCGAGCCGTGCACTGCGACACACTCACACTGGGCCAGTATTTGGCGCCGACCCTGAAGCACATTCCCGTTGCTCGATATGTTCCTCCGGCCGAATTCGACGCATTGGCGGTAAAAGCACGAATGCTGGGATTCAAGAAAGTTACCGCGGGACCGTTCGTCCGCTCGAGCTATCACGCCGACGAAATGGTTGAGGCGGTGTCAACGTCGTCATGACTCGCGGCGTCTTCCTGTCATTGGATGGCCTCGACGGCACGGGCAAATCGACGCAGGTGCGTTTGCTCGCAGCCTGGCTGCGTGAACGCGGGAAGACAGTCACAACTTGCATCGATCCGGGCGGAACACCGATCGGCGATCGCATTCGCCAGCTCATCTTCCACGCCGACCTGAATCCGACGATCGAATGCGAAGCCCTATTGTTCATGGCGAGCCGCGCACAGTTGGTTCACGACGTCGTCGAGCCCGCACTTGCGTCAGGCGGCCACGTCATCTGCGATCGCTTTCTACTTGCCAACGTCGTCTACCAGGGCCACGCCGGCGGTCTCGACGCAGAAGCACTTTGGGGCCTCGGCCGATTTGCCACCGGCGGCTTAGAGCCGGACTTGACGTTCGTTCTGGACTTAGCGCCGGCCGCGGCCCTGGCGCGCCGCGCTCGCCCCGCGGATCGCATCGAAAGTCGCGACACGCTGTATCACGAGCGTGTGCGTGCAGGCTTCTTGTCCGAGGCAAAGCGTCGACCGGATCGCATCCGGGTAATCGACGCCGGCGGATCGGTCGACGACGTTCACGCGGCAATTCGAGAGGAATGCTCCCGCGTCTTCGACAAATGACCGACGAGGTTTGACGATGTCATTGCGGCAAGTCCGCGGGCACGAAGCACTGGCCGAAGCATTCCGTCGCGCCATCCGACGCGACAGGTTGGCGCACGCGTACCTTTTCACCGGGCCGCCCGGCGTCGGCAAGCGACTCTTCGCTACGCAGTTGGCCAAAGCTCTACTGTGCGAGGCGCAAAAGCGAGCGGACGAGTTCGATGCCTGCGATCAATGTGCGTCCTGCGTACTCGTAGAAGCCGGTACTCATCCGGACTTCTACCAGGCCGCTCGGCCGGCCGATGCCCACGAGTTTCCCATCGAGCTGATGCGCGAACTGTGCCAGAGTTTCGCGCTGCGCTCGGCGCGAGGGCGCGGCAAAGTCGTGCTCATTGAAGACGCCGACGATCTCAACGCCGAATCGGCCAATTGTTTTCTCAAGACGCTCGAAGAACCGCCGCCCGGCTCGGTATTGATACTGGTCGGCAGCAGCCCGGATCGACAGCTGCCGACTGTTGTGTCGCGCTGCCAGGTCGTGCGCTTTTCACCTCTGGCAAGGGATGTGGTGGCCGATCTACTCAGCATTCAGGGGTTTGAAGAATCCGGCCAACGTCTACGACTAGCGGCGCTCAGCGGCGGCAGCCCTGGCTTCGCCCGCGAACTGGCCAACCAATCTGTCTGGGCCTTTCGACGGCGATTGGTCGACGAGCTGGCCCGCCCGTCGCCGGACACGGTAACTCTCGCGCGCGACTGGATGGCCGTCGTCGAAGATGCGGGCAAGGAGTCAGCGGCCCAGCGTGGCCGGGCACGGCTAGTCATTCGGCTTTTGATCGACTTCTTGGCCGACGTGCTTGCAGTCCGCGAGGGCGCCGGCGCTCACCACGCCGAGAAAGAAGACGTCGATGCTCTCAATGAACTGGCCAGCCGTTTGGAAACAGATCAAGTACTGGCGGTGCTCGAGCGTTGCCTGGAAGCTGACATGCAAGTCGATCGGCGCGTGCAACTCGTTCTTGTTCTCGAAGGATTGCTCGACGCCGTCGGGCAACACCTGGCCGCATAGTTCCTGAATCGATTCCCCGGACGCAGCGGCAGCCGCCGTCTGACGGTATGCGTTTTGCGGCTTCGCGCACTCATCGGACGCGGCGGATCTGCAATCCGCTGCCGGGTCTCGTAACTCGAGAGCGGAGGTCTGTCATGCCTCGCGGAGATAAATCGAAATACAGCAACAAGCAGGAGCGGCAAGCAGAGCACATCGAGGAAGGCTACGAATCGCGCGGCATCGGCGCGAAAGAAGCCAAGCGCCGCGCTTGGGCCACCGTCAACAAGATAACGGGCGGCGGCAAGAAATCCGGAAGTGGCCGCGGCAAGCCGGTCAACATGCAGCCGGCCGAAAAGGGCGGCCGCAAGGGAGGCGCTGCGTCTGCAGCGCGACCGGCATCGCAACGCGCCGCATCGGCGAAAAAAGCCGCCGCAACCCGTAAGCGCAACTCGGCGAAGGTCTGATTCGCCTGGACGCCACGGACAATAAACAGAAACGGCGTGCAGCGGGGATTGACGTCCCGCAACACGCCGTTTCCGCGTCAATTCGCGATCGGCTTAGTAGCGAGCCTTCACAGTCGAGAGAGCTTCAGTGGCTTCCGTCTCGCCAAAGCGCGTCCGCACAACGTCACCGGACTTCAAGGTGATGCGCTTGCTGACGCTGATCTGCTTGCCGTCGCGGACGATCTCCGCACGCAGATCGTAGAAATAGGTCTGATCTTTATCCAAGGCGGGCGTGTTGAACGAGCGCGTCTCGGAAGTGGTCTTCATCAACTGATCGTCGATGAACAGCTTCGCGTCGGCGGGCAGCTCGACAATGACGCGCGCTCGGTTGGGCAGCGTCACACCCGGTGTCGTGGTCTTTGGCGCCGGCAGAGTATCCGGCTTGGCCGGCGGCATCATCTGAGCGGGCGGAGTGGTGCCCGACGGCGCCATGTAGCTCGGCACATAGGTGCCGCTGTACATGCCCGAGTAGCCGCCGCAGCCGTAGCAACCGCCCCAACAGCCGCTGCAACCGCTGCAACCGTACCAAAAGCCGTGGCTGCCATAGCAACCGTAGCAAGAGCCATAGCAAGCGCCGTTGTACCAACCGTAGCAGTTGTACGCACTGCCGTAGCACCCGCCGTAGCAACCGCAGCAATCGCCGCGGCGACACCAATGACAATCGGGGGCCTCGCCGCCGGTCGTCAAAGCCGCCATCATAAGCACGCTGTACATCGAATCCCCCTCACTTTTCCCGGGTCCGCTGAGCGCTGGGTTAGCGTCACACACTCCAGGTAATTTGGAGAATATAAAACGCCTGAGGTAAATGGTAGGTTTGGGAAAAATGACAGTCAATCCGATTCCTGTCCTGGCGCAATTCTTCCCCATCCGGCGGCCAGCGGAATCGTCAGTGTCCGGATTCGTTACTGCCAGCCGAAACGGCGGAAGAGATAAGCGGCCGCGGCTGCCCAAGCTGAGGCAAGCAGAATAGCCGCTGCCAGATGGCCCCA
>Ga0326727_10028228_pt1 | contig 10223 bp, 6 predicted proteins | sample MB2enrmetagenome_FD_207643 | JGI IMG/M metagenome (GOLD analysis project Ga0326727, IMG submission 207643) | Lab enriched peat soil microbial communities from McLean, Ithaca, NY, United States - MB29MY | ecosystem: Environmental > Terrestrial > Soil > Wetlands > Peat | place: USA: New York...
TCACGATTATGCTCAGCAGGCTGAAATATTGCACGTCAGTTCCTTTATGGGTATTGATCAATTCCGAATGCAAATCTCGTACGTTCGCCACCTACGTGGGTCGCGAACAAAAGTATCGTTTAGCCCCGGTAACATTTATGCGAAGCTGGGACTGGACCAACTAAAACCACTAATTGAACGTACGTTCACACTTTTTCTCAACAAAGAAGAAGCGCAACAGTTGACCGGATCAGAACGCGTCGAAGACGCAGCGACTCTCCTCGACTTCGGACCAAACATCATTACCGTTACACTCGGTGATGCTGGATCGTACGTGGCAACGCGAAGCGAGAGCTTCCATGTCGCTCCTTGCGAATCGCAGATAACTGACACCGTGGGGGCAGGAGACGCGTTCGCGGCAGGGTTCCTGTACGGGCAGCTGACCGGCAAGGACCTGCACGAGTCGGGTCGTTATGGCAACTTTATGGCGTCAAAATCTGTCGCGCAGCTTGGCGGGAGAAAGGGCCTTCTGCGTGACCTTAGAGAATTACGCGGCTGACCAAACGCACGAAACACACGGGTGCTCGGTCGCGCCAGCGACGCGACTGTGACAGCCAAACGTGGTTGAAGGTTTGCTGGTCACTTTTCAGCTCGCAGCCTTGCTTTTGAGTAACAGATAATTCCCACAACAAATAACATTGCTGTTAAAACGATCAGCCACGTCATGTCAAAGATGACGTCTCCGCTCAAACCGCTCCCATAGGTAAGCACCTCCCTGAGGGCGGAAATAGCGTGGGTCCACGGGAGCACGTCGTATATTTGGTACGTGTGTCCGCCAAATTCACCGATGATCTGTTGCGGCAGGGGGATAAAAGCGCCGGCCATGAAACTCAGCGGTACGGCGATCATCGCGCTCAAGGTCGCCGCTTGCGGCTCATTCCTTGTGAACGATGCGATTATCAATGCTAAAGAGATAGAGGCCATTCCGGCGATTACGCCTATCAAGATGGCTAGCCCGAGTGAAACGAAATCGCCCTGATGTCTATACCCGAGCGCTATGGCGACGCCGATGAGGACGAGCACCTGCGCGACTGTGATTAACGACCATGTGATGAACGTCCCGAACAACAGATCAAATGACCAGACCTTTGAGAGCTTTAACCGATCCAACGTTCCCGTTTCGACCTCGCGAACCAAGGTTCCCGCAACGACACTCACCTGCAGCATCAGTGCGAAGACGATGAGTCCCGGCACCATATAATCGAACAATGAGAACGATTGCGTGCCAGGAATGGGCTGCACCTGCATAGGGACGGAATCCTGGAATAGGTTTTGCGTCGTCCCGGATGTGACCGCGGCCATAGCTTGCGTCCTCAAATCGTTTTTGTACTGATCAAAGAGCTGTGATAAAGTGGTTTGCGTCGTTGCAAAATTGATATAGCCAGAATCGCCTTCGACGATAAGCCCTGAGCTGACGTTACCGGCTTTGGGAAGCGTGACATTGGCTCCGGGGGCGGAGGTAATGGCGGGATTGACGGAATTGAGGGCGGAAGCGTTGGCGGCACTTGCTATCTCCTGCTGGCCTACGGATGACGTTATCGCGGTTCTGGTCGAATTGTTCACCATTGATGCCAACCCGGCTGAAAAATTCTGAGGAATGATGATGAGCGCGTCGATGCTTCTGCTCTTCAACATGTTCTCTGCCTCGTCTTTGCTGGCGTTGTTGAGGTGGAACAAATTCGTGCTGCTGTTCTCAGCAGTCGTGTTCGTAAGCACTTCGGTAAAATTGCTACCGTAGTTGACGTATCGTGTGGTGTTGTTGGCGGCGGCCACCATTACTCCAGCGTCGTTGTTGATGACGACGACCTGATGGGGGATACTGCCTCCCGAAAGAAATGAACCGCTGCCAAATGCAAATGCGAAGATTACAATAAATAGTACAGGAAAACCGAGCAAGAGCGCGAAGCCCCGTTTATCCCTGAAGGTCTCTAGTATTCCCTTATACGAGATATGAATAAACTTTAAGGTCACTCCCTCAGCTCCCTCCCAGTCAAGTAGATGAACACGTCTTCAAGCGTGTTTCCTCGGATGGAGATGTCCGAGACGTTTCCTCCGACGCTCTCGATGCAGTTCACGATCTCGGGGAGCTTGTTGGTTGCGTCGAGCGCCCTTACGATGATTCGCCCCTTGAACTCGTTGGCCTCTTCGATCCCATCGAAGGATTCCACGAGCGAGAGCACCTCGGCGTTCTTCGCCGTGTCTGCGAGCTGCATATCGACGATGTCCCCCTTGCCGATCGTCCTCTTCAAGCCGTCGGGCGTGTCGATGAGGAGGAGTTTCCCACGATCGATGATAGCGATGCGATCACTTAGGGCGTCAGCTTCTTCCATGACGTGAGTGGTCAGTACGACGGTCTTGCCCTCATCATCGCGCAGCGATCGGATGAAGTCCCATAAAAGGAGTCGCGACTGAGGGTCCAAACCCGCAGAGGGCTCATCGAGGAACAGGATCTCTGGATCGTGAACGAGGGCGAGGGCGATGTTGAGCCGGCGCTTCATGCCGCCGGAAAGCTTGGAGACCACCTGATCGGCTTTGTCGGACAGAGAGAGGAGGTCGAGTAGCTTGGTCACTCGTTCCTCCAGCGCGGGTTTTGGAATCCCGTACATGTGCCCCATAAAGGTAAGGTTTTCTCGGCACGTCAATACGTCCCAGAGCACAAGGTCTTGAGGACAGACCCCAATCTTTTCCTTTTCCACAGACCGCATCTCTGCCCCGTCGAAGAGCACCTGTCCGCTCGTGGGCTTCAAGAGCCCGACCATCATTTTGATAGAGGTGGTCTTACCGGCGCCGTTTGGTCCTAGAAAGCCGAACACCTCCCGCCGCCTTATTTCCAAGTTAAGGTCATCGACGATGAGGAGGTCCTCGATTTTTTTCGTCAGGTGCTGTGCCCTTAAGACGTACGTGCTCACTGAATCACTTCCCGTGATCGCCTGCCGGTCGTTTCCTTGTTCCAATAGCTCGCGCGCTTGTTTGAGCGCGGTCGCGTCTCCTGCGTCTTCGGCTGGGCGAGCGCGTTCCGATTCAGTGACCGGTGCAGGAGGCGGGATGAATGAGTTGCCGCAATCGCCACAAAATGCAGCGTACAGTTGGTTCTTCGCCCCGCAGTTCCGGCAATATTTCTCGTTATCCACGGCGCGTAGCGGCACTGATTCTTCGGTTGTCTTGCCGGCAGAGGGTGTTGCTCCTTCTGATGCACGGGCAGATTCAAGCCCCTGCAGTGGCTCTTCCGTCGTTTCTCCGGAAGCCACGACGGGCGCCTCGGCCCCCCTAGATGGCCTCGCGACACGCGCCGCGGCAGGGCCTTTTTCGCGGAACCGCCGCCCGTACAAAGATAGGACAATGATTACGGCTGCGGTAATAACCGCGATGATCGAGTACAGTGGCGCTAGATCGACAGGAACGCTTGTTGCCGCGCTCGGTGTGTCGACAAAGGAGGAATCGTGAGGCTCCACGACCGTGTAAACCGTCGCTCCGTTCGAAAACGCCGCTGGAAAGTAGTACGCCCCGACGGGAACCGAGAACGCGTATGTACCGTTTTGATCCGTCTGAGCGAGCGCCACTTGCACGTCGCCCATGTGGAGCGCTACCGACGCGTTCGGAAGCGGCTTACCATCGGCGCTCACCTGTCCGTTTGCCTCGAGTATGCTGCCGAGCGAGATGCTGTTTGAGCGAACCGTTACATTATTCGTCACCGTTGTGCTGGTGGACGCAGGCGATGTCTGAGCGTCAACAGGGCGTGCCCCCCCTTGTAGGATGTCGTGCGCTGGCACAAAACCAACGATAACCACAAACACACAAAAGAGCACCACGAATACGAGTCGCGCTCTGCGCACAGAACCTAGCACAATTTGCACCTATCTTGTCGTGCCCAGGCCCATACCTGAGCCTGTCGCCGTTACCATACGTTCGAAGGATGTTATTAATGATGCGGTTGTCGCCGCGCACGCTAATTGTCAGCTTTATATCCGCTTGGCCGCTTCTTCGCACGCTGTTATCAAGTCGCCGCGCTCGTAGCGGAAAACGTCCTTATCAACCGACTGGACAGAGTCTCCAGCCACGGCGACAGGTATCGCAGCTTATCCCACACGGTTGCCCATAGCAAGGCTCACGTTTATTTCATAGCATTTAATGTTGGAGACGTTTAATTTTTTCCTCTCTATACCCTCTCAAGATGTTTGGTCCAACAAGAGCACGAGCCCCTGGTTTCCCACTCGTTGCCATAGACCTAGACACGAAAGTTCATAAGCGTAATGGTCTGGAGTGTTTATCACTGGCTCCTCGAAGCGCGTTGCGCCGTTTGCACGTTAAATGCTGAGAAAAACTGATTCGATGGGGTTCACAAAGCCCAAACTGTTATATTGACAAACGTCGGTTATGCGATCAAAGGAGTCGTCACATAAAGAAGGTAGGCTGCTCTACATTCATCGGGGGGGGAAATGGTTGTAGCAGAAGTCACGTCGCGAATAGCGAAACTAAACAAACAGCTCGCCCATTATATTCCTCCGCGCGAGACGTGGAATCCCGTCGATGAAGCTCTTTTCCTCCCAACTGATCTATATCAGGTGCCACTAGAAGAAGCGCAGGAGATGCAGCTGAAGGCGATCAAGTGCACGTTTACGCACCATTATAACAACAACGGTTTTTACCACAAGTACTGCACGACGCGGAATGTCTCCCCTGAGGATATCAAGACCGTCGATGACCTGTTTAAGATTCCGCTTGTCCCTGACCTTACGTTCAAACAGTACCCGAAGGGAAGGGATTTCGCGCGTTGGCTCGAAAGCGTTTTCACCGGCGACCTGCCGAAAATCGTGATCAAGGGATCGAATCCAACGTTCGACGACGTGATTGATGCTTTCAGCGCGAGTGGAGTGGTAGTGACGTACAGCAGCGGGACCAGTGGCCGGTTTACGTTCATCCCAAGGGATCAAAAAACGTTCTTGATGAGCGAGTACGCGGGCGCAAAATCGGTCATCAACATGTGGGAGGGGTACGATCCCAACACCAACGGCTACCTCATGTTTCCAAATCCAAAGAAGACAAACGTCTTTGTCGGGAAGGTGAGCACGGTGTACTTCGACTTAATGAAAGACGTTCAGGTTGCCATAGACCGCGTACTCACAACTGAGGTTATCCAAACAGCTATGAGTGGGGGGCGTAGCTTGAAGGGGTTGGTGACTTCCTATGTCCAAAACCGAACGCAACAAAAGATAACTGATCAAATAACGCAATGGCTTGGGCGCAACGAAAGAAAAGAAGAGAGAATCTGCCTGTTCGGCGCGCCGTACATACTTTACCACGTTATGGACAAATTGCAGGCAGCAGGCACGAGTTTTGATTTTGGTGAGGAGGGGATGGTCGTAACAGGGGGCGGCTGGAAAATAAGAGAAGACGTCCGCATCCCTGTCAGAGACTTCAGGAAACAGGTGCACGATGTATTAGGCATTCCAGAAACCCGCTGTATTGATCTTTACGGCATGGTTGAAGGGAACGGGTTTATGGTTCATTGCCCTGAGGGACACTACCTGCACACGCCTTACACGTATTACAAGCCGTTCGTCCTTGATGATGATTTGATGCCCGCAAAAGACGGCGAGTGGGGGCGTTTTGCCTTCCTCGACGCGCTTGCGGGGAGCTATCCCGGCTTTATCTTAACGGGTGATAAAGTGCGAATGCTCGAACACTGCCCTGTCTGTGCTCGGCCTGGCCCGGTGCTTGAGCCAGAGGTTTACCGCGCCACAGGAGAGGAAGTGCGCGGGTGTGCTGAAGAGTTACGAAGAGTTCTTGCACAAGACTTAGGAGGCAATGAGGGTGACTCAGTTTAACCAAGTAACAGAACCGGAGACGGTGACAAAAAGGTCACAAGGAATGCTGATGACTATGACCGGCTTGACGCTCACTCGGCTGATCGTGTCGCACCCGACCACGTTCATGAAATACAGGACGATGCGTCCTGATGAACAGCGATACGTCCGCCCTCCGCGGCAGTACGAGCTCCCCGAGTATCACAGCGACATGAAGTACTCCACCTCGAAAGAGCCTTACCTCAGGCCAACGCGGTGGTGCGACCCTCGCGAGCCCGAGGTCATCGCGATGGCGAATGAGCTGGGCGCGTATGAACTCGCCGACCGCGACTTCGCCGAGGCGGCGTTCTGGTTTGTCAAGGAGAACATAGATTTCGAGATGTGTCCGTTCGATGGCGTGGGAGCGACCCTAAGGAGGGGCACGGGGACGTGCTACCATAACATCTCCCTGTTTATCGCTCTGTGTCGGGCCGCAGGGATCAAGGGAAGGTACAAGTTGTTTGCGATCAACTACGATCGGGCCTCGCGAGGAATAGAGGAAGAAAAGAAGCGGCGTGGAATCGAGGAGCCCAGCGGAATAGACGTGGTGTGGGACGGTTTGTACAATTCTCTAGGATACTTGATGTCAGAGGCTGAGGCTGAGGTGTATCTCGATAGCACGTGGGTGGTCGCTCACCCAGTACTGACCCCCCAATTACAGGCCGCTACGGGCATACCCATAACGCAGCTTGGGGAAGACTCGATAGGCCTATTCTTTGACGTGGTGCCTGGAACGATCCAGCGCTCCGAATCCATCCCATTGGGGCTCGCGAGCGGGATGCGACTCTTGTTTACAGTGATGCCCGGGTCGCCGGAACGAGTGAGCGTCAGTCAGATGAATGCTGGTGTATACGGGCATCACGTGATCGAACAGGCTGGAGGAAGGGAGGCGTATGACCAGAGGGCACGGGAGCGCTTTCAGTTCTTCCCCCGCACAGTAGATCCCGAGGACCGCACAGCACTCGTTTTTGAGGACTAGCCCATCTCATGGCACTACCCAACGGAGCGCCTCAGTTCGTAGTCATTCGCGACACCGGCCAGTAACGGAAGAGTACTTAACAGGAGAGCGCAGTTCGTGCACTCCGAGGCACAGCGTGCTCGTGCCGTCCCGAACTGAAAACATGACATTGAAAAAACTGACTTTGGCAGGAACAACGGCCGTCGTGGTAGTGGCCATCGTTCTCATCGCCGGGTGCACGAGTAGTACATCCACAAATTCCACGCAATCGCCAGGAGCGGGTACCCAGTTGCCCACGGCTAATGCGGGCGCCGATCAAGAAGGTAAGGTTGGCACGACAGTCACACTTGATGGGAGCGGAAGCTCCGGTCCCAATGGCGGCGCGCTCACGTATAACTGGTCTTTGAGTTCCGTCCCCGCAAGCAGCTCCGCTCAACTCGTCAATCCGACGTCAGTTCATCCCACGTTCACTCCTGATAAGGCGGGAACCTACGTTGCTAGTCTGGTGGTTGCCGACGGTGCAGGGGCGCAGAGTCAGCCCAGCTCTGTCAGCATCACCTGTGCACCTTTGCAACCTTCTAATACGACACTCACGGCTCACGTATCCAAGACGAACCTCTATGTAGGCGATACCGAGACAATCTCCGGAAAGCTGGTCGACGCCGATGGAAAGGGTATACCGAATCAGACGATCAGCTTCAAACTCGAAGCGCACGTCCTGGGCATCACACGCGACGTCCCCGTGAATAGTACGACAACCGGTGCTACCGGCGCATACACCCAGACTACGGCACCGGTGACAAGTAACGGCGTCCCGTTCTTTATCACCCAGGTGAATCTCGAAGGATGGGCAGTATACGCTGGAAGCGACTTTTACAAGCCATCAACGACTGAACATGCGCAAGTAGTGATACACTTCGCGTAAAGCCAACTATAACACAGCGGAGCACCGTCAGCCCCTTTCCTTTCGCCCCTCCCAGGCGCATTGCCCGTGCCAACGAGCATCACTGCTGTCCGGCGACGGAGGCGGGGGCCTAGCACATCGCTATCTGAACGCCGCTTACTAATCAAGCAGCACATTGGTGAACAGACCAGAACATCAAAGCTTTTTTGTGGGGGGCTCACGGAATGCACCGACCTAATTGCCTGTCGCGCTTGTGCTGAACTAAAGTGCCGCCACGCCAACACGTGTTCTATTGTCGGAAAAAAGCACCGGATCGGAGGCATATATATCGTAACACTACTTGGATCCTCTCACTTAATCCACACGTCGTTAGAGCTGTCTCCCGACCTGTTTTCCGCTACGCTACACAATCACTGCGAGGGCAAAACCTCCGCTCAATTTCTAAGAGACAGATTTGTCGTAAGACTGCTTTGGTCGCCTTGCGATTTCGTGAGCTTTCGTTGCAGTAGTAATTTCCGTACCTTGCGACAATGATGGGTCCCTCATTACGCCCACGTCCTCGCGCGTCTGTTGATTCGTCGTGATCGCTCAACGATCGCGCCAATCGGTTATGAGCGCGCCGATTACACAGAAGACGACGCCTGTGATCAATACTACGGACATATTGTACAGGGCGCTCGCGGTATCTCCGAGGATCATGGCATCTCTGAGGCCATTAGTCAAGAACGTCAGCGGAAGCACGTTGGCGACGGTTTGCACATAGTCGGGCATCGCTTGGAGGGGTTGAAACGCGCCAGAAAGGAAAAGCATCGGAAATATTATCGCCATGGATGCTGCGCTTGCCGCTTCTTCGCTCTTCACTAAGCGAGCGACAATCATCCCAATTCCGGTAAAGCATATAGTGCCTACGAAAAGAAGGAGCAAGGTCGCAGCATCTGGCACGGTAGCTACATCGTAAACGAGCTTCGCAACGACGAAGATCAACGCTGTTGAAATTAAGACGACGACAAATTGATACAGCATCTTCGCAATGAGCCAGTCAGACTTTCCAAGAGGGGTCGTCGAGAGTTTTCTTAAGATTCCTTTGAGACGATACTCAGTGTTCGTCGTTGAGGTCCCAAGCACGCCGATTGTGAGGACAGCTAAACTGATGATACCTGGCATAAAGAAATCGATGTTCTTAAATTGAGACGGAAGGATCTGTTGGGTTGTAACATTGGCGAGTTGTCCAGATCCTGCAATCTGCGTGACGAAGCCTTTTGCTATGCTGTCAACGACCCCGATTGTTCCAGGTGTTACCAGTTGCGATTGGTCGACTAGCAATGTTAACGTGGCAGGCATGGCTGTGGTATTGTTGCTCGATTTGAGCGGCGCTTGACCGATATTAACTACATTAAGGCTGCTAGTGTTCGTTTGACCCAGCATCGAGGAATTGACCTGCCCGCCAGCAGTGGGGGATGCCTTGCTGAGGGCCACATTTTGTTGCACCTGTTTTCCAAAACCCACCGGGATAATGAGCACAGCACCGATTCCACTCGATCTCATGTACGCCTCAGCATCTTCATTCGCCGCGATCGTATTGACGGTCATATTTTGAGTCGAGTTGAACGCTTTGACAAGAGCTGCTGCCGTGCTCGAGTTATCTTTGTCTTGGATCGCGAGCTTGTAAGAAACGTCTTGACCGTATACTGATCCAAGAACAAGCATGACGATAATAGGGAAGGCGAGCACCCAAAAAAAAGAGCTTCCCCCTCTGAATAATATTTTCAGACTGCTGATAAAATCGATGTAGATCCTAGACAGTTTCATGAGGTCGCCTCTTCGTGTGCGCGGGTAAGTTCGAGGAACACATCTTCCAGGGAGGGCTTCCTTATCTCAAGGTCATCAAAGGCGACTTGATGTTGATCAAGGAGTTCTGCGATCCTGACTAGATCTTTCTTGTCAGACATCGGCACGATAACATTGCCGTTATTCAGTTCTGTGCCCTTCCATCGAGTCCCCAACGCCTCAAGTGCCTCAGTGCCCCCGCCTTGTATGACGATTTTTGTCCGCAAGCCGTGGTTATTAATGAGATTCGCAGTTTTGTCCATGGCCTTGATCTTCCCGTCGAGGATGATTGCAACGATGTCCGCGAGCGTCTCTGCCTCTTCCATGTAGTGGGTAGTTAAGAACACCGTTTTTCCCTCGTCGCGCAGTTTTGTTATTATTTCCCAAACGCGCCTTCGGGATTTCGGGTCAAGCCCTTCGGTAGGCTCATCTAAGAAGACGACTTCAGGATCGTTGACGAGTGCGATTGCCACACCCACTCGTTGCTTCAATCCGCCCGACAAATTCTTGTGCTGTGTATTTGCTTGGTCTGCCAAGTCTACCGACACAATTAGCTCGTCTATGTCACGGCTATTCTCATACATCGCCGCGTAGTACTTCAAGCTCTCACGCACGGTCAGCCGATCAAACGTGTTAAATTCTTGCGGCAGTA
>Ga0326727_10028229_pt1 | contig 10223 bp, 9 predicted proteins | sample MB2enrmetagenome_FD_207643 | JGI IMG/M metagenome (GOLD analysis project Ga0326727, IMG submission 207643) | Lab enriched peat soil microbial communities from McLean, Ithaca, NY, United States - MB29MY | ecosystem: Environmental > Terrestrial > Soil > Wetlands > Peat | place: USA: New York...
GGAGACGATTCGCAGCTACCTGACCACGAATATTCACTACATACTAGACGAGGAATGCATCGAAGCGATGAAGGTCTTCTTCCGTCTGGCCGCCAAGGCTGGCATTCTGCCGGAATACAGCTTTTCTGTCAGCGCAATGGCGGTTTAGGGCGGTTTTCAGGTTTATATAGCGCTTCCAGCAGCATTAAAGTGGCTTTTTAATGGAGAAAAAGCCACTTGAGCGTCCAGATTTATGTAATAAATTGAAGCGAAAACGCCGCAACGCCACAGGCTGGAGAGCTGTGCATCGGCGGACAGACGGAGGCGGCTCTCTACTTCTTCACCCGCACCTTGGGCTCAACCGACAGCCCCGGCCGCAGCAGGTGGTTGGGGTCCTCGTGGGCCAGATCGGTGAAATCGATGCGCACCGGGACGCGCTGCACCACCTTCACGTAGTTGCCAGTGGCATTTTCCGGCGGAAACAGCGAGAGCACAGAGCCGGTGGCGCCGCCAATCTGGGTTACGCGGCCGTGGTAGGTCTTGCCGGTTGCATCCACATCGATTTTGACCGGCTGCCTGGCAGCCATGTGCTTGAGCTGGGTCTCCTTGAAGTTGGCGGTTACCCACAGGTCTTCGAGCGAGACCAGCGTAAGCAGGTTCTGGCCTGGGGCGACGTTCTGGTTGATTTCCACGCTCTTGCGGGTAATGATGCCGGCCGTGGGCGCCACGATTTTGGTGTAGCTCAGGTCGAGTTCGGCCTGAGCGAGCTGAGCCTGGGCCTCTTTGACCTGGGCCAGGGCCTGCTTGGCGCGGGCGCTTTGCGCTTCCACCTGCTCCGGAGCCGTCTGGGCAAACCGCAACTGTGCCTGGGCCTGCGCCTCACGCTCACGGGCCACACGCACAGCGTCGCCGGCGGCCTGTTCGGAGTGGCGAGCGTCGGAAAGCGCCGCGCTGGCGGCGTCAGCGGCGGCCACGGCGGCGTCAAACTGCTGCTTGCTGATAACGTCCTTTGCGACCAGCGGCCTATAGCGTTCGAGGTCGGCCTGGGCCTTGATGTTGTTGGCCTGGGCCTGGGCAACGCGGGCGTGCGCAGCTTCCAGTTGCTGCTGAGCCTGCGAAATGCCGGCCTGTGTGCCGCTCACATCGGCCCCGGCCGAACTCAGGTTGCTGCCGGTGTTGACCTCGGTGATGGGCACGTTGACCTGAGCCGCGGCGGCATTGGCCTGGGCGCTGGCGAGGGCGGCCGCGGCTTTTTCCACCGCAACCTGGTAGTCGTGGGGGTCCAGTTCGGCGATCGTGTCGCCGGCCTTCACCACCTGGTTTTCTTCAACGTCGACCTTGAGCACCTGGCCGGAAATGCGCGCGCTGACCTGAATCAGGTGGCCGTTGATCTGCGCGTCGTCGGTATTCTCACTGTAAGTGGAGTGCCACCAGAACCCGGCCGCCGCCAGCGCAAGAACTACTACCACGGCAATAACAATGCCTCTGCGGCGGGACGGCGGCGGTGCGCTCTCAAGCTCTGCGGCCAATTCATTCTCTGCGGCCAGATCATTGGGTCCTGGTATTGGGGTTGAATCCGCCACGGCTACTTTCCTCCCAGAAAATTCTTGTAGTTCTCGCCTGCTCCCAGGGCACGAGCCAGGCTGAGCTTGGCCAGATTGTGCCGGTAAAGGCTGGTCACGTACTGATCGTTGGCCTGGGCCACGGACTGCTGGGCCTGGCTGACGGCCAGGTTGTCGCTGACGCCGTTGGCGTAGCGCTGCTGCGCCTCGCTGAGGGCCTCAGCAGCCAGGGCGACCGAGGATTGCGCCACCAGAACCTGCTGCTGCGCCGAGGCAATGTCCAGCAGGGCGTCGCGCACATCGGCGTCCACCTGGGCGTTTTTGTCGCTCAACTGGGCCTTCGCCGTGTCCAGTTGCGCCTGGGCCACCTGGGCCTCGCCACGCAGGGCAAACTCTTTGAAAAGCGGGGCGCTCAGCGTACCGGCGGCGTCACCGGTGCCGTGCGAGTTCATCACATTCACGCCGATGTCGCCGTAATCGCCGTCAAATTTGAGGGTGGGCAGCCGGTCGGCGGTGGCCGCCTTGCGCTGCTCCTGGGCCGCTTTGGCCTGCTCGGCCATGGCCGCCAGGTCTCTGCGATTGGCATGAGCATCGCGAATGGCCTTCTCCACGTCAATTTGATCGAAAGCCGCATAGGGCGCCATGTCGGTGAGCGTGAAGCTCTGCGCCAGAGGCAGGCCAATGGTACGCGCCAGAGCCAATTTGTCCTTTTCCAGGGCGTTTTGAGCTACGATTAACTGCTGCTGCTGCGATTGATAGTCCACGCGTGCGCGCAACTCATCAAGCAGCGGCGCAGTTCCGGCCTGATGGTTGGCCACCGCCTGGTCGAGTGAAATCTTGGCCGTGGCCACCTGCGCCTCCACCCTCGTGACCAGGGTTTCGTCGGCCAAAACCAGCAGGTAGGCGTTGCCCACGGCCAGCACCACCATCTCGCGCGCGTCCTGGGCCGTCAATACAGCGGCGGTGAAGTTGTGGCGCGCGGCCAGGTAGTTGCGCAGTGAAGCCACATCCACCAGCGACCAACTGAGCGAAGCCCGCAGATCGGTGAAGCCATAAGGCCCGATGATGGCGGGAAAGCCGGGAATGCGCAATCCTTCGGCGGGCAGGTCGGCCTCCATCACGGTTTCCTTGGCGCTGAAGTCCACCGAGGGCAAGAGAGCCTGCAACTGACTGAGCCTTTCGCCGCGCGCCGCGACTGTCTGCGTGCCGCTCAGGATGACGCCCAGGTTGGCCCTCAACCCTCGCTGCATGGCCTCGTCCAGCGAGAGGCCGATGGGCTGCGATGAGACCTCGCCCTGAGTCACGCTGCCCTGAAAGGGCGATACTGCCTGCGCCCCCAGCCAAGAAGCCGTGGACAAAGCCGCCGCCAGCGCCGTCACGCCCAGGCACAAGGCGCAGGCACAGCCACGGATCGTTCTGTTGCTAAAAATGAATAAAGACATCAAAGTCGTTCGACTCTCAATGAAAAGCTGCTACCCGCCAACGCTCGCTAGTGAATGGATGCGACGAGCGGGCCGCAGGGCTCGTACTAGTAGTGTAACGAAGGAACGGGCTGCACGGCTGAACTCCAGCGCAAACGCATGATCTGAATGCGCAGCCGGGAGGCGGATTATGAAGGCCGGGAGGCGTCTTCCAGACGGCTAAACAGAGGGCAGAGAATGGCCAGAGCCCTTACGCTTCGTTCGAGGCGTGAATCAGTTGCGAGGCCAGCGAGCAGAGCCCCTGACGGAAGACCTCGCGCGCCAGCTCCGGGGTCCATGCGGCGGCCTGCGGCCCACCGTGCTTCTGCAGCAGCGCGGCCGTCTCCGCAGCCGTGAAGCCGGCCACCGCGCGCAGCACAAAAACCGTGCGCATCGCTACGGGCAGGCTTGCCAGCCAGTTCCGCACCCGTTCGCGCTCCGCGCCGCTGAGCATCTTCTTCAGTTCCTCGCTGGAAATCCCCACCGAGGCCAGGTCGTCCTCCTCGATGCAGGTTGTGGCCGGCTCCAGTCCCTCTGGCGCGGCCAGGCTATCGGGGCTGCGCTCGTCCAGCAGTTCCAGAGCCGCGGCGCCCAGCGCCCGCAAGCTGCTCTGGCGCGCCTTGGCGGAATCGCAACAGACTGAGACCTCCGCCGCGGCCACCGCCGTCTCCACCAGCCGCACACTTTCTTCGCCCTCGCCCAACAGCATCGAAGCCACGCTGTAAAGCCCGGCGGCAATCAGCCCGATCAGCTTGTCCAGGCTCTCATGGGCCTCGGCAGCTTCCGCACTGCCCCGCTCTGTACTATCCAGAGTCCGGCCCTCCGGCAAGCCATGCATCTGCTCAGAATGAACAGCAGCTCCGGCGGCAATCGGCTCGGAGGTCTGGCTGCTGTTCGGAGAATTGGATTCGTGGGGCATGAAGACGGCTCCTCTCGGGCTCCGGACAAATTGGATCAGTTTTGCTGCAAGGCGGACTCGATGCGGGCTGAAACCATCTGCGCGGCGCCGTTCTCTTGATCCAAATCGTGCCACATATATATCCACAGGTAGAAAACGCCCATCACCAGCAAGATTAACGAGGCAGGCCGATTCAGCACAACTGTCAGTATCTGTTCGAAAATCCCTGCCGTGCCCACATGCAGCTTATTCGAGAGAAGGTTGAGAATGGCCAACGGAACATCTCCAGTCAGGACAAGCCCTGCGGCATTCACCCACAGCGCGATCTTCCCGGCGGCCCCACCCCTGGCCCAAAGCATGGCACAGGCGGGAATGGTCAGCAGCAGCAGTTTGGCATCCCACGGCCGGTGATAGGTCACCAGCATGGTAAGGGGCACGACGGCCGCCAGTGCGAGCCAGGCTCCCTCAGGCGAAAAGCGCAACCTGAGCGTGCGCACCGACCAAACCAAAAGAAGCGCGCCGCAGACCAGGTAGCTGACCATGTTGTAGACGCGCGGATCGTCCCGGAAGACACTCACGGCCGCCTGCAGATCAATAACCATGCCGGTGTCACGGCCAGTTAGAGAATTGGGGCTCGGCTCATTAATGCCGCCATGTGCCGAAATGGCCGTGAGATTAGAGTTCCAGTCCTCCATCCAGTGTGGCGCAACGTGAGAAACCCACAAAAAGGCCGATAAGCCCAGGACGGCGGTGATCAGGAGGGTTTGCAGCGCGCGCTTTCTGTAGACTCCGCCCGCCAGCAGGAAATAGAGCCAGACCAGGCCCGCATCATGGGGCTTGATGGCCAGGCTGGCGGCCAGGCACAAGACACCGGCTAGCACAAAGCGATCTCGCAAAAAGCACCAGGCGGCCACTGCGCATAAGCCTACCGCGAGGCCAGCCGCATTGCCACCACCAAAGATCATCTCGCAGTTGGCCGCAAGCAGGCAAACCAGAAACAGCGATACCTTTGGCGCATAGCTCGCCGCGAGGTCCCACATCAGGTAAGTGGCTAGGATAATAACTCCGGCGGTGAGCGTCATCCACAGCCAGTGCGCAGGCCCCCATGAGAGCATCGCAAAAGGCGCAACGAAGATAAACACGGTGGGCACGTTGACATAGAGCGTCACCGCCTGAGTAGCTTTGGCCTGAAAAGCCTTGGGGATCTCCTGCATGCGTTGGCCATCCTCGGCGCGGTAAACGCTTGCCAACTCACTTTGCCGGTAGGGATTGTGGTGCTGCAACAGGCATTGCGTGCCGGCGTAAACCGCCCTGAAATCCACCCATGCATTTACCGCCCGCCCAATGGCGAAGCCCCACCAGATGGAAATCCCGCTGCTCAGCAAGATCCAAACCAAAGCAATCCGCCGCATCCTTGCCATCTTCATCCTCCCATTCTGTCAGAAGCAGCGCGAAGACTCGATATCGTTCTGCTAAAAAACTTCTCCGGTTTGGATCGAATCAAATAGTCCGGCAACGCAAGCAGCGTCTTCCTCGGCGCTGCAGGCTCCTCCATGGCAATTCGGTCCTATCGTGCCACACATACACACATAGATAGAAAATGCCCATCACAAGCAAGATGAGCGAGGTTGGTTCCATCAGCAAAGCTGTTCGTATCTGTCCGGATAGCCCCACTGTGGAGATGTGCATATTCTTGGTGAGAATGAGGAGAATGATCAACGGGATATCCGAAGTGGAAGCAACCCCTGCGGAAGTTACCAGGAGCGCAAGCCACCGGCTCGGCCTGCCCTCGGCCCAAAGCATGGCGCAGGCGGGCACGGCCAGAAGCAGGAGTTTGGCGTCGTAGGACCGATGATAGGTTACCAGCATGGTAAGAGGCACGACCGCAGCCAGCGCAAGCCAGGCGTTGGCAAGCGAGAAGCGCGATCTAAGAGTATGCGCCGACCAGACCAGCAACAGCGCTCCGCAGACCAGGTAGCTGACCGGATTGTAGATGCGCGGATCGTCCCAAAAGACACAGATGGCCGCCTGCAGATCAAAGATCATGCCGGGTGAACGACCAGTGAAGGAAGCGGGACCCGGTTCATTGAGGCCGCCGCGTGCCGAAATGGCCGACATGTTGGAGTACCAATCTTGCGTCCAATGTGGCGCGACGTGCGAAACCCAGAGGAAGGCAAAAAGGCCCAGGATACTTGTAACGAGGAGGGTTTGCAGCGCGCGCTTCCTATATATCCCGCCCACCAACAGAAAATAAAGCCAGATCAGGCCCGCGTCATGGGGCTTGATGGCCAGGCTGACCGCCAGGCACAGGATGCCCGCCGACACAAACCGCTCCCGCAGGAAGCACCAGACGGCCACTACGCAAAGGCTTATAACGATCCCTGCCGTATTGCCGGTTAGAAAGAGAATCTCGCCGTTAACTAGAATCAAGCAGATCAAACAACCAGAGACTACTGGCGCATAGTTGGCCCCTAAATTCCAGATCAGAAAGCCGGCAACGATGAGGCTTCCAGCGGTAAGGATCACCCACATAAGGTGCGCAGCCCCCCACGGCAGCATTGCAAAGGGGACGAGGAGAATAAAGGTGGTGGGCAGGTTGACAAACAACGTAACCGTCTCGCGTGCCCTGATGGTCTCCGACGGACGTTCTCCGCCCTCGGCCCGGTAAACTGCCTCCAACTCGCTCACGCTGTATGGATTGTGGTGTTCAAGCAGGCATCGCGTGCCGTAATAAACTGCCTTGAAATCCACCCATCTATTCGACGTCTGCGCGGCAGGGGATCCCCACCAAATGGAGATTCCACTGGTCAACAGTATCAAGGCCAGAGCAATCCGATGCGTACTGTTGATCTTCATGCTTACTTTCACACTCGACACGTTCTCACACAAAGCATGGCAGTCATGACAGGGGGCGAATGATGGCCGTTAAAAAAACGCGCAAAAGGCAAAGAGAGATTATGCATCGGGCATAGACTGCCGCGCGTAATCTCTCCTTGGAAGGTTATTGAGCTGGGCTGTCCTTTTACGTCAGGATTACGTCCGGAGCCTTACCTGGAATCAGACAGTGGCCAGAGTGCTGCTGACGCTATTGAAGACATTGCTAATCGCGGTGCCTATATTACTCATGGCAGCGGTGCTGCCGAGAGCAATCAGCGCAGCCAGCAGCGCGTATTCAATCAGATCCTGACCATCCTCGCGGTCCTTAAGGTCCCGAAACTTCATATACAGACTGAGAAACACGGTGTGCATGGATCGTCTCCAATAGGCTTCCTGGTAAATAGCCACGGCGCCCTTCCGGGCGCTGTAGCTGCATTGTTACAGATTTAACTGAGCACTTCCTCTGTTGGGCTGAGCTCGACTCTCCACCATACCAAGTGGCCACAACTCTCTCAAACAGATGCTCAGGTATCGCGCTTGCCTCTCCTGACAGTCTTGCCAGGAAATTAAACCGTGGCCAGATTGGAGCTGATAGCAACGAAGACGTTGTTAATCTGGGTGCCGATCAATTTGAGGGTAGCGGTAGCGCCGAGAGCGACCAGGGCGGCAAGCAGAGCGTATTCAATCAAATCCTGACCTTCCTCGCGGCTCATCAGGTCCTGGAACTTCACAAACATCTTGAGAAGCATGGTGTTCATAGTGTGTCCTCTCCGTAAGTTGATTTTCCCAGCCTGGAGCCGGGGAGTGTCCTTTGTCTTGCACGTACTGTTCCATTTTCAATTTTAGCGAATATTCTTTACGAATCAATCACTTGCTCGATTTTAGGACAGTGACGCGTCACCCAGCAATGTAAACAAATGTATACAAACAGAATCATTCAGACCTGCCATGTATACAGCGAACAGGTCTCCGTTGCGGGGGGTAAAAGTAAAACCCAAATTACACGATTCCCAAAACTCCACATTAACAGGAAAACCACTCTAAAATAGCTTTCATGGCAAGCGAAACGGATATTCCCGCAGCTCACGCAAAGTACGACATTGCGGATCTGTCGATTGCAGGCGTCACCGGGCTGATGCTTGCGTTCGTCGCTGTATTTCTTTGCGTCGTGCCGCTCACCGACATCGCCGGCGGGCGTGATTTTGTTGCCTTTTGGGCTACCGGCCAACAGCTCGTTCACCACGTCAATCCTTATGATGTAGCCGCGATGATGCAGATCGAGCGCTCTGCTGGGCTGCCAGCTCAGGACGGCGCCATGTTGATGCGGAATCTTCCCTGGGATCTGCCCCTAGCACTGCCGCTAGGTCTGATCAGCGTACGGATTGGAGCGCTGCTCTGGTCCCTGGCCCTGCTCGTCTCCCTGATGGTTTCAGTTCGCTTCCTCTGGCAGATGCACGGTCAGCCCAGGAATCCTTTGCACTGGCTCGGAGTTTCGTTCGCTCCGGCCCTGCTCTGCGAGATGATGGGGCAGACGTCTCTGTTTGCTCTGCTGGGGTTCGTCCTGTTCCTGCGTCTACACCGTGCGCGCCCCTTGCTGGCCGGAGCCTCGCTCTGGCTCTGCGCACTGAAGCCTCACCTGTTTCTACCCTTCGGCGTTGTGCTGCTGGCCTGGGTGCTGGTTACAAAGAGCTACAAGGTTCTGATCGGCGCGGCAGTGGCCCTGGCCGCCAGTTGCGCAGCTACATCTGTTATCTACCCGGCGGCCTGGGGCGATTACGCGCAGATGATGCGGACTACGGGAGCCCTGACAGAACACGTCCCTTGCCTGAGCGTTGCGCTGCGCCTTTGGCTCAGTTCGCGCACGATCGGCCTAACCTATCTGCCAGCCGCCTTGGGCTGCGCCTGGGCGCTGGGCTACTTCTGGACCCGCCGCCACAAGTGGAATTGGATGCAACATGGCCCGCTGCTGCTGCTGGTTTCGCTCGTCACAGCGCCCTATTCCTGGGTTTACGATGATGGCCTGGCGATACCGGCCCTGTTACAGGGCGCATATCTTACCCGTTCCCGAATCCTGCTGGTGATTCTCGCCTGCGCCAGCCTGCTGATCGGAATTGAACTTCTCTGCGGCGTCAAGATAGCGTCCAGCTTTTACCTTTGGACAGCGCCGGTCTGGCTGGCATGGTATCTGCTGGCCTGTGCCCTTCCGCATGAACCCAAGGCGAACGAGCCTACGCAACAGCAGAAAGAGATTTCCGAAGTCACGCTCTAGAGCCTCTCGGAACCGTCGCCCGGTACCGAAGCCGCCGAAATCTCCAGAGAATCCCCAATCTCTGTCCGCGTGGCTCGGATGGTGCCCGCTGGAAGCTCAAGGACCGAGTGCGCCCAGAGGCAGGCCGAGAGCCGCCACGCAGGCAGATCGCTCACCAGCTTTCTCAGGCGCTTCTTACGGTCCAGATAAACCAGGTCGATTGGAAATTGCATCCAGAAGGTGTGTACCGCCTCGCAAGGAATGATCCACAGCCCCTCCCCAGGAGAAAGACACTCACGCCCCAGCAGGCCCTTGTTGCGCTTTGCCGCGTTGCCGGCGACTTCCATGCAGGTGGCGAGAACCGTAGCGCGTGTCAGATTCGTGACCCGCAGGCGCGCCTCTGAGATTGCCTGGCGGCGCGAAACAAGCCGCTTTCGCAGCCACGATAGCATCCAACTGAATAAATTCATCCGCCTCTCTCAGAGCCCTTGCCTGCCGGCTATAGCATTTTCGGAATTGCTGTTGACCAAACCTCACACTCAAGTGGCTTTTTTCTTAAGAAAAAGCCACATTCGATGCACTCAAAAAGACTACGTTCATTCCGAAAATGCTCTAGAGCTGCCTGCCAGCCAAGCATAACTCCGCCCAGCGGTCGCCGGTTACACGGTATAAAAGTCTTTTAAACTGCCAACTCGCTGGAGGGGCTGAAGCAGCCTGTAGCGGTTCTCTTGTTGCTATAGAGGGAAACCACAACCACTAAGTGGCTTTTTCCTAAAGAAAAAGCCACCTCGCGCAACTTTTGAAACTGGAGAAGTGCTCTAACTGGCCACAGCGCTTGCGCACCATGGGCGGAAAGCTGCCGGCTGCATCGGAAGAAGATGCAGCCGGAAAGCTTATTGGGATGAAGAGGATGATGTGGCCGAAGTGCCGATTGCGCCCGATCCCGTGCCAAAGGTAACTCCACCGCCCTCGATCACCAGCGGCGTCTCCGGCTTCATGCTGTCCGTCAGCTTCTCGATGGGCATGGTGGGCGGCGCGGGGGCCGGCGTGTTGGCGGCGGTCTTGGCATCCGGCGTATTCATCGGAATATTCGAGTTGGGCGGCAGGAACTTCTGCGGGAACTTCAGCGTGGGCAAGGGCGCGCCCGCCGGAATGGGAGCCACAATCTCCGGCGTTACGATCACAATCAGTTCGGTGTT
>Ga0326727_10028230_pt1 | contig 10223 bp, 11 predicted proteins | sample MB2enrmetagenome_FD_207643 | JGI IMG/M metagenome (GOLD analysis project Ga0326727, IMG submission 207643) | Lab enriched peat soil microbial communities from McLean, Ithaca, NY, United States - MB29MY | ecosystem: Environmental > Terrestrial > Soil > Wetlands > Peat | place: USA: New York...
TTTCATGGATTACTTGTTTGCGGCCAACGGCATGTTCGGAAACGTCCACCCGGCCGAGTCTTGCAAATCGCACGCTCTCTCCCTATCATATAGGTGTCATGGATCGGGTGCTCGAATTTGCCGTACAGCTCGCCTTTGAGTCGGGCAGGATACAGAAGGGCCGCTTCCAGGAGAGCCATTCCATCTATCACAAGGGCGAGATCAATATCGTCACGGAGGTCGACCTCGAGTGCCAGGAGCGCATCATGAGCCTCATCGGCACGCATTTTCCCGGCGACCGTATCATCAGTGAGGAGAAGGATAATCTCTTCGATGGTCACGGTAACAGGTGGATCATCGATCCCCTGGACGGCACGACCAATTACGCCCACGGCTACCCTTTCTTCTGTACCTCCATCGCCTACGAGGTGGAGGGCCGGCTGGTCTGCGGCGTCGTCTACAACCCCATCTTCGACGAGCTTTTCTTCGCGGAAAGGGGGAGGGGCTCGTATCTGAACGGGCAAAGACTGCACGTCTCAAGCACGGGGGAGATGAAGCAGGCCCTTCTCGTCACGGGTTTTCCCTACGATCTCGCCACGAGCAGCCGGAACAATATCGACCATTTCGTTGCATTTCTCTACAATGCGCAGGCGGTGAGGCGGGACGGGTCGGCGGCGCTCAATCTTTCCTACGTGGCAGCCGGCCGGTTCGACGCGTTCTGGGAGCTGAAGCTCAACCCCTGGGATACGGCCGCGGGGCTGCTGATGCTCACCGAGGCAGGCGGCACGGCCACCGACTTCGAGGGAGTGCCGTTCGATATCTACAAGGGGCAGATCGTCGCCTCAAACGGGGTGCTCCATGAAGAGATGCTCCGTATCCTCCGGGGGGATTGATGAAAGAATATACTATGGAAGAGATCAGCAATGTCGCCAGACCGACGCTCGGCGAGGACGTGCCCCTCGCGCTCTTCAGGATCTTGAGAATTCTGGGCATGCGGAACCTCCTCGGCGAAGCTTCCGGCCAGGCCCTCTACGCCATGGGGAAAAAGGTGGGCAACATGCTCGAGGCGCACACCCTGGAGGAGTTCAAGAAAGTCATACAGGAATTGAGGATAGGCATAGGGGACGTCCAGGTTGTCGAGGAGGACCACCTTATAATAAAGCTCTACGAGTGCATCACCTGCGCAGGCTTTCCCTTCACGGGCGAGATGTTCTGCGACATGGAGAGCGGCATCATGGCAGGCCTCCTGGAGAAGGTGTACGGCAAGAGGGCGAAGTCCACCCAGACAGCCAGCTGGTCGGCAGGGTATAACTACTGCGAGTTCGATATATTCCTCTATTGAGGCAACCGTGGGAGAGGGCGAGACCATAGAAAAAAAGCTCGGCGAGTGCGAGATAGAGCTCGAGGACGCCAGGGGTCTGGCATTCGCCAGGGAAAAGCTCCTCCTTGCGAATATCGAAGAGCTCGACGCGGTCTACGGCGCCCTCCGGGAGAAGATACGGGAGATCAGGGAGAGAGACGCGAGGATCAGGGACTTCGACGAAGCCCTGACTCGGGCCAACCGCCTCTCCTCCCTCGGTGAGCTCGCAGCCTCCATCGCGCACGAGATAAAGAATCCCCTTATCTCCATACAGGGTTTCGCGCGGCGGATCGGGGGCTCCTCCGATGTGGACAAAATGAGGGAGTATGCGAGCGTCATCGAACAGGAGTCGGAGAGGTTATCGACCGTTCTGATGCGCCTCCTCGATTTCTCCCGCATGTCGGAGCCTGAGAGGGAATACTTCGACCTGAACGCCATCGTGGCGGATACGATCCTCTTCACCGAGCACCACCTGACGCGGTTCCGGAAGATCGACCTCACCGTGGAAAAAGGGGAGAACCTGCCGCAGGTGTACGCGGACAAGATCCATGTACAGCAGGCCCTGCTCAATATCGTGATGAACGCGGCCCAGGCCATGCCCGAAGGGGGGCCGCTCTCCCTACGGACCGGGGTGAGGCCACCCGACTACGCCTGGATCTCGGTGACCGACAGGGGCGGGGGCATATCTCCCGAAGACCTGGAGAAGATCTTCGACCCCTTCTTCACCACGAAGGGCAAAAGGGACGGCACGGGCCTGGGATTGTCCCTCACGAAGAAGCTGGTAGAGGCGAACGGCGGCAGGGTCGAGGTGGAGAGTGTGAAAGGCCGGGGCAGCACGTTCCGCTTGCTCCTCCCCCTCATGAAACACGTCTGAGGGGGAAAGCAAGGCGGGCTTCCGGCGCCGCCCTCCCCTGTGCCAAATGGCTTTGCCCTGCCGACGGGCCTCCCTCGTGAGACTTTCCCTCCCCCTTCCTTTGTGCTATCATAGACCCATGCGCTCAGACCTGGCCAGGCGGATTTGCGTGAAGTAATGAGGTTTGCCATCCTCGACTCCGATTTCGGCAGTGTCGTCCTCTTTGCCCGGGCGAGCCATCTGTCCCGCCTCGACCTGGTGGAGGCGCCGGCCGGGGCGAGGGACCGGGTGAGGACACAATTCCCGGAAGCGAGGGAGGAACCCCGCTTTTTCGAAGAGGTTGAGGGCCTCCTCCGCCGCTATTTCAGGGGGGAGCAGGTGGAATTCACTATGCCCCTCGACCTTTCGGAGCTGCCCGCATTCACTCGAAGGGTGCTCGCGGAAACCAGGAAGATCCCCCACGGCAAGCTCGCATCGTACGCGATGATCGCCGGCCGCTCGGGGCGCCCGTTTGGTGCGAGGGCGGTCGGCCAGGCATTGCACAGGAACCCGATCCCCCTTATCATACCCTGCCATCGAGTCGTCAAAAAAGACGGCTCCCTCGGCGGTTTCGGCATGGGGCTCGACATGAAGGTGAGGCTCCTTGCCCTGGAAGGGATCCGGGTTGACCACCTGCAGACGTCGATGCTCCCCTCGCAGGGAGACCGAGGACCTGGAGAAGGTCATAGATGAGGCAATGGTTTGTGGTCAACACGAAGCCTAAGAACGAAAACCGGGCGGCCCATAACCTCTCTACCGCCCGTTACGAGGTGCTCAACCCGAAGCTGAAAGTGAGAAAATATCGGGAGGGGCGCTTCGCGGACGCGGTGGAGCCCATGTTTCCCAACTATATATTCGCAAAATTCCACCCTGTCGATGACTACCACATGATCAAGTATACGAGGGGCGTCAACAAGATAGTCACCTTCGGCGGAAAGATGGTCCCTCTCCAGGAGGAGTTCATCGACTTCATCAGGGGCAGGCTCGTGGACGGCGTGGCGCGCATAGAGAAAAAGAGGTTCAAGAAAGGGGAAAAGGTCTTTATCACGGAGGGGCCTTTCAAGGGGCTGGGCGGGATCTTCGAAAGGGAGATCGAGGGTGAGGAAAGGGCCATGATCCTCCTGGAAGGCATCAACTTTTACGCCAAGATGGTCATCGACCGCGACCTCATCGCAGCCCCCTGACCCCTGCGATGCATGCGCAAAGGAGGCATTTTTGAAGCTTTTCCCAGGAGTCACGATCGTCCTGGCGGCGGTGCTCGCTCTCGCCGGTCCGGGCTATGCCTTCAGGGAGGGTGGCGAGTCCTGCATAAAGTGCCACACCCTCTCGGAAAAAGAGATGGCCCCGATCCTCGCGAAGGTCAATTTGGCCGCTGCGAAGGTGATCGACATCCGGATGAGTCCCATCGAGGGGTTGTGGGAGGTGGCAATCGAAAACAAGGGTCATACTATCGTCGTCTACGTGGATTTCGCCAAGAGATTCATCACCCCCGGACCCCTCATCGACTACGCGAACCTAAGGGACATGACCAAGGAAAGGGTTGATGCCCTGAAGAGGGACAGGCGGGTCTCCGTGGAGGGGCTTTCCCTCAGGGATGCGCTGGTGCTCGGAAAGGCCGAGGCGCCCATAAGGCTCATCGTCTTCACCGATCCCGGCTGCCCCTACTGTAAGAAATTCCACGGCGAGCTGAAGACCCTTGCCGCCAAAAGGACCGACATCGTCTTCTATCTGAAGATATTCACCCTGGTGAGCCCCGATCCCGCGGTGGCGAAGAGCATCGTCTGTGAGAGGTCCCTTGCGCTCCTCGAGGACGCCTACGAGGGTAAGGCCGTGCCGAGCCGGTCCTGTGAGTCGAAAGAGATAGACGACAACATGAGATTTGCGGAAGCGAACGGGATCGATGGGGCGCCCGCCGTCATCCTTCCCGATGGCAGCCTTCAATTCGGGTACTCGGATGCGGCCAGCCTGGAAAAAAAGATAGACGAGGCAGCAGCCGCAAAGGGGAGGGCGGGCCCCGGAGGAAAGGCCGAGGAGCATTCACGGGAAACCGGCCAGTAAAGAGCGGTCCCTCGGGGGCTCACTCCGTTTCCCTTTTTTTCGTACTTTTTACCCCCTGAACTCTATTTCCGGCCCGCCTCTCCCTTGTTTCTGCGGTCGCGAGCGGTGCGCCCCGGCCGGGGAGGGGCGACCTTTGACAACGCACCGCCGTTGTGTTAAGAATTTGCCGTGAAAGTAGAGTGGGAAGGGAAAGTCCACGAGGTGGACAGGCGCATCACCGTGGCGAGGCTGCTCGAACGGTTTTCGCTGAGCAAGGAGGCTCACCTCGTTACCGCGAACGGAACCCTCGTTACCGAGGACCGCATGCTGGAGCGAGATGACGCGGTACGGATCATACGGGTGATATCGGGCGGATGAAGTGCAGGGTGTGCGGCGGTCAGGCTCAAATGCGCTTACCGCAGTATAATACCGCCTTGTGCGCCGACGATTTCATAGCCTTTTTCGAGAAGAGGGTCGCCCATACGATCCGTAAGTACGGGCTTCTCAGGGGAAAGGACAAGTCCCTCGTCGCCGTCTCGGGGGGAAAAGACAGCCTCTCCCTCTGGCATGTGGTCAATAAGCTCGGCTTTCCCGCAGACGGCATCTACATCGATCTCGGGATCGACCGGTACTCCGAGGTCTCCTTCAGGAAGGCGGCGATGATGGCGGATAGGCTGCAAAGGCGGCTCTATTCCTTTTCCCTTTCCGAGATTTTCAGCAGCGGGGTAAGCGACCTCGCGAGGATCACGAAGAGGCCCGCCTGTTCCCTCTGCGGCACGATCAAAAGGTATGTGATGAACAGGGCATGCACCGGGTGCGGGTACTCTGTCCTTGCCACCGGACATAACCTCGACGACGAGGCGTCTGCCCTGCTCGGGAACATCCTCCACTGGAAGGAGGAATACCTTTGGAAGAAGGCGGTGGTGCTCGAGGCCGAAGGCGGCAGCCTGGCGAAGAAGGTGAAGCCTTTTTTTCTCTGTTCAGAAAAGGAGACCGCAGCCTATGCCCTCGTAAACCACATCGACTACGTATACGAGGAGTGTCCCTACTCGAAGGGGGCGAAGACGCTCCTGTACAAGGACCTTCTCAACCGGATCGAGGACGTATCGCCCGCAACGAAGATCGCCTTCGTCAAGGGCTACCTGAAAAGGGCCAGGGAGGAAGGCGCAAAGGAACAGGCGGAGAAAGGCAAGGCCTCGTGCAGGGAGTGCGGTTACCCGTCCCATGGCGAGCGGTGTAACTTCTGCCGGCTCGTGGAGAGATTCGGCACCGGGTCCGCTGTCCGCTTTCGCACCCACGAGCCCCACCCATCATGAGCCTCGACGTGTTCGTTCAACTTGTCTTCAACGTGTACGAGGCATATACGGTGGGCCTCTACGTCAAGGACGATGACCATCTCACCTGCGCTTCCGCCGTCTCCTTTGCGAAGAGCTTCGATAGGGCGAAAGCGCTCCCTCTGGACGGGACCCTCGCCGGATGGGTGGTGAAGCACAGGGAGCCGCTCATAATCGGAAATTTCGACAAGGACGAGGAGACCCTCGGCTACTACGGCAAGAAAGAGGAGATAAAATCCTTCATGGCCTATCCCCTCGAAATACCCGGCGTCATCGTGGTCGACAGCAAGAGGCAATGGATCTTCACCGAAAAGGAGAAGAAGATCCTCGCCCACTTCGTGGCAGTGTTGTCGCAGGAAGTGGAGAGGGAAAAGCGGCTCAGGGAGATGGAGGACGAGCGTGAGGAGCTGTCTCTCATGCGGAGGCAGATCGGTTTCCTGCGCCAGTCGCGCCTCGGCACCCCGGTCGTGGAGGAGATATTGAAAGAGGCCCTCTCCGTGTCAGGGGGAGACCTCGCAATGGCGGGCGTCGAGAGGAACGGCAGGCTCTCCATCGTGGGGGCCGCGGGGCTGGGCGCAGCCGATATCCTCAAGGCCGAATGGCCGGTGAGGATGACCATCGCCTCCAGCGTGCTCGAGGGGGGGAAGGAGTTTCTGCTCCCTTACGAGAGCGGCTACCTGAAGGAAAAACCCCTCCTCTCTCACGGCGACGGCATAAAGGCAAAACAGTATTTCGGATTTCCCCTCATGATGGATGAGAAACCCTTCGGCTTTCTCGGTTTCGTTTCCCTGTCGCAGAGGCCCTTGAGAGAGAGCTCCATCGCGAGACTGGCGGACACGGCGGTGCTGATGTCGCTTTTCCTCGCCCGGCTCAGGGTAAAGGAGGAGATGGAGGCCAGGACCAACAGGGACCCCGCAACGGGCTCCTTGAGGTTCAGCTCTTTTTTCGATGGCCTCGGAGAGATGGCGCAGCAGAAGAAAGGCTTTTCGGTGGTCTCCGTAAAGCTCCTCGGCTTCGGGCTCTACAACAGGAATTTCGGCGTGGCCCAGGGGGACGAGGTCCTCCGGAAGATGCATCAGAGCATCGAGCACTGCGTCGGCAAGGGAGCGATCATCACGAGGAGGGAGGGCGCCCATTTCTACGTGGCCGTAGCCGGCTCGGACAGCCCGGAGGAGTCCCGGAACATGCTCAACATCCTTCGATTCACCATCCTGAGCGTCCTGGCCACGGCAAAGAAGAACGTAGAGGTCGGCGCTGCCCATTTCCCCAGGGACGGCGAGGACCTGTGGCAGCTCTTCCACATCGCTGAGGACAGGGGCAAGTGAACAGCTTATAATGAGAGAAAAGGGGGTCCCGCAATGGGTCTATTCAGAAGAGTCGCCTCGTTTTTTTCCGGCCTATCCACGCACTTCGCAATGGATCTCGGCACCGCCAACACGCTCATCTACATGAAAGGCGAGGGCATCGTGCTCAATGAGCCGTCGGTCGTCGCCATCGAGCGGAATACGGGGAAGATCATTGCGGTAGGTAAGGACGCCAAGGAGTTCATCGGAAAAACGCCCCAACATATGGCCGCAATACGACCCATGAAGGACGGGGTCATCGCCGATTTCGACGTGACCAGGGCGATGATCAAATATTTTTTGACCCTGGTGAGGGAGAAGAAGCGGGTGGCAAGGCCCAAAATGGTCGTGTGCGTGCCCTCGGGCATCACCCAGGTGGAGAAGAAGGCCGTCTTCGATGCCTGTATGCAGGTAGGCATAAACCACCTCCACCTGATCGAGGAGCCCATGGCAGCGGCCATAGGGGCCGACCTGCCCATAGAGATGCCCCGGGGCAACATGGTCGTCGACATCGGCGGCGGGACCACTGAGGTGGCGATCATCACCCTCTCGGCAAACGCCTACAGCGAGTCACTGAGGGTCGCCGGCGACGAGCTCGACGAGGCCATCGTCCGCCACCTGCAGAGGAGGTACCAGGTCGCCATAGGGCTCAATGCCGCGGAAAAGATCAAGATCCAAATAGGCTCCGCCCACGATTCGGTCCGGCCCGGCTCCATGTCGATCGTAGGCAAGGATATGGCGACCGGCATACCGAAGAACCTGACCATCACTGCCGAGGATGTGAGAGAGGCCATAGAAGAGCCCGTATCCGCCATAGTGGACGCGGTGAGAAGGGCCCTGGAGAGGCTGCCGCCGGAGCTGGTCTCCGACCTGCAGGATTCCGGCATGATCCTCACCGGCGGGGGCGCCCTCCTGAAGGGCCTCGACAGGAGGATCTCCGAAAAGACGAGCCTCCAGGTCAACGTGACGGAAGACCCTCTCACGTGCGTGGTCATGGGGAGCGGCAAGGCCCTTGAACAGCTGGATCGGTACAGGAAGGTCTTCATCGGCTAAAGAAGGCTGCCACGGCGCGCAAGGATCCTTCCCCGCCCCCAAGGGGGCGGTGAGACCCCGTCCTTGCGTGCGGCCCCTCTTTATTTGGCGAGGGCTTCCTTCAGCTCCGCGACCCTCCTGGCGAGGGCTCTCGGCAGCTTGTCGCCGAATTGTGCGTAGAAGGCCTCGATCTCGGCGGCCTCTTTCTCCCACTCGGCCCTATCCACCTCGAAGAGCTTCTCCATGGTTCCCTGCGGCAGGGAGAGGCCCGACTGATCGAAATCGGAGAGGTGCGGCATGAGGCCCACGGGCGTCTTTTTCGCACCCACTTTTCCCTTTATCCTCTCGACCATCCATTTGATGACCCGGGAATTGTCCCTGAATCCGGGCCAGATGAACTTCCCGTCCTTATCTTTCTTGAACCAGTTGACAAGAAAGACCTTGGGCGGGTGCACGAGTCCCGCACCGACCTTGAGATAATGGCTGAAATAATCCGCCATGTTGTAGCCGCAGAAAGGCAGCATCGCCATGGGATCCCTTCTCACGACTCCCGCCTGGCCGCTGGCCGCGGCCGTGGTCTCCGATCCGTTGGCCGAGGCCCTGAAAACGCCGTGTTCCCAATCGAAGCTCTCACACACGAGAGGTATGGTGGTCGATCTCCTGCCGCCGAATATGATCCCCGATATGGGCACACCTCTCGGGTTGTCCACCTCGGGGGAAAGGACCGGACAGTTATAGATGGAGACGGTAAAGCGGGAATTGGGATGAGCCGCGTTCCCTCCGGCCTGCCTCTCGTAGGGCTTTCCCTGCCAATCGAGCAGGTGCTCCGGCGGGGTCTCCGTCAAACCCTCCCACCACGGCGAATTCGTCTGGGTGTCAAGGGCGGTGTTGGTAAAGAGGGTCGGGTAGAACTTATCGTTCCGCAGGGTCTTCATCATATTCGGGTTCGTCTTGTCCGAGGTGCCGGGGGCCACGCCGAAGAAACCCGCTTCAGGGTTTATGGCATAGAGTCTTCCGTCGGGTCCCTTGTTGATCCATGCGATATCATCGCCCAGGGTCGATACCTTGTAGCCCTCCACCACGGGGTCGAGCATGGCCAGGTTTGTCTTGCCGCACGCAGAGGGGAAGGAGCCGAGGAGGTAGGTGATCTCCCCCTCAGGGTCCTGGACGCCCATGATGATCATATGCTCGGCAAGCCAGCCCTGCTGATACCCCAGATAGGACGCGATCCTGAGGGAGATGCATTTCTTGCCCAGAAGCGCGTTCCCGCCGTACCCTGAGCCGATGCTCATGACCAGGTCATCCTGGGGGAAATGCATGATAAAACGCCTCTGCGGATCGAGATCCCCGAGGGAGTGCAGACCCTTTACGAACCTGCCCGTGCTGTTGATTATGTCGAGCACCCTGGTCCCGACCCTCGTCATGATGTACATGCTGACCGCCACATAGATCGAATCGGTGATCTGCACGCATGCCCTCGCATAGGGGGAATCGGGATGGCCCATCATATAGGGTATGACGTAGAGGGTCCTGCCGCGCATGCAGCCGTCATAGAGCGGCTGGAGCATCTTCAGTGCATCCCCCGGCTCCATCCAGTTGTTGTTCGGACCCGCGTCCTCCTTTTTCGGCAGACACACGTAGGTCAGGTGCTCGGTCCTTGCCACGTCCGTGGGGTTGCTCCTGTGGAGATAGGAGTCGGGGTAGGCCCCGGAGTTGAGGGGCCGGAAGGTCTCCTCCTTTATGCCCATTTCGACGAGGCGTTTCATCTCCCCTTCCGTGCCCTGCACCCAGTATACCTTGTCGGGCTTCGTCAGTTTTGCCTGTTCGTTCACCCATTTCTCAACGATGCCTTCCATTGGCTCCTCCTTAAGCTCGGCAACCCGTTCGCGCGGTATCTCTTTTCAGCGTACCGGGACGGCCCTCGGCCGCTTTTAGGCACTGCGGCGCGCGTGGATTCAGATCCTCGGCTCCTGGTCCTGCTTTATCTTTTTCTTGATAAGGTCTTTTCCCCTGGTCATATGTTTTCTCACGAGTTTTTCGACCTGCCTCGCATTCTTCGCCTTCATGGAGGCAAGCATATCCTTGTGATCCTGTACCGCGAAAGGGGCTTTTCTCCCGTATCGCAAGATGATCACCCTGTACCGGTACATGTAGTCACGAAGGTCGTTGAGGAGCCCGTAGAGGCGGTTATTCTTGGCGGCCTTGTACAGGACATCGTGAAACTGGGCGTCCAGTTTTATGAATTC
>Ga0326727_10028232_pt1 | contig 10222 bp, 4 predicted proteins | sample MB2enrmetagenome_FD_207643 | JGI IMG/M metagenome (GOLD analysis project Ga0326727, IMG submission 207643) | Lab enriched peat soil microbial communities from McLean, Ithaca, NY, United States - MB29MY | ecosystem: Environmental > Terrestrial > Soil > Wetlands > Peat | place: USA: New York...
GCTGCAGTTGCCGCAGGGTTGGACGCCGACACTCCAGGTGACGGACAGCGATAACAAGACTGTTCTTTCGAAAGCTATTGCCCTCTCGGCGCACGGGACGCTTTCGGCGGACCTGGATCTGCCCGCCGATACGGCGCTGGGTTACTACAGCATTCAGCTTACGGATAACGGCGTCGACGGCGGGGGCAGCTTTTATGTGGAGGAGTACAAGAAGCCCGAGTACCAGGTGACGGTGACGCCGGCGACGCCGCGTGTGTTGCAGGGCAATGCGATCCAGGCCACCATTGAGGCGCGCTACTTCTTCGGCGAGCCGGTGGCAGGGGCCAAGGTGACGTACGTGGTGCACACGTCCACGCATTATTGGTGGGATGAAGACGAGGAGGACGATAGCGGCGAGGATGCGGCGAGCGACTCCGACGAATCGGACGACGCATTTGGCCAGACCGAGCAGCAGGAGCACGCGGGCATTCTGGATGCGAATGGGCGGCTGGCGATTACGCTGCCTACGGCGGTCGACGGCAAACACGAAGACCAGGATTACCGCATTGAGGCGCGGGTGACGGACGCTGCCGATCGCGAGGTGAGCGGGCACACGACGGAGCTGGCTACCTATGGATCGTTTCGGGTGAGCGTGGAGCCGATGAGCTATGTGTTCCAGAGCGGGCAGCCGGTGCGGGTGAAGGTGACGGCGCAGGACTACGACGGCAAGCCGGTGCAGACGCCGGTGCATTTGGGCGCGGCGCTGGAGAAATGGGATTCCGTGACGCACCAGCGGACGGAGACGCCAGTGGCCAGCGGCAATGGAACGACCGGCGCGGACGGCACGGCCCAGGTGGAACTGGCGATGAGCGCGGCGGGTAGCGGGGACTTCGAAGTGACCGCAAGCGCGCAGACTCCTGAAAATCGCACGGTGCAAGGGCACACCTTTGTGTGGATCTGGAACGGGGCGGGCGCGTGGTACACGGCCAATGCGCAGGCGCAGATTGTGGCTGACAAGAAGAGCTACAAGGTGGGCGACACAGCGCACCTGCTGCTGGTGACGGGGCTTCCGGAGTCGTGGGCGGTGGTGACGGCGGAGGGCGACACGGTGCAGTCGCGGCGGCTGCTTCATGCGACGGGCGCGAGCTTCGCGTTCGACGTGCCGATCACGCAGCAGTCGCAGCCTAACCTGGTGATCAACGCGGTGATTGTTCACGACAACCAGTTGATGACAGCGCAGAAGAGCCTGAAAGTGCCGCTGGTGGAGCGCACGCTGACGATCACTGCGACGGCCAGCAAGAGCCAATATCTGCCCGGCGAGAAGGGCAGCTTCGACGTTTTCGCGGTGGACTCGCAGGGCAAGCCGGTGCAGGCGGACCTGAGCTTCGGCGAAGTGGATGAGGCGCTCTACTCGGTGCGGCCGGATATGAGCGGCGACATGGTGAGCTTCTTCTATCCGAAGCGCTACGCTTACCTGCAGCCGCAGACTTCGTTCGACTTTTTCTTCTCAGGACAGGCGGGCACCAAGAGCCCGCTGCTGGCCGAGCTGAATGCGGGGCTCTACCATCCGCGCATGGCGCAGGTGAAGCCGGGCTCTGACCTGGTGGTGCCGAAGGTGCGCAAGGCGTTTCCGGATACGGCGTACTGGAATCCAACTGTGAGGACCGGGGCGGATGGGCACGCGCGCGTGGAGTTCAATTTCCCTGACGCGCTGACCACGTGGCGGACGACGATTCGCGCCATGACGGACGACGGCAAGGCGGGCGGAGTGGTGACGCGGGTGCTGGTTCGCAAGAACCTGATTGTGCGGCTGGCCGCGCCGAGATTCTTCCGCCAGGGCGACGAAACGGTGCTGCGCGTGATTGCGCACAACTACCTGGCTACGGCGAAGGACGTGACCTTTGCGCTGGACGTGACGGGCGTGGACGTTGTGAGCGGGCAGACGCAGAAGGTGAACATTCCGGCCAAGGGCGAGAGCTATGTTGACTGGCGCGTGAAGGCGAAGACGACGGGGAATGCGGTGCTGACGGCCAAGGCGCTGACGAATGAAGAATCGGACGCGCTGGAGACGACGCTGCCGGTGCTGCCGTACGGCGTGAAGCAGCAGGCGGCTGGTTCGGGGGTGGTGTTTTCGGGAACGGGACAGAACCAGTGGTCCTACAGCTACCCGGCCGGATCGGATGCAGGCTCGCGCGGGCTGACCATCACGGTTGCGCCGTCGGTGGCGGGGACGGTCTTTGACGCGCTCGACTACCTGACCAGCTATCCATGGGGATGCACGGAGCAGACCATGTCCAGCTTCCTGCCGGACCTGATTGTGGCGCAGGCGATCGACAAGCTGCATTTGAAATCGCCGATCGATCGCGCCACGCTGAACGACATGGTGAGCGCGGGGATTGAACGGCTGGCGAGTTACCAGCACGACGACGGAGGGTGGGGATGGTGGCCGGACGATCCTAGCCGCGTGTTCATGACCGCTTACGTGGTGAGCGGATTGGGGCAGGCGAAGGATGCCGGATACAAGATCGACGAAGACCGGCTCGGCAAGGGCCGCGCGTGGCTGGCGGCAGAGCTGGCTGCGCATCCGGAGATGATTCCGGACCTGCGGGCGTATGTGGTGTATGCGCTGGCGACGACCGGCGGCGCACCTAAAGATGCGCTCGACAAGGCGTGGGATAGCCAGGGAAAGCTGAGCGACGAAGGGCTGGCGCTGGTGGGACTGGCGCTGGATGCGGCAGGAGACGGGCGCGCGAAAAATGCCGCGACGCTGCTCGAAAAGAAGGCCAAGGTGAGCGATATCGACGCTCACTGGGAGGGGACCTACGACGGGCTGCTCGAATATTGGGACGACACTTCGGCGGAGACTACGGCGTTTGCACTGAAGCTGCTGATCAGGCAGGATCGCGGGAGCGGGCTGCTGCCGAAGGCGGCGGTATGGCTGGCCGGACACCGCGACGGGGACTACTGGTATTCGACCAAGCAGACGGCCATGGTGATCCAGGGGCTGACGGATTATGTGGAGCTGAGCGGCGAGCTGGCGAACTCCTCAGATGTTGAAGTGCTGGTAAACGGCGCAAGCTTCGGCAAACGGCACTTTGGGCCGGGCGACGGGCTTGCATTGCCGTGGAAGATCCAGGTTCCCGCGGCGCAGGTGGGTAGCGGCGGTCAAGTGACGGTTCGCAAGAGCGGCAACGGAATTACGTATTGGTCGGCGGAGAGCGCGTGGTACTCGGCGGACCGGCGGCTGTTCCAGCAAGGCAAGCTGGCGTTGAACATTACGCGCGACTACTACCTGCTGCAGAAGCGGCAGGACAAGCCGACTGACGCGATCACCTACGACCTGGCTCCAATAAAAGGGCCGGTACACGTGGGCGAAATTGTGGCCGTGCGGCTGGCGCTGAGCGGCACCAACTGGCAATATCTGCTGGCCGAGGATCCGATACCGGCGGGCACGGAGTTTCTGGCGGAGACCGGCCTCTACAAACTGAATAACAAGCCCGACTGGTGGGCCGACTTGTTTACGCGCAAGGAGTTCCACGACGACCGCGCGGCTTTCTTCAATACCGAGTTCAGCGGGCGGCGCGAGTACGTTTACCTGCTCAACGTAGTGAACGAAGGCAAGTTTGTGATCAGCCCGGCGCAGGGAGGGCCCATGTACCAGGCAACTGTGCAGACTACTACCGATCCCGCCACGCTGGAGGTGCAGCCGTGAATCCTTTTGTCGATCTATTTCGCCGCATCCGCTCGAGCCTGGGTTGGGTTGGGGCGCAGTTTGGCTTGACGTTGCTGCTGATGCTGGTGGGGCTGGCATGGACGCGGCTGCCGGATAAGCACGTGTGGCAGGTGGCGCTGACGCTGCTGGTGCCGTTGCTGCTGGCGATCTCAGTGCTGGAGTTGGAAGCAGGGACCATGCGCGCGCTGGCGGACGATGACGGCAAGCGCGTGAAGCTGGTGCTGGGCGCATGTACGCTGCTGGTGTGGGTGGCGCTCTACTGGGCGTGCTGGGCGGTGCTGGACTGGTGCGACGACCAGATTCCAGAGTGGGCGGGCTATCTGAACTCGCGGGGCTCGGCGGGTGGGAGGGCAACGGTCTTTACTTATGAGCACATTCAGAAATGGCTCACGTTTGCGGAGTGGCTGCTGCGCTGGATACTTGTTCCGGGGAAGATCATTCCGTACGCGATGGCTTCGGCGCAGTGGAGCTGGCGGGTACCGTTTCGCAGGATCATTCGGCTGCTGCTGAACTGGCGGTGGTGGCCGGCGGTGGTGCTGGCGGCGCTGGTGGGCGTGGTGTTGCCGGAGCATTTCTTTGCCGGTCTTCCGCATGGAACGGTCTCGCATCAGATATGGGCGGTCGCTCTCAAGCTGGCGGGAAGCTATGTACTGGTTGTCGGCAGTTGGATTCTGCTGTTGGGATGGGCGGCGGTGCTGATGAGCCGGTTCATTCCCGGCAAGAATCCGCCCGGCGACGATTCGTTGGTGCCTGTCCCGGTGCATTCAGATCCGCTCGGCAGCGATTCCGTTCAACTACCTCTGCCCGAGGGTGGCGAGGACTCCGGCGGGAATGCCTGAGCGGAGCCATTGGAGCACTTGCGCGCGGCCGTAGCGGTCCAGCAGCCGCGCCGCATACCATGCAGCGGCGCGATGAGCGGCTTCGGAGTCTGCTTCGGTTGATGAGTGCGCGAGAACGTCGTCGACCGCGCCGATCTTGAGAGCGGGGGCTGCGGTTGTCTTGTTGGCGGCGTTATTCGAGGACTCGTTCCAGGCTTCTACAAGTCCCTCGCGGAGCCATAATGGCGCGGCGGGTCCGGCTTCGCCTTCAACGAGGGCATGCAGGAATTCGTGGCGCATGGTTGCGGCGAGCAGGTGGCGCGCGGCCAGCGTGCGCAGCGGCTGAGTCGCAATCCACGGCCCCTCAGTGAAGGCCGCAACCCAGCCCGGCGCCAGCGTGGCATCGCGAAAGGCGGGCGTGGAGGCGAAGGCGCGCACGGTAAACGGCGAGGCCGCATTCAGGCCTGAACGCTGCGATGCTTCAGCGCGGGCGCGATTGAGATCGGGCAGAAAGGCGGCATCGGCGGCATCGAGCGATTCGAGAATGAAGCCAGTGGCTGCGAAGCTTTGCCATGCGCGTCCCGTGGCCTCGTCGGCGGATTGAGCGCCGGGAAAATACTGCTGCAGGATCTGCCGCGCGAAGCGGCCCTGCGCGGCCATTGCCGCAGAGCCCTTCTGGCACAGGCCCACGCCGTGGCCCCATCCACGGCCATGAAAGAGGAAGCGGTCGCCCTGCCGGCTGACCTCGAACCAGGTGCTGGGAATGCGGTTCCATCCCAGGGCCTGGCCTACAGCGAGACGAAAAGTTTCGGCGGAGACCAGGGCCGCGTCGAGGCGCAGCGTGACGGCGCGGCCCGATTCGCCCCTGCGCTCGACGGTGAGCCGCTGCCAGCCGGGCGCGGCAACTCCGGCTGCCGCAAGCGCCTTAGACAACTCGTCGAGCGTAAGCTCCGATGCCCACTCCTGGTTGCCGCCGGTGGTGCAATAGCGGTCGGGCAGCGAAGGTAGATAGGGAACTGCATGCGCGCGCGGCCAAATCTCGGCAGGCGAGGCGGTTCGCCCACCGCAGTCCTTATTGAAGTAGGCCAGAGCACGCTGCGAGCGAAACCACAGCGTCTCCCCGGCCGTGGTCAACGCGGCGGCGTGGGCGGCGAGCTGCCTAGTTGGATTTCCGCTCCAGTGCAAAAGCTGACAGTGAGTGGAGTCGCACAGGTCGTAGTCCGCGTGACCGTGAGGCTCGTGCAGCGCGAAGGTGCGGACGACAATGGCGAGAGCCCGAAGAGATTCCTGGGTGTCGGAGGGGCCGCTCTCGCTGGCGACGACGCGCTCGACGTAGCTCTCGACGGGCAGCGTGACGACGATGACCAGAACGCCTGCGCGGGCGGTGATGGTCACTGGGTTCTGGAGCGTGACGGTTTCACCGTGGGCGGTGAGCGTGACCGGGCTGGTGAGCCGGATTTCCGCGGAAGGCCCTACTGGTTTTCCGGAGGAGATGGCCAGCGCGTTGCCCTCCGCACGAACGTCGACGGGTTGAGGCAGCGTGAGGAGGGCGCATTGCGCGCAGGTCCGCAGTGTGACTTTGTTTCCAGGGCCGGCGGGCTTGAGGACAAGCTCGCGATCGTGCCAAAGGGTCCACATGCCGACGCGCAACGTGGAGCGGGTGACGGGAGGTGAAGTAGCAGCCAGGGCGGTGGGCTGCGGTGCGCGCTCGATACCGGGGAGGGCCAGGCAGGAGGCCACTAGAAGGCTTAGCGCGATTCGGGATTTGCTGTGCCCATTTGATTTTCTGAAGAGTTGGCGATTATCGCGCGCCGGCCTTCGTTCCCGGTGTCTGAGCTCCGGTTGAGGGCAGAGGCATCCCACCCTTGCGCCGGAAGAAAGGCGCAAGGATGGGGCACCCAGCTTTGAGGTGCAGCAATCGCTTAACCGGTGTAGCAGCTTCCGCGGCGAGGGCATGGGCGGGTGAATCATGGCGTCCTCTGCGGCTGGTAAGCCAAGGGCGCGCGAGCCAGCAGCTCGGCGGCCACGCGTGCCGCATCCGTGCCGCGGCCGGCGGGCAGATAGACGACCATTACAACCTGCGGCTTACCGGCGGGCGCGAATCCCGCAAACCAGCCATGGGATTGGCTGGAAGCCGTACCTTCAGCCGTTCCGGTTTTGCCGGCTACCGAAACGCCTGCCATGCCGGCCTGCCGCGCCATGCCGAAGCTGGCTGAGTCCTCGAGTCCCGCGCGCACAACTTCCGCCGCATTGGAGCCGGGATGCGCGGCCAGTTCCAAGGCCAGCCAGCGATAGGCCGCGGCCAGTTCGAGCGGGGTTATGCGGATGCCTTCAACGCCCAGCAGGGCCAGTTGCCCGGCTTCAGCGTTCGCGGGCTCGCGAAACTCGGCCGCTGCCTCGGGCGACGCCGCATTACGCTGCAGGCCGGTCACACTTAGCAAGCCCGTGGGACGCAGGAGGCGGCCGAGCTCTCCCGGCTCAAGGGTGCGCGCCACCTGGGCAAAGTAACTGTTGCAGGACCAGGCCAGCGCCTCGCGGGCGTCGAAGGGCGGCGAGGGCGGATGGGTACACGCGAGCAGGTGGCCTGCGACCACTAGCTTGCGGTCGCAGGCCACGCGGCGGCCAGGGTTCCAGCGGCCGCCGGCGACCAGGCCGTACAAGACCAGCGGCTTGAGCGTGGAACCGGGCGCGGCCAGAGTGCGCGCAGCTTCGCTGAGCCGGTGCGAGGTCAGCAGGCGTCCGGAGCTGAGGTCCAGCACCAGGATTCTTGCTTCGGGAGCTAGCCGCGACGCTCGCTCCACCGCGGCCTGCCAGTTGGGAGCTGGATTGGGGCTGCACGCGGCGCTCAGCGCCCCGAATGCGGCTGCGATGGCGATGGATCGAAGGATTCCGTGCACAGGAAAAGTATGAGGCACGGGAGCGGGGATTGAACAAGTCCTTCTTGCAGAGCCGGCATTCCCTCAGGGGCTAAAGCCCTTTTCATTTTCAGCCACCTGCGGCACGACTGAAGTCGTGCCCTGACACTTCTTGCAGCTCCGAATGAGTTTTTCCGCAGCCTGTAAAGCCCGCGTTCATTTCGATTACTTCATGTACGGGCTGAAGAGGCTGCGGAAAAAGGCTTGAATCTGACCCAGCGCCCTCAAGGGAATTCCCGCAGGGGCTAAAGCCCTTTTCATTTTTAGCCACCTGCGGCACGACTGAAGTCGTGCCCTGACACTTCTTGCAGCTCCGAATGAGTTTTTCCGCAGCCTGTAAAGCCCGCGTTCATTTCGATTACTTCATGTACGGGCTGAAGCCCGTGCCCTTCGCATTTTGGTTCGCATCCGTGAAGACGTGCAGGTGTTCGGCAGATCCCCAGGAGAATTCAGGCGCGGCCCATGACAACGGTGTGAGGGCTCATGGGGATGGGGTGCGCAGTGATGCCCTGGAAACCCGCATCGTTGTACATGGCCGTCAGTTCGCTCAGCGTATAGGCGTCGCCGGCGGCAGTGGAGGTGAGCATGGTCAGGCTGAAGGCCGCGGGCATGGGTGGGGAGACGCGGTCTTCATTGGGCACGAACTCGAGAGTGGCGGCGCGACCGCCGGGTTGGAGCGCGGCGCGGACCTTCTTGAGCAGAGTCACGTTTGTAGGCTTGTCAAAGTGGTGCAGGAAGTTGGTGAGCAGCACGGCGTCGTAAGGCCCGTCGAAGTTGACCTCGAAGGCAGAGCCGGGGAGCATGTTGTAGCGATCGTGTACGCCTGCCTTGCGGGCGTTGTCCATGGCCACGCGGAGTACAGGCGCCCAATCGAGCCCGGTGACGCGCGCGTGCGGGTTCTGCTTGGCGATTTCAATGCCGAAGAGGCCGTGGCCGGCGGCGATGTCGAGCACGCGCAAGGGACCGGTGTGTCCTTCAAGCACCACAGCACCCAGCGGACCCGCCATGGGGCCCATCATGGGGCCCATGGTCTCAGCGAACTGGACCCAGATGGGATTCTCCGGCTCGACGCTGCCATCGCCGGGCAGGACGGTGCGGCCGGCGCGGACGACGTCGGCGAGACGCTCGAAGGGCTCGTGCATGGCGGGGTTGCCGAGGAATTGCGCGATGGAGGCCATGCATGCAGGCGAGCGCGGATCAAGGAACGCGGCGCTGGTGGGGGTGTGCCGGTAATGTCCGTTTTCTTTTACCAGGACGCTGTTGATGGTGAGGAAATCGCACAGGATGCGGATGCCGCGCTCCGATGCCTTGCAGTGGCGGGCGATGGAGGGTACGTCTCCAGGCCCTTCGCCGACGGCCCGGAAGATATCGAGATCGATTGCCGCTTTCAGAGCCGCGGTGCGCTGATGTGCCTGCAGCATGTCGAAGACCAAAGCCGGCGTCAAGGGACCATTCGCATGGTTCGCAGATTGCATAACCAACCTCCTTGTTTCATTTCGTTTGTGGAGTTACTCAGTTTGGGGAATTTGCTCGCCGGGGGAAGTGAGCTTGGCATTCCATGCCAGGTGCCAGAAGCGTATCACACAGCCGGGAACGGCTGGCAACCATGGCGGACAGGGTGTTGTGGAGCAGGCTGAAGACTCCACTCACTTCATATCGCCAGCAGCGCGATTACGGCCACCGCGGCTCCAATAAGCAGGCTCATGGGGTCAGTCAAAGCAAAGACGACCGGATCTTCGTCGAGTTCTCCGCGCGAGGCCAGCAACCATACCCGGCAGAGCCAGAGAATCATCAGGGGCACGATCAGCCACAGCAGTTGCGGGTTCCGGTAAAGCTTGGTTACGTCGAGGCCGCTGATATAGATGGCGAAGATGACCACCGCCGCAAAGGCGCTGGAGGTGCCGAAGCTGCGGAGCTGATCGATATCGGCCAACAGATAGCCGCGTCCGTTCCTGGGCACCGAGCCGCCGGCGCGCAGATTCTCCAACTCAGCGAATCGCTTGGCGATGGCCAGAGAAAAGAACAGAAACGCCGAGAAGCCGGCGAGCCAATGCGAGATGGGTGTACTGGTAGCCGCGCCCCCAGCGAGCAGGCGCAATGTATACAAGCCTGAGAGCACCAGCACATCCAATAGCGCAATCCGCTTCAGATACATGGAATAGGCTAGCGTCGCGCCCAGGTAGAGGAGCAGCCAGCCATAGAAGCCCATGGGAAGAAAGCGTACGCCGCAGAGCGCAAGCAGCAGAAAGGCCACCGCCAGGCCAGCCCCGGTAACGGCGGACAAATCTCCCGAGGCAAAGGGCCGCAACCGCTTTTTTGGATGATGCCGGTCGCTCTCGATATCGAGCAGGTCATTCACGATGTAGGTGGCCGAAGCGGTAAGCGAGAAGCATGCAAAGGCCAGCAAGGCGGTGAGCAGGCGGTGAATGGCAAAAGTATGAGACAGGAGCAGGGGCAGAAAGATGAGCAGATTCTTAGCCCACTGATGGAGGCGCATGGCGCGCAGCACTGACTTTACAGAACGGCCGCGGTCAAGAAACTGTCGTACCGGCCGGATGCCGCGAGCGCGCATCCTGACGCGCAACACCAGGCTCGGATTGGCGACCATGGGCTCGGTAGCGTGAGCCAGCAGAGGCAGATCCGGCGAGGCGTTGCCGATGTAATCGAATTCTCCCGGACCCAGGCGGTTGCGCATGCCGTCGAGTTTCCTGACTCCGGTGAGGTTGATTGCGCCGTCCGAGCCCAAAACGCCACGAAAGATGCCCAGGTGGGCGGCC
>Ga0326727_10028234_pt1 | contig 10221 bp, 8 predicted proteins | sample MB2enrmetagenome_FD_207643 | JGI IMG/M metagenome (GOLD analysis project Ga0326727, IMG submission 207643) | Lab enriched peat soil microbial communities from McLean, Ithaca, NY, United States - MB29MY | ecosystem: Environmental > Terrestrial > Soil > Wetlands > Peat | place: USA: New York...
GCTGGTGAACTACGAGACCACCTGGTACGCGAGCAACCGCGCCGCATACGACGAGCTCAACCACGGCCAGCTCGGCGACCTGCGCCGCGTCCTGATCAACGACGGCCACCAGGGACCGAAGGAGATCGGCGTGCCGCCCGAGTTCCTGAGCTTTTTGACCGACCCCGCGCAGAACGGTGCCGGCGCGCTCTACGACTTTGGCTGCTACGGCGCAGATCTCGCAACCTGGCTGATGCGCGGCCAAGCGCCGCTCACGGTCACGGCCATCACCAACCACGACAAGCCCAACATCTATCCCCGTGTCGACGACGACGCCACCATCGTTCTCCAGTATCCGCACGCCCAGGCCGTCATCCAGGCCTCTTGGAACTGGCCCTTCGGCCGCAAGGACATGGAAGTTTACGGCTCAACGGGCTACGCCATCACCGTTGGCGCAGACAAGCTGCGCACCCGCCACCAGAACGAGCGCGACGAGAGCACCGCCGCCGCGCCCTCGCTCAACCCGAACGAACGCGACTCGCTCAGCTATCTCGCCGGCGTCCTGCGCGGAACCATCAAGGACCAGGGCGACCTGAGTGCACTCGACACCAACGTGACGGTAATGCAGATTCTGGATGCGGCGCGCGAGTCGGCGCGGACGGGGAAGGCCGTGCGGCTGTCGAAACTGGGGGATTAGACTAACAGCTCAATTCTTGCTTTGACATGGTTCGTGGTCGGGAGGATGATCCAGTTATCCCTCAGAGCGGTCTCATGATGACAAACCTATGCTCGAACTGCGCGTCGGAAATCCCTCTCGGCTCTCAGTTCTGTTCTAAATGCGGGATTATTGCACCCTTGCAGCCTCAAGTTGCGCCAGCCTGTTCACCGACAATGACGTCAACTCCAGGGCAGTCTCCTAACCCCCACCCGCACCTTGAAGGGCTCAGTGGCTGGCTGATTCTGGTTGGATTTGGACTTATCATCTCGCCTTTGCTGGTCCTGTCGTCAATCGTGCGAGTTAATCTGCCAGCTCTCGCTGCGATGCAAGATCGCCTCACACCATCTCCACATCCCATCCTCGATCTGCTCGTATTCTCCGAGCTCATAATGAATTCGATCTTTATCATCGCCACATTGGCTCTGATCTACCTCTTCTTCAGAAAGGACCGTCGCTTTCCAATTTGGATGGTCGTCTACTATGCCGCTCATGCGGTGTTACTTGCGCTCAATCACCTTGCCTTTGCCCTGGCGCTGCCGAATGCCAATTTAAATGCGGGAAGGGCGACAGTAGTGCGGGCCTTTGTTGGCGCCTGTATTTGGATTCCGTATCTGCTAGTCTCTCGCCGCGTTAAAGTTACTTTCGTGCGCTAATCCCATTCGCCCGGTGCGCCAGGCCGCGGAACCAACTGAGCGAGGTCCAAGAACCATCCCTCAAGGGCTAAAGCCCGACTCATTCGGGGAGCTTTGTCGGCACGAGTAAACTCGTGCCCTGTTACAAAGCATCAACCCCCCGGCTTCTTTCCGCATCCTGTTCTACTCGCACAGACAAATCGGGCGAAGCGCTCAATCCGCGCCCCGCCCGATGGCTTCTAGTCCCTAGTCCCTGACCCCTGATCCCTGACCCCTGCCTTTACGGCACAAACACCCGCAGCCTTACATGCCATTTCGTGCTCTGGCCGGGCTTGAGCGTTACCATGCCGGTGTCCATGCCGTTCCACTCCTTGCCGAAGGGATCGGCGAAGTTGTACTGGTGTTCGACGGCCACAAACTGCTTGTCGGGCGGGGCGTACAACTGGAGGGTCTTGATCTCAGGCGAAATGCCCTCGATGGCCACCCCATAGTGCGCGGCCGGATCGATCACCTTCACCGTCACCACGCCGCCCTTCCAGGTCAGGTGACTCCAGTTGTCGTCGTAAAAGTTCTTGCCCAGCGCCACGCCGCCCGCCGCCTGCATATCGTACTGGCCGCTGGCGGGAACAAGCTGGCCGGTGGGAAAGACGTTGCCGTAGTCGTTGACCACCGCCCGCATCGATCCCGGAATCTGAATCCGCACCTGGGTGCGGTCGCCCGAGGGCAGAGTGAAGTACGGGTGCCAGCCCAGCGCGACCGGCTCATCTTCAGTGCCCACGTTGTGCGCAACCATGGTTGCGTCAAGGGCGTTGGCCGTGAGCGTAACGGTAATCACCAGGTCGGTCTTGGAGAACCAGCGGCCGTTGAAGTTGCCGCCGTGGATGACGCCCGTAACCTGCTGGCCTCCAGGCGCATCGGTTACGCGAATGTCCTCGGCTTTGGCCTTGAGAATGAGCCCGTGGATGGCGTGCCGCACGTCCGTGGGCGGAGGTCCGGCGTTGTTGGCTGGCAGCGTGATCTCGCGGCCGTTCCACGAGGTCGTAACCGTTTTCCCGTCCGCCGAAAGCTTGCCGACGATGCGGTTCGGATAGGGGAACAGGAACGCCGCGCCCAGCCGGTAGCCGAGATCGCCGAATGCCGAGTCCTTCACGTCGAGCATGTTCTCCGCGGTGGCCTCATCGGGAGACCAAATGACGTTCACCTCGCCCTTGCCGGGGAAATTCGCCTTGAGGTAAAGGATCTCCATGCCGCGGCCGGGCATGAGTGTCACGCTGGTGAACTCGGGTTTGGTGGTGCTTACCGGCGTGCGGGTCAGGGTGACGAGCTTTTCGCCCCCGATCTCGGTAACGCTCTGGGCAAGCCCGGCCTGCATCAGGCACGTGGCTGCCAGAGCGGGCAGCGCAATAATGCGTACGAAACGTGTCATATCCCTCTTCCCCTGTCGAGTGTTGCTGGTTGTTCCTCTTCGGAGTGGTCGGAACCCGGTTCGCCTGCGCATCGTTTCTTGAGCCCCGCGCAAACGGGCATTCCGCAATCGTTGCCATTCTACGCCAGCGGTGCGGGGTGCGGTCTGGGTACAAAATCGAGGCGCTGATCTTTCGCCTACAATCGACCCGGGGAACCACTCATGCCCAAACAAAGCGCTGGCCTTCTGCTTTTCCGGCGACGTGGCACCGTCCTCGAAGTCTTCCTCGTCCATCCCGGCGGACCGTTCTGGGCAAAGAAGGACCTCGGCGCCTGGTCGATACCCAAGGGCGAATACGAAGACGACGAAGAACCGCTGGCCGCGGCGCTGCGCGAATTTGAGGAAGAGACGTCGATCGCGGCCCTCGCCGCGCTCCCGGCCGAGAGATTTCTCGCTCTCGGCCCGGTCCGCCAGACTGGCGGCAAAGTCGTCACGGCGTGGGCCGTCGAGTTCGACGTGGACCCCAATGAAATCTCAAGCAATCTCACCGAAATGGAGTGGCCGCCCCGCTCCGGCCGGCGCATCAACATTCCAGAGGTCGACCGCGCGGCGTGGTTCTCAATCCCCGAGGCCCGCGCCCGCGTTCTCGCCGCGCAACAGCCGTTCCTCGACCGGCTCGATGAAACATTGCGCGCCTGAGTTCGTCTCATCCCGTCAGTTCTTCAACGCGCCCATCGCCGAAAACGATCAGAGCCCTCTTAAAGCTGCTTGCAATGTGTAGCTGTGAATAGATGCACCGGAATGTCTCGAGGCAAGCGATTCCTCTCGCGCTTACAACAGCGAGCCATCTCTCGCCTGTAGGCTCGGCCATCGGGCCCAACCCCACATCTTTCATAGCCTCAAGCAACTCACTCCCCATATCCAAAAGCAGAAGGGGGGCCGTGTCGGGGTTGTGCACAAAACCGATCATCTTTGGCGCCTGGTCAAACTGGCCCTTCAAGACCCGAATCTGTACGCGATTGCCGTGAATCGCATATTTCACATCTCCGCCTATCGGTCCGTCCGCGAGAAGAGCTTGCACCTTGTCTTCCAACCCGGCAGCCGTCTTTGCTGCCAGCCTCACTGGCGCGGTAACGGTGAGCAAGACTGTGGCGCCATCCGCCACAGATTGGCTGCATGCCTCTCTCAGGCGTTCAATGAGCCTCGCGGCAACTTTATCGAACCTGAGATGAGGCCTGGCTTCACCACCCCGGCCGGCGCTGCGCCTTTTCATGGCTACGATGTCGATGGCTACCCGCTTCCCCGCCACCACCAGCCAAGCGTCAACAGAATCGCCACCCTCTTCCCATGTCGCCTTGAACCGCCCGGCCACGGCTTCGATGGCGCTTCGCTCCGGGTTCTTTAATTCCCTCATGCGTCTTCGCTTCTACCCCTGGCTCGTCTGGCGGCGCCTCGGGTGTCCTCTCGTCCCAAGATGCCACAAATTTCATTCGCCGCGGATGGGTTTGAAGCCGGCATCCTCCATCCCCTCAGTTTCAACTCTCCATTCATCCCCTCCGCGCCCACCTTGAATTAACATGACAAACAGTCGAAGCCGGGAGTGGGCCGGGCGGCAAAAGCGCCGCGATTTGCTCCGCATTCCGCATCCGAAACCACTTTTCCGCATCCCAAATTAAGGGAGAAAAACCATGCCGACGATCGTTGCCCAGGGTAGCCCGAGCCAGCCGAGCGACCCCCACGGAATCAGACCTCTTACCGAACGCAAGGCGTGGGCCGCGCTTACGGCCCACTCTGAAGCCATGCGCAATGTTCACCTGCGCACGCTCTTCGCCGATGATCCCGCTCGCGGCGAGCGCTTCACCGCCGAAGCCGCCGGGCTCTTCCTCGATTACTCCAAGAACCGCATCACCGCCGAGACTCTTCAACTGCTCCTCGAGCTTGCCGCCGAGTCCGGTCTCGCCGAGCGCATCGCCGCCATGTTCCGCGGCGACAAGATCAACATCACTGAAAAGCGCGCAGTACTGCACACCGCCCTGCGCGCGCCCAAAGATGCAACCATCCTGGTCGACGGCGAAAACGTTGTGCCGGCCGTGCACGAGGTGCTGGACAAGATGACTGCCTTCGCCAACAAAGTGCGCAGCGGCGAGTGGAAGGGCCACACCGGCAAGCGCATCCGCAACGTGATCAACATCGGCATCGGCGGCTCCGACCTGGGGCCCGTGATGGCCTATGAGGCGCTGCGCCACTACTCCGACCGCTCCATGACCTTTCGCTTCGACTCGAACGTCGACAGCACCGACTTTGCCGAGTCGGTGGAGGGGCTGGACGCGGAAGAGACGCTCTTCATCGTGTCATCGAAGACCTTCACCACGCTTGAGACCATGACCAATGCGCACACGGCGCGCGAGTGGCTGCTGAAAGAGCTGGGCGGCGACGAGTCGTCGGTTGCTAAACATTTTGTCGCGGTCTCGACCAACGCCGGCGCGGTTTCGAAGTTCGGCATCGATACGGCCAACATGTTCGGCTTCTGGGACTGGGTTGGCGGCCGCTACTCGATGGACTCGGCCATCGGACTCTCGACCATGATTGCCGTCGGCCCCGACAACTTCCGCGACCTGCTGGCCGGCTTTCACGAGATCGACGAACACTTCAGCACAGCGCCCTTCGCCGAAAATCTGCCCGTGCTGCTTGGCCTGCTCACCGTGTGGTACATCAACTTTTTTGATGCGCACACGGTCGCCATCCTGCCTTACGAGCAGTACCTCAAGCGCTTCCCGGCTTACCTGCAGCAGCTGACCATGGAGAGCAACGGCAAGCACGTGACGCTCGAGGGCGCGCGCGTGAATTACGAAACCTGCCCCATCTACTGGGGCGAGCCGGGCACCAACGGACAGCACTCGTTTTACCAACTGATTCACCAGGGCACGCGGCTCATCCCCTGCGACTTTATCGCCTTCGCCAAGTCGCTGAACCCGCTGGGCGCGCACCACGATATTCTGCTGGCCAACGTGTTTGCGCAGGCTGAGGCGCTGGCCTTCGGCAAGACCGCCGACCAGGTGCGCAGCGAGGGCACAGCCGAATGGCTCGTTCCCCATCGCGTCTTCGAGGGCAACCGTCCGTCGAACGTGATCCTGGCTGACGAACTGACCCCCGCGGTGCTGGGCAAGCTGGTCGCCCTCTACGAGCACAGCGTCTTTGTGCAGGGCACAATCTGGCGAGTGAACTCGTTTGACCAGTGGGGCGTTGAGCTGGGCAAGGCGCTGGCGCAGCGCATCATTCCCGAGCTTGAAAGCCCGGCCGAACCCGCGCTCAATCACGATAGCTCGACCAACAACCTGATTCGCCGCTACCGCAAGACGAAAGCGTAAGCGGACAGATAAGAAGTGTGGGTGCCCCAGGTCCCGATTTTGGGACCTGGGAGACCGCAGTACTCAACGCACGCGGGCTTTGTGTCAGGGCACGACTTTAGTCGTGCCGCCCAAGTCGCAAATAATTCGGGGTTTTAACCCCTGAGAAATTCAAAGTCGGAGTTGCCCATGGCCCCGCGCGGATACGATCACCCTCTCTACATTCTTCCCTTCGATCACCGCGGCTCGTTTGAGACCGGCATGTTCGGCTGGCGCGGCGAGCTCAACGCCGAGCAAACCGCGCGTATCGCCGACGCCAAGCGAGTCATCTATGACGGCTTCCGCGCCGCGCTCGCCGGCGGGTTGCCAAAGGAACACGCCGGCCTGTTGGTCGACGAACAATTCGGCGCGTCGATCCTGACTGACGCCGCTGCCGAGGGCTACATCACTGCGTGTCCCGCCGAAAAAAGCGGCCAGGAAGAATTCGACTTTCAATATGGCGACGACTTCGCCGCGCACATTGAGAAGTTCCACCCCACATTCTCGAAGGTGCTGGTCCGCTACAACCCCGGCGGCGACAGCGCGTTGAATCGCGAGCAGGCCGCGCGGCTCAAGCAGCTCTCGGATTATTTGAGCGGCGCCAACCGCAGCCTCTTCATGTTTGAACTGCTGGTGCCGGCTGAGAAATCGCAGCTTGCGCAAGTGAACGGCGACAAGGCGCGCTACGATCTTGAGCTTCGACCGGGCCTGATGGTCGAAGCCATCCGGGAGCTGCAGGATGCGGGCGTGGAGCCCGATGTTTGGAAGATCGAGGGACTCGACCGCCGCGAGGATTGCGAGAAGATTGTCGCCGTTGCCCGCCGCGACGGACGCGACAAAGTCGGCTGCATCATCCTCGGCCGAGGAGAGAATGAAGAGAAGGTGCGCGAGTGGCTGTCCATGGCAGCGTCGGTTCCGGGCTTCGTGGGCTTCGCGGTTGGCCGCACCGACTTCTGGGATCCGCTGGTCCTGTGGCGCGACGGCAAAGAGACGCGCGACGAAGCTGTGGCACAGATCGCCGCGCGCTATCGCGAGTTCACTCTGCTGTTTGAGTCGGCGCGCAGGTCTGCCGCTTTCTGACCTGATTCATTCGGTCCAAAACTAGCCTCCATCCCCACTCCCCGATCCCGCAGTCTACAATTGCTTTGCTTTTCGGCGCGGCCCGCAGTCGCGTCTAAAAATTGCCAGCAACCTGCATATCCTTTTCGCCCGCCGGAGGAGGAGTCCCGCATGAAGAAAACAGTTCCCATTTTGCTGCTGTTCTGCGCCTTGCTTACCGCGTTGCCTCTCAGGGCCCAGGTCAAGATGACTCGCGACCAGATCCTCTTCTATACCACCGATTGGAAGGGTGAGCGATTCCCAGATGGCCGGCCCAAACTGCCCGACTCCCTGCTGAAGCGCGCGGTCGATATGACCATCGAAGACGTGTGGGAGTTTCTGCGCGACCACGGCTATCGCAACCAGTACGAGGGCGGTTGGCTGGCGCTGCACATCGACAAGCCCTTCGCCGGCCGGGCACTCACCGCGCAGTACATGCCCACGCGGCCCGACATGCGCCACGCCATTTTGGCTGAGGGCAAGGCCGAGGGCCGCACCGGCGACACTAATAGCTGGCCCATCGCTGAGCTTCAGGATGGCGATGTTTACGTTGCCGACGGTTTTGGCAAAATCATCGAGGGCACGCTCATCGGCTCAAATCTGGGCAACGCCGTGGCCGCGCACACACACACCGGCTTTGTCTTCGACGCCGGCATCCGAGACCAGGAAGAGAATCGCGAGATCCCCGGCTTCAACGGCTTCTATCGCGGGTACGATCCCTCAGCCTGGGCCGATATGGAGCTGACCTCGATCAATGCGCCCGTCCGCATCGGCCGTGCCGTCGTGCTGCCCGGCGACCTGGTGCTGGCCAAGTCCGAGGGCGTGCTCTTCGTCCCCGCAGTGCTGGCTGAAGACGCCATCAGCCACGCCGAGTTCACCGCGCTCACTGACGACTACAACTTCGAGCTGAATCAGCAAGGCAAGAACGGCGCGCAGTTTGAGGGCGGATGGAATGCGGCCAAGTACGATGCCTTTGCGCAGTGGATCGATGCCCATCCCGACAAGCTCAAAATGCCGCGCAGCGAGTTCGATGCCCTGCTGGCCAAAGCCAAAACGAGAGGCGACCACTGACGCCGGCGCAACCCGCGTCCGGTCGAAAATGCGGGCGCGCAACCCTGATGCACTTGCACAATCACCAAGCCCTTGGAGCCCGATATGCCGACCGATCAAACACCTCGCCTCAATCGCCGCAACCTTCTCAAGTCGTCGCTCGCAGTAGCCGCCGGCGCCGCACTCTCGCCCGCCGCGCGCGCCGCGCAACAAGAGCCGGCTATCAAGAATGTGAACACCAACTCGAGCCCGTCCACGCTCAAGATCACTGACATGCGCTACGCGGTGATCGAGAAGCCGGGACCGAGTCCGTGCGTCATCATTCGCATCGACACCAACCAGGGCGTCTTTGGCCTGGGCGAGGTGCGCGACCTCGCCGGACCGCAGTACGCCATGGTGCTCAAAAGCCGGCTGCTCGGCGAGAATCCCCTGCGCATCGACTACCTCTTCCAGAAGATTCAGCAGTTCGGCGGCAACGCGCGCCAGGCCGGCGGAGTGTGCGCGGTTGAGATGGCGCTGTGGGACATTGCCGGCAAGGTCTACAACATTCCCGTCTACCAGATGCTGGGCGGCAAGTGGCGCGACGCGATTCGCATCTACGCCGACACCACGGAGTCAGAGGATCCAGCCGAGTACGGTCGCCGCGCAAAAGAGCGCAAGGCCATGGGCCTGACGTGGATGAAGATGGACCTCGGCATCGACGTCCTAAAGGGCATCCCCGGCGCGGTGATGGAGCCTACGGGCCTGAGCGGCTGGGAGCGGCACGCACAGCCCAATCTCTTCATCGCGACTGAAGTCACCGACAAGGGTATCGACCGCCTTTGCGAGTACGTGGCCGCCGTGCGCGAGAACATCGGCTACGATATGCCGCTCTCCATGGACCACCTGGGCCACATCGGCGTCAAATCGGTCATCCGCCTCGGCAAAGCGTACGAGAAGTTCAATCTCGAGTGGATGGAAGACGTGATTCCCTGGTACTACACCGACCTGTTGAAAGAGATTACGCAGGAGAGCCCCACGCCCACGCTCACCGGCGAAGACATCTACCGCATCGAGGACTTCGAGAAGCTGTGCAGCGAGCACGCGATCGACAAGATCCATCCCGATCTGGCTACTTCTGGCGGCATATTGCAGACGCATCGCATCGGCGACATGGCATTCAAATACGGCGTGCCCATGGCCATGCACTTTGCCGGCACGCCGGTGGCCTGCATGGCCAGCGTGCACTGCGCCGCGGCCACGCGCAACTTTCTCGCGCTTGAAAATCACTCGCTCGACGTTCCCTGGTGGCAGGACCTGGTGGCGGGCCTCGACAAACCCATCATTAACCAGGGGTACATCAAGGTGCCCGATACGCCCGGCCTGGGCGTCGCGCTCAACGACGACGAACTCAGGAAGCACGTGAGACGCGGCACTGAGTATTTTGCGCCCACGCCCATGTGGGACGAAGCGCAATCGTGGGACGACGCGCTGTTTAGCTGAGCGGGGCGTAGCTGTTAACATTCTCCAAATCAAGTACTTTGGCTTCTTGCACGTCGGAGGTACTGCGTGGGCTCGAAATGCGCCGTTCTACTTTCGCATCGGTCGATTCTGCTTACCATGCTCTTGGTTTCCCCGGTTCTGTTCACTCCCCCTACGTCGGCGCAAACGGGTCTCGTCAAGGGCACGATCGGCGATGCGGTGCTGGTGCTCACCGGGCCGTGGAAGTTCCACCCGGGCGACAACATGGCGTGGGCCAGCCCGGCTTATGACGACTCGGGCTGGGGCACACAGGATTTGACTCCGCCGCCGGGCTCCTACGACCCCGTCACTGGCTCCAGCGGCTATGTGCCTGGCTGGACTTCACAACGCTACCCCAATCTCACCGGTTACGGCTGGTATCGGCTGCGCGTCGATTTGCAGACTGTGGGCGCCAAAGCCAACAATCCCGAGCTCGCGCTGGCAATGCCGTTG
>Ga0326727_10028235_pt1 | contig 10221 bp, 10 predicted proteins | sample MB2enrmetagenome_FD_207643 | JGI IMG/M metagenome (GOLD analysis project Ga0326727, IMG submission 207643) | Lab enriched peat soil microbial communities from McLean, Ithaca, NY, United States - MB29MY | ecosystem: Environmental > Terrestrial > Soil > Wetlands > Peat | place: USA: New York...
TGGGAAGGCGTCGGGGTAGCCGTAACCGTTACTGTCGGTGAGCTCGTACATCCAGCCACCAGGGTCCCGACGACCATGACAGCAAGAATGGTTAAAATACCAATGATCTTTACAAATTTAGCATTCACTCAATCACCTTATGTTAATAATACGTAATTACGATAATCCGATAAACACTAGACATAGAGCATATCGTTAATCGCAATAGCCAAATACACTTAATACATTTATAACTTGTGTTAAACAAAGTACTATGTTAATTAAAAACATTAAACATGAATATTAAAAAATCACATTTTTTCATAATGATTGAAGTACAACTGCTTAATATCTTTAGAAATTAATCTAGGTGCGTCAGATTACGCTCAAAGTTCGTAGACGATGCTTGTAAGTGTGTGTTAAACCACTTCCTCTCGATGTCATGGCGAAACATGTATACGCGCTCATTAGAAACGTCCCCGAATCTCTGGCATAGCTCCCGGCGAGAAGGGATTTTAGAGTAGGCATTACGCGTCCTTATTTCAAGCTCCGCCAGTATCTCCTCACAGCCCATGGACTCGTATCTGCTGATATTAGACTCGTTCAGGATCAGCTTGAGTGACACTTTTTCAGGCATATCGCCCTCATCCATAACAGTCTCAACCCACCTCTTCTCAGAACGCCAATTCTTCCAATCGGACCTGTAAAGCCTTTTTATGTGTTCTGGAAGGCCGTTTAGCTTATCCTCAGTGATTCGCTCTTTCTCCAGCTTCACAGCCCGTCCGCTGTAGAACAAGGGGTATATCTCGCGGACTTTCACTTTCCCCGGCAGCTTATCAAGCTCCTCCAATAAACCATCCAGATAAGGTATGGAGCTTTCAGTTAAGAATATCCGCTGTTGTAGGTCCATATCCAGGCCTGCAGCAGCATTCTGCACACTCATCAGACGCTCAAAGTCTCCCTTCCTTCCACTCCAGCGATCGTGGAAAGACCCATAGCCCATGAATGAGGCTACTACACTGGTGAACCCTATAGCCTTTCTTTCAATGAGCCAGCTTCGTAATTCGTCTTCTCTACGATCCGAAATACCCCCCAACAAAATAAGGTCAAGCTCCCAGCCGTGCCGGGCATACAGCCTTTTCACCTGATTTAATGATGACAAGTCAAAGTCATGTGTATATCCGACCCAGTGCCAGACCTTGAAATCACTAAGGCCACGCTCCTCTTTCCACTCTGTGAAACGGTCGACAATTGCCGCTACTCGGGAAAAAGGAATATCTTCTACCTTCTTTTTGCCAATCTGACAGTAACCACAGCGATTATGGCACGGGATTATGTTTGTATGGACCCAAATGCCTTCAATTTCAATCGAACGTCCTATAATACAACCACCATTTTGTATTAAAAATTTCATTCAGTTCCTGTGATCAGTCCATATTAAAATTAAATGAACATAAAAAGCCCCGGATCGTGAGGATTATATGAGGTTATATGTGAGGTGAACACATCTAGTTTAATTATGATCGCACATTTCCGGGGCTTGCACAGTCGCTATTTAGTTATTATACACCGTGCCTGCCACGACTGTATAGGAAGCTATAAACCATTCTGTTATAGTTTTGGTAGTATCCGTGGTTTAGCACGAGCATGTATACGCCATTAACTCCAAGCGCCGAAGACACGAATTATCACCGATTAGCCGGGGCATTTATCCCTCAACTCCTGGATACACATATGAACTGGACTTTAATTTATTTATAGATTACGTTAAACAATAGTTTTCTGTTTAACTAAAGTATAAAGCACAATTAAACTGTGGTATTGATGTGAAAATAGATCAGTGGAAAATCCCCGTTCACTCTTATTGATATGAGGTGAATAACCTGTTAATGGACAGGCGTTACATGAGTTTCCGGGGGCTAATACGATAGTCCAACAGTATGATATATAATTTTTGCTGAGCAAACGATTATTGTTTAATATATTAACAAAATTCAGGCTTAAGCCTTAAATCCGTTTTACTTTTACTCCTTCTTTCGTATCCTCGATGACTATCCCGAGTTCCATTAGGCGCGTCCGTATCAGGTCAGAGGTCTCGAAGTCCTTCTTTTTCCTGACGGCTCCCCGGATGTCGACTATAAGCTCCAGAAGCTCGGAAGCGAATAGGTCCTCGACTGAGCTCGTCCACTTGATGCCCAGGATGTCCGAGAATACACCGTAAAGGTCTAAAACTTCCTTCCAGTCGGAGGCGGGCATATCGCCTTCGGCGAGCCACCGGTTCACATCCCTTGTCAGGTCGAATATCCCGGCGATGGCCTCCCTCGTATCAAAGTTATCATCCATGCGCTCCTCAAACCGCTTTTTACTGGCCTCGAGGCGCTCCGGGACACCGGACACGGATGAGGCGCCGGATATCGGGCTCTTTATGCGGTTCTCAATACCGGATATAGCATTCCTTATGCGTTCCAGACCCCTCTTCGCGTCTTCCAGCGCCACATCGTTAAAGTCCAGAGGGCTCTGGTAATGCGTGTTCAAGATGAAAAACCGGACCGTATCTGGCGAATACTTCTTAAGCACGTCCTTCACAAGGAAAAAGTTGCCCAGGGACTTGGACATCTTTTCCTTATTAATAAGCAGGAAGCCATTGTGGATCCAGTACTTCGCGAACGGAGGCTTACCGGTATAAGCCTCGGTCTGCATGATCTCGGACTCGTGGTGCGGGAATATGAGGTCCATGCCGCCGCCGTGTATGTCTATGTTCGGGCCCAGTGTCATGAAGGACATCGCCGAGCACTCTATATGCCACCCCGGCCTGCCGGGGCCCCATGGGCTGTCCCAGGCGATAGGCTCGCCGGGCTTAGAGGCTTTCCACAACACGAAGTCCATTGGGTTCCTTTTGCGCTCGTCTACCTCTACGCGGGCCCCTACTTTTAAGGCATCATAGGACTGGTGGGACAACGAGCCGACCTTGTCCTTTACCTTATCCACGCTAAAGTAAACGCTGCCGTCCGAGGCATAGGCATAGCCGGTATCCACCAGCTTTTGTATCATCTCGAGGATGGACGAGATGTGCTGGCTGACCCGGGGATAATAGTCGGCCCTGAGCACGTTCAGGCGGTCAAAATCCTCAAAATAAGCTTTAATGAATTTTTCCGCAAGCTCCAGCGGCTGTACGCCCTGTTCCGCAGCACGATTAAGGATCTTATCGTCAACGTCGGTAAAGTTCTGTACATAGATCACGGTATAGCCTTTGTATATCAGGTAACGCCGGATGGTGTCGAACACGACATAGGCCCGGGCATGGCCCATGTGGCTGTAGTCATAGACCGTGGGCCCGCAGACATAGATCTTAACTTCATTATCGTTGAGCGGAATAAAGTCTTCCACGCGGGACGTTAGCGTATTATAAAACCTGAGGGCCATTAAGCTCACCGGATCGTATCTATAAGTTTATTCGAAGTAGGATTTATATTCACTCATATGAGCAATACTCGAACATATATATTATGTGCATTTTATAATTATAAGGCTAACCCAAAAGCGTTTAATTACTTAATTTGAACTGTCAGGTCCTTTTGCCCCGGCGATTTTACAAGCTGTTTATAAAAGATCGGCAGCAGTAGCAGTATAATAGCGAATATAAGGCTGAGAATAAAATAGGGAGACTCGATATTTTTAAGGCTGCTTCCCAGCATGGTAAATATAAAGGCCCCGGGCAACTCGCCCAGGACCGTGCCAATGATGTAGTCCCTGTAGCCGATGCTTGAGATCCCTGCTACATAGCTTACGGCATCAAACGGCACTACGGGGATGAGCCGCATCGCCATGACCACGAATATTCCTTTTTCCCCGAGACGGTCGCCCACGCCCGCATACTTACCGCCGAGCTTATTCTTAATATAGTCCCTGAAAAGGTACCTGGACATGAAAAACGATATTGTGGCCGCGATGGTGGTGCCGATGGTCGAAAGAAACAGGCCGTAGTAATGGCCGAAAATATAGCCGCCCGCAATGGTAAAGGGCGTCGCGGGCAGGAAGGTGAAAGGCCTCAGAGCCTGCATCCCGATGTAGATGATGCTGGCATAATCGCCATATGAAAGTACGAGCTGGTGAATACCGTGAGGAGTAAAATACCGGTGGTAATTGTTCAGAAGAGTTCCCGGGCCGATGACCGCTATGGAAACAATGATGGCGATCGCCCATATACAGACTACCGCCAGCCTCAGGCTAAACATCGACCGAAGAGACATTAATAGAACATGCGATACCCTGCATATAACGCTTTTTATTGCAACTACTGTGTTAAATAAGGATTACGCGTTTCTGTGTGTAAATACTCTAAGTATTTGAAGTACGCTAATGGCAAGTACTCAAAGCTTCGTTAAGTACACTAATATTTTTTTAATCGCAAAGTACTTTAAGTACACGGAAAGAACGCGAACGCTTTTTAGAGGATGAAAACACGACAAAAAGCCTATTCTACAAGTACCGGTTCATAAAAACGCTTTGAGTACTCCGCGAGTGCTTCGCGTACTTTGCGATTAAAAAAGTATTCGCGTTCTTCGTAACCTTCGCGTACTTGCCCTTAGCGTACTTCAAACACTTAGAGTACTTATTAGAGACATGCTCGAGCCAATGGAAAAGTGCCATATTCAACACAGTAATTACAACTAAAAAGTATATGCTATGGAAGGCCGGAATATACAGAGAGTTCAAATGCCCCATCCGCTCGAAGCTTACTTAACCGAGAACAAGAACGGCGCCGTTACTGACGAGCAGGCGAAAGATAGCATTTCAGGGCTCGTCAACGACCCGGGCATGCTACAGGATATATGCTCCATGTTCACGGCAGAACTAAACAGTGACGCCCGTTGCTTTGCCGTCGGCAAGGTCTATGACGTGGATGAAATGCGGTATGGCTGCATTGCCATCTTATCGGAGGACGTTGTGAACGTCATAGGCAAGGACTTCCTCCAGGAAACGCATGAAAATATCAACTACGTTCTCCTTTGCGCGTTCCTGGAATACCGCAGGTTCTGCATAGACGCAGGGTCGTCGGTCGAGGCATGGGACGACTACCTGAATTTTACAATGCAGAAGAGCTTTCCGTCCCTGTTTAACAACGGTATACGGGCACGGCTGATACATAACGGCCCCATAAGTATGGCGACATTACCGACCGTTGTGTTCATCGTTTATCAGAACTACTCCGAGCTCTAATGCTATTTCTTTTTGATGCCGGCCTGAGCTAAAGGCACACCTGCTGCCCAGGAGCTTGCCGACCGGTCTTCTTTTCCTCTTGTTAACGAGAATAGGCCGGCGACAATTAGTATTACAAGCGAGACAGCTAAGGCCGCATCCAGGCCCGTAAGGAAGGAAGATGGCAGGCCGCCCAAAATATTCGAGGTACCGAGGAAGACGCTGAACGCTGTGGCCCGGGATACGAAAGCCGAAGCCGCGGTTATCGAGAGCACATAGCTTCCCAGCGTGCCGATGTTCGACATGGTCCTTAGCAGCCCCGACGTACTGCCATGGCGGTCCGTCGATGCATATGCCATTACGGCACTATTGTTCGCAGGCCAGAACATGGCACTGCCAAAGCCGGCAAAAAGGGACCCGAAGACGACCATATAAAGCGGCGTCGTGGCTCCCAGCGTCATATAGACCAGGACGGTAACACACATCAGCGCTATGCCTATGGTAGCTATCACCCGCGCCCCGTACTTGTCCGCCATCCCGCCCATGAAAGGCGCCAGGACGCTGCTCAGGATATACCCGGGCAGCAGGAGCATTGCGGCATTGAATGGGTCGAGGCCTCTTACGCCCTGGAGATACAGTGTCATCAGAAACGCTACGGACAAATAACCCATTGACTGTAGGAACGCCGCGAGTATCGAGGAACGAAGGACCCCGTGCTTGAACGTACTAACGTGAATGATCGGGGCCGGAGACCTGGTCTCCCACAAAAAGAAGACCGGGATCAGGATAACGCCTATTATTATAAGGGTGAGGTTCGTCGTGCTCAAGCCTATTCCCGTAAAGTCGACCAGCCCGTATGAGATGAGGCTGAGGGCGGTCCCCAGGAGCAGCATTCCGGGAATATCCAGGCTCTCTTTCACGACGTTATTATCCTTTAGATATATCAGACCCAGGATAAGCCCTATCATGCCTATGGGCAGGTTTATGTAGAATATAAACCGCCAGCCGACGAAGGTCGTCATGATGCCGCCGAGTACGATGCCGACCATTGCGCCCACGGTCCAGCTCATGCCGAGGAAGCCATATGCTTTCCCTCTTTTGTCCCGTTTAAACGTGTCAGCTATTATCGCCCCGCTATTGGCCTCCAATAGTTACTTATAAGGTCGCTATTTTCATAAGTTATTTATAGTTACGGGGTAATTTAGAGTTAGGAGATTATTCGCATGTTGAATAAGAACTGGAATCAGGAAAACATGGCTTGGCGGGACATCGAAAAGAACATTGATAAGAACGTTGATTGTACGAAAGAGGACAAAGCGCTTATCCGTGATTTTGTCAAGGACAAAAAAAGGGTTGACCATATCCGTGATGGTAGGGCTGAGACGATAGCGTATAATCTGATGATGTTCAGGCGTTTTCTCGGAGTGTCTTTTGATAGGGCAACGATTGATGACATAACGAATGGTATAGAGGCGTTTAAGCACGGTGAGAGTAAGCCTATCAATAACAGAGCTGCGAAGCCGTATAGTAAGAACACGGTTAATAATATCGTTATCATTCTCAAGGATTTCCTGTTATGGCTTGCGGATGAGGATGCCATTAAGCCGCATAAGCACGCGAAGACGTTAACGGAGCATAGAATACGGAAGTTTATCAATGCTCCGGGCGGGAAGGATGCGAGCGAAGTATTGCGGAAAGAGCAAATCTTACGTGAAGAGGAAATACTCAAGATGGTTGGTGTCGCCGATTGCCAGCGTAATCGTTCAATCGTGTTTTTGACCTATGAGTCAGGGTGTCGTATCGGTGAAGTTTCAACTTTGCACTGGCGCGACCTTGTTTTTGAGCGTGTCGGTGAGGAGGGGAAGGAGGTTGAGACCGCGAAGCTTTACATCACTGACCATAAGGGAAGGGAAAAGAGGCGTTATGTGAGGCTTACGATGTCGGTTATTGACTTGATTGCTCATAAAAATCTTAGTAAGCCATCGGATGATGACTTTATTTTTCTTCAGGATGGGTTACATGAGAAGGGTATTAATGAACCTATGACGCGGCGTCAATATGCTAGGGTGTTCGAGCATGCCGCTGAAAAGGCGGAGATAGTAAAGCCTATCAATCCTCACGCGTTCCGACATGCCAGGGCGACAGAGCTTATACGGCAAGGGTATGATGAGACGACCATTAAAATGATGCTATGGAATAACATCACGACAAAGATGTTCAAGGTATACGTCGCTCTTTGTGATGATGACATAGACAAGGAAGTGTTTAAGAGGACAGGCATTAGGACAATGCTTACGGAGCGTGATGAGCGGTTGAAGGAAGTGCGCGCACCGCGGCCATGCCCGGTATGCCATGCACAAAATGCCTTCGATGCGGAGATATGCTCTAAATGTGGTTCTCCAGTCTCGCCTGATGGGATTAAGAAGGCGTTGAAGGCGAAGGCCAGCGAAGTTGATACCGTAGAGGCTATCATAGCGCGTAAGTTGACTGAACTAGGGTTAACTCCGACCGCGGCGGATAGCCAGCATATGACTAAGACTGTTGAGGCTCTAGCGTCCGCGCGGGCGAAGGCTCTAGCTTCAATAAAGAAGGCCTAGGATTCGATTCTAGGCCTTAAACTTTGTTTTTGGGGATAAGTACAAACCTATCGTAAAATCGTCTCATAATTGATTTTCGAGGGGGCTGTCGGGTATATTTCACCGTGGTTCCAATTCGTTGCTTAACATGTCTCATTCCTGATCCTGTTTAACGTGAGAGTTATTACATTAAATAACATCTTTTTTCTATGAACGATAGGACAGTAAACGCTAATATGTCATTGAATAATGATTAAGTAATGACATCCTTATGTCACTATTATGACAGGAAAAAAGAGGCATATCGAGGCATATGACGATGATATGGCGGTCATACGTTATATCATCGACAGACAGCGTTTTCGTACTAATGCCGATGTTATTCATTGGCTTCTGAAAATTCTTAACAAATACTCGAAAACCGAATACGGTAAGAGCTATTGGCGCTATATTGATAATGGCAAGCGTTCGCCATGTCAGGAAGAATCAGTGGCTACTCTTCCTAACAATAACTCGTAAAGGGTAAAAACGGCAAAAATTTGCCATAATCCTTACTCCTTTATTTCTTGCTTGGCTTTATCGACTTTATCGAGTAATTCACCGTATCCCAGATAGATGACGCGCATATTATGCCATAGGTTCTTTAGGGCTGTCTCGGCATCTTCTCGCGTAATTGTGCCCTCTTGGTACTGTTGCAGTATTCTATCCTTGATTTTTTTCGCGTTGACATTCTTCATTTTTCGTGCATCTTCCCTTTCGCGATACTTTAGTCCTTCGAGTATTAGTTCTCGTGCTAACGTGCCCACAGATAGCCCTAGGTCTTCTGATATGGATTCGAATTTTTGGTAGTCAGTCTCGACTAAAGATGTTTGGAATGTTCTTTTGCGGTCTTCCTTTCTTTTCGGATAGCGTCCCATGCTTTTCTCCTTAATTTTGATTTATTTATTAAATAAATTAACCCAATCGTTTACTTAAATATTTGTCGGTTTTATCAGTTCTAAGGAGCGTCGATGGAAAAATGGTTACAGCTATTCGATTTTTTATATATTTATTTATTAAATAAATAAATGAGAAGGTATCCCAAGAATCTTGAACACTATAAGGATAGCGACTAATAAAATAGAATCCTACCGTTCACTCACTTCGTTCGTGTACACGTTGCGTTCACTCTATGGTGTTAACGTCCGGTTGTAGAGGTATGTATAAACTCGGCTTGAACTTATCCTATATATTATATATATTTTATTTTTATAAATGATATAGCATATATAACTTTTGCACTAGTGTTTGCCTATTTACTATGTAGAGTCATCGTTGGGATGCTTGTCATTTTTGAGACTCGATAGTTATATAATAGTAATTATATTAAACGCTATATGGTGAAAAACATGAATGGCATTCCGGAAAAATACGAATACGAATTAGATGTTGATGAGGAAGAGCTTTTAGAACGAATTGAAAGCATTGAGGCTCATATGTGTTCTATGCAAGAGCAACTCCGAGACCTCGATATACTTGTCAATGGGTTGTATGACCGATTAGAGAGGGAGCGTCGAAAAGGATACTAGGGCGGTATGGGTCCCGCCCATCAGGGCGGGCACGCCGCCCATCATGTAGTTATGATACCTGTACATTAAATGCATCATACGCTTATTATGAAAATTATTATTTGCACTCTGTCCGATAGCTTTATTACCATATATTATATAATTATAAATATAATATACTAGTCGATGAGGAGGGTATCATATGAGAGGGTTAAGAGTAGTCTTAATAATACTAGCTTTGATAACGTTCACGGCTTCGGCCTGTGCCTTAACATGGCCAATCGCGTGTACGGCAGTTTTGGTGCCCACTACATTCGGTGTGCCTGTAAATAGTACAAGTGCTTCAGATATTACGAACGGCCTTCCATCCATGGCCACTTTATTAAATGAACGTTATACTCCCAGTACGGATGAGAATACGTTGAGTATGATTTCGCCAGTAATTCAATATTCCTTGTTTTCACCCAGCGTACAGTCATACTTCATTGATAACCCTATAAATATAGATGATTCCATGCAAGCCTTTGCGCAGGATATGTGGTCAAACCAAGGTTGGAGTGAACAGGGCCCGGATACCTTAAGCTACCCATTTGTTGGCTAGGATTCTAGCTAAAAGCCCCATTGCTTTTTTGCACCAACCCAAGATTCACTACTGCCGAAAATTTGTATTTCAGTTACACCGGAGCGTTTCGTTAGCAAGCGCTGGAAATAGACAAAAATACCTATCTCCGGCCTATAACCGCTTGCTATAGCCTAAAACACCCATTTTTCTTATGAAAACAGCGACCTAGAGAATATCTATTGGCCTCCAGCAGCGACCCGCCGACCGCCTGTACCGCCCTCGAGCCTATCAGGAATAGCAGGTTCGGCGCGAAGCCGCACAGCGCCGATCCGACGATGAATACTACGAAGCCGATATT
>Ga0326727_10028236_pt1 | contig 10221 bp, 10 predicted proteins | sample MB2enrmetagenome_FD_207643 | JGI IMG/M metagenome (GOLD analysis project Ga0326727, IMG submission 207643) | Lab enriched peat soil microbial communities from McLean, Ithaca, NY, United States - MB29MY | ecosystem: Environmental > Terrestrial > Soil > Wetlands > Peat | place: USA: New York...
AGAAACCACCACCGGCCGGCTCATCATGCAATACGCCAGCCAGAATTTGATTCCGGTGACGCTGGAGCTGGGCGGCAAGTCGCCCAACATCTTTTTCGCCGACGTGCTGCAGGAGGACGATGATTTCTTCGACAAGGCGATTGAGGGCTTTGTGATGTTCGCGCTGAACCAGGGCGAAGTCTGCACCTGCCCCAGCAGGGCGCTCATCCAGGAGAGCATCTATGACCGCTTCATGGAGCGGGCGCTGAAGCGGGTGGCGGCTATCAAGCAGGCCAGTCCGCTGGAGATGGACACCATGCTGGGCGCGCAGGCCTCCAGCGAGCAACTGGAAAAGATTCTCAGCTACATCGACATCGGTCACAAGGAGGGCGCGGAGCTGCTGTGCGGAGGCGGGCGCGCTCACTTGGGCGGCGAACTGGAGGGCGGCTACTACGTGCGACCCACGGTCTTCAAGGGCAACAACCGCATGAGAATCTTCCAGGAGGAGATCTTCGGGCCGGTGGTCTCCGTGACCACCTTCAAGACGGAGGCCGATGCGCTGGAGATCGCTAACGACACGCTCTACGGCCTGGGCGCCGGGTTGTGGAGCCGCGACGCCAACCGCTGCTATCACCTGGGACGCGGCATCCAGGCGGGCCGGGTGTGGGTCAACTGCTACCACGCCTATCCGGCTCATGCGGCCTTCGGCGGCTACAAGCAGTCAGGCATTGGCCGCGAGACACACAGCATGATGCTGGACCACTACCAGCAGACCAAGAACCTGCTGGTAAGTTACAGCCCGAAGAAGCTGGGCTTCTTCTAGAGGTGAAGCGATGGCAGAGCTGCCTCAACAAGTGCTGGCCACCGATCTGGCCATTCACCTGATACGCACCCTGCGCGCCAAGCACGGGCCGCTGATGTTTCACCAGTCGGGGGGCTGCTGCGACGGCAGCTCCCCGATGTGCTACCCGCGCGGCGAGTTCCTCATCGGGGATTCAGATGTGCAGTTGGGCGAGGTGGACGGCGAGCCCTTCTACATGAGCCGCAGCCAGTTCGAGTATTGGAAGCACACGCAACTGACGCTGGACGTGGTCCCGGGCCGCGGCGGCATGTTCTCGTTGGACAATGCCGAGGGTCTTCGCTTTCTGATCCGCTCGCGGATCTTTGACGGCGAGGAGATCGGCAAGCTGCGCGCCGCCGGGCGCATCTAGGCAGCGCGAAAAATTGTTTGACGATTCGAACTATTCGCGACATCCTTCCTATTATGGTGGACACACGAGTAACGCGGCTGATGGCAGCCTATCCCGTTATCTTCTTGGCCTGTCATCGTGAGCACACGCGCGCGGACGAGGCGGGCAAGGCGCTGACCGAAAACCAGGCGAGCGTGTTGAATCATCTGGACGCGACGCGCCCCACCACCCTGTCGAAGCTGGCGGAGCACATGGGGGTGGGCCGTTCCACCATGAGCACGACGGTGACCCGGCTGGCGCGAAGCGGCTACATTGCCCGCCGGCCTGGCAAGCAAGACCGGCGATTGGTCGAACTAACGTTAACCCCAGCGGGCAAGAGAATTCAGGAACAGAATTCGGTCCTGAATCCGCAACTGGCGCAACTGATCTTCAAGAGGATGGAGCCGGCAGAAGCGGAGCGGGCGCTGGCCGGCTTGGAACGTCTGGCCGAGGTGGCCGCAATTCTGCTGAAGCGGAGAAAAAGAGAGAGGGATTGATGAAAATTGTGCTGAGTTTCGTTGGAGTCCTGGTCCTGCTGGTGGCTGTCGTGGTGGTGATCGGGATGCTGCTGCCCAAGCGGCATGTGGCATCGCGCAGCGCCGTCATCCAGGCGACTCCGGAACGGCTGTTTGCCTTGATCTCCGGAAGCCAGATGTGGCGGCCGGAGGTGAAGTCGTGCGAATTGATCGAAAAAGATGGCAAGCATTTTCAGCGGGAGACCTCGCAGCGTGGAGAAACGGTTCTCTACGAATTGCAAGGGAGCAAGCCATCGTTGGCCATTGAGCGGCGGATTGCAAGCGAAAATCTGCCCTATGGCGGAAAGTGGAGCTTTACGCTGGAGCCGGTGAACGGCGAGGCGAACCAGGAAACCAGAGTGCGGATCACTGAAGACGGCGAGGTCTACAACCCGGTCTTCCGGTTTGTTTCGCGCTTTGTGATGGGACACACGGCGACGCTGGATGCGTATCTGAAGGCTTTGGGGAAGGCCGTGGGCCAGGACGTGCGGATTGAGAATTAAGGAAGTGAAAAAGCGGAGGGAGATGGTGGAGCTGAGCGGGATCGAACCGCTGGCCTCCTCGTTGCGAACGAGGCGCTCTCCCAGCTGAGCTACAGCCCCACGACATTCTTATTTTACCAGCGAGCGGCTCCTGGGGGAAGAGGTGACAGGAGCAAACGTTCTTTGGCGCGGCAGAATTCCGCGGATTGTGTTGAAACTCCACCACGTCGGCCGCATCCAAGGAGCATTGTGCAGAACGGTACGACTTGGGAGGCAAACCTTGGCGGTCACAACAACAGTTCTTCGTATCAGTCCCATGCTGGCCGTCGCCGACATGAAGGAGACGCTCCGTTTCTATCAAGAAATTCTAGGTTTCTCGGTAGTGATGCAATCACCAGCTTATTCGATTGTGCAGAGAGACGGCCTCACCCTCCACTTTCAGCAGGCGGCAGATGAAGAGGTGCTGCGCAGCATGCGGCAACACACCGAGTTTTACCTCGAGGTACGCGGAATCCGCGCGCTATGGGAGACGGTGAAGGAACACAAGGACCGCTTCCGCATCCGCGACCTCTTCGTGCGCGAATATGGCATGACGGAGTTCCACATTGTCGATCCAAACGGGGTGCTGGTTTTTGTGGGGGAGGTGACGGCGGAGGTGGCCGGCTGAGAGAATCTGGCCTCCTCGTTGCGTACGAGGCGTTCTCTCAGTTGAGCTACAGCCCCACGACATTCTTATCTAATCAGCGAAGCGCAAATCCGGAAAGAGCCATCACTCTCCGGCCGCGGGTCATTTTGAGCGGAGTGCCACGGTGGTTGGATGCTTGGGCTGGTAGAGGCCCACTGTACCTCCGCCGGGAAGCCGGACACGGGTGATCGAACCCCATCGTTCTTTCTTCACCTCCGAAGATCGGACGCCCTTCTGCTCAAGCGCCGCAATTTCGGCCTTCAGATCGTCGCACATGAGATAGAGCTCGTGCCGGTCATTCTCTTCGGCGGGATGCACGGCCACCTCTGCCGGAGGCAGGGCGAAGATGAGCCATCCGTGGCCTGCGTCGACGGAGGGAAAACCAAGAACCTCGCGAAGAAAATCACGATCAGCCTCGGCATCTTTGCTGAAGAGGATCACATGAGCGCCAGAGATCATGAGCCTTTCTCCTTTTCGCGCTGGCGATTACAACTGATTCATGTTGGCCAGGAACTCGGCGTTGTTGCGGACTTTTTCCAGGCGGCTGATGAGCAGCTCCATGGCTTCGACGGGCGAGAGCGGGTTGAGCACCTTGCGCAGAATCCAGATGCGGGAGAGATCTTCCTTGGGGATGAGCAGCTCTTCCTTGCGGGTGCCGGAGCGCTGGATGTCGATGGCCGGGAAGACGCGCTTATCGACCAGCTTGCGGTCCAGGATGATTTCCATGTTGCCGGTGCCCTTGAACTCCTCGAAGATGACCTCGTCCATGCGCGAGCCGGTGTCGATTAGCGCGGTGGAGATGATGGTGAGCGAGCCGCCCTCTTCGATGTTCCTGGCCGCGCCGAAGAAGCGCTTGGGGCGTTGCAGGGCGTTGGAGTCCACGCCGCCGGAGAGCACTTTGCCGGAAGGAGGCACGATGGTGTTGTAGGCGCGGGCGAGACGCGTAATCGAATCCAGCAGAATCACCACGTCGCGCTTATGCTCCACCAGCCGCTTGGCCTTTTCGATGACCATCTCGGCCACCTGCACGTGGCGGGCCGCGGGCTCGTCAAAGGTGGAGCTGATGACCTCGCCCTTCACCGAGCGCTGCATGTCGGTGACTTCCTCGGGGCGCTCGTCGATGAGCAGCACGATCAGCACCACATCGGGGTGGTTGGTGGAGATGGAGTTGGCCAGCGACTGCAAGAGCATGGTCTTGCCGGTGCGTGGCGGGGCGACGATCAGGCCGCGCTGGCCCTTGCCGACCGGCGTCAGCAGATCCATCACCCGGCCGCTGATGGCCTCCTTGATCGTCTCCAGCTTGATGCGTTCCTGGGGATAGAGCGGGGTAAGGTTGTCGAAGAGAATCTTGTTGCGCGTCTCTTCGGGCGACTCGAAATTGATGGCCTCGATCTTGACCAGGGCAAAATACTTCTCGCCCTCGTGCGGCGGACGGACGTTGCCGCTGATGGAGTCGCCGGTCTTCAGGTCGAATTTGCGTATTTGGGACGGAGACACGTAGATGTCGTCCGGTCCGGGCAGATAGTTGTAGTCGGGCGAGCGCAAGAAGCCGTAGCCGTCGGGCAAAATCTCCAACACGCCCTCGGCAAAGATGTGGCCTTCTTTTTCGCTCTGCGCCTGAAGAATCTTGAAGATCAGATCCTGTTTGCGAAGCCCGCTGGTGCCTGGAATCTCCAGGGTGCGCGCGATGCGGGTCAGTTCCGTAATGTTTTTTTCTTTGAGTTCTGCAATGGTCATGATCACCTGCGATAAGGGGAGATGGGAGTGGAAGAATCCGGAAAGGAGAAGTGATCCGGGGAAAGAACCGGCGGGATATCAAGGCTGGCAGCCGGCCTGCGCCGCATTGCAAGGTTCTCTCGAAATCAATTGGAGCATCGAAGACCGGATAGTGCGGCTGCCTTGAACGGCAAGCCGCCTGGAAACGCAGCCTGACTTAACTATACCCTTCGAGGTCGGAATCAGGCGGCGCGGCGGGTTTCGACCGGCTGTTGCGCGGATGCCACAAGGGGCGCCGCGGAGCCGGGGTTGGTGGTTTGAAAACGGCCCAGGACTTCATTGGTGGTGTCCTGCAGTCGTGTGTTCGGCTTGTGCAGCTTGCGAGTTGCCTTGCTCGCCAGTTGGCACAACTGGTAGCGATTGGAAACTTGAGAAAGAGCCCCAAAGACCAAATCAGAACGCATTGCAAAATTCTCCTTCAGAAAAATTGGCTCCGGCCGGTACAGAACAGCCACCGGCGGCGCAGCAGGAGCGTCCATGCATTGTGGACTGCCCCCAATTTCAACACCCAAGGTATAGACGCACGAGTTGAGCGTATAGTTCAAAATCCTGACGCACTTTCGCAGATTGTGGAACAGGCATTTTGCCCAATCAGCGATACAGGTTGCAGCCTTGGGAACTATCCACCCTGCATTCCCGTTCCGGCAGAGATCAATACCGGGCATCAACAGATGAGCCGCAGCTCAATTATGATGCGGGAAACGACAGCCGGGCGCACAATCACATTCTCTAATCCGCCCTATTATGGATAGCACTCATGAATGTATACCGAGATTGCATGGAGGTCAATAGTTTTTTCCGGGGGGTTTCCAGCTTCCGGCAGCAGTGTGGAAAACCTTTAACATTTGAAAGGCAACCTTCATTGAATCAATAAGATAAACAACTCAACCAGCACGGCAATCTGCCCGGTCTAAGGCAAATCTGTGTGAAAACAGGACACTTTTTGCACCTTGGGAACCTATTTGGTTACCCCGGCTCGATGTTCGGCAACTTCCGGATTAGGCCCAGTAGCTGCGGTCGAGGGTGCGGTATTGGATGGCCTCGGCGAGGTGGGCCACGGTCAGGCTTTCGACGCCTTCCAGGTCGGCAATGGTGCGCGCCACCTTGAGGATGCGGTCGTGGGCGCGGGCGGTGAGGCCCTGCTGCTGCATGGCGCGTTCCAGGAGGCGCTCGGCGTCGGCGCCCAGCTCGCAATAGGCGCGAATCTGGCGGGTGGTCATCTGCGCGTTGGAGTAGATCTTCTCGCCGAATTTGCGGAAGCGCTGGCGCTGGCGTTCGCGGGCGGCCAGTACGCGGCTTCTTATCTCTGCCGATCCCTCGACCGCCGCCGAGCCGCGCAGTTCTTTATATTTGACAGCCGGAACCTCAATGTGAATGTCGATGCGGTCCAGCAGCGGTCCGGAGATCTTGGCCACATAGCGCTGAATCATGGGCGGGGTGCACTGGCACTCGCGCGATTTATCGTTGAAGAAGCCGCAGGGGCAGGGGTTCATGGCCGCGGCCAGCATGAAGCGCGCCGGGAAGCTGAGCGACATCGACGCCCGTGCGATGGTGACCGTGTGGTCCTCCAGGGGCTGGCGCAGGACCTCGAGCACGTTGCGGGGAAACTCCGGCAGCTCATCTAAAAACAAAAGCCCGTTGTGAGCCAGCGAGACCTCGCCTGGCCTCGGGATGATGCCGCCGCCGATCAGACCAGCGTCGCTGATGGTGTGGTGGGGCGAGCGGAAGGGCCGCTGGGTGACGAGGCCCTGAGCGGCGTCGAGCACGCCGGCGACGGAGTGAATCTTGGTGGTTTCCAGGGCCTCGTCAAAGGTGAGCGGGGCGAGGATTGAGGGCAGCCGCTTGGCCAGCATGGTTTTGCCCGAGCCGGGCGGGCCGATCATAAGAATGTTGTGGCTGCCGGCCGCGGCCACTTCCAAGGCGCGCTTGGCTGTCTGCTGCCCGCGCACGTCCTTGAAGTCCACATTGAAGTGTTGCAACTCGCCCAGCAAAGTCTCGGTGGAGACGCGGTAGGGCTCTCTCTGTATCACGCCTACGACCATAGTGTTGAGCAGCTCCAGCACATCCAGCAGCGAGCTGGCGGGATAGACGTTGACGCCCTCGACCACGGCGGCCTCGGCGGCGTTGGCGGCGGGCAGAATCAGGTTGGCGATGCCCTTATCGCGGGCCATGATGGCCACCGGCAACATTCCAGGAATGGCGCGGACGCTGCCGTCCAGGCCTAGTTCGCCCACCAGCAGAAAGCGGCTCAGGTCGCTGGCGGTCAGCGCGCCATAAGCGCCCAGAATGCCCACAGCGATGGGCAGATCGAAGCCCGAGCCTTCCTTTTTCAGGTCGGCTGGCGCCAGGTTGATGGTGATGTGCGTGGGCGGAATCAGGTAGCCGGAGTTCTTGATGGCCGCGCGCACCCGGTCGCGGCTCTCGCGCACCGCGGCGTCGGGCAGGCCGACGGTGTGGAAGTGGTCCTGGTCGCTGACCACGCCGCTATAGTCCACCTCGACATCGATGAGGTTGGCGTCGATTCCGTAGACTGCCGCGCTGTGAGCCTTGAAAAGCATCTTTTCCCAGATTGCAGCGAGTGTAGCAGACGAGAGGGAGCAGGGAACAGGGGTCAGTGATCAGGCTAGCGCAGGGCTAGTCGTCAGCAGGTTGAAAGAAGGATTCTTGAGGATGGAACGCGGCGTCGAAGTGACCGTCCTGCTGGCGCGTCTCAGATAATCCGGCGGCGTTTGACGCGGAATGAGGGGTCTGCGTTCAGGCGCTGCCCATCCACCTTCCAACCGCGCGTCGAACTGGCGGTTGAAGCGAATCAGCGCTATCCACAGGCCGTGGTCTTGCTGCTTCCACACCAGGTCGCCGCCGAGTTCGCGGGCAATCTCTTCCGGCGGCAGGTCGTTGTGCAGGCCGAAGTAGCGCTCGTCGGCCGCGCGGCTCCTTGTGCCCAGGGTGAAGAACGATGAATGTGGATCATACTTGGTGGAGAAGACCAGGGCGGCGGAGTATTTTTCCGGCTCATCAGCGGCAAGGGCGATTGTGGCGGCGGTAAAGTCGGGGACAAGATAGACGGCGTAGGGCTGGCCGAGGTAGCCCAGCTCGGGTCGGGTCAGCTCGTCACTGACCGGCCAGGCGGTAAGCACAGTCGAGTCGGGGAAGCGGGCATCAAGCTGCAGGATGCCGGCCTGGTGAAGACGGATAACGCGGGCGTAGGTAAGGTTGTCTTCCGGGGCAATGCCGTAGGGCGGATTGATGAAGATTCCCGCGATAAATGCCGCGGCGGAGAAGCCGGCCAGCGCGTGCCAATAAGGAACGCGGCGATAGAAGGTGGTGACGGCGACCAGCAGCACCAGCGGGTAGAGGGGCAGCAGGTAGCGCGTGAGCAGCGCGCCGCCCAGTACGCTGAAGAGCACGGCATTGACCAGCAGCAGAAGGAAAATGCGGCACAAGGAGGCAGGGGCGATAAAGGGACGGTCTGAGTTGGGCTGGGTTTGACAGTCGGCGTCTGGGCCGTTAGCTGATCCCTGTTCCCTGTCGCGACGCGGCGGGAGCAGCAGGGCGGCAATGGCCATGCCCACGGGCACAAAGAGGTTCATGTGCGCGGTCAGATGCAGGATGCGGTGCTCCAGGGCGGCCAGGAAGCGCGGGACCGAGAGGTTGGCCTGGGCGTTGTAGCGGAGAAACTCGGGATTGCCGAAGAGAAAGCCGGTCTTGAAAGAATGGAATCCGTACCAGGCGGCCAGCGGCAACACGCAGCAGGCGAGCCACGCGGCCTCGCGACCCAGCCGGATGCGGGCCTTTCCAGGGGCGCGGCGGCTCTCCACCAGGCTGACAACGGCCAGGGTGAGCGGGATGACGATGGCCGTCTCCTTCGATAGCGCGGCCAGAGCAAACCAGAGTGCGGCGGCCCAGGGTTTGCGGGGCATCTCCAGCTTGTGCGCGGGCAAAGCATAGACCAATCCCCACAGCGTGCAGGCGGCGGCAAAGATATCCGCGTGGGCCAGGGTGCTTTGGGCAAACCAGATGGGATAGAGGGCGGTGAGCGCGACGGTCCAGCAGGCGACGGCGGGCACGCCCGCCATGCGCATCGCCAGCCTCCAGACCGCCGTCAAGCCCAGCGAAGCGGCCACCAGCACGGCCAGGCGCGTGACCACGGGGTGAAAGCCGAAGAGCTTCCACCACAGCGCCAGGTAAATGCTGGGCAGCGGCGGGTGGGCGTTGCTCGGCGTAGTGAGGGGAATCAGCGAGCCGGTGCGGAAAAAGTCCCAAGCCGCGGGAATATAGTAGCCGGCCTCATCCCAGTAGTAGGGCAGTCGGAGCAGTGTGCCGTGGCAGACGCAGAGCGCGGCGAAGATGCCCGAAAAGATCATCCAGGCGGGCAGGGGCGTGTCCAGCCGCGGCGCATTGAGGCTTCTCCAGCGCACGGTGATCAGTTGACGGGCCCCTGCGGGAAGTTGGGGCCGTGCGGCTCCAGGTTGAGTGCGCCGAAGGCCTGCTCATACTGCGCCAGATGCTGCCCCAGCATATTCCACAGAGCCTTGGCCTGCTGTGGGCTTAGGTAAATCGCGCTGTGGTTGCGAATGGTGATCTGGTCGGGGGCCTCGGGGGAGGCCAGGCCGAAGACCAGTTGGAAGTCCCAGACGCTGGCCCGGATCTGCACGCTGTTGGCGTAGGACTCGCGGTAGTCAGGATTCTGGACGAGGTTCATTTGCGGTTGCGCGGATGGACTCATGGTTTCTCCAGATTACTCCGGTGGGGGTGGGGCGTGGGCCATTGGAGCGGTGGGGTCATGGTGCGAAAGAGGGGAACTTATCGGGGATACCCTGAGGTATTTCCTAGAACAATGGTAAAAGTTGGTCCACCGGAATGCAAGGAAAACGAAGGGGTTACGGGGTGGAATCGAAGTATTGCCACAAACCCTGCAAGTTAAGGTTCCCCAATTGTCGCAAAAACGGTAGGAAATACTAGAAAGTTAAAAAGCGGGCGGCTTCAACAACTCGCTCTGTGGCCATCTGCAAGACCCACGGTGTTTGTCGTGGTCAGCGACAATGCACCGCCATTTGCCGATTCTAAACTACGCCATATCTTCTCTGCCACCGATGTTCCCTATGTTGTGCTGACGCCGAGAATAGAAGCCTCGCAATGAACAATACTGCTGAATGCGGTCGAAGTCCAGCCTCCAACGATGCCATACAGAATGTTCCACTACTATCTCACGCATGTCAGTAACCCACCACAGAACTGCGCCGCAAAACGGGTGCATTGCTCGGACGCATACGATTGTTTACTCTCTATGACGCCGGCTAACTCCACACGGTCCTGACGTCCGCTTCGGCCTGCTCGAGTTCAAGTCCACGACAAAAGGGATCCGCTTACCCTACACGGCCGCCTAGCCGACAACCGAAACAGCAAAAGGGGCCTGGTTCTCAGGCCCCTTTTGCTTTGGCTGCTTTCTTCTTGGCCCAGGTGGCCTTGAACTTCTTCCGGCGTGCCGCGCTTCACTTGGGGCGCACAGCACCATTGGCTAGATCCACCGCGGCCGGCCGCACACTCAGCTTCCG
>Ga0326727_10028237_pt1 | contig 10221 bp, 9 predicted proteins | sample MB2enrmetagenome_FD_207643 | JGI IMG/M metagenome (GOLD analysis project Ga0326727, IMG submission 207643) | Lab enriched peat soil microbial communities from McLean, Ithaca, NY, United States - MB29MY | ecosystem: Environmental > Terrestrial > Soil > Wetlands > Peat | place: USA: New York...
GACCCGATGCGAACCACGGCGCCGCCGAGAATGGACTTATCGAGCTTGAAGCTGGCGTCGACTTTGGCGCCAGCGAGTTTGGCCACTTCGGTTACCAGCGCATCGCGCTGGTCCTTACTCAGCTCGCGCGCAGTAACGATTTCGGCAGGGCGGATTCCCAACTGTTCCTGCAGAATGCTGCGATAAGCCGCCGCCACCTCGGCGACGTGGCCGATGCGATCGTTTTGGATGAGTACAGCGATCAGATTGCGCAGCTCTTTTTCGAGGCCGAGTTTCGCGTTCAGCTTGTCGAGGATTTCGACCTTCTGCGCCACAGGGATGGCCGGATTCACGAAGAATGTGCGCAACTCGGCGCTCCCCTCCCAGGTAGCGAGAAAATCGGTGAATTGCCGGTCGATTGCGGCGCTATCGAGCTTTTCGGCCGTGACCACATCGGCAAAGGCGCTGGCGTAGCGGATGACGAAGGCGGGCATTTAGCTTGTTCCTTCCTTGCCCTTGCCGTCAGGGGCCACGCCGGCAATGAACTCGGCGATCAGGGCGCGGTCGGTCTCCGGCGTGAGCGCCATTTGCCTGGCCGCCTGCTCGACGGCCAGATCGGCGGCGAAGTTGCGCAGGCCGCGCCGGGCCAGTGTGGCGGCCACGCCAATCTCCTGCTCGGCTGCGGCCACAATGCGGGCGCTTTCCTCACCGAGGGCAGCCTTGATGCGCTTCTCTTCTTCGAGGCTCTCCTGCTCCACCTGGGCGCGCAGCTTGTTCATCTCCTCATTCAACCCGGCCAGCCTGGCCTCGACGGCGCTGAGGCGGGCCTGAGCGTCGGCGGTGGCTTCGCGCGCGGTTTTGAGGTTGTGATGCAGGGTTTGGGAGCGCTTGCGAACGATGCGCGGCATGAGCCGGCTGAGCGGGATAGCAATGAGCAGGAAGATGATGGCGAAGTTGATGCCAAGCAGGATGTCGGCAGTGGTGTCGACGCTGAGGTGCAGCACGCGGGCGACCGATTGCACGATGGGCGCATGCAGGAGCGCCTGCTCCTGATCTTCTTCGGATGCGGGAGCTTTTGCCGCGGCAGAGTTGGCGGACGGCGCGCTGGCGGTGGCAGGGGACGCGCCCGGAGCGGGGGTGGGCGCTTGCGCGGCTGTGCGGAAGGGCGCGGTGACCAGGGCGGCGGCGAGCGTTGCGACCAGAAAGGAACGGAAGAGCCAGGCGAAAAGGCGCGTCTTCAGGAGGGAGTGTTTCAACGGGAACCCCCGGCAGCGAGCGGCAGGACAGCGCGGACGGCCCGGCCGGCAAGATCGGCGGTGGCGGCCTGAATCACCTCGCGCGCGGAGGCGGCTTCGGCTTCGAGCTCAGCCTTGGCCTGGCGGACTTTCTGACCGGCAGCCTTGCGGGCGGCATCCAGGGCGGCGTCACGCTCGGCGCTCCACTGTTTCACGCGCTGCTCCCGAAGCTTGTAGGCGTCGGCGCGAGCCAGGCGGAGGCGCTCGGCATATTCGGCAGCTTTGGCCTCGGCTTGGGCGATCGCCTTGCGGGCGTCTTCCATGGCGCCTTCGGTGAGGGCGCGGCGCTTTGCGAGGACCGCCGTCAGCGGGCCCTGGATAAGAAACTGATAGGCGAGGACCAATACGATGAAGAGCAGCGCCGTGGGGATTGCTTCAACCAGAAGCTGTCCGAGTTTTTGAAGGATGTCTTGCATGGAGGTACCCGGCCGCTGCGCCTGTCAGGACAAGAATTTTGGCAAGTGAACACTTTTTTGTATCAGGGGCAGCCCGCCAAGTCAACGCGGAGAGGGCGCGTGAAACAGGTTTTTGTGACACCAGTCACGAAGTGGGAAATTCACGCAAAAAAGGGCTTGCAATTGCCCAAAACAAGCCTAGACTTAAGTTACCACCTAGACCCGGTCCAGGGTCCAGCGGGCAGCCGGTTTCGGGAAGACCTTCCACTCCCGAAGCCGGAGGCCCGCTTCTTAGTTTCTAGCCTCTAGCTCCTAGCAACTCGTCCCCTGCCCAGAAAACATCCAATTATCCATCGCCTTTCGAGGCGCGGGAAAAGGCCTGCTTATCTGGGATATGCCGTTGAACTGCCGAGAGAACCTGACGAGGTAAAGGCTGGAAGCTGGCAGCTAGGAGCTAGAAGCTGCCTTTCTACGGCTTCGCGCCGACGGCCTCTTTGTCCACCGTCAGCAGACCCTGAGCGCGGAGCCAGTTTTCGAGCAGGTTGGGCCATTGGTCGAGCGCGGGATCGCCTTTTCCCAGGCCGCTGCCGTGGGCGCCGTTGGCAAAGATGTGCAGCTCAGAGGGTACGCCGGCCTTGACCAGCGCCTGATAGAACTCGACGCTCGACTCCACGGACGCGGCCTTATCAGGAAAGGTGTGATCGATGAACGTGGGCGGCGTGTCTTTGGTGACAAACAGGACGGGATCGTATTTGGCGCGGAGCGTGTCGCACTGATCCATGAGGTTGAGGATCTTGCAGTAACTCAGGAACGTGGTGTCCTTCGTGATGGCGTCGAGCCACGGATATCCGAGGACGAGGTAGTCGGGCCGGCTGGAGGCGCGGTCGATGGGATCTTCGGCGTCGGGGCTGCCGGGGACGAACTGGGTTCCGGCAAGCGCGGCGAGATGGCCGCCGGCGGAAAAGCCGATGACCACGATGCGATTGGGGTTGATGTGGTAGTCGAGGGCGCGGGCGCGAACGGTTTGAATGGCGCGGCGGGCATCGAGGAGCGGTACGGGCAGGAAGTAGCCGTTCGAGGCGAGCCGGTAGCTGAGGATGAAGGCACGGAAGCCGCGAACGGTGAACCAGTCGGCTACCTCGCGGCCCTCGAGATCGGCGGCCAGGTGCATGTAGGCGCCGCCGGGAAAGATGATGACGGCGGAGCCGGTTTCGCTGCCCTGGCGCGGCTCGAGGATGGTGAGCGCGGGGATGTCGTCGCAGGTGGTGCCTTTGGCTTCAGGAGCCGTTCCCGGCCAGAGGCGGACGGTCTGGATGCCGAGGAAGGCGTTGTCGGCGCCGGGAGTGGTGCAGGACGCCGTTTGTGTATGGGCGGCAGGGATGGCCAGAGATGCCGCGACGAGCAAGGCGAACAGGCGCTTCATAGACGGCCTCGTTGTGATTCGCCAGGATTATAGAACCTGGGGTCAGGGATCATCGATCGGCCTCTGAGCTTCGCTTCACAACGATCCTTAAGCGTTGTCCACTCGCCCCTTAGTCCCCCTGTTCCCTGTTCTCTGCTCACTGTTCTCTGTCCCCTACAGCCAGACGACGGTGTGTCCGGGACAGAGGCTCCCCGCTTGCTCGCACAAAGCCTCGGCGAGTTCCAGGCCGTAACGCGCGAAGTAGTACGCCCCGCCATGAATGCGCTCCTGCAGCACGCCGCCGGGATAAAGGGCGTTGAAAAGGGCGCTGGCGTGGCGCGTGAGCGTGGCTTCGCGCTGGAGCTGGAAGTTGGCGGCGAGGGTTCGCAGACGGTTCATCTGGTAGCGCATCTTGCCGGCCGCGGTTTCAGCCGATTGGCCCAGGCCTTTGTCCTGCGACTGCAGCCACTCAACGAGAGCGTTGAGCTCGGCGTCGAGGGCGTCGCCCGCGGCGGCTAATCTCTGCTTGGTTTCGACAGGCATGGCGCGTGCGGCGAGTCTTTGTGCAAGTGAAGCAGCGCTCTCTTCGGTGAAGACCTGCTCCAGTGTGAGCTCATGGCGGCGGAGCAGTTCGGCAACGGATGGCTCAATAAGCGTGGCGGAAAAGCGCGAGATGGGAGGGGTCTTGCGGCCGAGAATGCGCTCGAAGAGAATGGCGGACTGAGCCAGGTAGGCGATCTCGGCAGGGCCGGCGACCTGTGCCGAGGTCGAGAACAGAAAGTCCTGAAAGACGGGGCGAAGCAGCGCGGCAGGCGAGATGCGCTCGGGCTCAGCGTCGAGGATGCCGAGAAGATCGGCCGTGGAGTAGGTCTGGCTGTCGGCCTGCCAAAGGCCGTTGGGCTCCTGGGCGCTGGGCGCGATGCGCCGGAGCGCGATGCGTGCGCCGGTTTTGTCGTCGATGAGGAACAAGAGGCTGGACTGCGGAGCGACCGCGACCTGAGCGTGATAGCCGGCGGCCTCGAGAGCCTGGCTGCGCTCAATGAGGGCGACGTGGAACTCGTCGGCACGCTCGAGGGCCGCGCGCAAAACAGGCGCTCCGAGGCGGTGGAAGTCGCGGCTGCTCGCGTCGACGATGAGGAGGCCTTGCGCGGCAAAGACTCGGGAGTAGAAGCTGGCGAAGGCCTGCGCGAAGGTGCGACCGGGCTTGTAGGCGGCGACCAGAGCATCAGTCGCTTCCGACGCTCCGAGCAACTCCGCCGCGCGCTCGACAAGCGGCGTGATCGAGTCATTCAAGACCACGGAGCCTGCCGGCCGCGCGAACTCGGGAGCGCTGGCATAGACGAGCTCGGCCAGTTCACGGCCGGCGGGAAACGCGACCTGGTTGATCTCGGCAAAGTCATGATCCTCAGTGGCAAGCCAAAAAACAGCCGCATGGGGGCTGCCGCACGCAGTGCCCTGGCGGGCGCGGGCGATGGCGGTTGCGGCTTTGAAGGGCGAGAACAGCGGGCCGCCGAAGAGACCGACCTGCTGGCCGGTGAGGACAGCTCCGGCGCCCTTGGTGAGAGCCGCCAGCGCGGGCGCGGTGTGGGGGCTGGGGTTTTGCGCGGTGAGGAGCCGGAGCAGTTCAGGCCAGTGCGCGGGAAGCGGTGGTCGGGTCTGCCTGGGGTCGTCCGAGGGGAGAAAAGAGCCGAGCGCCCAGGCGCAAAAATCCACGAAAAGGCGGCTCTGCCCCGGCGCCATGGTCACGGGATAACAGTCTGCTTTCAACGATTCGTTCACGGATGGCTCGTTTGGTTGGGCAGGACGTGCATGTTCTTGTGCGAAAACCGGATGTTGCTGTGTTAAGGATGCCACGGCAGGCCGGCGGGATGCAGAGCAGAAGGGTAAAGATCACTGTTCTGCGTATACTCAGGATGAACTGAGCTTGACAAGCGCTCGCATACGAAGAGGGGTAAATGCCTAAGAGGATGACAGGGAAGACAGCGAAGAAGAAGGCGGCGAAAGGCGCGGTGGTGGAACGAGCCACGGTGCTGAGCTCGGAGGTGGTGTATCAGGGACCGCTATTCCGCGTGTTGCACGACAAGCTGATCGAGCCGGGAGGACGGCAGAATGAGCGCGACGTGATTCGCCACAACGGGAGCGTGGTGATTCTGGCGCTGGACACGTCGAAAAGTAAGAAGGATCCATGGATTGTGATGGAGCGGCAGTACCGGCACGCCGCCAATCAGTATCTGTGGGAACTGCCTGCGGGAAAAGTCGATCCCGGCGAGGAGCCGTTGGCCGGGGCCAAGCGCGAGCTGATTGAGGAGACCGGATACCAGGCGAAGAAATGGCGGCCACTGGTGGAGTACTACGCCAGCCCCGGTTTTCTGGGCGAATCGATGAAGGTTTTCGTGGCCGAAGGGTTGCAGGCGGGCGACGCGCGGCCCGAGGAAGACGAAGAGATCGAGCTCCGGCTGGTCAAGCTCAAGGACGTACTGAAGATGATCGATAAAGGCGCGATTCAGGACGGCAAGACGCTGACCAGCGTGCTCTTATACGAACGGCAGAAAGCCCGCTGGGGAACGAAATAGCCCTCGGCCGCGACTGTTTTTCCACAGGCGCAAATGGTCTTCCGGCGCCTCCGGGCCAGACTGCTCGTTTCACTTTGTGGAACAACAAGAAAAGAATCAACCTTTCCTGGGTCTTTCGCGTCTTAACGGATATCGGCGGAAATTCCCCTCAAAGCATCCGCCGCTCTCACGAGTGGGACTGTGTAAGAGGAAAAGAAAGGCAATAACCTGTGGCTCAGTACAAGGGTAAGGTTAAGTGGTTCAACAACGCCAAGGGCTACGGATTCATCGGACGCGAAGACGGGCCGGATGTATTCGTCCACTACTCGGCAATCCAACTGGATGGGTACAAAACGCTCAAAGAAGGCGATGAGGTCGAGTTCGATATCGTTGAAGGCCAGAAAGGCCCGCAGGCGGATGCCGTAGTCCGCAATCGGGATAGTGCAGCCGCCCACAGCGCCGCTTAGGCGCGGGTAGGGCCCCGGGCGTTCCCGCAAGACCGCCGCCCGGCGGTAAAGGTGGGGTGCGCCCGTCAGGTCCCCAAATGTCACAACCCAAGGTTTTGCTTCCGCGGTTGTTCTGCGCCAGGACCGTCCGCAAGGCGCTTTCCGGCTGGGAATAAGCCAATTGGCCTGAATGACCGTAGATGTCCGATACTGCGGAGGGAGGGCCATCCCAATGGACAACAAGACCATGGCCCGCCTGCTGGCGGAGACCGCCGATCTGCTGGAGATCGACGGCGCCGATAGCTTCCGCATCCGCAGTTACCGGCGCGCGGCTGAGGCTGCGGAACAAACCACCGTGGACCTCGCCGAGGCTGCAAGCGATGCCGCGCGACTGATGGAGATCGACGGGATCGGCAAAGGGATGGCGGCTAGGCTGCAGGCCATTGCCGCAACCGGGACGCTGCCACAGCGCGAGGAACTCCTGGCCCGGTACGGCGCCGGGGTTCTGGAACTGCTGAAGCTGCCGGGCATGGGGCCCAAGACGGTGGCGCTGCTTTGGGATGCGGGCGTGATCGGCAGTGCCAACATCGACAGCGTGGGGCAGCTTGCCGAGGCGATTGAGGCGGGGCGGTTGAATGGCTTGCCGCGGATGGGCGCCAAACAGATTGAAAAGCTGCGCAAGGGGATCGAAGACTACCGGCGAAGCGCAGGCCGCTTCCGCATCGACGTAGCCGACGAAGAAGCGCAGCGAATTGTGGCCTATCTCCTTAAATTTAAAGGGATTGAGAAAGTGACGCCGGCGGGCTCGTTGCGCCGCGGGCGAGAAACAGTCGGCGACCTGGACCTGCTGGCGACCGGCCCGGCATGCGCGCCGGAGCGAACCCAAGCCGCGGTTGAATATGTAGCTGCGTACCCCGGTATCCACGACGTGATCGCCAAGGGCGAAAACAAGGTGAGCTTCAACGTGGAGCAGGGCCTGCAGGTGGATGTGAGGCTGCTGCCTTCGGCCTCCTATGGCGCTGCGCTGCAATACTTTACCGGCTCGAAGGCGCACAATGTGGCGCTGCGGCAGCGCGCCTTGAAGATGGGCTACACGCTGAGCGAGTGGGCGCTGGCGCGGCTGGATGACGGCTCGACCGTGGCGGCGGCCACGGAGGAAGAAATTTATTCCGCGCTGGGGATGGACTGGATGCCGCCGGAGATGCGCGAAAATCTGGGCGAGATCGATGCGGCGGCGCAGCATGAGCTGCCTCGTGTGGTCGAGCCGGGCGACGTACGCGGGGACGTGCACATGCACACCGCGGCGAGCGACGGCCACAACTCGATCCGCGAGATGGCCGAGGCGGCGCTGGTTTGCGGGTATGGCTATATCGCGATCACCGACCACTCGAAGAACCTCGCCATGACGAATGGGCTGGACGAGAAGCGGGCGCTTGAACAGATCAAGCAGGTGCGCGCGGTGGATCGGGAGATGGAGGGAAAAATCCGCGTGTTCACCGGGATCGAGGTGGATATCCTGGCCGACGGCGCGCTGGACCTGGATGATGAGGTGCTGGCGCAAATGGAGGTAGTCATCGCCAGCGTGCATACGCGCTTTGAGCAAAGCCGCCAGGAGATGACGGAGCGGGTGCTGCGAGCGATTGAGAATTCGTACGTGCGGATTCTGGGACATCCGACGGGGCGGCTGCTGTTGCGCCGCGAGCCGTTTGCGTTGGACATGGCGGCGGTTTTGAGGCGTGCCGCAGAGCTGGGCGTGGCCATGGAGCATAATGCCGCGCCAGAGAGGCTGGACCTGAACGATCACGACTTGCGGCTGGCCAAAGAATTGGGCTGCCGGATCGTGATGTCTTCAGACTCGCACGACAGCCGCAACCTGGGAAAGATGGGGTACGGCGTGAAGCAGTTGCGCCGAGCCTGGCTCACCGATGAGGATGTGTTGAATACACGGGAAGCAAAGGGCTTTCTGGCGGGGCTACGGGCGAGGCCGTGAAGAATTCGTCCTCAGCCTTCCCAAGCTCCGGCTCCATCCCACAAAAGTCACCTCACTGAGCACAAAGGGGTTGTGGCGCGACCAGGGAATCCTTGGCTTGTGAGGCGCGATTGGAGATAAGATAAGGTCGCAACGAGGGTGAGGTCGCCATGAGCTTGCTGCAGCAGGATTCAACAGAAGTTGACGATGCCGCGCTGGGCGAAGAGCTGACCAAAGGCTCCAGCCACGTGGTGTGGGCGACCATCATCGCCACCGTGGTGGTGAGCATCGCCATTGCGATCTACGTGATCGCAGAGCAAAAGCCGCCCATCGCCACGGGAGAGATCGTTGCCGTGTGGGCGCATCCGCAGCACACCGAAACATCAGGGTTTGACGCCAGTGGGGCGCCCATGCCCAAGGAATCCGTCGACCAAGTCATGGTCTTTACCCAGGTAAGGCTGCGCAACCAGAGCGATCACCCGCTGTTTCTTTCCAACGTGCTGACGAATGTGACGCTGGGTGATGGCATTCACTCCAGCTATGCGGCCAACAAGGCCGACTACGACCGGATCTTTATCGCCTATCCCAACATTCCCGTGCCGCACAACACGCCGATCTCGCCGCTGGACACGACGATCGACCCGGGCCAGACGGTCGAGGGGACGTTTGTTTCAGCCTTCATGATGACCAAACAGGAATGGGACGCGCGCAAAAAGCTGGACTATACCTTCAGCTTCAGGTACCAGCCCAGCCTCACGGTCGCGCCTCAAGTGGCGATCACTGAGCAGTAGGCGGAACGGGCGCGCTCTTGGGCGTGGAAAGATAGCCCGAAATCTGATTCTTCGAGTTGATATTGTTGACCACAATCTCGTAGAGCGCCGGTTCCTTGCCGCTGTAGAACTGCAGGGGTTCGTTCACGTTCCGGTCTCTCTTCTCATACACCTTGTCGTCGGCAAAGATGTCGAGCGTGAACTTACTCCGCTTCGGATCCGTCTTCCGCAATTCGAGGCTGACCGTGCCGACAGGCTTTTTCTGGCCCTTGTCGAGGCTGAACTCATAGAAGTTGCGGTCGCCTTTGTGTTCGAGCAGAACCAGCTCATCGTGATTGCGGGCAATGACGCTGTTGGTACTGCTCAGGTCTCCCTTCACGGACTGGAGCTCGCTGATGGTGGTGGCCAGGTCGCCCTGCGTCTTGCTTAGATCGGTCTTCACGCCGCCGACATCGCTCTGCACGTTGGTGACTTCGTTGGAAACGTTGTTCACCTGCTGCGCGGTTTGCTGTTCGGCGCTCGCAAGGCGCTGGTTGTCGGCTTCCTCCTTCTGGATAATGGCCTGGGCGCGCTCCTCGAGTTCCTTTTGCGTAAGGCCGACGGATTTGCCGAGTTCATCTGTGGCGACCTTCAAGCGAGCATCGGTTTCGCGCAAATTGGCAGCAAGTTGCGTGTTCTGCTGCTTGGCGTCGGCCAGCTCCGTCTGAGCGGTGGATAACCGGCTGCCCAGCGTGAAGCACCAGATGAGGCTGCCTATGGCGGCCAGCAGAGCCACCGCGATTGCGGCCAGCAGGGCGCCGGAGTAAGTTCGGGGTGCATCGTCAAGTTCACTCATTCGTTACCTTTCCTGCACAGGCCAGCGGATTCGAGCAAGCCATGCCTGGCGTATTGGCGACATCCTGTCCGGTTAGACGCCGCATTGGGCGAAAACTGTCTCAATCGTTCCGGACCCCCGTTGATTCACAATCTTACCGGCGGGAGTGCCTCCGAAGAAAGCACAGGAACCCTACTCCGCACACCTGCGCCAGCTACAGGATAAATCGAACGGACGGCTGTTGTGCAGGCTTTACCCGGTATCTCGGCTCGGGAGGGCCGCCTTCGCCGCCGTTTGTTCCACGTTTCGTGACAAGCACGGAAGGGCTAAGTTATAAAGGTCTTTACCGCACTTTTTGGCGCCGGGCCTCTTTTCCGGGCCCGGAATTCTATCGCAACGGCCATACAGCCATCGAAACCAAGGAGAGGCGCGAAGTCTATGCCGACTGCCGTGGCAGGAAAAGGTCTGGAAGGGGTTGTCGCCGCGAACTCCGGGATCTGCTGGATCGATGGAGAAGCGGGGATCCTCTCCTACCGGGGCATCGACATACACGAGCTGGCCGAGCACTCGACCTTCGAAGAAACCACCTACCTGTTGTG
>Ga0326727_10028238_pt1 | contig 10221 bp, 12 predicted proteins | sample MB2enrmetagenome_FD_207643 | JGI IMG/M metagenome (GOLD analysis project Ga0326727, IMG submission 207643) | Lab enriched peat soil microbial communities from McLean, Ithaca, NY, United States - MB29MY | ecosystem: Environmental > Terrestrial > Soil > Wetlands > Peat | place: USA: New York...
TCCCGAAAGAATTGTAACGACCGATGAGGTGCTGACTGAGTATCTGGCTTTTTTTGCCGGTGCCCGTCCCACCGTCCGCGCCCGGGCCGGAAGCAATGTTGCCGAGCTCATCGGGAATCCCGCCGTTGCTGTGGTTCCCCAAAGCCGGAAATCTTTTGTTCGTGGGCTGGATCTGTATCGAGTGCGCCCCGACAAGCGCTACAGTCTGACCGATTGCATTTCGATGCACACGATGCGCGGCCTCGGCATCACAGATGCACTCACCAACGACCGCCATTTCGAGCAAGAGGGGTTTCGCGCTCTGTTTCGTGAGCCGTGACGCGCGGAACGTTGTCTTCGCCGAGAAGATCGACGCAATCGCTTTAGCTCGGCACGTCAGCCGCGATCGCGCCATAGCCGATCACCTCAAAGACGCTACCGCTTCCTACGAACAGCGAAAGGCGGCGTTCCTTGAACTCGGGGACCGTCTCCTGCAATCGACAGACCCAGCGGAAACAGAACAGCTTCGGGAGCAGCTGCTTGCGCGGACGACCTTCGGCGACTGATGCCGAAAATCAAATAGCGGGACTGGCCTCCCGATCTCCTGCGACGCTTCTTTGACCTGCGAAACAACGAGAGAACTTCACTATGGCCGCTTCCGGAACGGCCGACGGGGCGGACCGCCCTGTGGCGGCTTACCCTGCGATGGTTTATCCTGCGGTGGTCGCGTGGGGCGTTTCGGACGATCTCCGCGCGGTGCGCTCGGAGGCCTGTCGGACGACGGAGGGCGATAAGGGCGATCGTCTCGTCCACGGTAAAGTGGTCGCGGCGAATCTCCGCGGGGCGGCCGGGCTGAATCACTTCGGGGCGGACGCCCCTGGGACGAACCCCGATACGGTGGTTTGCCCTGGGACGGTCCGCGCGACGGGCGATCCCCGGAATCTCTGGAATCTCTGCGCGGAGGCCGATCTGACGCTCCCCGGTACGGTGGTTTGCCTTCGGATGGACCACGCGCCGGCCGATCCTTCACATACGGGCGTGGCGGACGATCTTGCGAAACTGCGCGCGTCGGCGGCTTCGGGGTCCATCCCTTTGAAGGCTTGTCCTGGGGAGGTCGGCGCACCGGCGCGGCTGCCGGCCGCAGGGCTTCGTTCGCCGGCTCCACAATTTTCACCGGCTCGACGATCGGCGGCTCCTTCTTCTTAAACTCCGGCTTAATCGGCTCGGGCTTCGAAAGAGGGGGCCGGGTCGGAATTGCCCGCTCTTCGCCCAGGAACCTCGGTCCCTGCGACCGCGGGCGCGCCACAGGCCGTTGCACATCCTCTTCCGCGGGCTTCACAATCACGATTCCCGCCCGCACGATTTCGTCCGCCACCTGCGCCACGGTGCGCATTTCCTTCACATCGTGCACACGCACAATATGCGCGCCATTGAGGATCGCCACTGCCACAGCCGCCCCGGTTGCGTGAATCATCGCAGCCGCCGAATCGCCCTCCACGCCATGGTTTAGGAAAGACTTCCGCGACGGCCCCACCAGCACCGGATAATCGAGTGCGGCGAGTTGCCCCAGATGCGCCAGAATCTCCGAATTCTGCTCCTTGCGTTTGCCGAATCCGAGCCCAGGGTCGACCACGATGCGGTTCTTCTCCACCCCGGCGTGACGGGCGCGGCTGATCGTCGCCTCCAGATCCTTACAGATGGTGCTCATCGCGTCCGGCATGGGCCCCAACTTCGCCCAGGTTTCGGGCAATCCCCGCATGTGATTCAGGATCAGACCCGCATTTCCATGCGCCGCCACCTTAGCCAGTTCGGCATCGAACGTCAGGCCGCTCGGATCGTTGACGATCTCGACCCCGTATTCAAGCGCGCGCTCCGCAATCTCCGATTTGTAGGTATCAAGCGAAAGCGGCACGCTCAGCTTGCCCCGCAGGCGCTTCAGCACAGGCACCAGCCGCTGCCATTCTTCATCGGCAGTAATACGTTTCGAATCGGGACGCGTCGACTCAGCGCCCAGATCGATGATGTCGGCTCCCTCTTCCTCCATCGCGATGGCCCGCGCGTAGGCACGATCGGGATCGGTGAAGCGGCCGCCATCCGAAAACGAGTCGGGCGTGATGTTTAGAACGCCCATAATGAGCGTCCGTTCGCCCAGCTGCAATTCGGTGGTACGCAGCTTCCAATAGTAGATTTTTCGATTCATTCGTGAATTCCAGTGTCCCATGCCGATTTGGAACATATTGGAATCTAAAGATTTCCCTGCTTCCGGCCGATCTGTTAAACAGCATGTCCTGTCTGGAAGTGGGGTCGGATTCCGCAACAACGTGGTTTGGAAGAGCGCTGCGTGAAGATCTCTTTGAAACCTGGTTTCAACCCATCGTAGACACGAGTGGCGGGGAGCCACACGTGCTCGGGAACGACTGCTCGCTCCGGCTGTTCGACGGCCGGCTCTACGGCGGTGCCGAGATCCTCGAAGCTTCCCGGATTCATAAGCACCTCATGTTCGATGAGTATGCGCGTCGGGTGGCACTCTCGGCCGCAGCCTTGCAGCCGGGCCGCGGGCCGTGGTTCATTGACTTCGCACCAGCGTCGATCCGTATCCCGGAATTTTGTCCGACCGGCATGCTCCCGCGCGAAATCGTTTTCGGAGCCGCGGAGTCCGATCTGGCAAGCGATCCGGATCGTTCGGAAGAGATACGCGATTTAATGCGCAACTGCGGCTTCGGATTTTCCGTGGACGATGCGGGGACTCGCGCCGAGTCTCTCCGAACGGTCTGCGACCTGCGACCCGACTACATCAAGCTCGATAAAAACCTGGTCCGGTCGATAGAACGCCCGGTGCACGCCGCAACTGTCCGTAAGCTGGTGGAAATCGGCGATCGCACTGGAGCCGCCGTGATCGCCAAGGGGGTTGACAGGAAGCGCACGATGGAAAACCTGTGGTTGCTGGGGGTCCGTTATATGCAGGGATATTTGTTCGGCAGTCCTAAACCGGGCGGCTGACGAATGGGGTGCCTTTCAACACGAAACGAAGCGGCCAGTCAGCGCATTTGGTAATTCCGATGCGAGGTGTTATCGCGATGTCGGCGGTTTGTTTGTGTAACGGCGCGTGCACTGTCAAATCCCCCCGGGTTGCGGTGTCCCGAGTGAGATCGGCTCCGTTATCTGCGCGGGTGATAGCCAGGGCGCGCGTCAGTTTGCCTGGCCCGGACGTCAAATCCCGATCGGTTCGCGCGCCCGGACGGCGCGAACGCATAATGTCGAGCCCCATCAAGGGTTCGAGCGCACGAATCAGCACGCAACCGGGCACGCCCGCGGGCTCGGCAACGATATTCAGGCATTCATGGATGCCATACGAAAGGTAAACATAGGCATGGCCAGGCGGCCCAAAGATAACCCGGGTGCGATCGGTAATTCCGGCCGCCGAATGCGAGGCGAGATCGTCGCCCCCCAGATAGGCCTCCGTCTCGACGATCATGCCGGCGGTCTCGCCATGCACCAGGATCGTCCCCAGCAGATCCCGTGCAACATCGACGGCTGCCCGCTGATAGAAGTTCCGGTGCAGAATTGGTCCGGTCATTTTTTCCGCGCAAAGAGAATGCCGCTCCAGCGCCCATCGACGGAACAGATCTTGTAGTCCACCAGGCCCACATCGATGCCCGCCTGACGGACGCCATTCTGCGTGATCCCGTTGTCCGATCCCTTGCGCCACAGAATCCAGAGTTTGGTTTTGTCGGCCAGAGCGCGCATCTTCCGCAAACCGGCATTGAGCCCCGCGGGGTCGTGCACAAACCACAGAGTCACGCTTTGTATGGCGTCCGGATCTTCCAATAAGGTGGCCTTCTTCGGCAGTTCTCCAATCACGGTTGCATAATCGCGCGGCGGATCGATTACGGCGGCTGCGGAGCCCTCTTCAATCCCCAGCTTTTCCGCGGCCGTTCGGGTTTTGAAGCGTTCCATCATGGTCGGGGGCTGCATCGGGTCCTGAACACGCTTTCGGCAGGCGGCGGCCACGGCGCTGCGCACGCGCGCGGTAGTGGTGAAAGCCGCGTCGGGAAGAATTTCGCGAACCTTCTCGACCTTCTCCGCTTCACCGTTTACAAATACGATCGGAATATGGCGTGTAGCTTTCACGCTGCGCATCCAGACGGCAATCTCACGCCCATGGCTGGGCAGACGGGACAGATCGATGACAACAACGTCAGGCGGATTTTGCCGCAGTGCCCGGCCGACCGCGGCTCCGGAAACGTCCCCGGTGTCGTACTCCGCCTCCATGCCGCCCTGTCGACAAGCCTGGACCAGCGGAGCGGCCTCCTCAGGCTTCCAGTGAATAATGCGCACGCGGGGCATTCGATCACAGAATAAACGAAGGCACATGAGGTTTGTAAAATGTTGTTCGCCCTTCATGCGGCTGTTTACCGGAATTTCCCTTAACGATGAAGTGACGCAGAATCTACAGCGGATGCTCGCACCGCTGCGCACCGCTGCGAATCTCCGTTGGACCGCGCCCGAAAACCTGCATATCACCACTAAATTCATCGGCACATGGCCGGAGAACCGCCTGGCGGAGCTGAAGACCGCGCTCGCGGCCATCGACCCGCCGGGTAATCTTGAGATTACGATTTCGCATGCAGGCTTTTTCCCCGACTCGCATCGCCCGCGGGTACTGCTGGCGGGTGTAAACTCAGGTCCGGGACTGGCGGAACTGGCTAAGAAAATCGACGATGCCCTCGAACCGCTCGGCTGTCCGCGTGAAGCCAGGCCTTATTCGCCCCACGTGACTCTGGCCCGGATCGGGAAGGACCAGAGCCGGGAATCGGTTCGTAAGCTCGTTGAACACATCGCATCCATGACCAATTGCAACTTCGGATCGTTTGTGGCGGAGAGCTTCGCCCTGTTCCTCAGCGAGTCGTCCGGCGGCGGTTCCGTCTATACAAAGTTGGCTGCGTGGCCGCTCGGGAGATCCACGTAATGGGTCCTCTGGGTGTGGTTATCGCCTGGCTGATCGGAGGCATCCCGTTCGGCCTGATCATCGTTCGGCTGATGACCGGCGCCGACATACGGGAGGCTGGGTCGGGGAACATCGGAGCTACCAACGTCCTGCGCACGGCGGGACCGCTGCCCGGCATCCTGACGCTGCTCCTCGATGCCGCCAAGGGGTTTTTCGCCGTATGGCTGGCCGATAAACTGAGCGGCGGCAGCACACTCTGGATGAGCCTCGCGGCCCTCGCGGTGCTCCTCGGCCATGCTTTCCCGGTTTGGCTGAAGTTTAAAGGGGGGAAGTCAGTGGCGAGTTTCATAGGCGCTTTCGCGTACCTGACGCCCCTCCCGCTGCTGGCCGTGCTCCTGCTCTTTGTGGGGGTAGTGGCATGGACGCGCCATCTTTCTTTCGGCAGCGTAATAGCCGCCGGGCTGTTCCCCATCGCCTGCTGGATGATCCTGCATCCGGATTGGCCGGTCCTGTTCGCTGCGGTCGGTACGGCGGTGCTGATAGTCTGGCGGCATCGGGATAACATCGAGCGCATCCGCGCGGGTAACGAGCGCGTGTTCCGCTTCAAACGGACCGAATCATGAGGCCCACCCGGGGAGTCCGATTGCCAATCGGCCGCAGGTTAGCAACCTGCCCCACCATTTAACTTGAAAAACCTGGCAATCATCGGCGGAGGCAGTTGGGGCACGGCGCTGGCGTGTGTCCTGGCGCAGCGCTTCGAAGAAGTCCGGCTCTGGGTCCATGAACCCGAAATCGCCGAACAAATGAAATCCGCCCGCGTCAATGAAGTCTTCCTGCCGGGCATTACGCTTCCTCCTAACGTTACGCCCGGTACCGCACTCGAAGCGGCCCTCGACGGAGCGTCCCTGGTGCTGAGCGTCATGCCGTCCCACGTGGTCCGGCCGCTTTACACCCGGATGGCGCCGTTTCTCACCCCGGAAATGCGCCTCGTCAGCGCTACAAAAGGCCTCGAAGCGGGTTCTTTATCACGAGTGTCCGAGGTGATTCGCGACATTACCGGCCCGGATTACAGAATTGCCGTACTCTCCGGCCCGACCTTCGCGCGTGAAGTGGCCTCGGGGAGTCCCACCGCGCTGGTGGCGGCCTCGGACGACGAGGAGTTAGTCGCAGAGGTGCAGATTCGCTTCTCCGGCCCGACCTTTCGCGTCTACGCCAGCGACGATCCCGCAGGGGTCGAGATCGGCGGCGCCCTTAAGAATGTAATCGCCATCGGCGCCGGTATCTGCGACGGTCTCCGCCTGGGGCACAATGCCGTCGCCGCTCTGATCACCCGGGGCTTAGCCGAACTGACGCGCCTGGCCGTGGCGGTGGGCGCCAAACCGGAGACGCTGGCCGGGCTGGCAGGTTTGGGAGACCTGGTACTCACCTGCACCGGCGACCTGAGCCGCAACCGGCAGGTAGGCCTGCAACTGGCGACGGGTCTTCAGCTTGGCCAGATTCTCGCAGCTACCCCCATGGTGGCCGAGGGGGTAAAAACTACCTCGATAGCGCTGCAACTCGCTGAGCGTCATGGAGTTGAGTTACCAATCGCACAAGAGATGCACGCGGTGTTAAACTTGGGGCGGTCGCCCGTCGAAGCCATCCGGCGTCTGATGGGCCGGACCCTACGTAGCGAACGGGAACTACCGAGTGAGCGGGAATAAGGGTACGGGAATCCGCCATCCGATCCGAAACTATCCATGTGGCCGCGGGTTAACACAGTTATAGGAACCTCAGCGGTACCCGATCCGGACGCCGATTTAATGCTCCGTGTGAGGGACGGGGATGAGGATAGCTTCCGTGTTCTCCTTGATAAGCACCGGAACTCGCTGGTTCATTTCCTCTATCGCATGGTGCAGGAGCAGCCGGTGTCGGAAGAGTTAGCGCAGGAGGTGTTCCTGCGGATTTATCGGTCGCGGGCGAGTTACGAGCCGACGGCCAGATTTACCACGTGGATGTTCCGCATCGCCACCCATCTGGCGCTGAACTGGCTGCGGGATGCGAAGCATGAACGGTCGCAGGAGCGGCTGGATGAGGATCGGAGCAGCGGGATGCCGGCCCGCGAATTGCCTGATCGGAAGCTCTCTGTGGAGCAGAGAATGGTGTATCAGGCGCGATTGCAGGAAGTGAGGGACGCTATTGCCACCCTGCCGGAGAAACAGCGTGCCGCGGTCCTGATGCATAAGTACGAGGAAATGGAGTATTCTCAAATCGCGGGCGTTTTGGAGATCTCGGAATCGGCGGTGAAGAGCCTGCTGTTCCGCGCCTACGAGACGCTGCGAGCGAGGCTTGCGTATATGGTCACGGGAGGCCCGCGATGAATTGCCCGTTATTGGAACAAACGGATCTGTTGCTCGATTACACGGCGGGACGCCTGGACTCGGCGACGGCTGCTCTGTTCGAGCGGCATATGGAGAACTGCACCCACTGCGCCGCCTTCCGCACGGAACAGGCTGTGCTGTGGAATGCGTTGGACGCTTGGGAGCCCGAACCCGTCAGCCTGAGCTTTAACCGCACGCTTTGGCAGCGCATTGACGCCATTGCGGCGGAGCCCTGGTACAGGCGGCTGATCGACGGTTTCCGTTTCGGGGCGTGGAAGCCCGCGTTGCCGCTGGCGGCTGCAGTGTGCGTGATCGCCGCCGGTTTTGTCCTCGACCACGCTAACGCTCCCACGACGACCAATGTCGCCGGCGCCTCCGGTGTTTCCATCACCGAAGTCGATCAGGCGGAAAAAGCGCTGGACGATATACAATTGCTGCGGCAACTGGATTCCGCTTCGCATCCGGAAGCTAAGAATTCAAAGACAATGTAATTGACGATGACGCGCCGTCATGCCGCACTTCCACTTCTTCTGGGTGTATGGGGTCTGCTGGGTTTAAACCCGGCATTCGCCGCCCAAAAAGAGGGTCGTGCCCCCGCAGCTCCTAAACCGGCTCCCAAGGCAGCTGCCGCTGCGAGAGCACAGGCCAAAGCCCAGGCCCAGAAAAACAAAGAAGCGTCTAAATCGGAAGCCCCTGCACCGGCAGCCACAGCCCCCGCGCCGGGCGAGCGCGCCATCGAACGTTTGCGCGGGATGACGCCGGAAGAGCGGGAGAAGGCACTCTCCACCCTGCCCCCTGCCAGACGCCAAAGGATCGAGCAGAATCTCAAGGAATTCGAGAAGATGCCGCCCGCCCAGCAGAATCGTGTCCTCACGCGCCAGGAGCTGCTGAACAGCCTGCCGCCTCAACGCCAGAATCAGGTGCGCCGATCGGTTCAGCAGTACCTGAACATGCCGGAGGAGCGGAAGGCCGTGGTCAATCAGGAAATCCAGCGCATGGCGCCCATGTCCGACGAAGACCGCCGTGCGCATATGAACAGCGAGGAGTTTCGCAATCGCTACTCCGCCAACGAGCAGCAGATGATGGGCAATCTGATGGAGATCCAGCCCCAGCGATAAGAGTCAGGCGCCAGCCGAGCCGAACATATTGCTCTCGTCCGCCGAAGGCCCGTACATTCCTGGAATGGGTACATCGTTGAGGCGCAGATAGACACCCAGTTGCGCGCGATGGTGGATCAGGTGGTTCATCACCACGCTTCGAAGGACGGCGACGCGGGGCATAGTCATAACCTTGTGGCCGCCGAAGATCCGCGACCAGTCGACCGCCAGATCCGCATCGCTGGCGCCCGCGATGGCAGCACGGGCTTCGGCAACATTCTTATCGAACCTTTCGAGCAGCTCAGCCTGGGATGTGGCACTCCAGGGCTTCATTCCGCGCTGCAGTTCCAGGGTTTCGCGATTGATGGTTTCGACAGCCCAGTTGGGTAACTCGGCTACGTGGCTGGCCAATCGGCCCAGAGTCATGGATTTGGCATGCGGCTGCCAGGAGAACTTATCTTCCGGCACGCAGCTCAACAGTTTGCGCGTATTGGCCATCTCCCGGTCAAACTCCGGAAGCAGCATCTGGCTGAAGTCCGCCAAAAACGATTACCTTCCGGCCCTGACCGGCCTGCGCTTCGTGCTGGCGATCTGGGTAATCCTGCACCACATCGCCGGTAAAGGCATGATGCTCGAAGGATGGACAGCTTCCTTACCACTGGCCGCGCAGAGCCTCATCCACGGCGGTTACCTCGCGGTGCAGACCTTTTTCATTCTCTCCGGCTTTGTGTTGGCTCGCAGCTACGCAGGCGCCCGCTGGGATAAACCTGGTCTGTTAAGGTACGCGGCCGCCCGCCTGGCGCGGATTTATCCGGTTTATCTGCTCAGTCTGGTGGTAGTTTCGCCATTCATCTTCGACGTGATGATTCGGCCCGGACGTACTGGCTCCGAGAAGGCCGGACTGCTGATCAATTACGGCTTCGTCCTGCAGGGTTGGACCGGCGGACTCAACGTCGGCTGGAACACACCGGCCTGGTCCTTATCGTGTGAGTTCTTCTTCTATCTCTTTTTCCCCCTGTTGTTGGTGTGGCTGCGCCGTGCCGGGCGGTTCACCATTGCGGCCGTACTGGCCGTCGCCATCGTGACGCCGGTTCTGCTGGCGCATGCCAATGTCCCGTGGACCTGGAAGCCGATTCACCACCTTTCCGATTTTGCGGCGGGCATCGCGGCGGCGCGGATCTTCGAACTCATCGAGACCGGCATGAAGCGGCGCGGCTATTGGCTCTATCTCCCGGCCCTGATCGCGGGGGCTCTGGTGATCGTCTATCCCTGGGTCATGAACGGTACCTATGGCGACGTCAACACGGGACTGCGGCCGCTCAACGTGGTGGCCCTGATCGGCCTGGCGCTGGGCGGCGGCTCGATGGCACGCATGCTCTCGACCAAGGCCGCGGAATACCTGGGCAAGGCGAGCTACTCGATGTATATCCTCCATGTCCCAATCCTCTGGTGGTACGGGCGCTGGGCGGTCCGTGGGCCGTTGCACTTGCTGCCCGGCGTGGCCGCGCTGGTCTACTTCGCTCTGGTGATTCTGGTTTCGGCGATCTCATTCGAGTGGGTCGAGATGCCGGCGAATCAATGGATTCGCGACCGCGTATCTGCGCGTTTGCGAAAGCCCAGCTTGCTGACGGCACGCGCCGCGGCATAACGCTTCACTCTGGTGTAATCTCACAGAGGTCCGGCTGTTGCATCCTCAACCGCGAACGTTCTATGAACGTCAGGGAGAACCTCTTATGAGAAAACAATTCGCACTGATCGCAGCGCTGAGTCTCGCCAGTTTCGGACTGATGGCGCAAACTACGACCCCGGGCACCGGATCGGCTCAGCCTGGCCAGAG
>Ga0326727_10028239_pt1 | contig 10221 bp, 5 predicted proteins | sample MB2enrmetagenome_FD_207643 | JGI IMG/M metagenome (GOLD analysis project Ga0326727, IMG submission 207643) | Lab enriched peat soil microbial communities from McLean, Ithaca, NY, United States - MB29MY | ecosystem: Environmental > Terrestrial > Soil > Wetlands > Peat | place: USA: New York...
CCCTCGACGGCGTATTCGGCGGGTATTGCACTCGCGGCCTGTTGGGATCCGGCGCTGGCCCAGCGGGTCGGCAAAGGGTTGGGAGCGGATGCCCGGGCGCGCGGAGTGCAGTTTCTACTGGGACCGGGGGCGAACATCTACCGGGCGCCGATGAATGGCCGCAACTTCGAGTATTTCGGCGAAGACCCTTATCTGGCTGGCCGTACCGCTGTCGGCTATGTCCGGGGAGTGCAAAGTCAGGGAGTGGCGGCGACCATCAAGCATTTCGCACTCAATAATCAGGAATACGACCGTCACGGCGTCAGCTCCGATGCCGACGAGCGGACCATGCGGGAGATCTATCTGCCTGCCTTCGAGGCCGCGGTGCGCGAGGCGCATGTGGGGGCGGTGATGAACTCCTATAACCCGGTCAATCGCGAACACGCGACCCAGAATGCCTGGCTGAATCTGACGGTTCTCAAAGGAGACTGGGGATTCGACGGGATTCTGATGTCGGACTGGGCCGCTACCTACGATGGAGTCGCCGCCGCCAGGAATGGGTTGGATCTGGAGATGCCCAGAGCCGATTTCATGAATGCCGGGACGCTTTTGCCTGCGATTCAGAAGGGGACGCTGCCGGAGAGCGCGATCAACGACAAGGTGCGCCGCATCCTGCGCACCGCGCTTCGCTTCGGCTTTCTCGACCGGACCGATATTCCGGGCGAGTTCTCGCGTTACAACCAGGAGGGGAAGCGGGCGGCGTTGGACGAGGCTCGCGAGAGCATGGTGTTGCTGAAAAACGAGGGCGGCCTTCTGCCGCTTGATCCCGGCAGCACGCATACTCTGGCGGTGATCGGTCCCAATGCCTGGCCGGCGATCCCTGGCGGAGGAGGAAGTTCGACCGTTACGGCATTCGACTCCGTCAGCATTCTGCAGGGATTGGGGGCAGTCCCGGGTGTCAGGGTACTTTATTCCCCGGGATTGCCCTCGCTGGATGAGCTTTTCAACCAGACGCATTTCTCGGCCGCTGCGCCAGGCGAAGGCCGCGGTGCGGTGAAAATAGAGACGTTTCCGAGCAAGGACTTCAAGGGTGTCCCTGTCCTCTCCCATTCCGACAACATCGCCACCTGGAGGCCCCTGGCGTGGAGTGAGGACGCGGGGCTCAAGAAGAGCATTCGCTACACCGCGATGTATACGCCGCAGGTGGACGGCACGCACCTGGTGGTGGTGGCGGCCACGGCCTCTGATGCTTACGAACTGAAGATCGATGGCAAGCGGGTGATGAAACAGGTCTCGCGGGAGAATCAGGGACCGCAGACGGCTGAAGTCCCTCTCCAGAAAGGAAAGCCTGCCGTCATCACGCTGGATTACCTGCCCGGCGCCGCGGACCCGCGCATCAGCTTTGGCATCCGCGGGGTGGAAGAGCTGGTTTCTCCCGAAGCCAAACAGATTGCCGCGGCGGCCGACGCGGTTGTGCTGGCTGTTGGTTACGATGCGCCGGTGGAGAGCGAGGGGCTGGATCGCTCCTACAAACTGCCTTTCGGGCAGGAAGCCTTGATCCAGACCGTCGCCAAGGCCAACAGGAAGACCATCGTGGCGCTGACCTCGGGCGGCGAAGTCGATACCCGGAACTGGATCGGCCAGGTCCCGGCCTTTCTGATGAATTGGTATCCCGGCCAGGAGGGTGGGACGGCCGTGGCGGAGATCGTCTTTGGCCAGCGTTCGCCCGAGGGAAAGCTCCCCATCAGCTTCGGCCGCTCCTGGGAAGAGAACCCCGTGCATGACCACTACTATGCGCCGCCGGCGGCGCCGGGGGAGATTCCCCGCGTGAAGTATGCCGAGGGCGTGTTTCTGGGGTACCGGTACTACACCACCGCGCACAAGAAACCGCTTTATCCCTTCGGTTTCGGGCTCTCCTATTCGGAGTTTGTCTTCAGCAATCTCAAGGTCGATGCGGGGAGCCTGAGCGCAGGGGGGCGCGTGCAGGTCTCCTTCGATGTGGAGAACAAGGGAAAACGGGAAGCTGCCGAGGTGGCGGAGGTTTATATCGGCGATCCCTCGGCGCAGATCGAGCGTCCGGCGGAAGAGTTGAAGGGCTTCCAAAAGGTCCGGCTGCAAGCCGGAGAAAAGCAGCATGTCACGCTGGATCTCGACCGCCGCGCCTTTTCCTACTGGGATGTGAAGGCGCACAACTGGCGCGTCGATCCAGGACAGTTCACGATCTCCGTGGGCGACTCCTCGGAGAATCTGCCGCTGACTGTGGCGATCATGCTTCCATAGGGTCCAAGCTTGCGGAAGGGCGCAGGCGCCGGCCTGCGCCCTTCCGCGTCTTCCGTCATACGTGCAGTTCGAAGGCGCGGTACTCCCAAGGCTCAAGAGTGAACCGTGCTTTGCCGGATTCCACCGGAACTCTCTTCCGGTCCCGCCTGTCGAAAAGCAGCGCTACCTGAGTTGCCGATGGGAATTCGAGGGTTACTGTGCGCTGCGTGTCGGCATCGTTGCCGCAGGTGACGATCGACGGCATTCCTTCGAACCACTGCGCCAGGCAATCCGCCTTGACGTCGCTGGCCGAGACCTGCGCATCGCAAATCTCCGGGTAGAGATCGTAGTACTCGCGAACGCGACGGCCGAGGCTGGCGATCTCCTCATGGTTCTCCTGCTCCACAAAGACGCGGTATCCCTGCACGGCATTCCAGAGCAGGGGCTTTTTGACGGGCCATACAGGCGCGTCCTGGGCGCGCGGCTGCTGCCCCGAAGCTTCAAAGGAACGCATCTGCGGATGCAGGAAACGGGAGAGCGGCACGGTAAAAGTCATCCGCGACCAGGCATGACCGTGGGACAACGAGCCATCGATGAACTCGCGCGCCAGATCGCCGGCGCCTTCACATAACAGGATGGTGTTGGGATCGGCTTTGTCCACCTCTTCCCGTACGCGCTGCAGAACCCGGCGCAGTCCCCAATTCCAGATGTCGGGTTGGGGGGCATGCCGGTGTTTGGGGTTGAAGCAGCGGTGGTTGTCGGTGGCCAGCATGGAATCCATGAAGAAGCCATCGACGCCCGTGGTGCGAACGACATCCGCCAGGGTTCTGGCGAACCAATCCTGCCATTCCGGCTCGGCGGGACACATGTCGAAGAAGCCGCGGTAGTTCTCGGTGAATCTTCCGTCGGCGTCCATCAGCGCCCAGTTCGCGGCCTTGGATCGCCCAATGCGGGAGCGCTTCCAGACGATCAGGCCCTCGACATAGAAGAGGACATGGCCGCCCTGACGATGGGTGGCCTCGACGCCGCGGCGGATCGCCTCCCAGCCGCCCAGATTCTCCGCGGGGTAGAAGTAATCGCCACGGTTGAGCATATTCTCGTCCGTGCCCAGAATCTCCGGCTCGGCGAAGCCGGGGAGGCTCATCATATCGCTTCCCAGGGCGTGGCGCTCTTCGAGAAGGAGTGGTAAATCGTACAGGGACTGGCCGGTGCGCAGCAGCCGGTCGGGCATTTCCTCGGAGAGGACCGTCGTATCCCGGTACCATTTAGCCGGGCTGTTACGGAAGGGCAGATGCTGGCGTTGCTCACGCAGCCAAAGCGCGCCGGTCTTCCAGGTTCCTGCGTAGGCATACGTCAAAACCGGTCCCAGGTCCACGCTGTCGCCGAGTTTGACCAGCGGCAGTGTGCCGTGCGATTCGGCTTCGTCGTACTCGGCTTGACCGCCGAAACGCTTGGTCCCCAGCAGGAGGCGGCGATGGCGCCATCCGGCAAAGGGACCGTCTGAGCCCGCAGGCAGATCGTGGGCGGCATCGCCGTCGTTCGGCGGGGGGAACCTGGTGGCGACAACAGCGCTGCGCTGGCGGCAGCCACCGGGATCGGCAGCGAAATCGGCGCGGCTATCCTCCAGCAGCGCAAGACCGCGTCCGTCGCCCTCCACCAGGAAGACCGGAGAAGAAAGCCCGCCCAGGTAGGTGGCCGAATAGTTCTTTGACGCGATGTGGGGCTTCTCGACGCCGGCCAGTTCTCCTGAGAGCAGCCGGTCGTTGCCGGGGGGATCAAAATGCAGCCTGGAAAGGAGAGGGTAGTAGAGGTCCACATCCACATCTTCCGGACCATTCCAAACCGATTGCCCGCGCCATTCGACGACGTCGCCTTCCACGGAGATCTCCAAGCCGATCTGCATGGGCACCTTCGTGTTTCGCAAATAAGCCAATAGCCGCGAGGAACTGTGCTCCAGCCGCGTCAACTCGAAGGAATCCATGCCATAGATCCCCTGCTGAGGTCCGCTCAGCACCACCAGGGTCAGCGGATTCCCTACGGGGCCGGGACCGGCGGTGTGGGCGGCGGCATCGCCATAGAGCATGGGGGGATGCGCCTGCCGCTGGATCTGTTGCAACTGAAGCTGAAGCCCGCGGCGCTCAAAGGTCAGCGTGACGCCGGCCGCGCTGCCTATCCTGATCGTTTCGTTTGTCTGGGGATTGGGTTGCTCTGCCTCGGCGGCGTTCAGTTTGTGCCATGAAAACGAAACGGCCGCAGCGGCAGTCAGGCCAAGCATTCTGCGCCGGCTCATGGAAAGAAAATCGAGTGGAGAGGACAAGAGGTCACCTCGAAAATGGCTGAATTGAGTCCGCACCGCGACGGCTTGCGGGGGCGCTGCTGTGGCGGGCTGTAAAAACAGAAAACAGACCGCTGCGCTCCTCAGGAAGAGTAATGCCGGTTCCCTGGCGCTTCTATAACAAAAGGAAAGGGGATTCGCATGGAACGATCAATGCCCGGATCGTCCGTCTTTTCTCCTCGCTCCTGCCTTCCCATCGGGTGCGTCGCGGGTCGGAGACGGGGGCGCATTTCTCAGAATTCTTGATAGGATCGTCATAGTCAGTTCCGGGTTGCACCCTTTATCGTGTCTCTGGTGATTCAGATACCTTTGCACTCTCGCTTCGAGGCGGCGCTTGAAAGCCAGCTCGCCTATGACAATCCTGTTCAGGATGTCCGGGTGGTTGTCGAGTTCACTGGCCCTTCGGGCTCGGAACGAACCGAGGCGTTTTGGGATGGCGATGCCTGCTGGCGCGTGCGCTTTTCTCCCCGCCAGACCGGCCGCTGGTCGTGGCGGACCTGCTGCTCGCGCCCTGAAGACACGGGATTGCACGGCCGTGAGGGCCACTTCGATTGCCTGGAGGCGGCCTCGCAAGACCCATGGCTGGCAAACGGCCCGCTGCGGGTCTCCGCGGACCGGCGTCACCTGGTGCATGAGAATGGCAAGCCGTTCTTCTGGCTCGCCGACACAGCCTGGAACGGCCCCCTCAAATCCAGCGCGCCAGACTGGGATCTCTACCTTGCCGATCGCAGGCTGAAGGGCTTCAGCGCCATTCAGTTTGTGGCTGCCCATTGGCTCGGCGCAACTGCGGATGCCGAAGGGCGTCCCGCCTACACCAATCCGGAAAGAATCCGCATTGAGCCGGCGTTCTTTCAACGTCTGGATTCCCGCATCGATCGCATCAACGATTTCCATCTGGTCGCCGTTCCGGTTCTGGCTTGGGCTGCCACCTGGAACCAGGGCAGCGTCCATCTGAATCCCGGCACGTCGCTCGCCGACGATCAGCTTGTCGTGCTCATTCGTTATCTGGTCAGCCGCTATGGGGCGCATCAGGTCGTTTGGATGCTCGCTGGCGATGGGAGCTACGAAGGCGCCGAAGCCGAACGCTGGCGTCGAATCGGCCGCGCCGCTTTGGCTGGGACCAGCCGGCTGGCCACCATTCATCCGTCTGGCAGACGATGGGTCCATCGGGAGTTCGAGGGCGAGCCATGGTACAGCTTCAACGGTTACCAGAGCGGCCAGTGGAACGACGCGGAGAGCGGGAGCTGGATCAACGCGCCGCGTCCGGCGGCGGAGTTTGCCTCGCGCCCCACCATCGATATTGAACCCTGCTATGAGGATCACCGCCCGCTGGATGCGCCGGGCGGCAGGATCGATGCCCGCGAGGTGCGCCGCGCAAGTTACTGGAGCCTCCTGGCCAGTCCGGTCGCGGGCGTTTCTTATGGCGCACACGGCGTTTGGAGCTGGGAAAACACTCCGGCTGTTCCTCTCAGCCATCCTAATAGTGGAGTCGCCCGGACCTGGCGCGAGGCAATGAAGCTGCCTGGCAGTGTCGCGATCTCTCATTTGCGCTCGATCGTCTCCATGATCGAATGGTGGCGTCTGAATCCCTGCCCGGAGATGCTGATGGTGCAGCCGGGAGATGGCGATCCGTTGCAATTTGTCGCGGCCGCCTGCTCGCCTGAGCGCGATCTGGCTTTGCTCTATGCCCCGGCCGGCGGCGTAATTCAGATTCATGCAGGGTTCCTGACGGCGGGTCTTGAGGCGATCTGCTTCGATCCGGCGAACGGTATGCGGTTGTGGGTTCAGCCCCTGGGCAGCGCGACATGTTCGGTGGATTGTGGCGCTGGAGCGGATCGTCTTTTGCTGATCGGACCGAAGGAAGACAGGAAGGAACAATGAAGCTGAATCGGGGCGCACTCGGGAGATTTCTCTATTTTGTGGCGGCATTTCTTTGCGTCTGTGCATGCGGCGCAGCGGCGCGCATGCCGGCGCTTCCGGCAGGGGCAGAAAACGGAGTATTCGATATTCGCGCATTTGGCGCGGTAGCGGACGGCCACACCGACAACACCGCTGCGATTCAGCGGGCCATCGACGCGGCCCACCTGAAGGGCGGAATCGTCTTTGTGCCGCCGGGAGAGTGGCTTTGCCGGGGCCATATCGAGTTGAAGGCGGGTGTGCATCTGAAGGGCGTCAATGAGGCTCCCCAGTCATGGGAACCGCGAACCGGTTCGATACTCGAGCCAACTGAAGGCCGAGGCCACGAAGATGCGCCGGCGTTTATCGAGATGCGCAGCTCCACTTCGGTGACTGGTCTTACCGTCTACTATCCCGAGCAGACCGTGGACGACATCCAGGCTTATCCGTGGACGATTCAAATTCGCGGCGATCCCGCCAACGCGAAGGACGTCTCCTTCGACTCCACCGTAAGCGACGTGACGCTTATCAACAGCTACAACGGCATTCGCACCGGGCCGACCGAAAACGGACGGCACCGCATCCTGAATGTGCACGGGTGTGTATTGCGGCGCGGCATCCTGATCGATTGGACAGGAGACATTGGACGCATCGAGAACGTCCAGTTTCATTCGCACTTCTGGGCCGGCGCGTCCTTCAAGGGCAATTGGGACAAAGTCTTCAACTACATGCAGCAGAACCTTGAGGCGTTCGTCTTCGGGCGCACCGACTGGGAATATGTGACCAACACCTTCGTCTTTCCGGCCAAGACGGGATACCGCTTCATCGAGACGGCCAATGGCTCGATGAACGGGCAGCTTTCCGGCATCGGCGCCGATGCCACGCAGGTCGCGGTGATGGTAGAAGCCATTCAGTCCGAGGGGTTGCAAATCACCAACGGCGAGTTTGACAGTCACCACATCGGCGCCAGCACACAGGTGGTCGTCGGCCCGCACTCCAACGGCAGCGTGCGCTTTGTGAACTCCGCCTTCTGGGGGCCAACCGAGCACAATGCCTTCATCCAGGGCGATGGTTTCGTTTCTTTCTCCGACTGCTACTTCTCCTCTGACTTTGATGCCCGCGATGCGGCGGTGGTCGTCGAAAGCGGCAGGGTGCAGATACAGAACTCCACCTTCGATGCGCGCTCCAAACAACTCGATCCCGGCCACGCGTCCGATGGTGGCGAGGTTCGCTATCAGCAGCCCAGCATCCGTTTGGCGTCGGGAGTTCGCTCGGCAATCCTGCGCGGCAACAACGGTTACTATGGCGTCCGGATCGAGAATCAGATCGGCGATAGGGCCATCATCGGGGAAAACGAACCGTACCGCGCACCAGGGGCGGAAGCTGCGAACAAAGACAAGGACCGGTCCAAACCATGAAACCGGCAATCGACGAGATGCGCGGGATCGAAGCAAAGCAATCTTCCTGGTTCACCACCACCGCCAGCGAGCGGCTCCTCTACCTCATCTATTTCATCTACTTCTTCTGCGGCATGACGCAGAGCTTTGAGAGCGTCATCCTTCCCGAATTGAAGGAGTACTTTCATCTTGGCTACCAGCAGCAGATGTACGTTGTGTTTGCCAAGAACATTCCGTTTCTCTTCTGTCCGCTGATGGCGCTCGTCATTCAGCGGGCGGGTTATGTTCGCAGCCTGGCAGTCGCAATTGCCATGTATGCGGCTGGCACCTGGTTGCTGATTCCCGGCTTGCGCACTTCGCACTACGCGATCGTCCTGGTTGGATTCGGCATTATCGGAACGGGATTCACGCTCCACATGGTCGCTGGAAACCCGATGATCGGGGCGCTTGGACCGCCGGATGGAGCCTCCAGCCGTCTCAATCTGGGCAATGCGCTCGGCGCTGTGGGCCAGATACTCGCTCCCGCGACGTTGACGCTGATTATTCCCGCCGCGGCTGTCGTTATCGCGCGCAAGCTGCCCTATATTACGGGCCTGCTGATGGTGCTGGGCCTCCTGCTGGCAATGATCGCCATTGCCGTTTCCGGTATGCGCACCTCTTTTACCGACCTGACGGATGTCTCTCATGGGGCTCCATCCCCCAGGGCGGGGAGCGCCTGGAAGAACCCCGCCATCCTGGGGGGCGCTTTGGTCATCTTCCTCGTGCTCGGCGCGGAGGCCTCGCTCTTCAGCTTCTTCCGTAACTTCTTGGAGGATCCGAAGATTGCCTCCTTCTCTTCGCACTCTTCGCAACGGCTTTTTACTCTCTACTTCGCGTGCTTTGCCGCAGGCCGCCTTTCCGCAGCATGGTTGCAAAGAAGGGTATCCCCTGCGCTCCATCTATTCGTCAATCTGATCGCCGCGCTCGTGACCATCGCCATTCTCCTGTTTGCCAGAGGGACGCCGGCGGCCATTGCCGTGCTGTTGCTGGGCTTTATCGTGTCGATCTTTTTCCCCACGCTCTATGCGCTGACCTTACGCAGCGCCGGCCACTGGAAGGCGCAGGCATCCGGTATGCTCACCATCGGCTTTCTGGGCGCTGCCGTCATTCCTGTTCTTCAGGGCAGCCTGGCCGACCACGTCGGTCTGCAGCGGTCCTATCTCCTCGATGGAGGTATCTACGCTTGTATCCTGATTTATGCTGGCCGCATCTCCTGGATGCAGCGGAAGGCGGCCGGATAGGCGTCGATTGACCTTTCCTGTCGCCTCGGGTTTATGATGCGGCTAGCGAGTGGAAAAGCGGGGATCGAGGCGGTGGCGTTGGATTCATCTGTGCAGAAAGCGCCGGGATTGAAGGTGCAATGGGAAAACGTGCATACCTTCGTCGAGTCTCAGACCAGGGCCGACGGAATGCACATCTGGTCGTTTCCGCCCGCGTTCCCGATGGAAGTCCGGTTTCTCGCTTTCAACAACTACCGCAACATCCGCCTCAAGCGGCACGATTACCTCGAACTGGTCTATGTGTACTCCGGAAGCGGTGGCTATCAAATCCAGGATCGGGAAATCCCCATCGAGCAAGGCGACGTCATTGTGCTCAATGGCTTCATGTACCACAAGTTGAGCGAAATCAAGAGGGCCCCCTTTCGCGCTATCGTCCTCTATTTTCAGCCCAGCGTGCTGAACGCTACGGATAGCACCGGCGAGCAGGCCCAGCATCTGATGCCCTTCCTGCTTCAGGATGAGCACTTCCCCCATGCAATTTCCCGCGACGTCGAGATCACCAGGACCATATACGACCTGATGGTCAGGATCGGCAAGGAACTGCCAGCTTCAACCGACCGCTCCAAACTGGTTGCCCGCACCTATCTCGAATTGATTCTTGTCCTGCTTATCAAGCATTACCAGGGACAGTTTGCTACCGCGGATTCCTTTGAGCGCAGACAGCGCACGCTGGAGAGGTTGCGTCCCATCTTCGATTACATCGACCTGCATTATCCCGAGCCCATTGCGCTTTCTTGCGCTACCAATATTGTCGGCATGAGCAAGCCGCATTTCATGAGGTGCTTCAAGAAGGCGACCGGTCAGTCGTTCGACAGCTATCTCAATTGTTTCCGGATCGCGAAAGCGCAAGCCCTTCTGGCCTCGACGGATATGCCCATTACACAAGTGGGACAGGAGGTTGGCTTCGCCGATCAGAGCTACTTCGGACTGGTCTTCAGGCGTCTGCTGAAGGTCACGCCTCGCGATTACCGCAAACAGACGCAACAGGGTTAGGTTCATCTTCAATCGGGTTGGGTGGCAACAGGCCGCTCTTCAT
>Ga0326727_10028241_pt1 | contig 10220 bp, 6 predicted proteins | sample MB2enrmetagenome_FD_207643 | JGI IMG/M metagenome (GOLD analysis project Ga0326727, IMG submission 207643) | Lab enriched peat soil microbial communities from McLean, Ithaca, NY, United States - MB29MY | ecosystem: Environmental > Terrestrial > Soil > Wetlands > Peat | place: USA: New York...
TCCCACTAAAGTCCCGATTTTCAGCATTACCTTAATAAATTCACTCAAGATACTCTATGAGCAAGCATGCGAATCGCTAGTTGTTAATTATTTACACTATAGCTTTATGACATTGGGTCCGACCCGCATGATTGCTTCTGTCCCTAACGATTCATTATCGGTATCAATGCCTTTCAGTAATCGTCTTGTCCGGCCAATGACCTCATTAGAAATGACGAGCAGCTCTAAGGACCCGGTTAAACCAAATTCCATATAAAACACATCATGCATAATATTGCAGCCCTGAAGTGCGCCCATAACTGTGAACATCGTCGACTCTACGACCGCTTGTTCATCGCAAACCTTGGCATTGCAGCACCCGGCATATCCCCAAGACGGAAGTTGGTAGTAGTGGGCCAGATCAACCATCCCCCCTTGGAAAAGAACAGCTTCAGGAGTTCCATAAACTGCTTGCATAGTCCGCATATCCAAAGGAGAATTACCGTACCCGTAGACAAACGGTGCCCCGGGAGCTTTCAATTGGTGAATAATTAAACCACTCAAGGCCTCCGCATTGGCCTGAACCAACGCTCCGCCAATCGTCGTGGGAACCGAGGCCCCGGCAACTCCGCCGCAAGCGAAATTGGTCGGCACTCCATTTTCGGCGGCAATCAATAATTTATCGACAGACTCCTTAGGGTGCTGAAGGGGGGATGTCGGTTCCGTGTAGATCATAAACAGCGGTTTCCGGCGCAAATGTTCTCTCCCGCCGATAGCACTCGCCGCCATCTTGATAATATCCCGGAGCGTATCCCCATCCTCGGCGATCACTACCTGAGGTTTCACCGTATTCTGGACCATGATGGCATATTGTTCGCGATTAATCATCCGGGGATTCACATCGGACAAAAGGCCCATCGACATCACAAAGTCAATATTTGGCAGGCTGTCGCAGATTTTGATAGCGTTAGCCACCTCCTCCTGACCCCAGCTGCGCCTCTGCAAACTAAATGGATCCAGGTAGTTGAGCGTGTCTGATCCGGTGCCGAAGTAGACGTTAGCCCCTTCTAAAAGGAGCGCTGCTTCCCCGTTTCGGTTGTACAGAGTCACGCGTGAAGGTGCAGTTTGCAGCGCCTTTTGCACAAGAGCGGTCGGAAAATAAACCCGGTTACCGTTTTCCACCAAGGCCCCCGCCTGCCGAAGAAGTTCAACCGCCTCTTCGTGGTAAATCGCCATGCCTGTCTCTTCGAGAATCCGACAACTGGCCAGATGAATTTCCTCAGCTTGTTTTTCCGTAAGCGTTCGGAAAAACAACCCGTTCCCATGTGAACTACCCACTCCCATATATGGTCCCTCCTTTATTAACTAAACGGTCTTAATTGAAATTATCAATTCAATATTTCGAATTAAAAATTTTGATTTCAGGGGGCAAACTGTCCGTCGGATTTGTATTGTATAACTTCTTATGGCTCAATAACTTGTTTAGCCCGCTCCGTTTCAGCAATGATTTCACTCAATCCTGTCCGAATCTTTTCATCCAACAGTTCGGAGGTATGAGTAGCAACAATCTTTTTAGCTAATTCAGCAGCGTTATCTTCCAGCGTTTTAGACCCTTGCTCTTCCCAAGTATCCCAGAATGATCGATTAAACTGTTTGGGGTTCCAAATTTCCGTGCGGAAATGCTCAAAGGTATGGGTATGGGCAACGTAATTTCCACCCGGCCCAACCTCATCGATCACATCTACGGCAAGTGTCTCCTCATCAATTCGGGTTCCTCGGCCCATATAACGCGCGGCGTCCATGAAATCATTGCACATAGTCAGGAAGGTTAACGAACCGGTTTTTCCGCCTTCCAGGTATCCCACATCATGAACCAAGTTGGCACCCATTAACTGGGCCATTAAGATCCCTGTTCCGGCTTCCATACCGGCCTGAGCATCCGGTACTGATGAATTGACACAACCAGCCTCTGTAAAATTAGGGATCCCGTAAAACTGAGCTAACTGAGTCATGATCGCGTAATTCATCATAGTTTCAGGAGATCCATATAAAGTCGCTGTAGTTCGCATATCCATAGGAGTCGCACCGCCGCCAATAATGATGGAGGCTCCTTTTTGCTTTAATTGAGCCATAACTACTCCCGCCAGAGCCTCCGCGTTCATTAAAACAATGGTTCCGGCTTTGGTAACCGGTGTCGTGGCTCCGGACAAAATCCCGGGGGTATACACCACCGGCACACCATATTCAAAACAGGCAAACATCTTAGCAACTCCATCATTCGTGTGCACTAACGGAGAGATCGGCTCAGAGTAGAGCATCAGAAACGGATTTTTCCTAAGTTCTTCTCTGCCTCCTGCTACTAAAACCGCCATTTCTAACTGAGCCCGCATGTTAATTTCATCATGAGCGGTAACGATGATCGGTTTGACCGTATTCGAAATCATAGCATCCAATTGATGCAGGTCGCTCACTGTAGTGCTCTGATCAGAGGCGATGGCATAACTCATGGCAAAATCATAGTTGGGTAAATAATCCATGACCCGGCAGGCTAATTCAACGTCCTTTTTCGTAGAGCGCCGCCGCTCACCGGTTTCCAGATCTACAGTAAAGGGAAGGTCCGAGCCGGTTCCGAAATACGTCCGGTTCTTTTCCAACGGCATAACGCGTTGACCTTTCCGGTTGGCAACCACGATTTTGCTCGGCGCCAGACGAATACATTCCTCGACCAACCAGCTCGGAATCCGCACCCGATGCTCATTAACAATACATCCGGCATCTTTCAGCAACTGTAACGCCTCGGGATGATCCACTTTAACGCCGGTACGTTCCAAAACCTCCAAGGTCGCGAAGTGGATCTCTTCGATCTGTCCTTCACTGACCCAGCGCAGCATGGGCGTTGCTTGCTCTATACTATTGGAGCGAATCTTTTTCATCAGACGTTTCCCCCTCTTGTCTTCAACTCTTGCCGATTACCTTATAGTTTTTCCTCTTAAATCATGTGCAATTCTTGTGCCATCCTTAATAATTGAACTTGCCTCATTCAGAACCAGCATTTCCCGTCTCTATAAATGGTTGACCGGCCCATATTTGCTTTCGCTCCAATATCCTAGCTCAGATAATGAGAGAGGCTCTAAGGCATAAAATTTTAGCGGTTTTCATAATTCAGTGCAGTAGCAACTATCTGGCTAACTGCCGAAAAAATTTGCACCCCTGTCAATTTTGCAAACGAAATTCCAGTCATCCGATCATAATCTGCTAAATCTTTCTCCCTTCTTAACACGATAAAAGTAGGCCCAGCAGTTTAAGTGCTGAGCCTATCTTCTTAGTCCCTACCTACATATTCGATATTCAGTTAGACGTCCAATTCAGCAATAGGTCAAAGTCGTTTGGTTTGTCCGGGCTGTTTTGCTTGATAGTTCGAGATCGGTTTAGATTCTATTCAAAGACTGCTTTGACATTCTTCAATTCCTCGCGAATTGAAATACCTTGCGGACAATGTGTTTCACATAGGCCGCACTCCACACAATTGGAGGCTTTTTGCTGAGGAGAAAGCCAAATATTATAGGCTTCTTCTTTGCCAAACATATGATGATTATTGTACATCGAGAAGCAGGTAGGGATGTTTACTCCCTCAGGACAGGGCATGCAATATCCGCATGCGGTACAATCGACTTTAATCTTTTCCTTAAATATAGTTTTGACTTGCTCGATAACTCCAACATCTTTGGCTGTTAGCGAGTTTGCCTCAACTTCATTAGCTGAATTCAAGTTTTCGGTTACTTGATCCATGCTGTTCATGCCGCTTAAGACCACGGATACTTGCGGATGATTCCAGATCCATCTTAAGGCCCAATCTGCTGGAGTTCTCTTGACGTCCGCCTGCTCAAAAGCCTTTAGAACATCCGCTGGAAGATCGGTTGCCAGCTTGCCGCCTCTTAAAGGTTCCATAATCACAAGGCCCAAGCCTTTTTGAGCAGCATATTCTAAGCCTTCTGTCCCTGCCTGAAACTTCTCATCTAAATAGTTATACTGTATCTGACAAAACGACCAGTCATAATAATCTACGACTTCTTTAAATAAATCGAGTTTGTCGTGGAATGAAAATCCGGCATATTTGATTCGGCCATCTTTGATGGCTTGATCCAGAAATTCAGCGATACCGGCTTCTTTTAATGTAGGCCACAGTTGTATATTGATAGCATGTACTAAATAAAAATCTATGGAGTCTGTCTCCAGTCGCGCTAACTGTTCATTTAAATATTTATCCATATCTGCTCTTGTTTTTATGAGCCAGCTGGGAAGTTTGGTCGCTAATTTAACTTTTTCTCTGTAGCCATTTTTCAAGGCTTTCGCTACAAAAGGTTCACTCTGTCCGGGCGAAGCCATGCCGGTTCCATGATAAGGGTAAGCAGTATCTATGTAGTTTACCCCTTTATCAATCGCCTGATGGACCAATTCTATGGCTAGTTGTTCATCGATTTTCGTAGGATCTCCTCCGGGAAGAATGGGAAGCCGCATACAGCCAAATCCTAATATGGAAATGTTTTCAGTGGTCTTGCCAAATTTTCTGTACAACATATTCTTTCCTCACCTTTCTGATTGATATGTAAAAATACCTAATGCTTTTAGGCTAATTTCATTATATAACTTAGAGCGCACTCTAAGTCAATATCAAACTAAAACTATTAATTTAGAGTACGCTTTAAGCTAACCCTCTATTACAGTGACTATCTTGATGTATGAGCGTGCTGGGGTGTTACTTGTTTGACAAAATTGGTTTGTCCAATAATGTCTCAATAAATACCTTTACCAGCCTAGGGTCAAACTGTAACCCGGCATTTTTGCGCAATTCTTCTAGGGCAACTTCATCGGGCAGAGCACCTCGATAACTTCTTTCACTTGTCATAGCATCATAGGCGTCCGCAATCGTTATGATTCTTGACACAAAGGGGATCTCCTCCCCTATTAAGCCTTTAGGATAGCCTTTCCCATCCCAACTTTCATGGTGATATAAAAGATAATTAGCCATGTCGGACATATCATTTACAGTATTAAGTATTCGATAGCCTATTTCCGGATGACGTTTGATTTCTTTCCATTCGTCATCGGTAAGTTTACCGGGCTTATTAAGTACTTTTTCATCGATAGCTATTTTCCCTATATCATGAAGTAAACCAACTGACTTAAGTTCCTCAATTTCATGTTCAGGCAGGTTGAGGATTTCACCCATACTTTGGCAGAGTGCTGAAACTCTATAAGAATGTTGCTCTTCTCTTTTGTTTTTCTCATGAAGGGTATTAATTATAGCATTGATCGTTTTTCCCCTCATACTTGGCCCTTCAAAGAGTTTTTTCTTATACATATGATCTTCAGCTATTTTAAATATTTCTTGAATATTCTCTTCCTTATTAATCTTAGTTTCATAGCCAAAAGAAATAGAGATATCAATTGAGCCTACTTTTTCTTTTGAGGCTAAAGCTTTAATCCGTTTAATGATTTGTTCTGCTTCACTAACATCCGTTTTGGGCAATAAAACAACAAATTCGTCGCCTCCGAGTCGGGCAATGATATCCTCCGTTCGACATCCCTTAGTTATCACTTCCGCTACTTTTTTTAGAAGCTCGTCCCCCATGAGATGTCCAAAAGAATCATTAATCAGTTTTAATCCGTTGACGTCCGCCATAACGATCGTCATGGGAAGGCTTCTTTCAGTATCGAGTCGTTTCAATTCTTCCTCATAAAATCTGCGGTTGTATAAACCCGTTAGCTGATCGTGATAGCTCAGCTGGAAAATTTCTATCTCCTTTTGCTTCTTCTCGGAAAAATCTCTAAACACCAAGACGATACCAACTATTTCCTTGTTTTCTTGTATAATAGGTGCGGCGCTGCCTTCAATATGTCGCTCCAAACCATCTTTTGAAATTAAAACAGTGTAGTTGGCTAATTCAAGCAGTTTTTGGCTTTCGATTACTTTTTTTACAATCTCTCCGCTTTTCTCCTTTGAAAACTCAATCACAATGTTAAATATTTCTTCGATTGGTGTTCCTCGGGCCGCTTCTGGTGTCCACCCAGTTAGGAGTTCAGCAACTCTATTTAAGAACATGATCTTGCCTTGCTTATCCGTGGAAATTACTCCGTCTCCTACAGAGGTCAGGGTTGTTTCTAAGAGATTTTTTTCTTGGGCAAGGGCTGTTTCCAGTCGTTTACGTTCAGTAATATCCGATATAATAACCGCAAACTGCTTGTATTGCGGAGAATAAGCAACAATTTCAAAATATTTATTGTACTTTTCAGAATACTTTTCAAACTGAAGCGGGTCACCGGTCAGGGCTACACGACAATATTTAGCGATCCAGTTTTCTGAGCCCGGCAATATTTCGAGTGCCGTTTTCCCAATTATGTTTTCGTGTTTCAGTCCGGTCATCCGTTCAAAGCTTTGATTGCTATCAATAAACCGATAATCAATACTCTTTCCGACCTCATCGAATACTACTTCATGGACAGCAAGCCCTTGCTGCATTTGAGCAACAAGGAATCGATGTCTTTCCTCGCTTAATCTAAGCTCTTCATGGGCCAATCTTTTTTCAGTAATATCAATGAGCAAATAATTTATAAATTGATTTTTAAGGTCAAAAAAATTCTTTTTAATATCAAACCAGCTGAGTTCATTGTTAATTGTAAAACAAACCGGTGCTCTATCTTTCTCACCGATATCTAAGGTCTCTATTATGTCTTTAACGCTTTGGTTCAACTCTACAAACAAAATGTCCGCATTCGAATTGGCACAAACTAGTTGGCCAGCTTTATTTACCAAAAAAGCAGGTTCCCCAATATTAGCATAGGTGCTTTTCCATCTGTGTATCTGTAACTCAAACATATCGTTTTTGATTTCATTAATGACGAATAAAACACATATTATCATGATCGTTGCCGGCACAGGATCAATATATTTATCAAAGCCTAATAAAATAATAAGAAATGTAAGCCATGGAATCTGAAATGTTATAAGCACAAAAAGAATACTATTTTTCCGGTTCTTTTTCTTAGTCTTTCGATATGTTTTGAGGAGCAGAATACTTGAAAACACCAAAAATAAGCCGAAATATGCCATGAGAAAGTAGTAAATCGGACCTTTTTTAGTTAGTCTGATACCATATTCGCCAACTAATATATTAACACTTTGGTAAAATAAGTAATGATATGGATTTGTTATAAATAAAAACCATAATGTCGCCGAAACTGCCCAAAAGCTAACTCTCACTTTTGGGGAAATCGGAAAATCCGTTAAGTTTGCGGTGAATAGAATTCCGAAAGCAGGAATTAGAATCGTACCGAGAAACTCAAAATTTCTAACAACCAGTAAGGCCTGAAGAGAGATACAATTAAGCTCCAAAAAATATCCGAAAGAATAAATTGCTGCAGCAAACATAAGCAGAGAAAAATAGTTTACTCTATTGTCTCCCTTTTGCTTGAATAATCTTATCCCTACGATGACGTATACAGCTGAAATCATCGGAATACTATACACAAGGAATCTTAATAATATACTTTTAATATTAATCTTTATTCCTCATTTCTAAGGGGTATTCCCTAAGGGTGGGCAGTTATATTACAACTGCAGTTACATCTTAATGACTATATTATATTCCTTTTGCCAATTAATTTCCGCTTTTTGGCCATCTGTTTATATAACTTAGAGGATAATCAGGATTTAGTGGATCGTCGAATGAAATAACCCCAAAATAAGCAGGGGATAGGATTCATAGAATGAACCCTATCCCCTTTCCAACTTCAGGTGAAAAGCAAGGCAACGTTTATAAATGTGCCAGGACACTTCCTTACTTTAATAACCCCTTACTCTTCAAAAACGCAGTAGAAACTTCCTCAATGGATTTCTTATCAATATCTGCCTCTTTATTTAACTCTGTGATCGTCTTGGTATCCAGAAGAGCACTCAGTTTTTTAAGATCTGCCGGCAGAGTCGGATAAGCATCTACGATTTGTTTTCTCACCACCGGACAGGCATTATAGACAGGAAAAGTCTTTTTGTCATCTTGGAGCATAACCAGCTTATCGGCAATAATTCTCGGTTCTGTGGTGAAGGCCAGGGCTAAATCTCCTTTTTGAGCCTTGAGAGTATCATAGTTTAAGCCCATGGCGACATCGACCAGATCATTTTTCGGCATTTTAAAATCATAGGCCTTTTCAAAAGATGGCAGGCCATCCGCTCGGCCATCCCATTCAGGGAAGCTGACGAATTTTAAGTGTTCACCTTTCTTGATTTGGGCAACATAGTCGGAGATCGTTTTTAAATTATACTTTTCGGCAACATCTGAGCGGACCACAATTCCATAAGTGTCATCCAACGGTGCATAATCGAGCCACTCAATACCGTTCTTAGCATCCCAATCTTTAATGAGTGTGTAGCTCTCTTTTGCATCAAATACGGGGTCATGTTTCATTAGGTTGATCACGCCTGTACCGGTGTATTCCCAATAAAGGTCAATCTGCCCGGAAGTCAGGGCCGGACGAATTACAGCCAGTTCTCCAAGTCCCATCTTGTTTTCCACAGGGTATCCCAAGCCCTTCAGATACTGCAAGCTAAGTGTTCCTAAGAGCGAAGCCTCTGTAAAAGTCTTGGATGAAATCTTAATCGCAGGTCCCTTTTTCGCAGTATCGGCGCTCCCTTCCGATTTTGTCGGTGAACCACAGCCCACAACCCCTCCGAAAGCCAGTACTAAGGATAAGACAGCTATTAGGCTAAATAATGATCTTTTCTTCATGGACATTCTCCTCCTTCACTAAATCTAAATCTTGATTGTCTATTTACTTTGAGTCTTTCTTCATCTTTCATTCCTCTCTCCGCTTGATCCCCTCCCTTCAACTCCTTCTATGTAGATATGTTATTCAACCCACATGCCCGGCGGAGTAATCCGAAACTCGAGGTAACTCAACATCCGATCCAAGAGGATGGCCATGATAGCCCCGAGTCCTGCTCCAACAATCAAGTATTCGGGCCGAAAGAGAGCCAAGCCACCCATAATTAGATTGCCCAAACCGCCCGCGCCTATCAGAGAAGCCAAGGTACCCATACTGACGACATAAACTGTTGCCGTTCGAATACCGCTGAGGATGATCGGCAGGGCCAGAGGAACTTCCACTTCTAATAAAATTCTTTTGGGAGACATCCCCATGCCGGAAGCAGCCTCCTTCACATCGGGACTAACTCCTATTAAGCCGGCGATCGTATTTCTGACGATGGGCAACAGACTTTGAAATAGTAACGCAAGTATCGCCGGTTTCATTCCCAGCCCCAGGATCGGTAAGGCCAGAGCAATAATCGCCAAGCCCGGAATCGCTTGTAAAACGTTAAGTAAGTTAAGGGTAACCAGGCCGAAGCGTTTGAATTTTGGACGGGTCAAAAATACCCCGAGCGGCACAGAGATCACAATAGCCAGGGCGATGGTGATGAGCACGATCAGCGAATGCTCCAGCAGAGCATCCGGCGCCTTTTCGAAAAGGGCAAACCTGAAATTCTCCCAAGTCATTTACTCACCCTCTTTTCTGTAGACGTGTTTTCGAATGTCTTTGAAGGAGAGCATGCCGCACAGTTCTTCGCCCTTAAGAATTCCCAGATAATCGACATCATATTCCAGCAGCATAGAAAGTGCATCCGGCAGAGACGATGTCATTTGCGCGAAAATCCTGAAGTCATTTTTACTCACATCTTGACCTACGGGCTGCATTACTTCTCCGACATGAAACAAGTTCAACTTTTTCACAACTCGATCATGACCAATAAAGTTCTCGACAAAATTATTGATCGGATGGGTTAAGATCTCTTCCGGGGTTCCAAATTGAACTAACCTACCGGCGTCAAAGATGGCAATCTTGTCCCCCATCTTAATAGCCTCGTTAATGTCATGGGTTACAAAAACAATAGTTTTCTTAATTTCCTTTTGCAAACGTAAGAATTCATCCTGCAAATGGGCGCGTGCTATAGGATCAACTGCGCCGAAAGGCTCATCCATGAGCATAATGGGAGGATCAACTGCCATAGCCCGGGCTACACCGACTCTCTGCATTTGCCCACCACTAAGCTGAGAGGGGTATTTATCCCGGGTCTTTTCCGGGTCAAGTCCCATCATTACGATGAGCTCTTCGACCCGTTTCTTAATCTTATCCTTCGGCCATTTATAGAGCCGAGGCACGATGGCAATGTTCTCGGCAATCGTCCGGTG
>Ga0326727_10028242_pt1 | contig 10220 bp, 9 predicted proteins | sample MB2enrmetagenome_FD_207643 | JGI IMG/M metagenome (GOLD analysis project Ga0326727, IMG submission 207643) | Lab enriched peat soil microbial communities from McLean, Ithaca, NY, United States - MB29MY | ecosystem: Environmental > Terrestrial > Soil > Wetlands > Peat | place: USA: New York...
GACCCTGACATGGCACATGAAATTCGCCCAATGCTGGTGGGGACGGAGGGCATCTCCAAGAAAGTGTCGGTGCCGTTCCTTGAACCTCTCAAGGCTCAGCAGCCCTTCGGCGTGCTCTTGAAATGTACCTTGCCTCGTTGCCTAAAGGCGGGGTTCAGCTACTACACCTCAACGCTATCCTTTGCTCAGGACCGAGTGCGGCGTTGTGTCGTTCATCTGATCTTCGTCGGCGCCGCTCCGAGCTGGGTGCGGGTCTATGAAAGTACAGCTCAACGACCGGCGGCTCTCGTGAAGACCCTGGCGCCCTCCCGCCAAGAGCCGGGTCGGTGCGAGTACCTCGATGATGTCGAGGACCGCCGCGGCCGGTCGTCGAGAATCTACGCATTTTGGCGCGACGCAGTCGAGCACGGGAACCGCTGAACTGTGGATAAGCGCAACACGATCCCTGACGCTCCAAATCAGAGAGCGACCAATGCGGAGGCAATACCGGGGTTCCTCGCGCTCGCAATTTTCTTCACTCGGTCGATGTAGTCGGCCGGAATTCCCCTCTCGCGAAGGCCGGCGATGATGTAGCGGACATAGTCGAGATCGGGCGCCAATCCGGCGCGGGGATTTCGGACGGTATAAGTGAGAGATGACACGATCTGTCCGTCTGGTTTTCGGACGTCAATGTCTCTCCGCTCATAGTTGGTCCCCTCCCCTTCGATGGCGTCGAGCGATTTGCGCCCATGAGCGCGCGCAGGATCTCGGCCAATGAGGTGCTCAGGGATTTCATAGAGCACACCCCATACTTTGCCGCCCGATTTTCGTACTATATCGGCAGCGGCGCAATGTCGGCCGTTGCTAAACACATCGAAGGCGAGTTCATAATCGTCCACGGTTTCGGCGATGCTGACGAATTTGGCATCGCCTTTGAGCCTCTCCTTGCCGTTGATCTGGCTATCGGAGCAATTCGAGCCATATTGAAAAACAAGTCGAGTCATCTCTGCGCGCTGCTGTCTCTCGCCTCGATTATATGCAGGACTTCTGCCCTGTTTATTTCCCTACTGTCACTTCTCCGCTGCCAGAGCCGTGGTCCTTCTTGCAGGTCTGGCGGCGTGTTAGAGAAGTTAGAGTCTGTGTTAAGTAGTGTTACGCGGTGGATAACTTAGGGCAAACCACTGTATGGGTTGTGGAATTCTTTGGCTCTCATACTTGAAACCCCGAAGTTTCGTACTCAAAACCCCGAATTGAAATACCTGAAACCCCGAACTTTCGTACTTAAAACCCCGAATCCTCTCCGGCATACCTGAAACCCCGAATCCCTTGACAACGTACCTGAAACCCCGAATATGGCCCGATGGTATCTGAAACCCCGAATCCCGACGAGCAGCTTGTCCATGCCAAACACGGCAAGGGCGATTTATTCATCTGCGACGTGGCGGATGCCGTGCTCAAGGATTTGATTCCCCAGATGGAGCACCCCTTCTACTCCCTTTCGAAGAAACCCGAAACAGCGATTCGCCGCTACGAGCACAATGGCAACTGGCTGCAGATTGTCCCCAGCGTCAAGGGCCTTGCAACCATCTACGACAAGGACATTCTGATTTATTGCATATCGCAGCTTATGGAAAAGCTGAAGCACAACGAGACGGTCGGTCCGCGCATACGCATTACCAGCTACGATCTGCTGGTGTTCACCAATCGCGGCACGGCGGGTAAGGACTACAACGCGCTGTGCGAAGCGATTGACCGCCTCGCCGGAACGCGCATCACCACGAATATCCGCACGGGTGACGAAGAGCAGACCGACAGCTTCGGCCTGATCGATGCAGCGTCGATCCGCCGCAAGCACGGCCTTGACGGTCGCCTGCTTTGGGTCGAAATCCAGCTATCAGACTGGGTATTCAACGCCATACGGGGCCAAGAGGTGCTGACGCTGCATCCCGACTACTTCCGCCTGGGCAAGCCACTTGAACGGCGGGTATACGAACTGGCGCGCAAACATTGCGGTCGGCAAAGCTCCTGGACCATCTCGGTTGAACTCCTGCTCAAGAAATCCGGTTCGCAAAGCGTCATCACACGCTTTCGGCAAATGGTGAAGCATATTGCGGAGCACGACCACCTGCCGGACTATCGGGTTGTCTTCGATGAAGCGTCGGATATGGTTGTCTTTCTCAATCGTGACGGGAAATGGATGGATCGTCCCCTGCCCTCGGATGGGGAGACGTTGCCGCCTTTGCCCTCTGAGGCATACGAGGACGGGCGCGCGGCGGCTCCTGGATACGACATTCACGGCCTTGAAAGCGAATGGCGGGAATGGTGGGCGAGCTCGGGCAAGCCCAGACTCGATAACCCTGCGGCGGCCTTTGTGGGGTTCTGCCGGAGCCGTAACAAACGTGCGCCGATTGAACGAAAGACGGATTGGGACGATTAGGAGCCCCCTGCCCTATGAAAACCAGGACCGCATTAGAAGCGCACAGAATGGCCCGAGGCGAAATGTGCAGCCGAGGGGCCTCCAAGAGCATTGCCCCCTTCCCTGCTCATTTGCGGTGGCGTGGCGTTGAAGGCAAGCTGGCGCGTGCGGCGACAACCCGTCTTCGCTCCGAAAATATCAATGAATTCAGGAAGCTTTCGGGCGTCATATGGAATTCCATTGGAATTCAGAAAGCTCTCGGGCGTCGTTTGGAATTCCATTGGAATTTAGAAAGCTATCCGCAGTCTGATGCAAGTCCCATTAGCATCGGTGGGCATTCAGATGACCATTGGAATTCAACTCGATGCCGACTTGATTTCTGAAAGCTTTCTGATATCTTTCGCCAGATGATCCGGGAGGAGGGGAGTATGCCGACGATCACGTTCGTGTCGCCGAAGGGAGGAGTGGGGAAGACCACGTCAGCCTTCCTGTTCGCGACGGCCATCGCCAAACTCTATGACGTGACCTTGATCGACGCGGACCCCAACCATCCAATTCAAGCCTGGGCGCAGGGCGGCAACACGCCGCCGCGCCTCACGATTGTTTCCGACGCCGACGAGGATACGATCATCGAACGCATCGAAGACGCGGCGGAAAGAACTCCATTCGTCGTCGTCGATCTCGAAGGCACAGCATCCAAGACCGTGATCTACGCAATTTCGCAAGCGGATTTCGTCATCATCCCGACGCAGGGATCGCAGCTCGATGCGAATGAAGCGAGTAGGGCGATCCGCGTGATTCTTCAAAGCGAGAAGATGACGGGCAAATCAAAACCCTATGCCGTATTGCTCACCCGCACCAATTCGTCGATCCGCGCGCGCGGTCTGGCGCATATTCAGAACGGTCTCATCGAAGCGGGAATTCCCGTCCTTCAGACGGAACTCAACGAGCGCGATGCGTTTAAGGCAGTGTTCTCGTTCCGGCAAACGCTCGACGGGCTGAACCCGGTTGATGTTCCCAATCTCGATAAGGCGAAGCTGAACGTCCTCACATTCGTGCAGGAAGTTTTCGAGCGCCTGAAAGTGGAGGAGGGCGGTAGGAAAGAAAATCGACAATCATCAACCGTGGCAGGTGCAGCATGAGTGATCGCGTCAATCCCTTTGCGGACATCAATAAGGAGCCGCCAATCTTTACAACGAAACCGAGAGCGGAGAAACGCGTCGAAGAAACGGCCATTGCGGAACTCGCCGAGCGGAACAATTTTCCAAGCCGGCAAGCGGCAAGGCCTGCGAAGCCGGAACGCCGTAAGCCGCGCGTCTATCGCACAGGCCGAAACATTCAGTTCAACGCGAAGGTGACTGCGGAGACGATGAGCAAGATCTATCGTCTTGCGGATGAAAAGGCAGTCACGATCGGCAAGCTTCTGGAACTGGCTGCCGATGCATTGGAGCGGGAAGGGCCCAAAAGCTAAGGCCCGCGCGGTGCTTGGAGCGCGGGCCTCGCTCTTCAGTGCGGAATCGGACTCGTCGCAGCCTTGTTTTCGCGGAAGGCGTCACGCGGGTCCTTGGGACCGCCGCCTCCACTGGAGGAACCGGTCTCGTCTCGGAAACTGATCTCCATGCTCGACGTAATCGCAACAAAGAGCGGCATGAGAGCAATCTTACCTTCGCCGACTTCATCGATCATAATGATCGCGACGCCCGGTTCGCCGTTGATCTTGCAACTCGCAAGGGTGATGTTGTCGTAGAGCTGCGATCGTATAGCTTGGAAAACGCGAACGTGTCCTGGTGTGATGTTGCTCATGAGTGTGCCTCTTTCGTTTGAGTGACCCCCACGGCGGGGGCAGAGAAGGGCACGGGGCCGGCGCAAGGGAGCGCGGCTGTCATAGCTTTTTGGGGGTGCCGTGACCGGCACGGGCAGGGGGGAGCCAAAACAGCGTCATTGACAGCAAGCGGCGGCGGCTAAAGTGCCATTGCCCCGCCGGTTCCTGGGGCACGGGAAAGAGGGACACGGCGCAGCAAGCGGCTTATCGAAAATTCTGGACAGGCGATTCAATCCATTGCAATCTAACGGTCCTTGAAAAGTCCCGCAAAGGATCGTCTCCATGAATAGGTTCCTCGCCATATCGGCTTTTGTTTTGCTGCTGACGTTTCACGCGGCAAGTGCAAATAGTGCTGCTCCATCGTACATCGAACTTGCGGACGCGCCGACGGTTGTCGTGGACTGGAGCAGGGGCAACACGCAATCCGTGACGCTCGGCGGCAATCGCGCGTTGACTTTCGTGAATGGTGAGAAGGGCGGAAAATACTTTCTCATCGTCAAGCAAGATGCGACCGGCTCCCGCACCGTGACATGGCCTTCATCCGTGCGCTGGCCGGGGAAGAACGGACCCACCCTCACAACGACCGCCAACAAAACGGATTACGTGGCATTCATATACAACGGCGTCAGCTATGACATGCTCGCGATCTCGCAGGGCTACTAACGCCGCTTCGCGCGCCGTACAGGTCGCTATCGTTTCGACTCTGGCGACGGCCGCGCTGCTTTTCGCAATCTCGCCCGCGAACGCTACAATCAACAATGGCGAAAACGCCATCGATATTTTGGGAGAATTCAGCAGTCCGTCGTCGGACACCACGGCTAATTACACGAATGGCTGCCCCAACAATGGCCCATCGTCGATTGGGTTCAATGCGCCCACTGGCAGTGCCATCGACGCCACCAATCACTGGCTGTTCGTGGCGGATTCGGGCAACAATCGCGTGCTGGTTTTCACGCTTACCAGCGGCAATATTATCTCCAGCAAGACAGCGGCCTATGTTCTCGGCCAGGCGGATTTCAGTCACTGCACCGCCAACAAGGGCGGGAGCGCGAGTCAGTCCAGCCTCTCCAACCCCCAGGGTGTCGCCGTCGATCCGACAAACCACTATCTTTATGTGGCGGACCAATCCAACAACCGGGTGATGATCTTCAGCACCTCGTCCATGAGCAACGGCAAAAACGCGGCCTATGAGTTTGGCCAACCGAGCGGCACGGCATTCACGAGCACCAGCGCTAACCAAGGCGGCTCCACGAGCCAGTCGGGGTTGAGCGCGCCGATCGGCGTCGCGCTGGATACGACGAATCACTATCTCTATGTGGCGGACAGCGCCAACAACCGGGTGATGATTTTCAGCTCTTCAAGCCTTAGCAATGGCGAGACGGCGTCTTATGAGTTTGGCCAACCGAGCGGTACGGCATTCACGACCGCCACCGCCGCCACGAGCCAGTCGGGGTTGTCCCTTCCTCAGACAGTGGCCGTCGATGCCACGCACCATTATCTCTATGTGGCCGATGGCGGCAATAACCGCGTGATGATCTTTTCCACCTCCAGTCTCAGCAATGGCAAGAACGCGTCCTATGAGTTTGGCCAGACGAGTTTCACGACCAATACTAACTGCGGCCCCTATCAGGGGGGGTTTAGCTCCGGGAGTTGCGGGTCCATTGGCGGCCTTGCTGTCGATATCACCAACCAGCGTCTTTTTGTCGCCGACCAAAACAACAACCGCGTGCCAATTTTTTCCACCTCCAGTCTCGCTAACGATGAGCTTACTTACACTGTGCTGGGACAGGTAAGTGTCTGCTGCACCTACAACAGCTCCGCCACGAGCCAATCGGGGCTGAACAACCCCGCCAGCGTCACTTATGATTCCACCAATAACTTCGCCTACGTGTCCGACACGAACAACAACCGCGTGGTGATTTATAATCTCGCTACCCCTCCGCCTGTGACCTCCGTCGCTCAGAGCGGCTACGACACATGCGCCATCATGGGCGGCACCAACCTCTATTGCTGGGGTTTGAACCAATACGGCGAGGACGGCCTCAACAACACCTCGCAATACACGACGCCGGTGCAGGTCACCTACCCCGTTGGCACATGGACCGCCATCAGCATGGGTCAGTACTATAGCGCCGACCCTTTCAACACCTGCGGCATCATGAGCGGCGGCCTCTATTGCTGGGGACATGATAACTACGGCACAGCCGGACAAGCCAATAACACGGAGTACAATGAGCCGACGCAGGTTACTTCCCCTTCCACCACATGGAGCAGCGTCAGCGTGAGCGGCGCCGACGCCTGCGCCATCACGACTGCCGGTGCGCTTTATTGTTGGGGATTTGACGCAGAGGGCGAAGACGGCCCCAACGCCACCTCCAACGGTTATCCGGCGCAGGTCACTGGCGTCTCCGGCACTTGGACCGCTGTCAGCCAGGGTGAAGACACCGCTTGCGGCATCGCGAGTGGCAAGCTCTATTGCTGGGGATATACCCCCTACATCCTTAATACCTGGTATAACGCGAACGGAAATCAGCCGACCACGACAACGCCGCAGCAGATCGGCTCTGCGACGAACTGGACCGCCGTCAGCACGGCGTATGGCACAGATGCCTGCGCCATTAACTCAAGCGGCCAGCTCTATTGCTGGGGCAAAAATGTGGAAGGCCAAGACGGACAAGGCTACACGGGGGGAACGTTATCGTCGCCGACGCAGATTACTTCCCCGTCAGCCACCTGGAGCAGCGTCAGCATGAGTAACGCAGATACCTGCGCCATTACCACGGCCGGCGCGCTCTATTGCTGGGGATTTAACGCGAATGGTGAAGACGGCCTCGGCAACACCACCGAATACTACGCAACGTCGCCGATGCAGATCACTTCCCCCTCTACCACATGGAGTAGTGTTCTCCAGGACACCTATGACGCCTGCGCCATTAACACAAGTGGCAAGCTCTATTGCTGGGGATGGAATGGCAAAGGCGAAGACGGCGGCGGCGCTGGCAACGCGTATGACTCGCCGACAGCCGTGACCTCCCTCCCCACCCTGGCCAGCGGCGAGCCCGCCAGCGATGAAGTCGGCCAATACACGGCCCCCGGTTCCACCACAACGGACAACTGGACAGGGGCTGGCTATAACAACGGCCCGACTGCGCTGGGGCTTAACTTTCCCACCGGTGTCGCGCTCGATCCCGTTAATCACAATTTCTATGTGTCCGATGACAGCAATAACCGCGTGCTGGTCTATACCCTCAACTCGGATAATTCCTTCTCCACGTCCAGCGGCGGCCATACGGCAAGCTATGTACTGGGGCAGACAAGCCTGCAAGGCGCCATCGTTAAAGGTAACTTCCCATCAGGCCTGACGCGGCCTAACGATATTGCAGTCGATTCGACGCATCACAGGCTGTTTGTAGCTGAGCAGGATTCCACAGTGGATGTATTCAGCACATCGAGCCTCAGCAACGGCGAGAGCGCCTCAAATTGTCTCGGCAGCGTATGGGGATGGGGCACCACCCAGTCCGAGATGGAGTATCCGACCGTCGTGGCCTATGACAGCGTCAACAATCGCCTGTTCGTGTCGGACACCGGTGCCAGCCGCGTGCTGATCTACAACACTTCCAGCATCACCAACGGCATGAACGCCTCCTATGTGCTCGGCCAGACGAATTTCACTTCAAACTCCGCCAATCAGGGCGGCTCTACCGCAGCGAACACTCTGAGCATCAATTCATCACAAATAGCCTCTCTTGCCTTCGATCCCGTGAACGAACGGTTGTTCGTGGGGGACCAGGGCAACAACCGCGTGTTGGTCTTCAATGTCGCCCCCTCCTATCTCTCTGGCGCGGGCGGTAATGGCGAGAACGCTTCCTACGTACTGGGCCAAACGAGCTTCTCGGGGAACGGCGCTGCCACGACTCAGTCGGGCATGAACAACCCCCAGGGACTTGCCTATGACTCCAATAACAACCGGCTTTTTGTGTCTGATACTTTCAATTGCCGTGTACTCGCATTCAACGCGGGTCCGGGCAACATCAGCAACGGCATGAGCGCCTCCTTCGTGCTCGGGGCTTCCAATTTCACCAGTGGCTGCACCGGTTCCCTTACGCAATCGACTATGAGCTATCCTGGGTTGCTTTGGTACGACCCCGGCAGCGGTCGGTTGTTCGTGCCGAATTACACCACCAACTCGAATGTCGGCGGCAACCGCGTGATGATTTTCGAGGGCACCGCCATGTCAACGAACCGCCAAAGCGGTTACATCTGGGGGTATGAGTAAAGCAGGGCAGCGGAGCGCCGGAAATCCTCGCCAGAGGATCCCCGGCGCTGACGGCGGTCAGTATTCAGACGCCAGCATGATCGTCAAAACCCGGACTGTCTGGCTGGGGTCGCTCGGGTCTTCGCTGCCTTGGGTCAGCGTGGCGTCGTAATAGTCGATCTTCCAGAAAATACGTTCGCCGTTATGCTCGAACGCTCCGAAGTCGTGCTCCCCGTGCGGGTCGTTGTCTGGCGTGAAAACTTCGAAGGTTTCCACTTTCTCACGGATCGCTGATTGATCTTCCGGTGGCAAGGAACCAATGCCGCTGGTTTGAACCAGGCGGCCCGCTACGCCCATGGCCTTACGGCAAAGATCGTTGAGAGTGGCGATTTGAGCTGTATCGTCGGTCGTCATTGTGTGCCTCTTTCGTTTTGAAGTGACCCCCACGGCGGGGGCAGGGAAGGGCACGGGGCCGGCGCAAGGGAGCGCGGCTGTCATAGCTTTTTGGGGGAACCGCACAGCGGGGGAGCCAAAACAGCGTCATTGACAGCAAGCGGCGGCGGCTAAAGTGCCATTGCCCCGCCGTGACCTGGGTCGCGCGCACTGAAGAGCGCACTGCGACAAATCACCCGAGCCGCTAGGCGAATAAGCGGGGATGCGACCAAAGAGAGCGGGGCGAATGGTTGAGCGGACGGCACGAGGCCGCCCGCCCAGAGGATGAGTGGTTAACTGGCCTGGGCCAGCTCGGGTTCTGCGTCGATGTTGGCTTCCGGCTCCCGCGTTTCGAGCGCGGAAAGGATCACAGCGGAGGTGCGCTGGATAACTTCAAGGCTTTCGGCGAGCAGGGTTGCGTTGCCGTTGTACATCTGGATGTAATCGCTCGAAGCGTTGCCCATCTCAAGGCCGATTGCCTGACCGACGATGAAGGCCACGGCCTCGGCTTCGGTCTCGCGCACGGTCGCCGTGGTGAAGGTGCGCCGCTCGGCCTTGTGCAACAATTCATGCGCGGTCTCGTGAACCAGAGTAACGAACTCCTCCGGCTTCGACTGGCCGGGAAGCAAGGCGATCTTGCCGCCGTAGCTCACGCCCAAAGCCGGGGCGATCCTCTCGTTGAACTCAAGCGCGATGTTCCGTTGCGCAAGGAATTCAATGAGCCGGTCGTGCTGTTCGCCTACCTCACCGGAAATGTCGTGCTCGAACTCCGGCAAGTCCGCGCCCTCGGTTTGCGCCACGTCGAACACATACACGGCGCGAAAACCGATAAGTGTCGGCTGAGGCTTGGTGTTGCCGTCCGTGTCGGTGTTCTGTGTGGACTCGGCGTTCCTCCGCCGGTTGCCGATCATCGGCGCGAGAATCTGGATGCCTTTCTCGCCGCGCTTCACGAAGCGGCCCATCTCTTTCCATGTGCCGAATCCCGCAACGCGCGTAGCTGTGGGCCGCTGCCGCGCAATGGCGACGATATTGCCAAAGCTGTAATTGTGGAACCGGGCCATCGCGCTCAGGTATGCGGCCAATGTCTCGCTCTTGCCCACCTCGATCTGCCGGATGAGAAAATCCACGGCTTGCTTGATGATGAGTTGAGTTGGGTTGTCCTTCTGCGCTGTCCGCCCCTGATAGGGCGAATCACCGGGCTTCGGGTCCGCATTTTTCCTGTGCGGCGCTGCTTGGCTGCTGGCTGTGCCATTGCTGATGGTGGTTGCGATGCCGGTAGTGACGATGTTCTCTTGCATGACTTTGCTCCTTCGGAT
>Ga0326727_10028243_pt1 | contig 10220 bp, 10 predicted proteins | sample MB2enrmetagenome_FD_207643 | JGI IMG/M metagenome (GOLD analysis project Ga0326727, IMG submission 207643) | Lab enriched peat soil microbial communities from McLean, Ithaca, NY, United States - MB29MY | ecosystem: Environmental > Terrestrial > Soil > Wetlands > Peat | place: USA: New York...
GGAGCTTCTCTACACCGAAAGCGACATGATGCCATCGTGGGCCGATGACAATCCGGCTCTCTACTGGCAGTCTGCCGATCTGTACGAACGCGCCAATGGGCGACTGTTCCAGCAGATCGAATTTGCTTTGCCACGCGAGCTGAGCCGCGAGGAGCAAATCGAAGTTTCCCGTCAGTTCACTCTTGAGGTGGCGAACACCAAAAACGGCTTCCTGCCTTATACGCTTGTCGTCCATGCCGGGAAGGGCGAGAACCCGCACGCGCACCTGATGATGAGTGAGCGCGTCCATGATGGGCATGAGCGCACCCCGGAGACATGGTTCAAGAGAGCGGCGACGGGTGACAAGGCCCCGGAGCTGGGCGGGGCAAAGAAGACCGACGCATTTCAGGGGCGGGAGTGGATTGACCAGGTGCGGGAGACATGGGCCAGTCGCGCCAACTTGGCGCTGGAGACGGCTGGCCGGGAAGAGCGGATCGATCACCGCTCTCATGCCGACCGTGGTCTCCAGCAGATCCCCACGGTGCACGAAGGCCCCAACGTCCGCCAGATGCACGCACGAGGACTCCCCGGCGCCACCGTGGAGCTGAACAACGAGATCCGCGCCGTCAATGCCGAGCTGAGCCGCTTCGACCGGGTCATAGGGAAAATCCAGAGCGTGGCCGAGAAGATCCGCGAGAGCGCTCTTGTGCGGAATGTGGAGCGCGGTATTGCCTCGGTCAACGACCTTTTTAAGCAGTGGCAGCAGGACCAGCAGCGGCAGAAGCAAGCACAGGAGCAAAAACTGGCGCTGGAGAGAGAACGAAGTCGGGAACGTGGGCTAGGGTTTGACCGGGGGCATGGGTTCAGTCGATGACCAACGAGCAAGAGATTTTCGCATTGATGCAGGTGGCCAAGGACCAGCAAGCGGCCGTAGAGCGTGCCGTGGCTGGTTTAGAGGTGCAGAGCCGCGAGTTTGGAACGGCGATAGCCCAGATGAAGACGCTACAGGCCAACGTCGCCGAGGAAGCCAAAAAGGGTGCTCAGGCAGGCTTACAGGGCATGTCCAGCAAGGCCATATCCGCTCTTGATACCGAGGTGACGAGGGCAAAGCGCCTGATAGGTGAGGGCGCGGAGACCCTGCAGGTGGCAGAGTGGTTCAAGAGCATTCAATGGCTGGGGGGAGCTACCCTTTTCGGTCTGGTCCTTGGGGTGGCCTTGAGCTGGTTTCTGTGGGCGCGGGATACCCGCGCCGCTGTGGACCGGCTGGATACAGTAAGCCAAGCGCACGAACGCCGACTGCAGGAGCTCGACCAGCAGCAAGCCGCTCAGAAGCCGACGCAATCTGGCCATCCGACGACTGCCCGGAAACCAAAACCCACGCCGCAAGCACAGGTGCCACAAAAGCAACCGTAGAATTTTGACCGCTTATGGCTGGTACTCCCACAGATCATTGAACTTTCCGCCATGCGCGATGGTGAGGTAATCCCCTCCCCCGAAGAGCCAGAGATTATTGGACTTATCGATCCAGCTAACAGCGCCGTCGCGACATGCCGGAAGGTTGCTGGTTGCCGCCGTCCCAAGCGTTCCATAGTTTCCAGTCTGAGCGGAAATGTCCTCCCCATTTACCCATGTCCATTGGCCCCCGCTGTACTTCCATAGGTCGTTCAGATCACCCGATGTTCCTGCTGAGTCGAAGCCAAACCCACCGAAGAGCCAGAAAACGCCATGCGCGTCAATCCAGCCAGTTGCGTTGTCTCTTGCGCCGGGAATATTGCTGGAAGCTGCTACCCCAATGGTTCCGTATGTCCCAGATTGATTCGTCGTATTAGCCCCTCCCATCCACGCCCATTCGCTTCCGTTGTACTTCCAAAGGTCATTGAGTTCGCAAACATAAGGCGGAGTTGCGCAGCCCGTTCCTTTTCCGGTCGCATCGTACCCTTCTCCGCCAAAAAGCCAGAGATTACCCGCTGTATCGGTCCACGTGGTTGCTGAGACACGTGCTCCTGGGACATTGTTCGGAGCAGTTGATCCCATAGTTCCATAGGTTCCCAACTGATTGGCGGCACTTGCTCCGCTCATCCAGGTCCACTGGTTTCCGCTGTACTTCCACAGGTCATTGAGATATCCAAACGTTCCGGTCGAGTCGATGCCAAGACCGCCGAACAGCCAAAGATTCCCCGCAGAGTCCGTCCATGAACTGGCGCTGGTCCGTATCCCTGGAGTATTCCCGGCAGCCGCAACGCCCAATGTGCCATACATTGTCGATTGGGTGTACCCGCCATTGACGCCGGGCTGGCTCGATAGATTCGATCCACTCATCCATGTCCATTGGCCATTGCTGTACTTCCACAAGTCGCCAAGTCGGCCTCTTGTTCCGGTAGAATCGATGCCAAGCCCGCCCAGTATCCAAACGTTTCCAGACGCATCGAGCCAGCTAACAGCCTGATATCGCGCTCCTGGAATGCTGCCGGAGACAGCTGTTCCTAATGTGCCGTAGACTCCCGCTTGCTCGGTCTGGTTGGAGCCGCTTACCCAAGTCCACGTACTTCCGTCGTATTTCCAAAGATCGTTGAGATCTCCTTGTACGCCTACGGAGCTTCCTCCGTATCCACCAAACAACCAGAGATTTCCGGAGGCATCGGTCCAGGAGTTCGCATTCACTCGCGCGCCGGGAGTATTGCTGGTAGAAGCCGCTCCCTGCGTTCCATAAACGCCCAACTGGTCTACGGTTTCCGCACCGCTTACCCAAGTCCACTCGTTATGAATCGCGGGGGATTTGGGAGTGGATGTGCTCGTTGAATTTCCACTGCATCCTGAAAAAAGTAGCAACATTATTCCTGCTATGAAGACGAAAAAGAACTTTTTGTTTTTCACATAGCCCCCGTCTTTAAGTCAAGATTCCGAAATCTCATCGAGATTTGCCGCAACAATATTCGAACAAGAGGTTTGTTGCTTAACTGCCCCAATGAGCGGCTTGTGGTGTATTGAAAGGGTAGGCAGAGCAGTGTGTCGTTGGCGGTTTACCGCGTTCACGGTACACTGCTCTTTATGGTGCCAGGCATACCAATTTAAGGAGTCATGCTTTTCTGATAGCAGGTGCCAAGATAGCACCAGTTTAAAGAGCAGGTGGCTCCAGAATATGCCTCTCCAGATGCGCTGGCTTGGGACGATGTAAGGCTGCCGGAAGGACCATTGCTTGTAGTGCATCCGCCAGATCCATAAAGACCGCAAATGGTTGCTGATGTACTGAGTTGAGTTGCAGAGGTACAACTCAAACTAACCACAGCAGCAGCATAATTACCAGAGCCAAAGCACTGAGGAGTTGCCGTGCATGTTGGTGAACTAGATTGACCACTTATCAGTGCGTTGATTAGATTTTGACCGTTTGGGCTTCCCCATCCAGTCACAAGATCATATCCGGTCCCTGCTGAATGGGTGCCGTTACTACCACTGGTTATGTCGTGAAAGTAGCTGCTGTAGCTGGAACTCTCTGCAAGTGTATAAAGAATATTTGTACTGGCGGTAATAAGGTTAAGGCCACCCAGAGTTGTTTTTCCATTTGCTACTGCTTGCTGATTTACTAAAGCCATGAATCCGGCCCAACGCGGCGCTGCAAAACTGGTACCTCCCCAGCCTCCCGCGCATGTGCCTATGTAGCAAGTATAATTATCGTAGTTTGCCTCCGCAGACACGTCAGGGATATTACGTAGTGTTGTAGATGCGCCGTTTGCGCCATTTAACCCTGACTGCCAGTTCGGAATTCCGATACCGTCTGGACTTGCTCCGCCGCCACTAGCACTCCATGCAGTTTCCGAAACCCACGAACCTCCAGGAGCACTCGTGGTCAAATCGGTTCCTCCAACAGCCGTTACCCATGCGTCTTCCGCTGGGAAAGTGCCTTCACTCACAGGGTAAGAACCCCAATCTCCAGAAGCTGCGAATATGCTCTGCCCCTGTGCTGCAAATTCCTTAAAAATAGAATCATCGGCAGAGGCGTTATTTGCCCAGACCCAAGATATACTTATTTGTTTTGCTATATTTTCTGTGGCCATCTTGTTGAAGATATCAACATCGGATGACCCAATATACACGCGAACCTGACTCAAGCCGGGGGCCATACTGATTGCTTGCACGATATCTAGTACTTCTTCAACGTCGCTTCCGCTAGGACCGGAACTGACTCCGTCCAATACCACGTTATTGATGGGAACACTGTAGGACTGACCAGCGCTGCTAAATGTGAGGTTTACATCACTGAGATTGTATCCGGCGTACTCCAGAAGTCCTACGGTTTGGCCATTTCCGGTGAGAGCAGTGCCACCGTAGTAGGCCGCGCGCATATCGCTTCCAAGGTACTGGCCACTCGGCCCTGAACCGGAAGCAGGAACAATGGAGGTGGAATTTTCTACGGGGGCTTTCGCCACCGCTGGTTGCGGAATAACGAAGTTGTCTAAGCCGGATATGTGTGCCACTGGGATGCTCAAGGAAAGCGATGGTTCGCGATCAGGAGAGTAAAAAGTTCTATTCTCTTTCGGGTGCTGATAGACATTCATCGACAGATTGAAGGTCTTTTCAATCTGTTCAACTGATCCCACAATGGGCACTATCAATCGATTTTCCGGGGTATCGGTTACTGTAAAACCGCTAACTTTGACAAAGTCAACCACCGCCTGGTAATCCTCTGCCGTAGGACTGAACTGTTCTGTGAACTGCGCTACGCTGAGAAATTTGCCGTAATATGGGCTTGATGAGTCATATAGTTGATTCAACTGGCCATCAAGTTCAGCCTCGTTGCGTAGTGGCAGCACTATTGTAAGACGCATCTGCTGCGTAGGGGGCATATGTCCAACCTGTGCTGCTTGCCCGTTGGAGACGGCAGGGCGGACATGATCATGCAGCACCTGAAGTGACTGTTGAGCCATACATGGAAAACCAAACGACGTGACAAGCATCGCGCAGGCTTGTGCAGCCCGGCAAAGGAGGCGTTTGCAAGGTTTATTCACGGATAACCTCTATTCTGAATGTGAAATACGAGGTTTAGTAGCACCCTCTGACTAATAAGTCATGGAATAAACGCAAGGGCTATGCAGCTAGCAACACTGTATCATAAAAATATGCTACTGCCTTCCGGAGTTAAATGCGTGTGCTTAGGGGCACGCCGCTGTAACGGCATGGATCGAAAATACAGCGTAGTACAAATCAAAACCAACGTTTAGATGTATATGGATGTTTCACAAAGGAATAGTTTTGCACCATGCCAAAAGACCGCGTAAAGTGGGGGCTTGCGACGTTTCAAAATTCCGTTGCAAATTGGAGCGCACTCCATGCGGTACGGATACGCCAGAACCAGCACCGACGACCAGACAACAGCCTTGCAGGATGCAGCCCTCAAAAAGGCCCGTTGCGTAAAAATCTTTCGGGATGAGGGGTACACCGGCGCGAATATCAAGCGCCCGGGCCTCGCTCGTTGCCTCAAAACGTTGCGCCCAGGCGATACCCTCACAGTCTGGAAACTCGACAGGCTGGGGCGCAGCCTGGGCGACCTGATCACCATTCTGGACGATCTCAAGGCCCGAGGCGTCCGCTTCCAGTCTCTAACCGAGGCCATCGATACCACCACCCCCACAGGCCGCGCAATGTGGCAGATGATCGGCATTCTGGCCGAGCTGGAACGCAGCATGATTACCGAGCGCACCCGCGCCGGGATGAAGGCGGCAAAGCGCCGGGGCGTGAAGTTTGGCCGGAAGCCGAAACTGACCCCAGAGCAGATCGAGCACGCCCGCGAGCTGATCGGAAAGGGCGAGGCGCGGCAGTACGTGGCCGACTTGTTTAATGTGAGTCGGACAACGCTTTATCGCGCCCTATCCTAGTCTGGATCAACGAAAGAGGTCCTGCGGACGCTCTTTCGTTGTGCGGATTACTTCTTCAAGAGACTGATGATTTGAAGAATCAGGCTGATTAGCCCAATGAATACTCCCAAAATGGCCATGTTGTTTCACCTCCTGCATAGGCTTCAGGTAGTTCGTTTATGCCTCTGCATTGGTATTTATGCGTTTGGGCCAAAACACCCCCTTTTAAGGTCGAAACAGGTGATTTCAGTACGGATGATCGAGACCATCCACACATCTTTCTCTCCAGTTTGCGGTGCGGGGGGCAAATGGTGCGTAAGCCACGCCATGATCGATTGCACTAGAGGTTTTATGGTTGACAGAAGTAATAAAGATGCATAAGGTGGTACGGTGAACAGGTGGCATGGTTCACCATATCACCAAAATTAGCGAAGGGGGCTTTATGTACACCGTCGCAATCATCGGCCAGAAGGGCGGGAGCGGCAAGACTACAGCCGCAATCGGCCTTGCCGCCGCAGCCGCAAGCGCCGGGGAAACGGTTGCACTGATAGACCTGGACCCACAGGCGAACGCAGCCAACTGGAAAGATCGTCGTCCGGAGCAGGACAACCCTGCCGTTATATCGGCGCAGGTTGGACGCCTTACCCAGACCCTGCAAGCTGCCCGGACCCACGGGGCAACCTGGGCGATTATCGACACCGCAGGGAAGAGCGACAGCGCGGCCACGGAAGCCGCCCGCCGTGCCGACCTCGTTTTTGTTGTGAGCCGTCCTCACCTTTTCGACATGGAAACCTTGCCAGCAGTCCGGGACATTTTGCGCATTGCGGGCGATCCTCGCGCCTTTGTCCTGTTCAACAATCTGCACCCGCAGGGAAACCGCATCGCGGAGGACTTTAAAGCGCTCACAACCGACTTCTGCCAAATTGCGCCCTGTCCCGTTCACCTGTGCCAGAGAGCCGCCTACAGCGAGGCCACAGCAGCCGGGAAGACGCCGCAGGAGGTTGAACCAGACGGCAAGGCCATCGACGAACTGACCCGTCTTTACGATTTCACCAAGGAGACTTTGAGCAATGGCGAACGCATCATTGAAAAACTTGCAGCAAGGGCTTAGAAGCGCCGTTACGCCGGAGCCGCCGCAGATCGAGGCTGCGCCGAAGATCAACCGACCCGACAGGAAAAACAAAGCCCACTTGGGCGGATGGTTCCCGCGGTCGTTCTCCAGCAGCTTGCGCCTCATCCAGGCCAAGTACCCGGAAAAAGACTTGCAAAGTCTTTTTAGCGAGGCGCTTAACGATCTTTTTGCAAAGTACAACGTGCCTACGGTTGAACGGTGAAATGGTGAATTGGTTCACCATTTGCCGACAAGGAAGATAGTGCCATGCCAAGCCTGCACCTCAAGCCGAAGAAAAAAAGCGTGAAGCCCGTGGTCAAGAAAGCCATACCGACTAGCGGTGATCTTTTTGCGTTGTCTGAAATTGAAAAGCCAAAATTCAAGCGGGTTACACCCATTCAGGCAAGATTGATCGAGGCCGCAGCGGCAGAGGCGGGCGACGAGACGCCGCTTTATCTTCATACCGTTTTCTGCCAGACCGTTCTTCCCTATCGAGATCCAGGGGACGAGGTGAGGGAGTGGGAACGCCAAAACGGAAACGTATGTCTTGAGGTGGTGGCAGGAAAGGCCATGAGCCCAAATGCTGGCGAGGGCTTTGTCAAAGTCGGCTTGCCTTTCGGATCGAAGGCACGGACGGTTTTGATGCACATAAACCAGCGGGCCTTAATCGCCAAATCGCCCGCCGTGGAGATGGAAGACAGCCTGACGCGCTTTGTCCGGCACGTTCTGCACCTGGACCCGAAAGGGCGGAATATGCGGATGGTGAAAGAACAGCTCGCCCGCCTGTCGGCATCCAGCATCCGCCTTGGAATCGTGCAGGATGGCCATGCGCTCACCATCAATTCGCAGATTGTGACAGCCTTTGATATTTGGTTTCCAAAGAACGAGAACCAGCGCGTCTTATGGCCGTCAGTCATCCGACTTTCTTCTGAGTACTTCGAGAGCCTCCAGAGCCACGCTGTACCTCTGGACGAGGCGCACATAGCCGCCTTGAGCCATAGCGCAATGGCGCTGGACGTGTACGCATGGCTTGCACAGCGATTGCATCGTGTGCCGCAGGGGAAGCCCGCCCATGTCTCCTGGGGGGCGCTACACGCCCAATTTGGACAAGGGTGGGACAGGATCGATAACTTCCGGCGCGTTTTCCGTGTGGCTTTGCGCGAAGTGTTGACGGTCTACAAGACGGCGCGGATCGAGGAGGACGCACGCCAAAAGCCGACCCGCTACAGCGTAGGAGGACAGCAGATTGTCAGAGAGCCAGCATTAGGCGGCTTGACCCTCCACAATAGCCCGCCACCCGTTGCGAGGCGGTTGCTTCCACTGGCCTAGCCGTCCACGTTAAGGGAGGAAAAGCCTGTTGATCCTGCAAGTTATCCACGGCCACTTTGGAGGATGAATCCACGGCCACTTTGGAGGAAAGGCCACGGCCACTTTGGAGGAGAATCCTATAGATAAACCTCTAGTACTTCCCTATAGTTGTTTTGCCCAAGTTTGTGAATAAGTTCAAGCACGATCGGAGTAGAACAGATAAGGTGCGCCCTTCGGGCGATCAGTTCGCTACGCTCACACCCATTGGGAGGGCGTTGAGCGCCCCTCCCAAACCCACCCCGCCAAAAAGCAAAAACCTGCTGGGGATGGAAATGGTCAGTTAACGGTCTCGCCTTTCAAATAGGTTCGTTCTAAAAGGCTCAAACTTCCTTATTGACGAGGTTGTCATTAAGGCCTATACTAAAAATGTCAGCGTATAAGCGGAGCGGCGAAAGTCGTGGCGCTGGCCCCGCCAGAAATGGCCCCTTCCAGAGTGGAGGGATACTCAAGAGGTCCGAGCAGATTCACCCGAAAAGCCCTTTCATAGGGCTTTTTGGCGTTTAGCCGTGAATTGGACGACGATTGAGCGTGTTGTGAAGAATCACAAAGAAGCCGATGCTCGTTCCTGCTGGTCGGCTGGTACCGTGTTCTGTATCCCGTACATATGCGCTCTCGACGTGGAGAAATATTTTTCCCCGCCCAGGCTTCCATGCCCGAAAGAAAACCTCATATTCAACGGTAGTTCCGTCTTCCGTAACAAGCGAGATCGTGAAGAAATTGCCGTGGCTGGTCCGCAGGCACTTGTGCGTAGGCAGGTTCTCAACGATACTCGGAAGCTGTTTGGAAAGCTCTCAGCGGCGTTCATCAAAGATGCGGGGATCACCGGGATGGTCGAAAAGTAAGGAAGCATCGTAGGGGCCTCCATCCTTGGGGAGTCCACGTGTAAAGCAATGATGACTGAAAGTGATGTTGACGCTGTAGGTCTCAGCTGAGTCATCGCCCTTGGCCGGTCGCGAGTATTTCGCGGTGTATGGTCGTAGGTGCTTCAGGTCGTATACCTGTTCTTTATGTTTGAAAACGTTCCAGTTCACAACCTCAATTATGGCGGAGCGATCTGCGCCCATCAAAAATTGTCCCTCCGGACTATGCTTTGGGTCCACCGAAACGGACAAGAGCAAGTTGCCATGTTTTTGCCACGCTAATTTTCTTCGCCAGCAGTTGCTACTGTTGCGCCTATTTCTTGGTTATCATCCTGTGCTTGCCGCTTCCGAGTCGGGCGTTGTGCGTTGGGCCAAATCTCCGGGAAAAGGTACTGCATATTCTCGGAGACGCCATGCCGCAGAAGATTGTCTAGCGCAAGCCGCGTTTTTTCGTCCTTGGCAGCTTTGGCGAAAAGGAGCTGGCCGGTAACGATAGCGCGGCGGGTTGCATCTTTGCGTTCCTGAGCTGATGCACGATGAACAAGAAGCTTTTGCTGTGCGGCTAGTTTCTGAATCCTGAGCTGTAATTGGTCGTAGCGTCGTTTTTGTTCAGGAGTCATTTTGTCGATTGCAGCCATAGAGATAAGTCCTTTCCTAAAGCAGTGTACAATACGAACCAAGCAGGAAGAATCAGTGCCCGGAACAAAGTGAAGGGCGCACTTCAAGGTTTCCTTCGGAAACCGTGCGCTCTGCCGAGTGCAGAAGCAAAAGCAACAGCAACCGCAAGGGCAACTGCAAAAGCATGGCGATCTACCACCTCACCGCTTCCGTAGGCTCTCGCAGTACCGGCCAGAGTGCCGCTGCGAAATATGCCTACATTACGCGTGAGGGGCGATACCAGGAAGATCGCCACGATGTAGAGAACCGGGAGCTTCTCTACACCGAAAGCGACATGATGCCATCGTGGGCCGATGACAATCCGGCTCTCTACTGGCAGTCTGCCGATCTGTACGAACGCGCCAATGGGCGACTGTTCCAGCAGATCGAATTTGC
>Ga0326727_10028244_pt1 | contig 10220 bp, 8 predicted proteins | sample MB2enrmetagenome_FD_207643 | JGI IMG/M metagenome (GOLD analysis project Ga0326727, IMG submission 207643) | Lab enriched peat soil microbial communities from McLean, Ithaca, NY, United States - MB29MY | ecosystem: Environmental > Terrestrial > Soil > Wetlands > Peat | place: USA: New York...
TGGGCGACGCCGATCGCGACATCCAGGCCATGGCCCGGGAAGAGATCGCCCAACTGGAGCCCGAACTGGCCCGCATCGAGGAGGAGATCGGAATCCTGCTGCTGCCCAAGGATCCCAACGAGGATAAGAACATCGTGCTCGAAATCCGCGCCGGCACGGGCGGCGACGAAGCCACGCTGTTCGCCGCCGAGATGTTCCGGCTGTACTCGCGCTACGCCGAAGGCAAGCGCTGGAAGATGGAAGTCATGTCCAGCAGCGAGAGCTCGGCGGGCGGGCTGAAGGAAGTCATCGCCCTGGTGAGCGGCGAGAAGGTGTACGGGAACCTGAAGTACGAAAGCGGCGTGCATCGCGTGCAGCGCGTTCCGGTGACCGAACAGCAGGGCCGGGTGCACACGTCGGCGATCACGGTAGCGGTGCTGCCGGAAGCCGACGAGGTCGAGGTCAAGCTCGATCCCAAGGACGTCCGCATCGACACGTTCTGCTCCTCGGGCCCCGGCGGGCAATCCGTGAATACCACCTACTCGGCGGTGCGGCTGACGCACATACCCACCGGCCTGGTGGTTTCCTGCCAGGACGAGAAATCGCAGATCAAGAACCGCGCCAAGGCGGAGCGCGTGCTGCGCTCGCGGCTCTACGAACTGGAGCTTGAAAAGCAGCAGGCAGCTCTCGGCGCCGAACGCCGCAGCATGGTGGGCACGGGCGACCGCAGCGAGAAGATCCGCACCTATAACTTTCCGCAGAACCGGCTCACCGACCACCGCATCGGCTTCACCCTTCACCAACTCGATTCGGTCATGGACGGCAAGCTGCAGCCGGTGATCGACGCGCTGATCGCCCACTACCGGAACGGCGGAAGCGCCAGCGGCGGCGGCAAACCGCCCGCCGAATGACCGCCGGCGCGGCGCTGACGCAGGGGACGCAGGTCCTCGAAGACGCCGGTGTCGCCGTGCCAAGGCTCACCGCGGAAGTTCTCCTCGGGTTCGCCCTGTCCTCGGAGCGCGAGCATTTCTACGCGCATCCCGAGCGGGAGTTGAGCGACACCGAATGGCTGCACTATGGCCGCTATCTGCACGAGCGGATGCAGGGCAAACCCACGCAGTACATCACCCATCGCCAGGAGTTCTACGGGCGCGAGTTCCGCGTGACGCCGGACGTGCTGATCCCCCGGCCAGAGACGGAGCACGTGGTGGAGACGGCGCTGGAACTGGCGCGCGGGGCCGGGCGGATACTGGACGTGGGCACCGGGTCGGGCGCCCTGGCGGTCACGCTGCAACTGGAGACCGGCTCCGAGGTATGGGCCACGGACATCTCGGCGGCAGCCGCCGCGGTAGCCGCCGGAAACGCCGCGTGCTTGGGGGCGCGAGTGGGCATCGCGGTATGCGACCTGATGGAAGCCGTGGCGGCGCACTCGATGGACCTGGTGGTTTCGAATCCGCCCTACGTGCCGGAGACCGCCAAAGCCGGCCTGCAGCGCGAAGTGCGCGACTGGGAGCCGCACGTGGCGCTGTTTGCGGGCGAAAGCGGGTTCGATCTGTACGACCGCATCGTGGCGGACGCGCCGCGGGTGTTGCGGCCGGGCGGATGGCTGGTGCTGGAGCTTGGGTTCGGTTGCCACGAGCATGTCCAGGGGCTGCTGGCGGGCTGGCGGGATTTGCGGATCGTGCCCGACCTGGCGGGCATTCCGCGCGTGGCGGCGGCGCGGGTCGGGTAACTGGCAGCCTTGTTGAGGAGGATCGGGATGGCGCGCCCGAGCGGGGTAGTGGCCCGAGTTCCGGATGACCCGTCATCCGACCGAAGCCGTCGGGCCCTGTGCCCCAAGGACATGATTGCTCCGCAGGACCCTGCTGCCGCAAGCCGGGCCATACCGCGCAGAGGACGGGAGATGGACTTCACAGGGTTGACCTCCCAGAAGGCCGAACCTGTGTCGAGGGGTGGACTGGGTCATCAACGGAAACCTCCTGCCTTCGGTTGCCTACGAGTGCCGAAGGCTCAAGGCCGCAACCAGTGCGACAAATAGTGGAAATTTGCTGGAAATGAAGTTCATTTCTGTAAAATAAGTACCGTACTATCAATATTGTAGTGGAAATTTTGACACGCCAAGATCGAACGTGCCAAACTCTGTTCATGGCCTCTTCTACACATGCCATCCCCTACAACCCTCCGGAATACTGGATACGCTACAGCTTCAGCGAAGTCTTCCAGAACCTGGTTGATGCGAAGGCCTCCATCCTGTCGCTAAAGGCCATCCCCCATCAACGGGACTGGGTTGAGGACCTTCAGGAAATCCAGCTCAAGATGGAGGTCGCCGGTACTTCGAGAATCGAAGGAGCCGAATTCACTGATCGAGAACTGGACGAGGCGATAGATCCCCGAGAGGGGGCCGCAATACTCCTCACTAGGTCGCAAAAACAGGCCCGCGCAGCCGCCGAGACCTATAGGTGGATAGCAAAAGTGCCGGACGATTACCCAATTTCTGAAGACTTTGTCCGTGACGTCCACAGACGTATGGTCGTCGGCTGCGACGACGATCATTGTCCGCCAGGCCGGATTCGGGGCCGGGATGAAAACGTGACTTTCGGCTTTCCCCGGCATCGTGGATGCGACGGGGGTGAGCGATGCCACAAGGCTTTCGCGGCACTCATCAAAGCGGTTCAGGCTGAGTACAAAGGGCATGACCCCCTTATACAAGCCATGGCGCTTCACTACCATTTTGCGGCAATGCATCCCTTTCTCGATGGAAACGGGCGAACCGCGAGGGCTTTGGAAGCCCTAGTTCTACAACGCGCCGGCTTGCGAGATACCGCTTTCATTGCGATGTCAAACTACTACTACGAGGAGAAACCTGCATATTTGGCGGTACTGGCAGACGTCCGATCCATAAGCCACGACCTCACGCCCTTTATCAATTTCGGCCTCAGGGGAGTCGCGATCCAGTGCGAAAGACTGTTTCGCGAGATCAAGCGACACATTCAGGTCGCGGTGTTTCGCAATATGATGTATGATCTGTTCCACCACCTTCAGTCGCCGCGTAAACGGGTAATCGCTGAGCGCCAGATTGAGATACTTAAGCTGCTCCTCACACAGCAGCAGATTGATCTGAATGAGTTAGTAAAACAGAGCCGTCGGACGTATTCAAGGCTGAAAAACAGCAACAAGGCGCTGTTCCGCGATATTAACGCGCTTATGAGCCTGGGGGCCATCCATGCTTCGCGGGGCGACAAGTCATGGAGTTTCGCGGTTAACCTAGACTGGCCGGAGCAGATCACGGAAACGGATTTCATGGAGCGGGTCAGACAAATGCCCAAGGGTAAGATGCATACTTTTCTGTCGTGAAGGCTCGCGCGGACGCGGTCAGAGAGTAACAGCCACCCGGAGCAGCCGGCGCCATCACTTTCCTTAAGCTCGGTTATGGGGAGCGGGTGTCTCTTGTGTGCGGGAGAGATGCTGCCGGCAGTGGTCTCGCCGCATGCGCGGCCTTCCCGAATGCCTAATTCCGCACCCGCCTCTGGTGCGTGCTCGGGATCTTCATATCCTCTCTGTATTTCGCCACCGTGCGACGCGTCACGTTGATCCCCTGGGTCTGTAACATGGCGGTGATCTGCTCGTCGGTCAGCGGCTTGGCGCGGTCCTCTTCGCCGATCATCTTCTTCACCATGCGCTTGAGCAGCAGCAGCGGCGTGCCCCCTCCGGACGGGCCTTGCACGGCTTCGGAGAAGAAATAGCGCAGTTCGAAAACGCCCTGCGGCGTGTGCACGTACTTACCAGCCACGGCGCGGCTCACGGTCGAGGGATGCACGCCCACTTCCTCGGCCACTTCCTTGATCATCATCGGCTTCAGCGAATCCAGCCCGTGCGAGAGGAACTCGGTCTGCCGCCGCACGATCGCCTGGCAGACCTTCATAATGGTCTGCTTCCGCTGCTCGATGTTCTTCATGAGCTGGATGGCGGAAGTGTAGCGCTCGCGCACGTAATCGCGGACCTCCTTGGTGGCGCCGTTTTCGCGGTCCAGCATGCGGCGGTACTGGGCGTTGAGGCGAAGCTGCGGCACGTCCTCGTCGTTCATCTGGATGATGTAGTCGTCGCCGTCCTTGGTGAAGGACACGTCCGGTTCCACCACGCGCGCCCCGGCGCCGGAATAGCGCAGGCCGGGCCGCGGATTGAGATGGTGAATCATGTGGACGGCCACCTCGACGTGCTGTATGGGGCGGCCCAGCAGGCGGGCGATTTCCTTGTACTGGCGGGTCTCCAGCAATCGCATGTGGTGGGACACGATCTGCCAGGCCACGCCGCCCTTGCCGTTGAGGCTTTCGATCTGCAGCAGCAGGCACTCCTGCAGGTTGCGCGCGCCCACGCCGGCCGGGTCGAGCGACTGCACGAATTTCAGCGCCTCGGCGACGTCTTCGGGCTTGTGCTCGCCGGCGGCGGCGATCTCCTCCAGCGAAGCCGAAAGGTAGCCGTCTTCGTCCAGGTTGCCGATGATCGAGTCGGCGGCGTCGCGGATATCGCCGGAAATCACGCTGACGCTCAATTGCGAGCGGAGATAGTCGCCCAGGGTCTGAGGAGCGGAGAGAAACGTCTCGAACGACGGCTTTTCTACCGACTCCGACGCCGGGCTCTTGTAACCGGGGTCGAGATAGTCGTCGAAAAACGAGCCGAAGTCGATTTCGTCGAAGGGATCGGTGGCGGCGGGGGTGTCCAGGGCCGGGTCGTTGGAGGCCGGGACATCCGGCTCGGCGGCCGCGGCGGCGGCTTCCTCGGCGTCGGGGAAGAGGTTGCCGTTGATGGCGGTGCTGCCCGCCGCGCCTTCCACGGCATTGGCATCGCTCAGCACGGCGGCTTCCAGAATCTGCTTGTCGGCCGGGTCCACCACTGGCTCGGCCTCCAGCAGTGGCAGCAGCTCCTCGGCCGTGATCTCTTCGGCGGACTCCTCGGTGCTTTCCTCCAGCACCGGGTTTTTGACGATCTCCTGGGTGATCATCTCCTTCAGCTCCAGCCGGTTAAGCTGAAGCACGGTGACCATCTGGACCAGGCCGGGAGTCAGAATCTGCTTCTGCGCAACCTTGAGTTGGAGTCTGGGCGACAGAAAGCTCATCTGCTAACTATAGTATCACCGGATTTATGCCTAACGGTGAAAAACAGCCTCCAGCCAACGGCCATTGGCCACTGGCTTGCTGGTATAATAACCGCGCGAATCGGGCATCCCGGCTGGCGCCTACTTGTACCGGTACACCTTGACCTTTTGGATGCCGCGCTCGCCGGCCGTGAGGCGCACGCCGCTGCCGGACTGGTTCATCGCCGCCACGGTGACCATGTCGTACCGCAGCACCGAATCGTCGCCGCCCAGAATGCGATTGCGGACCCACTTGCCGTTCTCGAACTGGCCCGATTCCTGCCACGCCAGCCCGGCAATCGGCGGCCCGGGCGTGCGGGGAGTGAAGGTGATCTGGAGGTTGTTTCCCGCCATCAGGTACTCGCCCGGCCCCTCGAGCATGAACATACCGTAACCGGTGAGGTCGGGCACCACGCTGTACGTGCGGGGATCGCGTTGCAGGGTGACGTTCAGGGTGTAGTCCCCGAGGTCGATCCGCGCTTCCGGATTCTGCTTGTTCACCGACGCGGCGGCGATGGTCCCCTTGCTCTGGTGATCGAGAATGAAGGGGGCGAGCTGTCCCAGGGTCGCATAAGCCATGGGAAGCGGCCGCGCCTCGATGGGCGGCAGCCCGCGATTGGACTCTCCGAAAAAGTCCGGACCTTCCACGGCGACCCGCGCCATGGAGTCGATTCCCATCGACGAGTAGCCAATGGCATTGTGCTGCCCGATGGCATAGAAGGCGTTGGCGGCGCCACGGAGGTCGCCCGCCGATTCGGGGACGAATAGCGGATTCCCGGAGCGGCTGTATCTGGCCGTCAATTCGACGAAGTTGGGCAAATAGATGTCCGGGCACAACATGTCGAGCTGCGGAGCCCCGGCACGCCAGATGTCGTGCATGTGGTCTTGCGGGCCGCCGCTGGGATAATCGCCGGGCACGTTGTCGGTGGGCTGGACAATCCAGGCGTTCACGAACATGGGGATGGGGTATTCCTTCTTGCCGGCCTCCGCCACCCGGTTGATGTATCGCGAATAGTTCCAGCCCATGAAAATCTCGTCCGCCTTGCCGGGGCCTTTGCCAAACACCTCTTCCCAGGTCCCCGATGTCTTGAAGCCGGTGGCCTCCCAGATTCTGCGGAACTCGGGCAACAGGCTGTCCTTGTGCGCCTGGAGGTAGTCCATCAACTCCTTGGGGACCGGCTTGGCGAAGGCTGCATTCCCCAGAGGAGAGCGGTCGCGCGAGTCGCCGATCAAGCCCACCTCGTTCTCCAGTTGGACCATGACCACGCGGTGGGTCTTGTCCACCTCGCGGACGTGGCGCATCAGGGCCGCGAAGGCGCGGGCGTCGGCTTCCCGGTTGTTCTCACCCAGGGTCGAGAGAACTTCCACGGTCTTACCGTCCGCGATCTGGGCGCGCGGGAAGCGCTCCTGGTTGGCCTTCACCCAAGGCGGCGGAAAGCTGGAGATCCCGTTTTTCCAGCTTGCGAACCACAGCCAGGCGATGCGCACGTTGTTTTGTTTGGCATTTTCGATGGCGGCGTCCGCGATGCTGAAATCGTACTTGCCTTCCTCGGGCTCGATCCAGGACCAGGCCATGCCGGTCAGGACGGTGTTCAGGTGGACCTTATTGGCCAGCATCGGCCACACCGTCTTCATGTATTCCAGGTTGGAGGAAATCGTATTGCTCAGCTCGCCGGAAAGAGCCAGAAAGGGCTTGCCGTCCACGATGAGTTGCGTGGCCGCGCCACGCTTCTCCAGGTGAGGGATGTTCGTATCGCCGGGCGGCGCCTGGGAGTACGCTGGCGCCAGCGCCCCGAGGATCAAACAGGGAAAAAGAGTCCGCAGTTTCATTTTCATTACCTCGCAGGAATCCGTTGGTCGTGTGAGATTCTAGCATCCGGCCGCGCGCGACTTGTTCTAAGCTGGAGGGCTATGACCAAATGGATTCTCGTTCTCATGTCCGGCTTGGCCGCCGCCGCGGCACAGCCCGACCCCAACGCCGTCAAGGAAGTGATGGCGGCGTCGGATGCCTGGAAGCAGGCGATGATGAAGAAGGATGGCGCCGCGCTGCAGAAACTCCTGCACGACGACATCACTTACAGCCACTCCAGCGGGTTCAACCAAACCAAGGCCGAGGTTATTCAAACCACCACCACGGGCAAATCGAGCGTCGACGCGATGGACTTCAGCGACGTCACGGTTCGCGTCTATGGCACCACCGCGCTGATCCGGGCGAAGGTCGAGATGCGAAACATCATCGATGGCAAGGCCACGACCTTTCACCTGAACGTATTGCACGTGTGGCTCAAAGGGCCGGATGGCTGGCAAATGATAGCGCGTCAGACGACGCAGTTGAGTCCTCCCACGGTGCAATAAGTCATGGATGGCCCCTGCAAGAGCGTCCTGTCGGCGTCAATTGCCGCCTTTCTGGCGGTAAGCGCCGGTTTCGCGCAGGCGGCGGCTCCGCGGCTGCGCGTCTCGGAGAATGGGAGATTCTTCGTCAAGCCGGATGGCTCGCCGTTCTTCTACTTGGGCGACACGGAATGGGGCCTGTTCCACCTCAGCCGCGAGGATGCCGAGCTGTACTTGAAGGACCGCGCGGCCAAGAAGTTCACCGTCGTCCAGGCCGTGGTCACTTTCTGGGGCGGCCTGGACAGGCCCAATGCTTATGGCGAGACGGTGTTCGTCGGCGGCGATCCCACCCGCCCCAACGATATGGTCGAAAGAGTATGTTCAGCAGGACCGTGCGCTGCTGGAGAACCCCAGTTTCGGGAGCAGCATCCGCTCGGCGATCCGCGCCGATAAGCCCTCGGTTGTGGACAAGTCGAGCGCCTACGCTTATGGCAGATTCCTGGGCCGCCGGTACCGCGACAAACCCATAATCTGGATTCTGGGCGGCGACTGGTTCGCCTCCGGCACGGAGGACATATGGCGGGCCATGGCCGCGGGCATTGCCGAGGGAGACGGCGGAACGCACCTGAAGACTTACCATCCGAAATCGCCGCGCAGTTCATCCCAGTGGTTCCACAACGACGCTTGGCTGGACTTCAACATGCTTCAAACCGGTCATACGAGTCTCAACCGGAACTACGACCTGGTGGCGGCCGACTGGGACCGGATTCCCGTGAAGCCGGTGGTGGATGGCGAAGGCGGATACGAGGGCATCGCCGACGCCATGGCGCCACCGAACAAGATCGAGCCTCCCGACGTTCGCCGCATCGCCTACTGCGGCGTTCTCGCAGGAGCCGCCGGGTACACGTACGGCGCCAACGGGTTGTTCGGCGCGACCAGTCGCGCCACCGGCCCAGGCCCGCGCGCCGCGAGAGGCGCGGGAAGAGCGGGCGCCGGTGCGGAGGGCATCCAGGACGAAGGCGGGACGAACCGCGGGCCGGCGATGCCCTGGAAGGAAGCGCTGCAAATGGCCGCCGGCGCGCAGATGCAGCACCTGCGGGCGTTGATCGAATCGAGGCCGATGCTGCAGCGGATTCCCGACCAATGGCTGCTGGTAAACGACCCCATGGGCACGACGGACCGGATACAGGCATGCCGGGCGTCGGATGGGAGTTATGCGTTTGTCTACACCGCTTCCGGAACCAAGCTGCGAATCCGGATAATCGACCGCATCTACGAGAAGCTCTCGGGAAGCGTTATCAGGGCCTGGTGGTACGATCCCCGGCTGGGCACGGCGGTACGTATCGAAGATTTCCCGAAAACGGAGTCGCGGACATTCACGCCGCCATCCAGTGGGCCTGGGAACGATTGGGTCCTGGTGCTGGATGATGCCGCGCGGAACTTTCCTCCACCCGGGAGGCCGCGATGAAGCGTTCGGCCATCCGAGGGGCCGGCGCCGTTCTGCTGGGTTGCGTGGCGGCGATAGCGGCGGCAGCCCAGGACCGGCAACCTAAGGCGCCGCTCAATCTGGAATACGCGCGCCCGCCAAGCGGCCCCCTGTCGCTCGACCTGTACCTGCCGGACACCGGCGGACCGTTCCCGCTGGTTTTGTGGATCCACGGCGGGGCGTTCCGCGCGGGAGATAAGGGCGGCATCTGGTACAAGCCCATCCTCAACCAGACTCAGCGCGGGTACGCCGTGGCCAGCATCGACTACCGGCTAAGCGGCACCGCGAAATTCCCCGCACTGGTTCACGACGCCAAAGCCGCCGTGCGCTGGCTGCGCGCCAACGCCGCGCGGTACAACCTCAAAGCGGACCGGATCGTGGTGGCGGGCGAATCGGCTGGAGGATACCAGGCGGCCATGCTGGGGACCAGCGGCGGCGTGGCGGAACTGGAGGGCACGCTCGGCAATCCCAAGGAGTCGAGCCGCGTGCAGGGCGTGATCGATTTCTTCGGGCCCACCGACTTACTCGCCATGGACGACGGCGCGAGTTCCTGCCAGACGCCGCTGGTACACCGAACCGCCAATTCGCCGGAGTCGCAACTGCTGGGATGCAATCCGGACGACTGTCCGGACCGGGCGAAGGCCGCCAGCCCGATCGCCTACGTTGCCAGGGACAACCCGCCGTTCCTGATTCTGCATGGCGCCGCCGACTGCCAGGTGCCGCACAGCCAGAGCCAGCGCCTCTACGACGCCCTCCGCGCCGCCGGAGCCGCGGCGGATGTGCATTTGCTGCCGGGTGTGGGGCACGGTGACCGGCGCTTCATGACTCCCGAAACGGATAAGCTGGTTAGCGGGTTTCTGGACTCGGTGCTGCGAAAGTAGCGGTAACTGGCGAGGAAGCCGCCGCATTTTCCGGCGCCGGATCCCGGTGGCTGACGCCCAGGCAGCCTGATACTCTAATCGGAAGTGTCCGATGACCGAACTTCAACGCCCCCACGGCGGAACGGCCGCACCCGCACCGTCTCAAACAGCGACGTTTCCGGGGCCGTCCCAACTAACGGGACGGTCACCGCGCGTGAACCGGAAGGAAGAGGCTACAGAGATGCAACGTAAGTTCTTTTCGCAGGTGCTGGCGCTGGCCGCCCTGATGCTAGTCTTCACGGCAAGCGACCAGGCGCAGACGGCGGGGCCGCGCGCCCTCATCACGCAGGCGATTGACGAGAGCAGGCTGGTTACCCTGCCGGGCAACACGCGCCCCGAAGCGAACAGCCAGAACGATCTGGGGCCCGTTTCG
>Ga0326727_10028245_pt1 | contig 10220 bp, 10 predicted proteins | sample MB2enrmetagenome_FD_207643 | JGI IMG/M metagenome (GOLD analysis project Ga0326727, IMG submission 207643) | Lab enriched peat soil microbial communities from McLean, Ithaca, NY, United States - MB29MY | ecosystem: Environmental > Terrestrial > Soil > Wetlands > Peat | place: USA: New York...
GGCGTGCAACGTGGCGGCGCCGCAGGCCCTTTGGTTCAGGCGGGTGCGCGCCAATGTTCCGGTGCTGTTTGTGCTGTCGCTGATCGTCAACCTGGGCATGTGGCTGGAGCGCTTCATGATCGTCGTGGGCGGCCTGAGCCGCGATTTCATGCCCTCGGCGTGGCGCATGTATTCCCCGACGGTCTGGGATTGGGCCACGCTGTTCGGTTCCATCGGCCTGTTTCTCACGCTGCTGTTTGTGTTCGTGCGGGTGCTGCCCGCCATCTCGATTTTCGAGTTGCGGGAGATGGTGCACCGGCCTGTTTCGGAGAGGGGTTGAGGGATGTACGGACTGCTCGCCGAATTCGAGGAACCGGAAGCGCTTCTGGAGGCCGCGCGGCGGGCCTACCAGGAGGGTTATCGAAAGCTGGACGCCTACTCGCCATTCCCGCTGGAGGGATTGGCGGAGTCGATCGGCGTGCGGCGCACACGCGTATCGCTCATCGTTCTGATCGGCGGAATTGTGGGGTGCCTGACCGGGTTTGGCCTCCAGTACTGGATCTCGGTGATCGATTATCCGCTGAATGTGGGCGGCCGGCCGTACAACAGTTGGCCGTCGTTTGTTCCGGTGACCTTCGAGCTGACGGTGCTGTTCGCTGCGACCGCGGCGGTAGTCGGGATGCTGGCGCTGAACGGCCTTCCGATGCCCTACCATCCGGTGTTCAACGTGCCGCGGTTCGCGCTCGCCAGCCGCGACCGGTTCTTCCTGTGCATCGAGTCGGCGGACGCGAAGTTCAACGCCGCGGCGACCCGGCAATTTCTGGAGAGCCTGCATGCGCACGAGGTTTCGGAGGTGGAACCGTGAGGCGCCGGTCGGCATGGGCGGGCTGCCTGGCCGCCTGTTGGTTTTTCATGGCGGGCTGCCGGCAGCAGATGAGCGAGCAGCCAAGGTACAATCCGCTCGCGGCCAGCGATTTCTTCGCCGATGGCATGTCGGCGCGGCCGCTGGTGGAGGGCACGGTGGCGCGTGGGGGCTTGCGGCTGGACGAACGCTACTACGAGGGGAAAGCGGGCGCGAAACTGGTGGCGGAATTCCCGCTGCCCGTCACGCGCGAGCTGCTGGAGCGCGGACGGGAACGCTTCAACATCTTTTGCACCCCTTGCCACGGCGCGCTGGGCTATGGGGACGGGATCGTGGTGCAACGAGGATTCCGCGCTCCGCCGTCTTACCACATCGATCGCTTGCGGACGGCGCCGCCGGGGCATTTCTTCGACGTCGTGACCAATGGCTTTGGGGCCATGGCGAGTTACGCTTCGCGGGTTCCGGTCAGGGACCGCTGGGCCATCATCGCCTACATTCGCGCGCTGCAGCTCAGCCAACAGGCGACGCTCACGGACGTGCCGGCGGCGGAGCGCCCCAAACTGCTGGAGGCCAAACCATGAGTTCCACCGAGTCGGTTCTAGGGCGAATGCAGCGGTGGTCGCTGGCGATCGGCGCGGTGGCGCTGGCCCTCTGCGCCTTGGGAGCCCACTCCAACGTGCAGCAGTTCCTGCGCTCCTACCTGTTGGCCTACATCTTCTGGAGCGGAATCGCGCTGGGGTGCCTGGCGGTGCTGATGTTGTACCACCTGGTGGGCGGAGGGTGGGGAGTGCTGATCCGGCGGATGCTGGAGGCGGGCACGCGCACCATTCCGCTGGTGGCGCTGCTGATTGTGCCGGTGCTGGCGGGCATTCCGCATCTGTATTCCTGGGCGCATCCCGAAGTGGTGGCGCTGGACGAGCACCTGAGGCACAAGAGCGGCTATCTGAACGTGCCCTTTTTCCTGATCCGGACGGCGGTGTATTTCGCGGTATGGGCGGGCCTGGCATTCTTGCTGAACCGTTGGTCGAGCGAGCAGGACCGCGAAGGATCGCCGCTCTTGGAGCGCCGCCTGCGCAATCTGAGCGGCCCGGGCCTGGTGCTGTTTGTGGTCACGGTGACTTTCGCCAGCCTGGATTGGGTGATGTCGCTGGAGCCGGACTGGTACTCGACGATCTACAGCGCGATGTTCATGGTCGGCCAGGTGCTCTCGGCGCTAGCGTTCGTGCTGGCGCTGCTGGGCCTGCTGGCCAGCCGGAGCGCGCTGGGCGAAGTGCTCTCCACACGCTACCTGCGGGACCTGGGGAATCTCCTGCTCACCTTCGTCATTCTGTGGGCCTACATGGCGTTCTCGCAATTCCTGATCGTCTGGGCCGGGAACCTGACGGAAGAGATTCCCTGGTACATCCGCCGGATAAAGGGAGGCTGGGAATGGGTGGCCGGGTTCGTGATTGTGTTCCACTTCGCACTCCCGTTCTTGCTGCTGCTGTCGCGTGAAGTGAAGCACCGGGTGAAAGTGCTGGCCGGGCTGGCGGCGGCGCTGCTGGTGGCCCGCTTGGTGTGCGGCTTCTGGATGGTCGCGCCGGCGTTCGGCGAGACGTCGCCGCGCTTCCACTGGCTGGATTGGGTGGCGCCAGTCGGAATCGGGGGCGTCTGGCTGGCGGCGTTTGCCTGGCAACTGAAACGCAGACCGCTGCTGCCGCTGCATGATCCGAATTTGCGCGAGCTGTTCCAAAGCGCCGGAGGAGCATCCCATTGAACCACGAACTGAAAGATGTGAACGTCCGCAACCTGCTTATGCTGGGAGGCGCGCTGTGCGGCCTCACGCTGGGCGGCCTGCTGAGCATGGGATTGCTGTTCGGCTACTACTCCTCGCAACCGCCCTCCGGAGCGACGCCCACGGCGCTCGAGATGGAACCGCAGGTGCTTCCCCAGCCGCGTCTTCAACTGTACGAGCACATGGACCTGGAGCGGAAGCGGCAGACGGAGGACGCGATCCTGACGAGTTACGGATGGGTGGACCGCCAAGCGGGTGTGGTGCGAATTCCCATCCAACGGGCCATGGAACTGGTAGCCGAGCGGGCGCAGGCCAAGCCCACGGGGCCAAAGGGAGCGAAATGATTCTGCTACCGATACTTGGATTCCTGATGGCAATGGTCCCGGCGCAGGCGCAGCCCGGGCTGCCGCCAGCGCTGCGCAACGTGGGCATCGACCAGCGGTTGAATCAGCAGATTCCGCTGGATCTCGCGTTCCGCGACGAGAGCGGCCGGAGCGTCCAACTGCGCGAGTACTTCGGCAAGAAGCCGGTCATCCTGACGCTGGTGTACTACGAGTGCCCGATGCTGTGCACGCTGGTGCTGAACGATCTGCTGCGGAACATGAAGGAGATGACGCTGAACGTGGGCGAGGACTTCGACGTGCTCACGGTGAGCTTCGACCCGCGCGAGAAGCCCTATCTGGCGGCGGCCAAGAAGGAATCCTACGTCGGGCGTTACCGGCGCGCCGGCGCGGCTGCCGGATGGCACTTTCTCACCGGCGACCAGCCGTCGATCGAGGCACTGACCCGGGCGGTGGGATTCCGGTACGCTTTCGACCCGCAGACCGGCCAGTACGCCCACGCCAGCGCCATCATGGTGCTGACCCCGCAGGGCCGGCTGGCCCGTTACTTCTACGGAGTGGAGTATTCTCCGCGCGACCTCCGGCTGTCTTTGGTGGAGGCCTCCGCGAACCGCATCGGGACCCCGGCCGATCAGGTGCTGCTGTTCTGTTTCCATTACGATCCGACTACCGGCAAATACGGCCTGGCCATCATGAACGCATTGCGGGCCGCCAGTCTGGCCACCGTATTCGGATTGGCCATGCTGGTGTGGGGCATGTCCCGCCGCACGCGGAGAGCGGACGCCTGAGATGATGCTGCCGAATCTACCTTTGTTTCCGGAGCGGGCCTCCACCATCGGGGCCGGCGTGGATCATCTGTATTTCTTCCTGCTGGCCGTGGCCGCGTTCTTCGCGACGCTCATCTTCACGCTGATCTTCGTCTTCGCCATCAAATACCGGAGGCGCCCGGCGTGGAACAAGGCGCAGCCGATCCACGGTTCTTTGCCGCTGGAGATGCTGTGGACCGCGATTCCATTGGCCCTCTCGATGGTCATGTTCTTCTGGGGCGCCGGCCTGTATTTCGAGCACGCGCGTGCGCCGCGGGGCGCCGCGGAGATCTACGTGGTCGGCAAACAGTGGATGTGGAAACTGCAGCATCCCGAAGGGCGCCGCGAGATCAACGAGCTGCACGTGCCGGCGGGCCGGCCGTTCAAGATCATCCTGGCCTCGGAGGACGTGATCCACAGCTTCTACGTGCCGGCCTTCCGCCTCAAGCAGGACGCGGTGCCCGGCCGTTACACCAGCTTGTGGTTCGAGGCCAACAAGGCCGGCAAATACCACTTGTTTTGCGCGCAATACTGCGGTACCAATCACGCGCTGATGGCGGGATGGGTGTACGTCATGGAGCCGGTGGAGTACGAGCGCTGGCTGAGCGGCGGTACGGGAAGCGAAACCATGGCCATGGCCGGGGAGAAGCTCTTCGAGAATCTGGGCTGCGCGAATTGCCATCACCCGGACGGAAGCGGCCGGGGCCCCTCGCAAGTGGGCCTGTTCGGCTCGAAGGTGGTGCTGGCGGGAGCGCCGCCGGTGATCGCCGACGAGGCTTACATCCGGGAGTCGATTCTGAACCCGGCGGCCAAGGTAGTGGCGGGATACCAGCCGATCATGCCCACTTTTCAAGGCCAGATAAGCGAGGAAGGGCTGTTGCAGATCATCGCTTACATCAAGTCGCTGGGGCGCGACGGAAAGAGCGGGACGGGACAATGAGCGAACCCACGGAAAACTACCTCAACGCGGGCTACGGGCTGAAATCGTGGCTGCTCACTACAGACCACAAGCGGATCGCGTTGCTGTACCTGATCTCGATCACGCTGCTGTTCTTCGTCGGGGGCGCGCTGGCCGGGCTGATTCGCGTGAACCTGCTGACGCCGCAAGGACTGCTGGTGGGGGCGGAAACGTACAACCGGCTGTTCACCATGCACGGGCTGATCATGATTTTCTTTTTCCTGATCCCCTCGATTCCGGCCGTGCTGGGAAACTTCCTGGTTCCGATGATGATCGGGGCGCGCGACCTGGCCTTCCCGCGGCTCAACCTGCTGAGCTGGTATCTGTTCGTAGGCGGGAGCCTCCTGGCGATCGTTTCGGCGGTAACTGGCGGAGTGGATACGGGCTGGACGTTCTACACACCTTACAGCACCACTTACTCGAATAGCCACGTCCTGCCCATGGCGGCCGGCATTTTCATCACCGGCTTCTCCTCGATTCTGACGGGCCTGAATTTCATCGTCACCATACACACCATGCGGGCTCCGGGGCTCACCTGGTTCCGGCTGCCGCTGTTCCTATGGTCGCTGTACGCAACCAGCATCATTTTCATATTGGGCACGCCGGTGATTGCGATCACTCTGGCGCTGGTGGGCCTGGAGCGCATCTTCGGAGTGGGCATCTTCAATCCAGGACTGGGGGGCGATCCGGTTCTGTTCCAGCACCTGTTCTGGTTCTACTCGCATCCGGCGGTCTACGTCATGATCCTTCCGGCCATGGGAGTAGTAAGCGAAATCATCCCCTGCTTCGCGCGCAAGAGGATTTTCGGGTACTCCTTCGTGGCCTTCTCGAGCGTGGCGATCGCGGTGCTCGGTTTCCTGGTGTGGGGCCACCACCTGTTCGTTAGCGGCCAGTCCATCTACGCGGGCATGGTGTTCTCGTTCCTAAGTTTCCTGGTGGCGATACCCTCGGCGATCAAGGTCTTCAACTGGACGGCGACGCTCTATAAGGGCTCCATCGCGTTCGACACGCCGATGCTATACGCGTTCGGGTTCATCGGCCTGTTCACCATCGGCGGGCTGACCGGCCTGTTCGTGGCGTCGCTGGCGGTGGACGTTCACGTGCACGACACCTACTTCGTGGTGGCCCATTTCCACTACATCATGGTGGGTGGCGCGGTGATGGGTTACCTGGGCGGTATCCATTATTGGTGGCCAAAAATCAGCGGGCGGCTGTATCCGGAAGCCTGGGCGCGCCTGTCGGCGGTGGTCATTTTCCTGGGATTCAACCTGACGTTCTTTCCCCAGTTCCTGCTCGGCTACCTGGGGATGCCGCGCCGCTATCACGCCTACCCGCCGGAGTTTCAGGTTCTGCACGTGATGTCCACGGCGGGCTCGACCATTTTGGGATTCGGCTATCTCATGCCGCTCGTCTACCTGCTGTGGTCGCTGAAGTACGGAGCGCTCGCGGGCTCGAATCCCTGGGGCGCGACGGGGCTGGAGTGGCGGACGCCGTCGCCGCCGCCCACGGAGGATTTCGAGCATACGCCGGTGGTTGCCGAGGAGGCCTACGCTTACTCCGGCGAGGAGGCGGAACAGCATGTCTGAGGCGGGAAGCGCGCTGGCCACGCAATTCGACGACCTGGAGCAGCAGCACGACGCCGCCACGCTGGGCATGTGGATCTTCCTGGTCACCGAGATCATGTTCTTCGGCGGCCTGTTCGCCGGCTACGCGGTGTATCGCTCGATGTACCCGCAGGCCTTCGCGGCCGGCAGCCGCCTGTGCGAGATCGCGCTGGGCGCCATCAACACCGCGGTGCTGATCTCCAGCAGCCTGACCATGGCCCTGGCGGTGCGGGCCGCGCAAACGGGGCGCCGGCTGGCCATTGTGGCGTTGCTCGTCGCGACTATGCTGCTCGGCGCGGCGTTTTTGGGGATCAAGTTCGTCGAGTATGGACACAAGTACGCGGAGCACTTGATCCCGGGCAGCGGCTTCACCTACACGGGACCGTATGCCCAGCAGGTCCAGCTCTTCGTCTGCTTCTACTTCGCCATGACCGGCCTGCACGCGCTGCACATGGTGATCGGGATCGGTCTGCTGGCGGTGATGGCGGTGCTGGCCGCGCGCGGGCGCTTCACGCCGGCCCATTACTCTCCGCTCGAAGTGGCCGGCCTGTACTGGCATTTCGTGGACTTGGTCTGGATCTTTCTGTTCCCGCTGCTCTATCTGGTGGATCTTCACAAATGACGCCACACGTTCTTTCGCTCAGGAAATATTTCGGGGTCTACGCGGCGCTCATCGTGCTGACCGTCGGCACGGTGGCGATTGCGAGCCTGGATCTGGGACGGCTCAACGTGGTCTTCGCCTTGACCATCGCCGCCGCCAAAGCGGGCCTGGTGGGATTGTTCTTTATGCACCTGCTCTACACCAGCCATCGCACCAAGATCATGGCCGTGGCGGGATTGGTGTGGCTGGCGATCCTGATCGCGCTGACGCTGAGCGACGTGCTGACCCGCGGCTGGCTGCCGGTCTCCGGCCAGTTGTAGACCGCGCTATCGGGCGGTCGCGGCGCGAAGCGTGGTGAGGACCAGCGCGATCCACAGCAGGTCGGCGACGAGCAGGTGGACGATCTGCATCCAGACGGGGGCCAGCAGCGCGATGTTCACCGCGCCCGCCACCATCTGCACCATCACCAGCAGCCAGAGCGTGAGCGCTGCATTCCTGGCCTTCGGAAGCGCTTTCATCCCTACCGACGCCGCGTAGATGACGAACGCCCCCACCGCCACCGCCAAAAGCGGATGCAGCCCGCGCAGGCGCACCAGAAAGTTCGCCGCCGCGGAGAAATCCTGGCTGAGTCCCGCGCGGAGCGACGAGGCGGGAAACAGCGTGTCGCCGAGCGCGGCGATCGCGCCGGTCATTCCCAGCAGCACCACCACCGGAAGCGCCGCCAGCAAGGCGCCAGGCGCACGTCGCCATTGGATGGCCGGTTCGCCGTGCGAGGCGAGCCAGGCCGTCACCGCGAGCGTCGCGAGCAGCACCTGCGTGTTGGCCATATGGAGCGCGAGGTAGAAGGTGCGGCCCAGGGAGACGTTCCCCGCCACGTAGTCGAAGAGCACCAGCCCCGCGCCCAATAGGGCTTCGAGACACAGGAACGCCGCCGAGAGCGCCGCGTACTTGCGCACCGGGCTGCCGCGCCCGCTGCGCCGGAAGGCCCAGACCGCGAGCGTCCCAACGCCGACCAGCGCCAGCAAGCTCATGCGGCGGTGCGTATACTCGATCAGCGTCTTGATGGCCGGCGCGCTGGGCGCCCATTCGCCGTTGCACAGCGGCCAATGCCCGCCGCAGCCCGCGCCCGAGCCGGTCGCGCGCACCACGGCGCCCCACAACACCACCACCAGGTTGTAGGCTAAGAGCGCCCACGCGAAGCGCGCGAATCCTCTCCCCGTGGGCCCCGCGCCGTCCGCCATGGTCTCCATTACGTCCACTCTAGCGGACCCGCGTCCAAGGTTCCAGCCGCCACACTGGCCACCGGCCCGCTCCCCACAGGGGACCGTTGAGTTTCTCCAAAAGCAACGTTCAACAAATTGAGTTTGACGAACAGTGCGTCCGAGTCTATGCTGAGCCAGGATCAATCGGGCCCGAGATCGGGGCGAACCGTGCGGTGGCGAGCCGGACTAGCGGCGAGCGCGCCGGCGGGTCCGCATCGGGCTAGGGGGGAGACGTTGTTTTGCGGCTGCGCCGCCGGCTTCGGCAAGCGGATCGGCCGTAGGAGCGTAAAGAGCTTCGAAGAGAGGGTCTATGAGAGCGAGTCAGATAGCAGTATGTGCACTTTTCTTCTCAGGTGCGGCATTCTGCCAGGAATACCGAGCCACGATCAGTGGAGCGGTTACCGATCCATCCGGTGCTGCCGTTCCCAAAGCGACGATCATGGCAACCGAAACCAGAACCAACAGCAAGACGAGGGCGGTCTCCGACAACCAGGGCCAGTATACGATACCGTTCCTGGTTCCCGGCGAGTACTCGCTCACGGCCGAGGCGCCGGGGTTCAAGCAATTCGTGCGCCAGCAGATTCAGCTCGGTCCGGGCGACCATCCGATCGTCGATGTTGCCCTGCAGATCGGCCGGGAAACTCAGACGATTGAGGTATCCGCCGAGGCGCCGCTGGTCAACAGCGAGAACGCCTCGGTAGGGCAGACCGTTACTACCAGGGAAGTGGAAGATCTGCCCCTTAACGGCAGAACTCCGCTGATCCTGGCGCAACTGTCGATCGGCGTTCTCAGCACCAGCCAGCCCTCGCTGGTTCATCCGTTCGACAGCGCGACGCCCGCGGACATCAGCCTGGCCGGCACGGCGTCGCAAAGCAGCGAATTGCTGATCGACGGGGCTCCCGACGAGACCTGGGACATGCGTCTGGCGTACAGCCCGCCCCAGGACGCCGTGCAGGAGGTTCAGGTCAAGGCGTTCGACACCGACGCGGCCTACGGCCACACCAGCGGCGGAGCCCTGGATCAGATTCTGAAAAGCGGAACCAACCGGCTGCACGGATCGGCGTGGGAGTTCAACCAGCCCGACACGCTGAATGCAAACACGTTCTTCAACAACAAATCGGGCATACCCACTCCGGTGACGCACTTCAACCAGTACGGCATCACCGCCGGAGGCCCGGTGATCGCGCCCAAATTCAACGGCCGCGACAAGCTGTTCTGGTTCTTTGCCTGGGAAGGCATGAAAGACAGCCAGCCGAACAGCACACTGCTGACGGTCCCCACCGACGCCGAGAAGCAAGGCGATTTCTCCGCGCTGCTGGCCGGAGGCTCGCAGTTTCAGCTCTACGATCCTTATAGCGCGGTACTGAGCGGAAGCACCGTCAAACGGACCGCGTTCCCCGGCAACAAAATCCCGGCTTCGGACCTCAGCTCGATCGGGCAGGCCTATCTGAATTTCTACCCGGAACCGAACATCGCTCCGGGATTGAACGGCACGAACAATTTTCTCGCCAACGCGCCCACCAGCGACGACTTCAACAACGAGCTGGGGCGCATGGACTATAACATGTCCGACCGAAGCCATTTGTCCTTCGGAATCCGGCGTACCGATTACAGCCAGACCAAGAACGAGTACTTCGGCAACGTTTCGGAGGGTTCCATCCTGGTCCGCCAGAATTGGGGAGGATCGGTCGACGAGGTCTACACGCTGTCTCCCACCACGGCGCTGAACGTGCGGATGAACTTCACGCGAATGTACGAGGCGCATGCGTTGCCCAGCACCGGTTTCGATCCCAGCAGCCTGGGTTTCCCGTCGTACATGGCGACGAGCTCCGTATACCAGCAGTTGCCTATCATGGCGCTCACCACCTTCCAGGCCCTCGGCGCCAACAGCGCGAACCAGCTTCCGTCGCAGTCCATTCAGCTCTTCGGCGACCTGGTGAAGCAGATCGGCGCCCATAGCCTGAAGGTCGGGGCCGATGTGCGGCAAATGCGGCTGGACGTAATTCAGTACGGGAACTCCACGGGCACATTCA
>Ga0326727_10028246_pt1 | contig 10220 bp, 6 predicted proteins | sample MB2enrmetagenome_FD_207643 | JGI IMG/M metagenome (GOLD analysis project Ga0326727, IMG submission 207643) | Lab enriched peat soil microbial communities from McLean, Ithaca, NY, United States - MB29MY | ecosystem: Environmental > Terrestrial > Soil > Wetlands > Peat | place: USA: New York...
GTCTGGACGACAGATAAGGACGGGATCGTCCCGGCTTTGCTCGCCGCTGAGATCACAGCGCAAGTGGGCCGCGATCCTGGCGAGATCTACCATGGATTCACGCGTGAGTTCGGCGAACCTGCTTACGACCGTGTTGAGGCTCCCGCCACTCCCGAACAAAAGAAGCTGTTATCGAAACTCTCACCCCGACAGGTCAAGCTCGCCGAGCTGGCAGGCGAAAAAATCCAAGCTGTACTCACCAACGCACCGGGGAATGGCGCTCCCATTGGCGGTCTGAAAGTGGCTGCAGAGAACGGTTGGTTTGCGGCGCGGCCGTCAGGGACGGAGAATATTTATAAGATTTATGCGGAAAGCTTCCATGGGGCGGATCATCTGCACCGCATCCTGGACGAAGCACAGAAGGTTATCGACGGTGTTTTGGCGGCAGCTCCGTAGCAGCCGGAGATCCCGTTCAAGTTATTAAAGAAGGACCAGCCATGAGTAAACAAACACGTCTCAGTCACCCGATGTATAACCTTTTACCTGCGGAGATCGAGGGATTCGACTCTCTGGCAGAGCTTGCCTTGGATATGCGCTGGTCGTGGAACCATGGCGCCGACGAACTGTGGCGCCAGCTTGATCCGGAGCTTTGGGAAATCACGCATAACGCATGGGTTGTTCTGCAGACAGTCTCTCGCGACCGGATCCAGCGCACTCTATCTGATCCCGTCTTCCGCAAAAGCGTCGACGACCTGGCGGAGAATAAGCGACGGGAGGCTGCTGCATCCGCGTGGTTTCAAAAGAATCATTCGCAGGGTTCCCTGACATGTGTCGCTTATTTCAGCATGGAGTTCATGCTGAGCGAGGCTTTGCCTATCTACTCTGGTGGACTTGGCAACGTAGCCGGCGATCAGCTGAAAGCTGCCAGCGATTTGGGCGTACCGGTCGTTGGAGTGGGACTACTGTACCAGCAAGGCTACTTTCGTCAGATAATCGACAAAGACGGAATGCAAGAGGCACTCTTCCCCTATAACGACCCCGGACAGTTGCCCATCACGCCTTTACGCCAGGCGAACGGCGAGTGGCTACGCTTGGAAATCGCATTACCCGGTTACTCCGTCTGGCTGCGTGCCTGGCAGGTCCAGGTTGGAAGGGTGAAGCTTTACTTGCTGGACAGCAATGACGCAATGAACTTTCCACCTCATCGGGGGATTACGAGCGAGTTATATGGAGGTGGTCCGGAGCTGCGCCTCAAGCAGGAATTGCTCCTCGGAATCGGCGGATGGCGTCTGCTTCGTGCACTTGGCATCCAGCCGGAAGTCTGTCATTTAAATGAGGGTCATGCTGCCTTCGCCATCCTGGAGCGCGCCAGAAGTTTCATGGAAGAGGGCGGCCAGCCTTTCGAAGTCGCGCTGACCGTCACTCGAGCGGGAAATCTCTTTACCACTCACACGGCAGCGGACGCGGGTTTCGATCGTTTCGCTCCGGCTCTCATTGAACAGTATCTCGGGAAGTATGCCGAGCAGAAACTCGGCATCACACTCCACGATTTGCTGGCACTCGGACGCGTGGACCCGAATAATTCCTCCGAGAGTTTCAACATGGCATATCTTGCAATACGCGGCAGCGGCGCAGTGAATGGCGTGAGTCGCCTGCATGGGAAAGTTAGCCGGCAACTCTTTGAGCCTCTCTTTCCGCACTGGCCGGCGAACGAAGTGCCCGTCGGACACGTGACGAATGGAGTCCACATGCCGAGTTGGGACTCGGCAGCGGCGGACGATTTATGGACAGAGGCCTGTGGAAAAAATCGATGGCTGGGAACGATGGAGACCATGGAGCACGACGTTAGCCGCCTTTCAGATGACAGGCTCTGGAAATTTCGATCTGCCTCTAAAAAGTCTCTTGTTGAATATACACGGGAACGATTGTGCATGCAGCTGACGGCCTCCGGCGATTCACCCGAGGCAATCGACGAAGCGAAGCATCTATTGGACCCGAACGCACTGACACTGGGGTTCGCGCGCCGCTTCGCGACTTACAAGAGACCTAACCTGTTGCTCCGTGACCCGGAGCGATTACTTCGTCTGATGACAAATCCTGGGCGCCCGGTCCAGCTTATTATTGCGGGCAAAGCCCATCCGGCTGACGAGGCGGGACAGGCACTTATTCAGGAATGGATAAAATTCATCCGCCAGCCAGAGACCCGGCCTCATATCGTATTCCTGAGCGACTACGACATGTTGTTGACAGAGCGCCTCGTGCAAGGTGTGGACGTCTGGATCAACACGCCGCGGAGACCATGGGAGGCGAGCGGGACGAGCGGGATGAAAGTGCTCGTAAACGGTGGTGTCAATCTCTCGGAGCTGGACGGCTGGTGGGCGGAAGCCTACACACCTGAAGTTGGGTGGGCATTGGGGGATGGGCGTGAGCATGGGGATGATCCCGCCTGGGACGCTGTCGAAGCCAACTCGCTCTATGAACTGCTCGAGTTGGAGGTTATCCCAGAATTCTATACGCGTGACGAGAACGGGATTCCTACTGCGTGGGTCAGGCGAATGCGGGAAAGCATGGCGCGATTGACTCCGCAGTTTTCCGCTGGCCGCACTGTGCGAGAATATACCGAGCAGCATTATCTTCCAGCTGCGTCGGCTTTCCGTGAGCGCGCCGCCGATAAAGGTGCATTCGGCAGGAAGATGGTGAACTGGAAGAATAATCTGGAACAGAGATGGAACACGGTACACTTCGGTGAAGTGAAAGTTGAAACTCACGGCGACAAATCCGTCTTCGATGTTCAGGTCTATCTTGCAGGCGTCGACCCGAGCGCCGTACTTGTCGAGCTTTACGCCGACGGGATCAACAATGAAGCTCCGGTTCGGCAGGAGATGAAGTTCGCTCGCGAATTATCCGGCTCGTCGGGCGGCTATGTTTATACTGCGTCCGTTTCTGCGACCCGCCCATCATCCGATTATACGGTGCGGGTGATACCAAAGCACGAGGGTGTTTCGGTTCCTCTGGAAGCCGCTCAGATCCTGTGGCAGCGATGGTACGACCTACGAAAGAATATGCGACGATAAAAACGGCTTTGATCTCCTAGGTGCAAATGTCGTTATCCGTCAAACTTGTCGAACGGCCCACCAAAAAAAGAAAACGATCATGACCCGACATAACATCCCATTAGGCAGGATTCTGTGAATCCCGATTGGTTTAGATTACACCTGGTTTGTGATCTTCGCGTTGTTCAATTGGATGCTGGTAGGGCATACTGTTTCTCGACCCATGGGCACTCAGCACCTTGTTGTATCCGCAGATATTACTCTGCAAAAGTTGGTGGATGGACATTTCCTCGGCGGTGGACGACACTCATCAGGGAGTAGAGGACGATGACAAGAACGTCATGTGTCTGGGCGGCCGGGTCACCGGATATTCTTTATCCTGGGAATTGGTCCAGACGTTCCTGAGCGCCCATTTCAAGGGGGCCGAGCGGTTCAGGCGTCGGCTTGCGAAAATACCGGGACTGGGAAAAAACTGCCAATCAATGTCTTCTTTCAGATTTATTCCTTTCAACCATAGTGTTCAAAGAAACATAGGCGCGATTATGCCTTTCACAAAACAATGTCGCCACGAATTGCACCAATTCTTCATTTTATGAGAATTTCAATTAATTGATTTTATAATTCGTGAAATTCGTGGCAATATATTTTTTGTTTTGTCAAATATATCATCACCGACATAAGAGTTGGTTGTGGCTCAATTCGGCCAGCGAAAGGTTAAAGAGTTGAGGAACTATTGGCAACAAGTTTTTCCGTATTTGCTATTCCACCTGCGAATTGCTACTTTAATTCTCAGGCTAATCTAAAGTGAAAGTTCCTGGACGGTGTTGAATTTCGGTCTATCGCTTTTAGGCTTTCCAATTTTGTCGGGAATCAACATAAATTTATGAAACGCTTCTTCGTACAAGTTCATGAAATTTCGGTTTTCTCGCTGAGGTTTTTCAAGGAGCTGTTTATCCCGCCTTATGAGGTCGGGGAGTTCGCTGGACATTTAGAGAATTTTGGCTTACGTTCGCTGCCTTTAGTTAGTGTCATCGGGTTGCTTATGGGGCTTATCCTGTCTCTTCAAACGAAACCGACTTTCACAAGGTTCGGGGCGGAATCTTTCCTTCCAGCAATGGTTGCAATCTCAGTCGTGCGTGAGTTAGGTCCCGTGATAACCGCACTTGTCGTCGCGGGAAGGGTATCGAGCGGCATCGGCGCGGAGATCGGTTCGATGAAAGTGACAGAGCAGGTCGACGCGCTCGAAGTTTCCTCGGTTGATCCATATCGCTTCCTCGTCGTGCCGCGTGTGCTTGCCGGGATTATTGCTCTTCCGCTCCTTACTGCATATGCCGACTTGCTCGCGGTGGTCGGAGCGTTTGCGACCATGTACACCTTAGGAGGTATGAGCTGGGAGCTATTCATGACCTCGACCGTAACATCGCTTTCGATTGCCGATATTGTCCCCGGTATTGGAAAGACATTCTTTTTCGGCTTCGTCATTTCGATAGTCGGATCTTACTTCGGTTTCAAGGCAGAAGGGGGAACAGCCAGCGTCGGTAAGGCTGCTACGTCCGCAGTTGTTTTCTCGTCTTTCATGATACTGATTACAGATTTTGTGCTCGTTAAGGTTGGGATACTGATTTTCGAATGAGCCCCACGGCAATGATCGACATAATCGGCTTACGCAAATCCTTCGGTGAGCTGGAAGTCCTTTCAGGATTGAACCTGTCGGTAAATAAGAGTGAAATATTCTCGGTACTCGGCAAAAGTGGAACAGGCAAAAGTGTCACGCTGAAATGTATCGTCGGGCTGCTTATTCCGGATTCGGGTGACATTGTAGTAGATTCATTCAGAGTCGATGTGAACGATCGAACAACTCTTGCGCAGGTCCGACGAAAGATCGGATTCCTGTTCCAGAGCGGTGCGCTTTATGACTCAATGAGCGTGCGCGACAATCTTGTCTTCAATTTGACAAGACAACGCAGCGTGGACGAGAGCGAGGCAAATGAAAAAGCTGAATACTACCTCACGCATGTCGGCTTGAAAGAAGCGATTGACAAGATGCCCTCTGAGCTGTCCGGCGGAATGAGGAAGCGTGCCGCACTCGCACGCGCACTCGTTATTGAACCGCATATACTTCTGTATGATGAGCCGACGACGGGACTCGATCCGATAACCTCGGCAGAAATCAGCGAGCTGATAAAAGAGATACATCGGAAGTTCGATATTACGGCAATCGTCGTCACGCACGATATACTCTGCGCAGGCATTGTCAGCGATAGGGCTGGAGTTTTACAGGATGGCATATTAAAATATACCGGGACATTGAATGATCTTATGAAAATCGAAGATGAAGAGGTTGCGGGTTTCTTCCGCAGCCCGTTGCAGTCTAAATAAGACCTTACAGCCATGAAGAAATCATACGCTGCTTTGCTGGGTTTGTTTGTGGCGATCGGAGCCCTGATCGGGGTTGTCGCAATATTTCTCATAGGCAGCCGACAAGGGATATTCTCAAGATCAGTTGAAATCTATGCGAGGTTTAACTCAGTCGAAGGCCTTGAGAAGGGCGCGGCGGTGAGACTTCTTGGCATAGAGGTAGGTTCAGTCTCGGAAATAAAAATTTGGAATGACGTTGCCCTTGTCGATATAAAAGTCTTTTCGGACTCCCGGAAGTTCATTAAAACCGATTCCCGTGCAATGCTCGAGACCGAGGGATTGGTGGGAAATAAGTTTGTCGCCCTGACTCCCGGCACCGGAAGTGCTCCGTCGATTCAGCCGCTGGATACGATAAACTCGATTGAGGAGCCACAGCTTTCTGAGATTATTTCCCAAACCAGTGCCACAATCGCGAGTGTAAAAGCCATGGTCGATCAGTTTTCCGAAATTCTTAAAGACGTTCACAAAGGTCGCGGAACGCTCGGGAAGCTCGTGACCGACGAAAGTGTGTACATTGCCCTGAAGCATGCCACTTATGAGGCGGATTCCAGCTTGAAGCAGGTCTCTGACAAATTCACGGTTATGGCAAACGTGGTCGCTGATCTGAGCACGTCGTTCAAGGGCGTAGTTGATAAAACAGATTCGGTGCTATCGAGCGTGAATCTTGTTGTGAAGAATTTCGACACGACTTCTTCGAGTATAAAATTAGTGGCGAGCCAGATCGATACCGGTCGCGGCCTTGCCGCTTCACTCATACACGATCGCTCGGTTTATGACACGACATTGGAGGTTGTCTCCACGACCTTGTCGGCAGTGAAAGAAGCGCAGGTAGGACTGCAGAGGTTTGCCGAGGACATGGAAGCGATCCGCCACAACTGGCTGTTCAGCGGCTATTTTTCCGAGAAGACGGCGGATGAATACACCAAGAAACAGGAACAGCTTAAACAATTAGAAGCTCAGATTAACTCACGTCTGGAATTCCTTGATGAAACTGAGACGCAGATAAGAGAACTTCAGGAAAAGCTCCAGAAGTCAGGGGGCGCTGACAGTTCTAAGTAAGTTTGGACACCAGTATGTGATTCCGCAGCGACGTGGCGATTCCTTTTGCCGCGCCACATCTTCCATTACAATTTTACGCGTATCCATGAAAGTTTAAGAGTCACTCCGGCAATGGAAGCGGGAATCAGTAAGCATCTAATTAGTTGGGAAGAGTTCTTGATGTTGAATTTTGAAGAGAGAAAAGCGGCTTAGATATTCATAAAAAACCCCGACAGAGACGACTGTCGGGGCGAGAATAACTGGGATTGCTCTCTATATTGAGAGCCCTTCTACCTACGAACTAATCTAACGGATTATGTAACTTAACGCAAGGACTTCTTGATGATTTCAAACTGAGCCACTCAATCCCAAATTGAGCCACTTCCCGGTATCATTGACTTTGTGGTGATGCTTCATTTATATTTTTGTAGTGGAAGACGTTTCTACAATACAAAGGAGGCAAACTCGATTGGACATATTCCAAAAATGTGTTGATTATACGTTAGCAGATGAAGTAAAAAAACAAGGATTGTATCCATATTTTCATGCTTTTCAGGAAAATGAGGGCCCCGTCGTGATCATCGAAGGAAGAAAAGTAATCATGGCAGGGTCGAATAATTATTTAGGCCTGACTACTCGTCCTAGAGTTCAGGAAGCCGCCAAGAAAGCAATTGATAAGTATGGAACAGGCTGCTCAGGCTCGCGGTATTTGACAGGATCGGTCGACTTACACTTCGAGCTTGAGGAACGGCTGGCAAAATTCATGGGCAAGGAAGCGTGCATGACATATTCAACAGGATTCCAGACTGCGCTCGGAGTAATTTCAACGTTAGTTCAGCACGACGAATATGTCATTTCGGATCGCGACAATCACGCATGCATCGTGACAGGCACATTTATCTCGAAAGGGCAGGCTGCGGAGCTCGTTCGTTACAAGCACAACGACATGAATCACCTCGAAGCTGTGGTGTCCAGACTTCCTCTGGATGCACCGAAGTTGATTGTCTCCGATGGCGTTTTCTCTACATCCGGGGATATCGTGGACTTACCTGGAATGGTAGACGTTGCTAAGAGGTATAATGCCCGTATTATGGTTGATGATGCTCATGCGATGGGTGTCATCGGAAAAGGTGGCCGCGGGACGGCAAGTCACTTCGGCCTGGACGACGATGTCGATCTCACCATGGGAACATTTTCCAAGACGTTTGCCTCGCTCGGTGGATTCGTCGTAGGAGACCGGTCGGTGATAAACTATTTGCAGCACAATTCGCCCGCGTTCATATTCAGTGCGAGCCCGACGCCCGCCTCGGTTGCTGCGGCTATTGAAGCGCTGAAGATATTAGAAGAAGAACCTGAGTTGGTCGGCAAACTGATAAACAATGCGGATTATGTCAGAAAGGGTTTGAAGAATCTTGGATTTAAGGTTTATGAAAACAAAACCGCAATAGTGCCGGTCATCATCGGCGACACGATGAAGACTTTACTTTTCTGGAAGAAGCTTTTCGCAGCGGGCGTCTATGCAAATGCTTTCGTAAGACCGGGTGTACCTCCGGGCAATGAGATGCTCAGGACGAGTTACATGGCAACGCATGAGCGCCACCATTTGGAGAGAATAGTCGAACTTTTCGGAGAGATCGGAAAAGAGCTCGGTGTGATCGCTTGAGCGTTCTCATTCATAAATATTACCAGTACAAACAGAGAGGGAAAAGATGAGCGGAGTCGAAATAAAGCCTGTTCGCACAAAAAAAGACTTGATGGACTTTATTAAGTTGCCATGGAAAATTTACAAAGATGACAGTTACTGGGTGCCACCTCTCTTGATGGACAGGAAGAAATTGCTGGATACAAAGAAGAATCCTTTTTATAAACATTCTGAAATGGAAATGTTTCTCGCTTATAGAAACGGAGAAATACTCGGAAGAAATGCGGCGATCATAAATTATAATCACAATAAATTCCAGGAAGAGGAAATCGGCTTCTTTGGATTCTTCGAGTCGGTGAATGACCAGGAAGTTGCCAATGCACTTTTCGATGCGAGCAAGGATTGGGTTAGGAAAAAAGGTTATTCTGCGATGCGTGGACCGATGAATCCTTCGACCAACGATGAGGTCGGCTTATTGGTAGACGGTTTCGACAGCAGCCCGATCATGTTGATGACTTACAATCCGAAATACTATCTCGATTTGTATAGCAATTACGGACTGAAGAAGGAGAAAGACCTTTTTGCCTTCCACGTGAACAAAGACCGCGTGTTCACAGATAAGCTGGAACGCGTTGCAAGGATGATCACTCACAAGGAAGGTGTAACATTTCGAAGCATCAACATGAAAAAGCTCGGTGAGGAAATAAGAAAAGTCAAGGATGTTTACAATGAAGCCTGGAGCAAGAACTGGGGATTCGTGCCGATGACCGACGAGGAATTCGATTTCCTTGCCGAAGACCTAAAGCAGGTTGTTGAACCCGAGCTTGCAATTTTTGCGGAAGTCAATGGCAAGCCTGTTGGTTTTGCGCTTTCTCTTCCCGATATTAATTATGCGCTGAAGTTCAACAAGAAAGGGCATCTGTTGCCCGGCGTTTACCATCTCCTTACCAAGAAGAAGCAGATAAAATGGATAAGGATCATGGTACTCGGTGTGATCCACAGTTATCAGCAGACTGGAATGGCTGCCGTATTATTCTATGAGACGGCAAAGCATGCGGTTAAACTCGGCTATCCTGACGGCGAGGCGTCATGGGTGCTCGAAGACAACTTGATGATGAATAGAAGCGCAGAATTGCTAAATGCAGAAAAATATAAAACGTACAGGATTTATAGAAAGGATTTTTGATCGGAGGTTTTTGGGAAATGCCAGTTCAGAAAGTTGACAAGATATGGATGAATGGCAAGCTTGTGAATTGGGACGATGCCAAGGTGCATGTTTTGTCTCACGTGATCCATTATGGCTCGAGCTGGTTCGAGGGAATTCGATGCTATGAGACCGCGAAGGGCTCGGCGGTTTTTCGTCTCGATGAACATCTGAAGAGGCTCGAAAACTCCGCCAAGATTTATCGCGTCGAACCTCCCTATTCCATCGCCCAGCTTAAACAATCGGTCATGGAGACGATAAGAGCAAACAAGATGAAAGCGTGTTACATCCGTCCGATTTTCTTTCGTGGCTACGGCGACGTAGGTGTAAATCCTTCTAATAATCCGGTGGATGCCGTCATCGCAGTTTGGGAGTGGGGACAATATTTAGGTCACGAGGCTGTACAGGATGGAATCGATGTTTGCGTTTCCAGCTGGCGGCGCGCAGCACCAGACACATTTCCGACTCTTGCGAAAACAGGCGGCAACTATATGAGTTCCCAGTTAATAAAATTGGAAGCCATGGCAAATGGTTATGCTGAGGGCATAGCTCTTGATTCTTTCGGTTATATAAGTGAAGGCAGCGGCGAAAATATCTTCATCGTCCATGACGGCGTCCTTTACACTACACCGCTTTATTCGGCGATTCTCGGCGGGATCACGAGGATGACAGTGATCCAGCTTGCTGAGGAGGCCGGGATCGAAGTTCGGGAAGAAGAGATACTTCGCGAATTTCTTTACGTGGCTGATGAGGTCTTTTTCTCGGGCACGGCTGCCGAATTGACTCCGGTTCGTTCGATAGACAAAATCAAAGTGGGAACCGGTAAACCCGGACCGATTACTCGCGACTTGCAGAATAGATTTTTCAAGGTCGTCAAGGATGGGGA
>Ga0326727_10028247_pt1 | contig 10219 bp, 7 predicted proteins | sample MB2enrmetagenome_FD_207643 | JGI IMG/M metagenome (GOLD analysis project Ga0326727, IMG submission 207643) | Lab enriched peat soil microbial communities from McLean, Ithaca, NY, United States - MB29MY | ecosystem: Environmental > Terrestrial > Soil > Wetlands > Peat | place: USA: New York...
CCAGGACGATAGACGGCATCTTCCCCCGCTCCGCCAAGGTCATGAATGGCGTGGCCCAGCTCCAATCCGGCGGCCAGGTCTTTGCCGAAAGCCCGCGGTCGGGAACTACCAGAGCTGTGGTGCGTTCCCCACCAGTCTGGGAAACCCCGCGCAGTTCCTTCGCCAGAGCGGCGAATTTCCGACCCAACGGCTTTGGCCGGCCCGCGCGGTCCAGCAGCCCCAGTTGATATTCCATTCGATCGAACCCTTTGATGGCGGGATCGAAATCATGGGAGCACCACCAGGTGATGCCCCACAGTTTCTTGGTACTCACCGCGTTACGCACCAATCGCTCCATATACTCGGGCATGCCGGCGGCCGGGATGTACTCATCCGGAGCCACGCCGGTCTCCTCTACCCATACACGGCGGGACAGATCCCGGTGGTAGGCAAACGCCAGCTCGGCCATATATTCGGCTAAGCGGAGCGACCCGGCGCCCATGCCTCCATAGTGGTGAAAGGCGCCGGTGAAAAGCCCATAAGAGTGGACCACCGTGGCGTGGCCGGCGGTACCCAGATTCTCGCGGCTGAATCCGAAATCGGCGAACCAGTGCTGATGGTCAACACCATTCACGTGAAACCTTCCGGGTGCTACCCCATCGCAATGGGAGAGGATCTGATTCGCCCATGCGTCCGCCTGCGCCGTGCCGACCGGGTTATTGATCCCTTGCAGCACGCCTAGTTCGTTTCCTATGTCGAAACCGAGAAAGCGGCGATGCCCTCCGATGGCCTCCGCGATGCGGCGGAACAGCAGCTTCTCGGCTTCGATCACCTCCGCATCCACAAAGATATTGCCCTTGTCGGGTTCGCGCCCATGGAGCAAAGGCTTCACCCAGACCGGCATGAAGGAGAAGCCGCTCATCCAGCCGTTCAGCACTGTAACCTGGACGTCCAGACCGGCGCGATCGGCGGAATCCAATAAGTCGTGCAGCCTGGCGAGGACCACCTGGCTGATATAGCTCGGGCCCGGCTGGATCATGGGCCAGAGGCACTGGATGCGCACGTGATCCAACCCGAGATCGGCCACCGCGCGCAGATCGTCCGCAATCGCGAGGGAGTCCCAGTCCTCCCAACAGAACCACCAATTTTTGCTGGGAACGTAGTTCACTCCAAAGCGAAGTGCAGCCGGCCGTTCCTGGCCGACTGCACTCAGGGCCGCGATCGCGCCCAAGGACCCCGCCAAAAATCCGCGCCGTGTCTTCATTCCGGCCTCGATGCTAACATGACGCCGCGATCCAGAAAGAACGGGCGAATCCAGCGGGCATCCCCGTCAACGGCGGCCGCCACCGTGTGAGCCGCCACCGCTGCTGCCATGCCCGCCCCCGCTGTAGCTCGGTGCCGACCCTCGCGGCGCGGATTGGGAAGAACCCCGCGCCGGAGCCGAATACCGCTGCGCCGGAGCCGAGTACCGCTGCGCCGGAGCCGAATACCGCTGCGCCGGAGCCGAATACCGCTGTGCGGGAGCCGAGTACCGCTGCGCCGGAGCCGAATACCGCTGCGCCGGAGCTCGGGAGCCTTGCGCACCCTGGAAATGTTGCCACTGCCCTTCGGTTGCGCGAGCGCTCGGTGCCATGGCGCGAGCGCTTGGCGCCGCCGGCCGGTTCCCGTAGTTTGACACCGTCCCCGACCCAAAGCGGTTCCAGTTTCCCGTGCCGCCCGATCGGGTGGGATTCAGGCTGCTCGATCTTGTCATCGCGCTTCGCGAAGCGAGCGATGCGGCCCCATACCGCGCCGTCAGTCGACCATTCGGGTACGCGACTCCCAAACGGTGGGCCGCGTCGTGCTGCCACACCGCCCTGCCGGCAAACCCGCCCGCGTAGTATCCACCGCCGTAACCGTAGCGGTGAAAGAAGCCGGCATTGACGAACACCGAGCCGCCAAACCAGTTCGGGCCCCAGCCCCAACCCCAGCCGCTCCAACCCCAGCCGCCCCAACCGCCGAAGAAGAACCCGATGTTGATCCCCGGATAAAATCCGAAGCCGTATCCATAGTAAAGCGGCGGATAGTAGCCCCACACCGGCGGTCCCCAGACGTAAACCGGGTTATATACCGGCACGTAGATCACCTGCGGATCGGCCGGTGCAATGTCGATAGCCGACTGCCCACCCTGCGTTTCAGTCGTGACTGTCTGCTGCGCGGTGGAAGAGAGCCTGCCGTTGGCTCGCGCCCGTGCGCGCATCCTCTGCACCGCGGCCATGACGTCGGCTTGCTGCGCGAGAAATGCGTTGCCTAATGCCGTGGTCCACTGGACGTCCTGGTTCAGCGTCCTCACAACGTCCGGAAAGGCCACCAGGGCTTGGACGCTGGCGTCCCAGTTCTGCTGGCGAGCGGCATCCACCAGTTGGGCGCCTTGTAGATTGCGATTCTGCTCGATCCACTGCCCCGCCTCGACAACCTCCAGCGGATAGGTGGCCGCCACCAGCACTTGGCTGAGCAGGGCATCCGGGTACAGCGCAACGGGCGCGACCAGGGTGTCCAACTGGTCCGGTGAAAGGAGCTGCGCGGGAGCTTGCGCGGAAGGCGTTGGCTGTTGCGCCAGCAGAAGGCCGGCGGCCAGCAGCGGAACACCAACCAGACAAAGCACCCGGCGAATGACCGATTGAACTCTGACAATCTTCATAATGCACCTCCAATTCGGTGGCACTTACGCTCTCTCAGGAGCACGCCGCGGACCAAACTGCAATCTATTGATCGGGCAGTTACTTGACGCATCTCCCAGGCAATGCGAATGGTTGAAAACCACCGTCTCCGGTGTATCGGCACCACCTGCGAGGGCGGTTCAGCCGTCGGTTCGACATTAGGGACAGGTGAATCGCCCACCAGGAAAGTGGGATAATCCGGATGAAAACGGTACCACGGGTTACAAACGGAGATTCCGTAAGCCTTACGCTCTGTTCAGAGTGGTGAGGCCCCACCGGCAGGCGGAGGCCTGAACCAAACCAAATGACAAGATCCACCAAGGCCATAAGCTCTCTTTATCGCTGGTCCGATCTGCTCAAGCTTGTGGGCCTGTCACTGCTTTACAAGGTTCTTTCCGAGTGGACACACGGCAATCTCTCGATCCAAGGTAGCGTCTCCGTCTTCTGGCTGCCCAGCGGCGTCGCGCTGGCGGCATTGCTGTTGGGCGGGATCAAATACTGGCCCGCCGCGTTCATCGGCTCACTGGCTGCCGTGAGCGGCCAGGGCTATCCGCTGTGGCGTGAATTAGCCGCGGCCTCGGGCAACACATTGGAGCCGCTGATCGGTGCCTGGCTGCTACTCCGGAGCGATCGCTTCAATGTCACGCTGATGCACGCGGAAGACTACCTGAGGATATTCCTCGCGGGAACCGCCGGCGCTTGTGCGAGCGCGTTGATTGGGGTTAGCGTCCTGGTGCTGGCGGGCCATATTGCGCCGCCGGCGTTCGCTGGCAGCCTGCTGCATTGGTATGAGGGGGACATACTTAGTATTCTGCTGCTGACGCCGCTGATCCTGGTTTGGCGCCGGCTACCGAGCGGTTGGTTCGCCCGTACAAGAGTGGGGGAGACCATTGCCTGCTTCGGGCTCGCCGGGCTGTTCGGGCAGATCACATTTGTTGGCTGGGGCCAAAGTGTATTCGGACATCCTCCACTTGGCTATTTGGCGTTTCTCTTTGTCACTTGGGGCGCGGTACGTTTCGGCCGCCATGGCGCCTTGTTGCTGGTTTTCATGGCGGCGCTGCAGGCGTTGACCGGTGCCGTCTTTGGCACCGGGTTTTTCGCCGCGGATCTCGTTCGGTTCGGCCTCAACAGTGTGTGGGTATTTCTGCTGGCGCTGACGATCGTTGGCATAACGGTAGCCTTGCTCTTCCACGAACGCAAGCTGGCGGAACAGTCGCTCCGGAAAGCCGAGGAGAATCTCCGGTTGCTGACGACTAATCTCAACGAGATGGTGGTGGCGTATGACATGAACCGCAAACTCGTTTACGCCAACCCCGCGGTGGAGAAGCTGACAGGCTACTCTCTGGAATGTCTCCAAAGGGAACAGTTTATATGTTGGGTTCATCCCGAGGATCGGGCTCGCATGCTGAGGCACTGGGAAGGGCTGTTCCAGGGAGGGGCATTTGTGGAGGAGGAGTACCGGCTGATCACGAAAGATGGCCAGCAACGGTGGGCAGCCGCTTCCTGGGGACCCATCCTTGACGACAATGGGCGACAGGTCGGAGTCCAGGGCAGCGAGCACGACATCACCGAGCGCAAGCGGGCGGAGGAAAACCATCTACGGTTGGTGACCGCGATCGAGCAGGCCGCCGAAACGATTGTGATAACCGATCCCGCGGGTGCCATCCTATACGCCAATCCCGCCTTCGAGAAAACCACTGGGTTCACTTGCGCGGAAGCCCTGGGCCAAAATCCGAGGATTCTCAAGAGCGGCAAACAGGATGCGGAATTCTACCGAAACATGTGGATGACGCTGGCCGCCGGTCAGGTATGGAGTGGCCATCTCATCAACAAGCGCAAAGACGGCACGCTCTATCAGGAAGAGGCCACCATCTCGCCCGTCCGCGACACGACCGGCAAGATTATTAACTATGTAGCAGTCAAGCGTGACGTCACGCGCGAGGTCGCTCTGGAGGAACAGTATCGACACGCACAGAAGATGGAGTCCATCGGGCGTCTTGCCGGAGGCATCGCGCACGACTTCAACAACCTGTTGACGGTCATCGACGGCTACAGCAAGATGATCCTCGCCGAGCTGAGGACTGGCGATCCGCTTCGGGACCAACTGGAAGAAATCGAAAAAGCTGGGGAGCGTGCCGCCGGACTGACCCGGCAGCTTCTGGCTTTCAGCCGGAAGCAAATCCTGCAACCCTGTGTGCTCGATCTGAACGTCCTGGTTGGGGACATGCGGGGGATGCTGGAACGCCTGATGGGTGAGGATGTGGAAGTGCGCTTCGCGTTCCACCCGGAAGACGTCACGGTGCACGCGGATCGGCATCAATTGGAGCAGGTGATCATGAATCTGGCGGTGAACGCTCGGGACGCCATGCCGGATGGAGGGCGGCTGCTTATCGAGACGGCCCTGGTGGACGAAAACCATGTCAGTTCGTCTCCCGAGGTTCGCCCCGGCCGCTACGCCATGCTGGCGGTGAGCGATACCGGCAAAGGGATGGACGAAGCGACCGAGCGGCGGATCTTCGAACCGTTCTTCACTACAAAACCGGTCGGCCAGGGAACCGGGTTGGGGCTGGCCATGGTCCAGGGGATCGTGGTACAGAGCGGCGGTTACATCAACGTCTACAGCGAACCGGGCCAGGGAACTGCGTTCAAGATTTATCTGCCCGCGCTGGCCGGTGCAAAGGTCCCTGCGGAACAGGCGGCCGTCATTTCGGCGCTTCAAGGCTGGGAAACCATCCTGGTGGTCGAAGACCAGGTGGAAGTTCGTAATTTCGCGGTCGCGGCGCTGCAGGGATACGGGTATCGTGTGATCGAGGCGCCTGGTGCCGTTGAGGCTCTGCGGATCTGCGAACCGGGACGGGAGCGCATCCACTTGGTGTTGACCGACGTGGTGATGCCGCACATGAGCGGCCGAGAATTGGCAGCCAGGCTCGTGGCGATCAGGCCGGAGATCAAGATCCTGTACATGTCCGGATATACCGACAACGTGATCGTGCACCACGGGGTGCTCGACGCAGACGCCAATTTCATTCAGAAGCCGTTCGGCCCGGACGAGTTGGCCAGGAAAGTTCGCGCGGCACTGGGGCAACCGCTGTAGAGATTATTTGTTGGTGCTGGAGGAGGGGGTCGAACCCTCATGGCCAGTGAAGGCCGCGGGATTTTGAGTCCCGTGCGTCTGCCAGTTCCGCCACTCCAGCAACTTATTGAAGCTAAACCACATAGCAGCTAAGCTCCTGCTTTCGCCGTTCGGCATATCGCTGGAGTCTGTTCGCTGCGTCCTGCACATCTGACTCGCTGATGATATTGTACCTGTCGAACACAGCCCGTGTCTTGTGCCCGCTGATGGACATCGATAATCGTGTCTGGAACCAGCGTGGTTATCGCCGGGAAGCTCGTCCGAACAGTGAAAGGGCCGCGGCTGCGCCGACTTGTGGCCGTTACTCAATCCGCGGCTCTAACGATGGCAACGGAATCACCCCCGCAGCTCGGCTGTGTTCCACTCGGAAGAGAATTCTTGCATTGCTTCTTCCTCTTCCATGGGGCGGGAGATGCGGGCGTCGCAGAGTTCGGTTGCCAGGAATGCTGCCATTGCGGCACCGCCGAGCAGCCAGGACAGGGGCATGGGCGCGTGCTCGAATGGTCCAACCAGTTGCGTATTGCCAGCCACCATCGTGGCCACACACCCGAGGGTCAGAACGACACCAATCCCGTTCAAAAGCCGCTGAGCAAACACCGTGAACCTCCGAAAGTCCTATGTAAACTGCCAGTACCAGTTTACATGACTTTTTCACGGTCCATGAAAGAATTTTCACGCGGCGGAAGAAGTTAACAGGGCGAGCCCCAGCCGCGTTCAGGCGCTTTGCTCAATGGCCCAGTGCACCGTCTTTCGAGAAAGGAGCGAACGGCGGCCCTTGCTTGACGGTAATGCTGCCGCAGCCGGTGCGCAGCGTGACGTGGCGTACCGGCGCCGAATCTTCGTAGGCGAAGTGGCTGCCCACCACGAACCGGTAGTGGCCCTTCCCGGCGGCGTCGGAAGACACACTGCCCAAACGTGTCCGCGCGTCCACCTGGAATTGGGCAGTCTCGGGCAGCAGCACGGTCAGGTCACCAGTGCGGCTGCGCACATCCATGTCGCCCGTCACGTCGCTGACCCAGACGTAGCCGGTGTCATGGTGAATCACGAGCCGCGAGTCGCGCGGCACCAGAAGCCGGTATTCGACAGTCACTCCGTGCCTGTTGCTGGGGACGAGTGGACGGGTGAGGACGAAATGCTCCAATGGCTGAATGGGGCGGAAAATGGAACTGCGACGCGGCAGCACGGTCGAGACTGCCAGTTCCTTGTCGGAACGCCGTTCGGTGACGACCTGGATCTGCGAGAAGCGCCGCTCGGCCTCCTGCTTCTCGTCGGGCTCGTAGAACCGGTCCGTCGATTTTGTCACGGTCACCCGGATCTCCGGCTCATCCCAACCCTCCACAGTCAGATAGCCATAGGAATTGGCGATCCGGATGGTGCCTCCAGGCGCGAAGCTCACGCTCTGGGTGGTTGTCGTTTCGAACGCCTGCTTGGGGCCCTTCGGCTGAGGAGCGTCGGCCGCCAACAACGGCAACGCGGTACCCAGCACGCTCAACCCAATGACCGCTGCCAGTTGGCTTTTCAAGTGGTTCACTTCGCACTCCTTTGCGCCCTGGCGGATTTGACCATTCCGAGATACCGCCGCGCCAGTTCCTGAACCTGTTCCTCCTTCATTACGGGGAGAGACTCCGGGTTGATCAGGTCGGCCCCGATGCCCAATGCGGTTGCGCCGGCGAGGATGAAACTGGCCGCAGTTCGCTGATTGACGCCGCCCGTGGCGATCAACGGCACCTGCGGGAAGGGCAGCTTCAAGATTCGGATGTAAGTTGGTCCGCCAAGCGGCCCGCAAGGGAAAACCTTGACAAAGTCCGCGCCAGTCTGCCATGCTGCGATAACCTCGGTGGGTGTCATTGCGCCGGGAAAGACCACCAGGTCATTCTTGAGGGCAAACTCGACAACCTCCGGGACGAGCCCGGTGCTGGTTAGAAACGTAGCGCCGGCGTCCCGGCAGCGCGCCGCGGATTCGACATCCAGGACGGTTCCCGCTCCCACGGCGATGTCGGGCAGCGCCTTGGCAAGGCGCGAAATCACCTCGATGGCGTGTGGCACGGTGAGGGTGATCTCCGCGATGGGGATGCCTGCGCGGTAGACCAGCTCCGCCGCGAGTGTAGCGCGCTCCGGCGCGGACACGCGGATGCCTGGGATAATGCCGATTTCTTCAATGCGGGCGCGAACTTCTGCTTTAGTCATTACAAGCTCCTGCTGCCGACCGCCTGGCGAAGTTGCTCGACCGCGGCTAGGTATGCTGCCACGGCCTGGCGGTAGGCGAGTTGGGTCGCGCGATAACTCCGTTCGGCGTCGAGAAAATCGAGCAAAGCGATGGCGCCGCGGCGGTAGGCGTATTCGCTGATGTCGCGGCTTTTCTGCGCCGCTTCGAGATAGGTGGTTCGATAGATGCGGGCGATATTGCCGTTTTCGAGCATGGCCTCGTAAGCGTCCTTGACGTCCGTCAGCACCTGGCCGGCCGCGGCTTTCTGCTGCTCTTCCGCTTGCCGGATGGCAATCCGCGTCTGGGCGATGTTGCCCTGGTTCCGGTCGAAAATGGCGAGCGGAATGCTAAACGACCAGGTAAAAGCGTTAATCCCGTTGACGTGTGAGTAATTGGTCGAAATAGTCGGATCCTGTTTCCCGTTTGCCTTGGCGAGCGCGTACTGGCTGTTGGCGGCATTCACGCCCAATACGGCGGCGCGCAGGTCGGGACGGTTCTGCAAGGCCTTCTCCTGTAACTCCGGCAGACCGGCCACCAGCGGCTTATACTCGAAATCGCCGGTCACATCGTACTCGGCGGGCACGGATTCGTAGCCCAGTTGCTGCCGCAGATCCGACAGCGCTTGAGCCCGGTTGACTATCGCCTGTTGGACGTCGGTTTCAAACTGCACCAACTGCAGTTTCATCTTCAGGTAGTCGTTTTCACTCATGCTGCCGTCTTTGAACTGGAATTCGCTGATTTCGACGGTTTGTTGAAAGCTCTTCAAGTCGCGCTGCGCCAGTTCGAGCGTGGATTCGGCAAGCTGCGCGTTGATGAAGAGAGTGCCAACCTGAAAAGCGAGGCCACGCTCGTTGTCGAACACCTGGGCGCGCGAGACTGCCGTCGTGGCTCTGGCTGCCTCGAGCCTGCGCTGGCGTTTCTTGCCGCGTTCGATCAGATAACTCAGCCCTATGTCGCCTTCGGTCGAGCCCTGTAAGTACTCCGCGATCGATTCGCCGGGCGGCTTGGAAATCGGCAAATACTCCCAGTCGGTGAAAAGTGTCGGGTTTGGACGCAAGTTAGCCGTAATTTCCGCGGCTTGATTCTGTTGAATCGTGGTTCGCGCGGCCTGCAGGGTGTGATTGTGTTTCAACGCCAAATCGATGGCCTGGTCGAGCGTAATCTTAACCGGTCCCTGTGCGAACACCGGGTGGAGCGCCAGGCATCCCAGCGCGACGGTGGCTGCCCGGATGGATCGGCTCGTCCTCATCGGTAAAATCTCTCGCTCGGTTTTCATTGGCCCTCGAAAGAACCTTCCGGTTCTGGAAGTTGATCGCCGTCTCGCGCGATCCAGACATAGAATGTAGGCAACAAGACGATGCTCAGCAGCAGGTCGGAGATCAGGCCGCCCACAATGACGATCGCGAACGGACGCTGCGAGTCGGAGCCGATATCGTGCGACAGTGCGGCAGGCAGCAAGCCCAGTGTGGCCACCAGCATCGTCATCATGATGGGACGCAGCCGCATGACCGCGCCATCGACGGCGGCATCCTCAATCGAGTGGCCCCTGGCCCGGAGCTGGTTGATGTACTCCAGCATGATGACGCCGGTCTGCACCGACACGCCAAAGAGTGCCAGCATACCGACGCCCGAGGAGACGCTCAAGTAAGTGCCCGTAACCAGAAGGGCCAAGAGTCCGCCAATCCGCGCCATACCCACGTTGAGCAGAATAAGCAGCGCCCATTTGTAGGAACGGAACATGGTGTACAGAATGATGAAGATGACGAGGATGGTGAGCGGTACGATTACGGCCAGCCGGGCTTCGGCTCGTTTCTCGCTTTCGTATTCGCCCGACCAGCCGATGGTATAGCCCGGCGGCATCTTCACGTTCTGATGGATTTTGTGAATGGCTTCTTCGACCGTGGTTCCCAGGTCCCGGCCTCTCACATTGAACGTAACTGCCACGTAGCGAGTATTTCCTTCGCGGTAAATGTCGTACGCCCCGTCTTTGACCTCAACCTTAGTCAACTGCGCGAGAGAGACGCGTTCTCCCGACGGCGACAACAGGCGAATCTTGGCAATAGCCTGCTGTGTGTTCCGATAAGGCTCCTGGTAGCGCACCACGACGTCATAACGCTGCTCGCCGATCAGGACCTGACTGACCGCGTTACCGCCGATGGCGGTCTGCACGCCATCCTGCACGTCCGCCACGTTGATGCCAAA
>Ga0326727_10028248_pt1 | contig 10219 bp, 7 predicted proteins | sample MB2enrmetagenome_FD_207643 | JGI IMG/M metagenome (GOLD analysis project Ga0326727, IMG submission 207643) | Lab enriched peat soil microbial communities from McLean, Ithaca, NY, United States - MB29MY | ecosystem: Environmental > Terrestrial > Soil > Wetlands > Peat | place: USA: New York...
ACATCCAGGCCCATCTTACGCAAGGTCAGGGGCATGCTGCCCATTACATCGCCCAATCCACCGGTTTTGGAGAAGGGATATATTTCCGAAGCGACAAAAATTATCTTATGATGGAAAGCCATCCGGTTCACCTTGTCTTGTTTTCTTGAGCGTTAGCACGATTTTAAGTGGCAGCGAGTTAAATTTTCATGACAATGTCACGTCAGCGAAGTCGAAAGCCTGTCAACGCGTATTCAGCCGCGCCAAAAGGCCTTGGTAATCCGCGAGGATAACTCCATGGTCAAAGGCCAGAGGATCGGGCAACTTGTCCAAGGGGAAAAAAACAGCCTGACCGGCGTCGTCGCCCGCGGCCAGGGTAGATGGGTCTTTAGCCATGGCGGTGTATACCACGCTCATGGTGTGGCCGCGGGGATCGCGGTCCGGCTTAGAATAAACCCCGAGCAGTCCGGTGAGTTCCACGTCCAGGCCGGTCTCCTCCTTGGCCTCGCGCACGGCGGCCAGCTCGGCGCTCTCGCCGTAGTCCACGAAGCCGCCGGGCAGAGCCCAGCCGGGGGGAGGATTTTTGCGCCTGATCAATACCACGCCCAGACCGGCCACATGGATGATCACGTCCACCGTGGGGGTAGGATTGCGGTACGCTTGGCGAGGACGACCGCATTGCGGGCAAAAGCCAGTGTCGTTATCCATGTCCCAGTCGGTGTGGTCATGGGTATCCGGTCCGGACAGGCCCGGGCCGAAACCTTGGACAAACGCAACGCGTGAGAATCGCTATGCTTCCCATACATAAGCCCCCAGCCTATGACAAGGTATTACTGATCCATAACGGGGCCGTGGGGGATTTTTTCATTCTCTGGCCGGCCCTGTGGGCCATAAGCCAGGCCTTTTCCCAGGCCGAACTGCTTTGGGCCGGATCATCCGAGCGCCTGGCCTGGCTCGCTCCGCTGGGTTTCACGGCTTGTACCCCGGCCTGGCGCAAGGCTCTCACGGACTGGCACGTGGCCAAGAACATCCCGGCGGAACTGTCTTGCTGCCTGATTATCTGGCCGGTATTGGAAACGCCGCCCCCGGTGCCCCCGGCGCCCAACCTTTGGGTGCTGCCCGGGCTTGGCCGACCGGGCTTCGCTTCCTGTGGCCAGACCTACCTGGATGGCCTGCGGGCCAAGGGCCTGGCTGTCGGCGAGGGCTGGGCCGAGGCCTTCCAAAGACTTTTCGCCGGAAATCGGCAGGCCGGAGACGTGGTGCTGCTTTTTCCCGGGGCCGGGCATTTTGCCAAGACCTGGCCCCTGGTCAAATTTTTTGCACTGGCCGAGAAACTGCGGGCCATGGGCCTTGAGCCCAGGTTCGTGCTGGGTCCGGCCGAACTCGAGGGGAACCTGGACGTGGCTCCCTGGAAGAGCCTGGCCCCGGACAGCCTGAGCGGGCTTCAGGAATTGATCCTTGCGGCCAAGGCCGTGGTGGGCGGGGACACGGGCCCCATGCACCTGGCCGCCATGCTCGGGGTGCCCGGGCTCTGTCTCTTCGGGCCTACCAGCCCCGGACAATGGGGTCCGGCCGGCATGAGAACCCTTGGCCTTGGCCTTGACTGCTCGCCCTGCACCCGGACCTGCTCGGATCTGACCTGCCCTGAACCGCGCTGTCTGGGGGAACTGCCCGTGGAAATGGTCCTAAAGGCCCTGGGTCTTATCTTGGAAAACAAAATCGGCTTTCAAGAACCTGGTTTTCTCGAAAGCCGACTTTGTCAAAAGGAGGAAGGACGAACCGGTAGTAGCAAGGAGCGGGCCAAAGATTCATCCTGATAAATTATAAGTTAACATGCTGATATTACAAAATAAGCTTTAGAAGGTCGTTTGGCTGCCGGTAAAAATCTTTAAACGCCTGCCATCCGGACCAGGGGAATAGGCCCTAGCCGGGATAAAATATTTTACCCGGCCACAAGGCGGAAGCCGGCCTGGACCAGCCTGTCCACGGGCAAGGCCCCGGGTCTGAGCACCACCAGTTCCCCAGGACCTTTGGGCGAAACCAAGGTCGAGGCCAGGCCGCCGGCTGGCTGGGGCCAGCCGGCCAGCACCATGTCCACGGCCCGGCGCACCTCGGGATCCAGGTCCTGGTGGCGGCTGATTGGGGCTTGTCCGCTCAGGTTGGCGCTGGTGGCCGCCAAGGGACTCTGGGCCAGCCGACACAACTCCCTGGCCTGGGGGTGCGGGGTCAAGCGCACGGAGACCAAGCCGGCCTGGTCCTTGATCACGGCGGACAGTTCCGGCCGGCCGGGCATGATTATGGACAGCGGACCGGGCCAGAAAATCTTCATCAGACCCCTGGCCGTCTCAAAGCCAGGCCACTGCTCCAGATCGTCCGCCGCCACCAGCCGCAGCTGGGTCAAGTCCCCGATTATCACCGGCAACGGCTTTGACTGCGGGCGCCTCTTGGTGGCATTGATTCTGGCCAGGGCCTGCTGATTGGCCACGGACGCGCCCAGGGCGTAGAAGGTTTCCGTGGGGTAAACCAGGCAGCCCCCGGCCTTGAGCAGGCTCGCGGCCCGGTCCAGCTCCCCTGCGGGATGAACTTCAACCGGTTTCACAAATATGACCTCTATCTGGCCCCATACCTTGCTTTCCTTTCCGCCGGCAGACCCCAGGGTTATCGAGGGCCTGCCGGCCATACTGCCCACCTGGGCCCTGTCCACCGGGACCCATGGTTTGCAGCGGGGCCTGGCCGAAGCGATAGTGCGATCCCCCGGCCCCAATCAAGACCTTCTTTCCCTGGGAGCCGGGCTTCTCTTCTGGACCTGGCAGACAAGCCCCCTGGACATGCCCGTGGCGGCCATGCTCACCACCCTGGACAAAACCTTGGGGTTTCTTAGCCCGGATTGCCGGGAGTTGCTTAACAAGCTGAAAAGGCGCTCTACCCTTCCGCCCGGCCGGGAGCAATGGCTTGGCCTCAAGGAAGCAGGCGACAGCCAGGCCAAGGCCTTGTTCATGGAGCGGGCCTTGAACGGGCATGGCGGCCAGGCCTGGCTGGACGAGATGTTCGAGGAACTGATCGGCCTGGAGGATTTCGACCTGGCCGACCGGCTACTTGGCCAGGCCTCTTCCGGGACTGACCACCAGGCCAGGCTGGCCGCCGAACTGGCCTGGCACCAGGGACGCACGGAAAAGGCCCTGGCCTTGGCCGAATCCCTGGCCAACACCCCGTTTGCCGCTTTCGGGGCCTATTTGGCCGGGCACCTGCTGGCCTCATCCGGCCAAGCCAGGCAAGGGGCGGATGTGTTGGCCCGGCTGTGGCGGGCCATGCCCTGGCACGCCAACCTGACCCTGAAGCTCCACGATCTGGCCAATCCCCCGGCCACCTTGCCCCTGGCAGGGCAACGCGCGGCCATATTGGTCTACACCTGGAACAAGGCCCGGCTCGCCGAACAGACCTTGGACAGCCTGTTCGCCAGCCGCATTGGGGACAACCCGGTTTTCGTCCTGGACAACGGCTCCAGCGACCATACCCCGGAGGTATTGGCCGCCAAGCAGGAGGTCTACGGCCAAGACAGGCTGAGGGTGATCCGGCTGCCGGTGAACATCGGGGCTCCGGCGGCCCGCAACTGGCTGCTTTCCTTGCCCGAGGTGCGTGGGTGCCGCTTCGCGGCCTTTTTGGATGACGACGTTATCCTGCCTCCAGACTGGCTGGACCGATTGACCCAGGCCGCCCTTGGCCACCCGGAATGCGGCACGGTGGGCTGCGCGGTGCGGGATGCCGGCCATCCGCACCGGCTGCAATCCGCCGATTACCACATCATGCCCGGTCCCCCCGGGGAAAAAGGCGGCGAAGACCAGGAAGACCGCATCCGCATCCTGAACAACTGCACCGGCGAGCTGGACACGGGCATGTTCGATTACCAGCGCCCCTGCCTGTCGGTATCCGGCTGCTGCCATATGCTTAACCTGGCGGCCCTGGATCAGGTGGGCGGCTTCGACGTGCGTTTCAGCCCCACCCAGTTCGACGACCTGGACCGGGACATGCGCTCCTGGCTGGCCGGGCGGCCTTGCTTTTACGACGGCGGCCTCAAAATTGGCCACGTGCAGCGCTCCAGCCTCCGCCAGGCCCGCGACTTAGCCGCCATGGCCCATGTCCTGGGCAACAAGCTCAAGCTGGAGGCCAAGTTCGACGACCAGCAGCTGCGGGCCGTCATCGAAGGCGATCTGTCCCTGGCCTGGTCCGATCTGCTTGCCAAACAGGCCGTGTTGCGCCACACTTTTTTCAGACTGCAGAACTGATGATTGACGAATTTTCCCCAGGCCTGGTAATTTATCCCTAATCCAAGTTTATCATTCCTATAGAATAATTATTACTAATTAGGGCAAGAGCAGGCTTACCGGAGTGCATATGAATGAAACGGCGCAGGCCGCTTGGATCACGAAGTTCGCCCCCCTGGAACGGACCGGCAAGAGCGAGCTCGAGCGGCAATCCGAGAATATTCTGGCCAGGCATTGTCAGGAACTGATGGCCAACTCCCCTAACCCGGTGCTTATCCTCAATGAGTGCCGTCAGGTTGTTTTCGCCAGCCAGGGAGCGCTGGACATTTTGGGTCGCAAGACCATGGAATCGGTCCTGGGGGCCAGGCCCGGGGAACTTTTCGCCTGCATCCATGCCTGCAAGGAACCTGGCGGCTGCGGCACCTCGGAATATTGCGCTCAGTGCGGGGCCGTGCTGGCCATAATGGCCGGGATGGACGGCCGGCCCGAACAGCGGGAATGCCAGATGCTCCGGCACAATGGCCAAAGGATCGAGGCAGTGGACATCAAGGTGGCGGTGTATCCCCTGAGGGACAGCGCCGAGACGTACTTGGCCTTTTATTTAAACGACATCAGCAGCGAAAAGCGCCGCAAGATCCTGGAAGAGACCTTTTTTCACGACATAATGAACGAGGCCGGGGGCATTGAGAGCCTGGCCAGAATGCTGCGGGAACATGCCACCGAGGCCACCCGGGAATATACCGAACTGCTTTGCGCTTCCTCCCGGGAATTGGTCGAGGGCATCAAGAGCCAGAGGGACTTGCTGGCCGCGGAATGCAACGAGCTGCCGGACAATTTTTGCTCTTTCCCCTTGATGGACGTGCTGGATGCGGCGGCAGGCCTGCTGGGCAAAAATCCGGTGGCCTCGGGACGCCATGTCCGTCTGCTGCCGGAATGCCAGAATATGGTGCTGGAATCCGACCCAACCATTTTGCGCCGGGTCATGGTCAACATGCTGAAAAACGCCCTGGAGGCGGTGGGCGAGGGGCAAACCGTGACCGTGGGCTGCCAGGAACGCGAACTCGATCTCAGCATCTTCGTGCATAATCCCGGGGTCATCGCCAGGGAGGCCCAGTTGCAGATATTCAAGCGTTCGTTTTCCACCAAGGGCCGCAACCGGGGCATCGGCACCTACAGCATGAAACTTTTCACCGAGGGCCATCTGGGGGGAAAGGTGGATTTCACCTCCAGCCAGGAGCAAGGCACCACCTTCACCGTGATCCTGCCCAAACGCTGCCGGACCGCGTCCAGCCACTGATCAACAACCCAAAACGCGACGTTTGTCAGGTCAGGATCGCCCTGCTTCTGGTACCGTGGCCGTGGAAAAAAGATCGTCCAACCAGCCGGAGCTGTTCACGGCTTCCTTTTTGGCCATTTGCGTCATTATCTTCATCGGATACTGCAACATCACGGTATTCTACAACTTATACGTTTACTTGGCCCAGATCGGCATCCCCGAGAACTGGCGCGGTTTCATAATCGGCTGCTCGTCCCTGTCCACCATTTTGTTCTTCGTGGCGGCCAGCCCCTATCTCACGCCCGCCAATGCCCACCGCAACATCTATCTGGGCGTGGTCCTGCTTATCATTTGCGGTTTCTCCTATCTGTTTTGCCGCGACGTGCTGGGCCTGATCATCGTCAGGCTCCTAAACGGCGTGGGCGTGTTCCTGATCACCGCCTCGGCCTTGACCTTGCTCGTGGCCCAAATTCCCCCCAGCCGCAGCGGGCAGGCCTTTGGTTTGTATTCCGTGGCTAGCCTGCTGCCCTATTCCACGGTTCCCGCCCTGTTCGACTGGCTTTCCCCGATGATGGCCTCGCCGGCCTGGGCCTATGCCCTCATGTCCTTGGCCCTGCTCCCGGCTGGGGTCATGAATTTCCGCTTGAGCAAAGCCAAGCCGGCAAAACCCGCCGTGGCCATGAACAAGCCGGCCAGCTTCACAGAGATGGCCGGCAATTGCGCCAAACCGCAAATCGCCTTCCTGCTCCTCATAAACGCCATCTACTATTTGAATTTTTCCGGCCTGTTCTTTTTGGCCAAGGGGCTGTTTCTATCCCGGAACATGGACAACGTGGGCCTTTTTTTCAGCATCCAGATGGTCTGCATGATCCTGGTCCGGGTGTTGGCCAACCGGATTTTCGACAAGGTGAACAAGGTCCGGCTGGTGCGTTTCTGTTATGTCCTGACCATCGTGGGCTTCGCCGTGGTGTATTTCAGCTACACCCCGTTGCCCCTGTACGGGGCCTCCCTGATTCTCGGCCTGGGCATGGGCCTGGGCGCGCCGTCGCTCAATTCCCTGATGTACAGCCTGTCGCGGGACAGGTTCAAGGCCATAAACGCCAACCTCATGATGATGTCCCTGCACCTGGGGAATTTCTGCGGCCCCATGGCCGGGAGCGCGGCGGTCACCTGGCTGGGTTACGGCGGCTTTCTCCTGGTGGGCATGGCGGCCAACTTCCTGGGCCTGGGCCTGACCTACGTGTTCTCCCGGCAGCGCCAGGCCCAATAGGCTCAGGCGAACAGCTCCAGGAGAAAATCCGTGGCCTCCAGGAGGTTGGCGACCTCCCCGGGGGCTTCCTCCAGACCGCGCAGGATCAAACGCATGTTATGTTCCAGCAGGAACACCACCAGGAGCTGGTGCATGGTCTGGTCATGCTGGGGCAGAAACGGCTCCTTGCCCGCGTCTTGCAGATATGACGCGAGATAGGTGAGTATGGCGGTCCTGCGCCACAAGGCCAGCCAGGGACCAAGCCTTTCCCGGTCCATGGGGTTCCGGGCCAGGTGCCTGCGGAAGGCCGCGTCCACGGTGATGCCGATGGAGGATATCATACTGGCCACGTCCCTCAGGGCCGAACGCTTGATGATCCTCTCGCCCATCGGTACGCGCACGTCGCCGTCGAAATCCACCAGGATGAAGTCCTTGCCGGTGTGCAGCACGTTATCCAGCTGGAAATCGCCATGGATCCTGATGCGCACGCCCATGGGCTCCATGCCGAGAAGCCCGGAGAAGCGCTGCAACAGCTGACTAACGGGCAGAGACAGCAGGGTCTGGTCTTGGCCGGACTCATAGGCTTTGGCCATGCGCGATACGCCCTGGGCCGTTTGATGGGTCAGGTTGCGCATGGTCTGGTAGATGGACCGCAGGAAGAATTTACTGACCGGCTCCGGGGTGAAGGCCGGGGAGTCGATCCCGGCCAGAACCTTGTGGAATTGGGCCGTGCGCTGGCCCAGGCGCCGGAAGAAATCCAAGGTGTACTGGCCTATCAGGTCCAGCTGGGCCGGAGTCAGTTCCGGCGGGGAAAAGGGATCAACGGGCGGCGGTGCGGGCAGTTCGCCCCCAAGGGTCAGGACCTGCTCGAGGTAGCGGTCCACCTCGTCCATCACGAAGGCCCTGCCTTCCTCGGCGTCCTGGACAAAATCCGTGGCCACGGCCAGGTACATGTTGTCGGCCCGAGGCCGGCGGTAGACCAGGCTGGCCAGAAGGCGCGGAACGCCCGGGAACCCCGCTTGGTTAAGGACCGACAAAATTTCCGGCTCGGGATGGCTGCCCTCCTCGGGATGGCGGAAGAACTTGAGAAAGGCCGCGTTGCCCAGAGAATAGGAAACCGTGTGCGGCGAGGCGTGGATGGGCCGGATGCGGCCCGGCGGATGGGCCAGGCCGTTACGCAGCTTGCCTCCCGCCCTGGCCTCCACCAGGAAACGAGAGGCCCGGCCGTGGTATTTGCGATTGGAGCCGAGCAAGGCGGCCAAGCCGGCCACGGCATCCGGGTCATCGAACCCGTCCGCCAGAATTCTGGTCCCATCCTGGCCGGCCAGCTTGACCAGCATGGCGTCCCCGGCTTCCGCGGCAAAGGCCTCCAGGCGTTTTTCCCCGACCACGGAAACGAGCAGCTGATGAACGTTGCGCTGACTTTGCCCCTGCACGCTTTCCACCACGAACAGGGTGGTGCCTGGCTCCTGGGTTTTTATCGGCAGGGAGTCCAGGATTTTAAGCTCGCGGAAGGTTCCGGTCAGGGTGGTGCCCTTGAGGCTCCTGGCCAGGGCGGCCGGCAGCAGGGATAATTCCAGGTCCGCCAGGTTTTCCCGGTGATGCACCCCGCTTTCCATGTCCACCAGCAAGGAAATGCTGGGCTGGGACTCGTGCAGCACGGGCGTGACCGGAGCGTTTTCCAACTGGAACCAGAAATGGTCGTGCGGCCCCAAGCTGAGAACGTACGGCTCCTTGCGGATGACCGGAAAGCGGGTGTGCCCGAAGACCTCCACCGGAGTGAAGCCGGCCAGGGCGCTCAAGTCCAGCTCGGCCACCTGGGCGTAGCGGGATAGGTTGGCCACCACCAATACCCGGACTTCCCCGTAGCTGCGTAAAAAACTCAAGACCTTGATATTTTCCGCCCGCACGAAAGTCAGATCCCCCATGCCCAGGACGGGCATGGTCTTATATACGGCTATGAGACGGCGCATCCACCAAAGGAATGATGACTGGTTGCGTTCCGCGGTCTCGGCGTTGACCACCTCGTAATGGTATTCGGGATCGATGATCACCGGCAGATACAGGGACTGCGGATTGGCCTTGGAAAATCCCGCGTTGCGGTCCGGGCTCCACTGCATGGGGGTGCGCACGCCGTTGCGGTCGCCCAGGTGGTAGTTGTCGCCCATGCCCAGCTCGTCGCCGTAATAAAGGATGGGCGAACCGGGAAATGAGAACAGCAGGAAATTGATGAGCTCCATCTTCCTGATATTGTTCTGCATCAGGGGGGCGAGCCTGCGCCGGATGCCCAGATTGATGCGGGCCCGGGTTTCCCGGGCATAGGCCCGGTACATGTAGTCCCGTTCTTCGTCGCTGACCATTTCCAGGGTCAACTCGTCGTGGTTGCGCAAGAAGACCGCCCACTGGCAGTTATCCGGTATGGCCGGGGTCTGGCCCATTATGTCCAGTATGGGGTAACGGTCCTCCATCCATAAGGACATGAATATCCGGGGCATGACCGGAAAGTCGAAGGCCATGTGGCATTCGTCGCCCTGGCCGAAGTAGCTGACCGCATCCTCTGGCCACTGGTTGGCCTCGGCCAGGAGCATCCGGCCCGGAAACTTGGCGTCCACGTGGGCCCGCAGCTCCTTGAGAAAGGCGTGGGTCTCCGGGAGGTTCTCGCAGTTGGTGCCTTCGCGCTCATAGAGGTAGGGCACGGCATCCAGGCGCAGGCCGTCCACGCCCAGGCCCAGCCAGTGATCCACCACCTTGATCATCTCTTGGCGGACATGGGGGCTGTCGAAGTTGAGATCCGGCTGATGGGCATAAAAGCGGTGCCAGTAGTGAGCCTTGGCCACCGGGTCCCAGGTCCAGTTGGAATGCTCGAAATCCTTGAAGATGATCCTGGCCTGGCTGAACTTGTCCGGGGTGTCGCTCCACACATAGAACTGGCGATGGGTCGAGCCGGGTTTGGCCTTGCGGGCCCGCGAAAACCACGGGTGCTGGTCCGAAGTGTGGTTCAGCACCAGCTCCGTGACCACCCGGATGTCGCGCCCGTGGGCCTCGCGCAGGAAGCGCTTGAAGTCCCCCAAGGTGCCGTAGTCGGGATTGATGCCCAGGTAATCGGATATGTCGTAGCCGCCGTCGCGCTGGGGCGAGGGATAGAAAGGCATGAGCCACAGGGCTCCTATGCCCAGGCGTTCGATATAGTTCAGGCGCTCGATGAGCCCCTTGAAGTCGCCGATGCCGTCCCCGTTGCCGTCCGAAAATGAGCGCACGTGCAGTTCGTAGAAAATGGTTTTCTTGTACCACAGGGGATCAAACGGGAGCATAGGCCACCTCTGCCACCCACCGCCTGGAAGGCGAAACTTTTCTTCGCTAGTTTATTGACCGCATTTGCAAAAAAATGTCTATGCATAATTACAGCACTAGGATTTCCGGGAACAAGGCCATGAAACACGATGCATTTCCCCC
>Ga0326727_10028249_pt1 | contig 10219 bp, 8 predicted proteins | sample MB2enrmetagenome_FD_207643 | JGI IMG/M metagenome (GOLD analysis project Ga0326727, IMG submission 207643) | Lab enriched peat soil microbial communities from McLean, Ithaca, NY, United States - MB29MY | ecosystem: Environmental > Terrestrial > Soil > Wetlands > Peat | place: USA: New York...
TAACTTCGCAAACTCGTCTAACTCAGCTTCCGGCGTAGTATCTCCTTTGCGGAAGATATTCTTGGCCCGCACCACGGCGTACTGAATATACGGCCCTGTCTCGCCCTCGAAGCTCAACGCATCTTTAAAATCAAACGCGATCACCGAATTGCGCGTGAACTTGAGCATGAAATAACGCAGCGCGCCGATGGCAATTTGCTCGGCAATCCGCTGGCGTTCCGTTTCGTCGCGGCCAGTCTGACGCGCATCCACTTCGGCGCGCGCGGCGGCGATCAGCTTATCAATCAAATCATCTGCCTTAACGCCGAAGCCTTTCCGGCCGCTAACTTCGATGTAAGGCCGCTCCAAATCCTCCGCGGAAACTTCATAGCCCAGTTCGACCGCGCAGCGCGGCGTAAGCGCCACCATCTCGTAACTGAAGTGCGTGTAGCGGTCGGCCTGCTCGGTATGTCCCATTCCGCGCAGCGCTTGAATCACATTGGCCTGCGGATCGCTCTGCCGCGCGTCGATAACATTGTAGATAGCCTGTGCGCCGCCAAAGTGCGGATGGGGCTCCACGCCCTGTTCCGTCGAAATCCAGCACTCATGATCGGGGTAAGTGAAGAATGGCTTGTATCCAAAGTCCTTGCCCAGCAAGCCAAACTTCCATAAGTGATAGGCAATATCTTTGCCGACATAAGTGACTGTTCCATTCGAGCGAACAATCACTTTTGCATCTTCGTTGGTTACATCCTCAGTCGTCTCTGCGCCGGGGCGCGTCATCACCCAGCAGCCTTTGTTCTTGCCCTCGATCTCGAAGTAGAGTACGCCAGACTTCTTGAGCTGCTCGAAGGCCGCTTCCCAAAACTTGAGGCGCAGAATCTCGCTCTCCCGGGGCAGAAAATCGTATTCAATGTCCAGCCGCAGCATGGTTTCCAGATGCCGCCGCAAGACCGGTGTCGAAATCATCTCGGCAATCTCTGCGGCATCGTTGTTTCCCGCTTCAATTGCGTGCAGTGTGTCTAGACGGATCTGCTTACGCCTGGCAACCTCTTCATGGTTTTGTTCAATGATGTCGAGAGCCATGTACCACACATTGACCCGCGCGTACAAATCCCAGCAGTAATAATCGATCCAAGCGTCCTTGTCATTCGGATTCTGTTTGACTCTCCCATCAAGGTATGTGATCCGTTTCTTGATGCCCGCAAGTGTGTGTTGCTCGCTCACTGGAAGACCGGGGATTGTATCCAGTTCGAGGTGCGTCAGTGCAACAACAATATCGGCCACCTGCACGCCGGTGTTGTCAATGTAGTTCTGCACGTCCACCTTTTGCCCGGCGGCACGCAGCAGGCGGACAAACGTATCACCCAGGATGGCGTTGCGCAAGTGGCCGATGTGCGCCGCCTTGTTGGGATTGATCGACGTGTGCTCGACGAGTGAATGAATTCCCGACGTCGCCTGCGCCCCGGCTTCTGATGCGGCTGTCATGCGCACGCCGGCGGCCCGGTCCAGCCGCGCATTGATATACCCTGCGCCAGCTACCTCGAAGCTGGCGAAACCATCGAGACCGCTCAGTGCGGCGACTATCTCCTGCGCAATCACTTTGGGCGGTTTGCGCAGCTTGCGGGCCAGCTCAAACGCGATGGGCGTGGCCAGCTCTCCGAACTTCAGTTCCGGCGGAATCTCCAGCGGTATAGTCTCGATCTTAATATCGTACTTTGCCTTGAGAACTGCGCGAAGATGCTCAGCGAGCCGTTTTTGCAATTCCAGGTACACGTTGTAGAGCCTCAGAAATCCTTGATTTTCAAGGCTAATCTTATCACTTGCATTGCGGCGAATCGCTCGGCACATGCGGTGCGGCCAATCTCTCGCTATTCGCACGCACTGGCTAGTATTCGAAGACCGATGGCACATGACAATAACGTCAGCAGGTTAGCAAATTACGGCTTCGCGAGTCGGCGAGTCAGCGGAAAGGCTTTAGAGCGATGTTTTGTAACATACCGGGGTTTCCGGCAAAAAACGGGATTTTTCCGGCGATTTTCGGAGGTCAAATCTCACCATGTGGGAGAATTTGGGGCGGAAATTTTTCCACAGGTATTGATTCCAAAGAACTTAAAAATTATCTGCAAAGATTTTTGAGGAAATTATACCCCTGGGGGGTATAGGGGGGTGGGGTGTAGGCCTCGGGGAGGCGAAGAAACAGTGAATCGTGGCGGTGGCAGCCCGTTGCTCTGGTTGTAGTTCATGCTCCGATTGTGCGCCTAGAAAAGGTAATCATCTGCAAATACCGTAAAATGGAGAGTAAGCGCCACTTACTCTCCGGTTCGGAAGGGGTGAAAGTGCGGAAGCACACCTCGCCTATGACAAATTCTGCATCCAGCTCAGCCCGCTATTATCTGACCACGCCCATCTATTATGTGAATGCGCGGCCGCATTTGGGCCACGCCTACACGACTATCATCTGCGACGCCATTGCGCGGCGCAAGCGCGCGCTGGGCATTGAGACCTGGTTCCTCACCGGCACCGACGAGCACGGACAGAAGATCGAGCGCTCGGCGGCGCTGGCCGGGCGCACGCCGATGGAGTTTGCCACCGCCATTGCGGGCGAGTGGCGCGGGCTGTGGGACCGGCTGGGCTTGACCTACGACGACTTCATTCGCACTACAGAAGACCGTCACGTCCGCGGCGTGCAAAAGCTGTTTTCGACGCTGCGCGACCGCGGCTTCATCTACAAGGGCTCCTACACCGGCCAATATTGTGTCAGCGATGAGCTCTATGTGGACGGCCCCGCCGGCACGGTCTGCCCGGACTGCGGCCGCGTGACGGAGACGGTGAGCGAGGAGAATTATTTCTTCAAGCTCTCGGCCTTCGAGCGCAGGCTACTGGAGTTTTACCAGGCCAATCCCGGCTTCATGGGTCCGGAGTCGACGCGCCGCGAGGTGATCTCCTTTGTGCGCGGCGGGCTTCGCGATTTGTCGGTGAGCCGCACGAGTTTTTCCTGGGGAATTCCAGTTCCCGGCGACGAGAAGCACGTGATCTACGTCTGGCTGGACGCGTTGGCCAACTACATCACCGCGCTGGGCTACGGTTCTGACGATCCGGCCGACCAGGCGCGCTTCGCCAAATTCTGGCCGGCGGATCTGCACCTCATCGGCAAGGAGATCAGCCGCTTCCACTGCGTCTACTGGCCGGCGTTTTTGATGGCGGCGGGAATCCCGCTGCCGCGCTCGGTGATGGCCAACGGCTGGTTGCTCTTCGACCAGGGCAAAATGTCCAAGTCGCGCGGCAACGTCGTGCGCGCGGAGACGGTCCTGGAGGTCCTTGGCGCGGATGCCCTGCGCTACTTTTTGCTGCGCGAGATACCCTTCGGCCAGGACGGCGGCTTCAGCTTCGATGCCCTGGTTCAGCGTTACAACGGCGACCTCGCCAACGGTTATGGCAACCTTGTCAGCCGCGTGGTCAACATGGTGCACAAGTACTTCGGTGGAGTAGTGCCCAAGGCAGGCGCTGAGACCGCTGCCGAGATCGCGCTGCGCGAGTGTACGGCAAAGACTATTGCCGACTTCGGACCGGCATTTGACGAGCTGAACTTTTCTGAGGCCCTCAAGACACTGTGGGTTTTGGTGGCGGAGACTGACGGCTACCTGACCGCCAACGCTCCGTGGAAGAAGCCCGCTGATCGCTCTGAAGCCGACCACGCTGCTCTGCAAGCTCGCGTGCTGGCCACCGCCGCCGAGGCCATTCGCATTATCACCGCGCTGGTCTACCCTATTCTGCCGGATTCGGCGGCTAAGGTCTGGCGGCAGCTCGGGCAGGACGAGATTGCCGGCGCGGCCAAGAAATCATTTTTAACACAAATTGCGTGGGGCGGATTACGCCCAGGGACAAAGTTCGGCGAACCCGCACCGCTCTTTCCCCGCGTGGAAAAGGACGCCGTCGAACGCATGCAAAACATTGAAGATCAAAACAGCCCGGCCACGAGGGAAGCCGCCGCCAAAACCGCGGACGCAACTTCGACCCCGAAGCAAGCGCCAGCCGCATCGCATGTGCCTGCAAAATCTGGGACTGCAACACCGGCTCCGGCCGCAAAGACTGGGAAAAAAGGGGCAGTCGTGAGCGAGAAATCCGAAAAGCAAACATCCCTGGAGAACGCGCCAGTAGATTCTGTTGGCGTTGATGCCGCGAATGAAGCCCATGCCTACGAAACAGTGGCATTGGCTTCGTCTCCCGCTGCATCCGCCATGCAATCGCCGACCCCGCCGCAGGCGGCGGCGGAGCCGCAGTTGGCCCCACCACAAGAGCCGCAGAAGATCAGCATTGACGATGTGCTCAGGGTCGATCTGCGCGTGGCGCAAATCCTCGTGGCCGAGCGCGTTCCCAAGGCCGACAAGCTGCTCCGCCTGGAGGTCGATCTGGGCTATGAGAAGCGGCAGATTCTGGCCGGCATCGCCCAGTTCTACGAGCCGGAAAAACTGGTTGGCCGCAAGATCGTCATCGTCGCTAATCTCGCACCTCGAATGATGCGCGGCCTCGAATCAAACGGCATGTTGCTGGCCGCATCCTTGCCCGACGGCGCGCCAGTGCTGGCCGGATTTCTCGAAGAAGTTCCGCTGGGCGCACGGCTGAAGTAGGCACCTGCGGTGCGGCCTTCGAAAAGCACCTGCGGTGTGGCAGACGCCTTTGGCTCACCGGAACACAAGATCAATCTTGCAATGAACCCGCTGGAGGCCCCGTTTGCTGATTGATTCTCACGCTCACCTGGACAGCCCGCGTTACGCAGACGACCGCGAGGCCGTGCTGCGTCGCACCTGGGAATCTGGCGTGGGCGCTGTGCTGTCCATCGGCATCGGTGAAGAGCCGGCCCAGATGCACCAGGCGCTAGAAATTTGCCGCCAGTACAACGGCCAGCCTAATATTCCGAAGCTCTACTCGAGCGCGGGCGTCTATCCGCACAACACCTCAGAAATCAACGACGCCGTCCTCGCCAAACTCGACATCCTGCTGGCCGAGCCGGAGGTCATCGCCTGCGGCGAAATCGGCCTCGACTACTATCACGAGGGCGCACCGCATGCGACGCAGCGCGAGGGCCTCATCCGCCTGCTGGAAGTCGCCGCCGTCCGCAAGCGGCCTATCCTGATTCATTGCCGGCCGACTGATAACACCACCAACGCCTGGGACGATCTTTTCGAGATTCTTGAGGCCCACTGGCGGCCCACCGGCCTCGGTGGCGTGATGCACTGTTTCGGCGGAAACTACGAGCAGGCGAGGCGCTCGCTGGACCTGGGATTTCTGGTTTCGTTCGCCGGCAATCTGACCTATCCCAAGGCGCAGCCGCTGCGCGATGTAGCCGCGCGGCTCCCTCTGGACGGACTATTGGTGGAGACCGACGCGCCCTGGCTGGCTCCGGCGCCCCATCGCGGCAAGCGCAATGAGCCGGCCTGGGTGAGCCTAACAGCGCAAACTCTGGCCGGGCTGCACGGCAGCACGGAGCAGGAAATCGCCCAGGCAACAACGAAAAACTTCAATCGGCTGTTTAACATCAGGCCGGACGTGGGAAACTGATAAGGTACTGCGCAGGGGAGCAATTACGGCAACGTTCGCCCTCCGCGCAGGAGTTTGAGGGAATTGAAAAATGGCCCAGGACAATTCATTCGACATCGTCAGCAAGGTGGACCTTCAGGAGGTCCGCAATGCCATCGACCAGGCGCTCAAAGAGATTCGCCAGCGCTTCGACCTGAAGGATTCCCACTCGGAGGTCAAGCTGGAGGGCAACGACGCCATCCAACTGGCATCCGACGGCGAGTATCATCTGGAAGCGGTCAAGGACATTCTCAGCCAAAAGATGGTCAAGCGCGGCGTCCCGTTGAAGAACCTGACCTACGGCAAGCTGGAGCCCGCCTTGGGCAAGAGCGTGCGCCAGAAGATCAGCCTACAGCAGGGCATTCCCGTGGAAAAGGCCAAAGAGATTGTCCGCCTGGTGAAGGAAGCAAAAAAGAAGGCGCAGGTCACCATCATGGGCGATACGGTCCGGGTATCCAGCAAGGACCGCGACGAGCTGCAGGCCATCATCGCATTGCTGCGCGGCCGGGAGATGGGCCTGGATTTGCAGTTTACAAACTACCGCACGAACTGAGTGGGGACAGACAAATGGGCCATGAAGAAATCATGCGCGAGTATGCCAATCAGCGTGCGCGATGTGCTGGTAAGTCCGTTGATGAATTGCTTGCCATTACGAATGGCGATGAGATCGAGTTTCTTCAAGCTCTTGAAATGGCGATTCAGCAAAAATCCGAACGAGTAGACGTTGATGACTTGACGGAAGAAGAGATCATCGTTCTTGCCGTTGAAGCTCTGGAGCGCGAGGTGCATAATGGCGGATACGGCCAATTCTTCGTTAACTCATCGCGCGAATATACGCCGATCATTGTTCATGCTTTGTTCCGCATCGGTTGTTCGAAGACGGCTGAGATCACGAATAAGGCAATCGCTGCGGCAGGATTCCAGGGATTGGCTCCGATGGCATTGGCGGTAGCATTGAATACTTATAGCGGCGCAGACAATCAGGAGCTTGATGAATGCGATCAGCTATATTACAGAGCAGGAGAAAATATTGGCGGTAAGCTCATTGATTTCGTGAAAGCCAACAAGAACGTAATTCAACCCTGAATGGTACGGGAACCGGAGAGCTTTGAGCACACTGGCGATAGCGACGGCAAAAGAGGTCTTCGAGCTGCTGCGGGACGACCTCGTGGCCATCGAGCAGGAGCTGGGCCGCGACTCCGCCTCCGGCGTCAGCACCATCACGGAGATTGCCGAATATCTCCGCGAAGGCGGCGGCAAACGCATCCGTCCATCCCTGCTGCTGCTCTCCGCGCACGCGCTCGGCTACTTCGACCAGAGTGCCATCCGCCTGGGCGCGGTGGTGGAGATGGTCCACACCGCCACGCTGGTCCACGACGACATCATCGACGGCGCCGACACCCGCCGCGGCCGGCCTTCCGCGAATACGACATGGGGTAACGAAAAATGCGTGCTGGCCGGCGACTGGCTTTACATGCAGGCCTTCAAGGTGGCTCTAGCAGAAAAAAGCCTGCGCGTGCTGGACCAGCTGATCGCCCTGACCCAGCAGATGGTCGAGGGCGAGCTGCTGCAGATCCAAAAGCTGGGCCGCGCCGTCAGCGAGGCCGAGTACTACGACCTCATCTATCGCAAGACCGCCTGCCTCTTCTCGGTCTCCATGCGCCTGGGCGCGTTGCTGGCCGATGCCCCCGAGACCCTGGAGACGAGCTTGGCCGCCTATGGCCGCGCTGTCGGTCTGGCCTTTCAGATTGTGGACGATGTGCTCGACCTGACAGCTACCGAAGAGGTTCTGGGCAAGCCCGTGGCCAGCGACCTGCGCGAGGGCAAGGCTACGCTCGCGGTGATCCACTCCATCGACCACGGCACGGCCGCCGACCGCCAGACCATACAGAGAGTTTTAGACGACCGCAGCTTCGAGCGTGTCAGCCGCGAAAAGATTCAGGCGATTCTGGCGCGCAATGGTTCGGTGGAGTACGCCATGAGCGTCGCTGACCGCTACGCCGAGCAGAGCCGCCAGGCTCTGTCCTCTCTGCCCGAATCCGAGTACAAGCGCGCCTTGCTTTGGGTGCCGGATTTTGTGGTCGCGCGGGAGAAGTAGCGGCTCTACTCCATCATCGTTCGCAGCGCGGTGGCGTAATGCTCCGGCAGAGGCTTTTTGTTCATCTGGTCGTCGCAGACCACGTGGACCGTCTCGCCCTCGGCCAGGAGCGTAGGCTCGGCGCCGCCGGCAGCCTTGCGCAAAATCCTATAGGCGAACTTGAGCACCGAACCGCGCAGCAGGGCGGGACGGGTTTCGATGAGGATCCGGTCGTCGTAACGGGCGGGGGAGCGATAGCGGCAGGTGGCCTCGACGACGGGCAGGATGCACTCGTGCTCGGTCTCCAGCATGCTATAGGAAAAGCCGAGGGAGCGCAGCAGCTCCACACGGCCAACCTCAAACCAGACCAGGTAGTTGGCATAGTAGACAATGCCCATCTGGTCAGTTTCAGCGTAGCGGACACGAACTTCGGTAGTAACGGGCATGAAGCGATCTCTCCGAGTGTCTGATAATGAACACATTTTGTCCCTAGTTTTCCACGTGGAACGCTGTTTTTTCCACATATTACCGGGTTTCGCAGGGTTTTCTCCGTTCGAGGCTTCTACGGTGAAGCAAGTATCGAGGGGCTAAAAAACTGCAGAAAATCCCTTTGAGCCCAAAAACCTGAGCTTATTGAAATCCGGCACAATGCTTCTCACGGCTTCAGGTGCGTGAAGATGGGCAGCTTGGCGATGTCGTTGAAGGTAACGAAAACAAAAAACGCGACCAACGCTACAAACGCCGCCTGGTAGATACGCTCCTTTACGTTGATGCCGATTTCGCGGCGCAGGGCTCCTTCGATGAGCAGGATAAGAATCATGCCACCGTCAAGAATGGGGAAGGGCAGCAAGTTGAGGATGCCCAGGTTGAGGCTGATCATAGCGGCCAATATGAGCATCTGTCCCCAGTCCTTGGTCTGCGCTGTATCGCCGGCTACGCGGGCGATGCCCACCGGCCCGGCAAGCTGGGAGACGGAGACCTTTTGCGTGAAGAGTCCGCGCAGCACCTCGAAGATAAAAAATGATTTTTCGGCGCAGAATTCCCGGGATTTGGTGAACGCCTTGCCCCAGGGCAGCGGGTCTTTGCGAGTAGGAAAGGGCACGGTCATAAAGCCCAGCTTCCATCCTCCCTCGAGCTTGGCGGGATGGGCGACGACCGGCGGGAGAGCGGCGCCGTTGCGCAGCAGGACCAGCGAGATCGGCTTGCCCTGGCCGGCCTGCATATAAGCCAGCAGCGAGGTCACGGTATGGAAGGGGTATCCGTCGACGGACTGGATGGCGTCACCGGCGCGCAGGCCTGCCTGCTCGGCAGGCGTACCCGGCTGCACATCTTTGACGCCGATGGGGCCGGCCAGCATCTGGGGCAAAAGACCCTCTTCGTTCAGGTCAAAGTCATCGTTTTTGGCCGTGGCGGGTACGTGAAGGCTCAGTTGCAGGGTCTTGACGCCACGCTCCACGGTAACCGGCAGGGTCTGGTTGGCGTTCAGCTTGAGGCGATAAAAGATTGTTTCCCAGTCCGGATTGTTGTCGCCGTCCACGCGACGGAGAATGTCGCCCGGCTGGATGCCGGCCTGGGCCGCAGCCGAGCCCGGAGTGACCCATTCGACGGTGGTGGTTTTGACTTCGACGGAGGGAACCTCGTTGATCCAGCCGTAGTATGCGAACATCAGCACGATAGCCAGGACGAAGTTGGCGACGGGACCGGCCGCGCCGATCAACATGCGTTGCCAGCGGGGATGCGAAGTGAGTGCGCCGGGATCGTCCGGCGGGGCGACGTTGGCGGTGCCCTTGGCGGCGTCGCTGAGTTCGGCGAAATTCTCGCCGGTCATTTTGACATAGCCGCCAAGCAGTGTGGCGGAGACGCAGTAATCCGTCTCGCCAATCTTTACGCCAAAAAGACGCGGCGGAAAGCCAATGGAAAACCGCTCGACGCGGACCCGGCAGAGCTTGGCGACGGCAAAGTGGCCGAACTCGTGAACCAGAACCATAACGCCGACGAGGACGATAAAGGCGACGACAGAAACCAGAAATTCATGCATAGATGTGCGGTATTAACCTCAATAAACAGTGGACAGTGGACAGTGGACAGTGGTCAGTGAACAGAAATCAAAAAATCAGTGGCAAGCACAGACCGCAGGTCACTGACAACTGGGGACTACTTTGCCAGCAGCTCATGCGCTGTATGACGCGCCTCCTGGTCCGTTGAGAGCACCTCGGCGATGGTGGCCGGGTGCGCCTCGGGCGTGGCTGCGAGCACCCTCTCAATTGTACGCGGGATGCCGGTGAAGAGGATGCGACGGTCGAGGAAGGCTTCGACGGCAACCTCGTCCGCGGCGTTGAGGGCAATGCAGTGGGCTCCGCCTTTTGCGGCGGCCTCGAAGGCCAGGCGCAGGCAGGGGAAGCGCTCCAGATCGGGTTGCTCGAAGTCCAAATGGCTGAGCGCGGCCAGATCGAAGGTCAGCGTGGAGGCGGGCCGCTCCGGAAAGGCCAGCGCATAGAGGATGGGCAGGCGCATGTCGGTGACGGAGATCTGCGCCAGGATGGAGCCGTCCACGTATTCCACCAGCGAGTGGACGGTGGACTG
>Ga0326727_10028251_pt1 | contig 10219 bp, 4 predicted proteins | sample MB2enrmetagenome_FD_207643 | JGI IMG/M metagenome (GOLD analysis project Ga0326727, IMG submission 207643) | Lab enriched peat soil microbial communities from McLean, Ithaca, NY, United States - MB29MY | ecosystem: Environmental > Terrestrial > Soil > Wetlands > Peat | place: USA: New York...
GAGAAGCAGAGCTTGTTTCCCGCTGACAGTATGACGGCCCTTTCGACGACGTGCTTAAGCTCCCGCACGTTGCCCGGCCAATGGTACTCCAAGAGCTTTTTCATTTCCTCCGGCGGCGTGGTCCGTATCGCCTTGCCCATCTGCCGGCCGAAAGCCCCGACAAAGTGGCGCGCCATGAGCGGAATATCCTCTTTCCGCTCCCGCAAGGGGGCGATGTAGATGGGAAAGACATTGAGACGGTAAAAGAGGTCCTGGCGGAAGGTCCCTTTCTCGACCTCCCTATGAAGGTCTCTGTTTGTGGCGGCAATCACGCGAAAATCGGATTGGATGGGTTTTGCGCTTCCCAGCCGCTCGAACATCCCCTCCTGCAGCACGCGGAGGAGCTTCATCTGGATACTGAGGGGCAAATCCCCGATTTCATCGAAGAAAATAGTCCCCCCATGGGCTAGCTCGAAGCGTCCCTTGGTCTTCTCATTTGCACCGGTGAAGGCGCCCTTTTCGTGGCCGAAGAGCTCGCTGGTGACGAGATCGTTGGGAAGGGCGGCAAGGTTGACCGATATGAAGGGACCGTTCTTTCGCTCGCTAAGGTTGTGAATCGCCTTCGCGACCAGCTCCTTGCCTACACCGGTCTCGCCCATGATCAGGACAGAGCTGTTGGTGGGGGCGACCTGTCGAATCTGCTCCATCACGGCCTTTATAGACTCTGAGCAGCCGATCATCATCTCGTTGGGGTTGGCTATACCCATCTCCCGCTTGTAGAAGATGGCTTCATCCTCGAAACGGTCCTTTCTCTCCCTCATCTCGTCATATATCTTGATATTCGAGAGGCCGACGGCGATCTGGCTGCAGACAAGCCTCACATAGGGAAGGTGGTCCTCCGGAAATCTCTTCCCAAGCCTGTTGTCCAGGTAGAGATAGCCGTGCGTCTCCGACCCCAGCTTCACAGGCATGCAGATGATCGAGGTAATGCCAGCTGCGGCGAGGGATTCGTCGGAAATGGCGGTCGGCTCATCGGACGACCTCGGCATGATGAACTCCGTCCCCCGGCGGGCCACATGGGCCAGCACGTCGCGGATGACCCTCGACTGGTCGGCTTTCAGGAGCATTGGGTCGAGGTTCCGGCTCGCGATGATCGTCTGCTCACCGCGGGGCCCCACGACAAAAAAGACGCCGCGGGTGGCCATGGTAAAATCCATGGCAATATTTATCACCCTCTCGAGAAAGGAAGACATGTCCCGTACCGTCCCCAGGGACTCGTTGATGGTGATCATCCTGTCTATCATCAACTCGAACTTCTGCTCCTGGGACATGCTCGCAAGCAAATCCTTCGGGAAAAGGGTCTTGTCCACTTTCGAAAAAAGGGTCCACGCCCTTTCAAGGTAAGATTTTGCCAGCTTGGGCTCGCCCCTTTTCAGATAGACGTTCCCGAGCGCTATTCTCGTCCTCGCAAGCTCGAGTTCTGCCCCGGCCTTCTTCAGACACTTCTCGCTATTCTTGAGATCCGCCATAATACGGCCGATCGGCCGGTTTTTCTCCATGCTCCTGAGAGCCCGGTATCGCAAAGCGACACCCCTCATGTACGGATACTCCTGACTGAGGATCCTTCTGATCTCCCCGTCATGATTCCATCTCTCATCGACGAGGCCCTTGGCTTCGAGACCATCGAGAAAGTCAAAATTCCAGGCCCCGTCCTGGCGAAAGCAGCCGGCCGCTTGCGCGTGTCCAACGGCCCTTTTGAGGCTCTCGAAAGCCCCCTGATGGTCATCTTTGGTCCAGAGGATGTATCCCAAGCACCCTTCCAGAGGCCAGAGCAGGTAATGACCGACCACGTCTGGAGGCAGTGCCAAGAGCCTCCTCACGTGGCTTTCCGCCTCGAGGATTCTCCGTATCTCGAAGAGCGACAGCACGGTCATTACATCGGCAAATATGGCCACCCTCTGAAAATTGAGCATGTTCGCCTTGACCCTTACCGCGTCGATCATGCCCATGCCCCGGGCGATTCTGCCGCAGCGCACGTAGCAAAGCCCCATCATGGCGCTTGCCTGCAAGGTGCCTTCGTCGTCTCCAAAATCCTCGAGGTCCTCGACTATCTCCTCGTAGCGGCGGATCGCTTCGGACAGCTCGCCCTTCCAATGGAGAAACTCGCTGGTGAAGAGGGTTGCCATCTTGAGAAGCGTGCCATTCCCTATCTTTCTCGCAAGGGCCATGGCATCGTCCATACAGGCTTGGGCCCTCTTGCCTTGGCCGTTTGACTGGAGCGCCCCGCCGAGGGCGAGCCGCACTTTCAGCAGACACTCCCATTTCTCGGATTGGCGCGCTATGCGCTCGGCAGCCGTGAGGAGCGCGATCCGCTGTGCAAGCGACATGGAGTGCCTGACCGCAGTCATCCCTCCGAGGACGGTATCGAGAAAGTCATCAGGATTCTCAGTCGCCGCTCCATTCGACGCGAGGCTCTTGAGAAGATGGTTGTAATAGAGGTCCGCCTTCTCCTTCTCCCCCATACAATACAGGATGTCGGCGGCGCTCTTCAGATAGTGCGCACCCTCCCCGCCATCCGCCAGCTTCCAGTACAGGTCCGCAAGGACAAGGGTCCTTTCTCTCCCTTCCTCAATGGTCTGGACGTAGGATTGGGCGAGCTTCTGCACGATTGCCCGGCGGGCGTCTGCCGGCGCGCGTGAGCGAAGGGAGTCGAGAAGGTCATTGCCGTTGAGGAAGTAGATGCCTTTCCCGAATTCCCTCTTCTCGTGGACAACCCTGCTTTTCTTCAGGCGTTCCATGAAGTTGAGGACCTTCACCGCTGGAGCACCCGATAAAGCGCTCAGTTGATCGATTGAGATCGGCGGGCTGGCGTGAGCAAGGTAGAGAACCAACTCCTGCTCACCCCCATCGAGACCCTCCCACAGCTTATCGGGATCGCCCGACGGCCCTTTCGCTCTCACGGGAACACCCCCCTTGCCTTGTTTTGTCGCTAAACCGCAGCCTTGCCTTTTGGCCATTCTAGATCATTCCATATTCCGTGTCAACCATCCTTCCTTTCGGTATTCTGAACAATTTTCAATATGTTAAATCATCTCCGTGGAAATAATGAAGGTTTCTCACCATCTTGCACAATTGTAGCAAAGGTCGTTCGGCCTAAGAGTTGCGGACTCGGTGATAATCGATGTGGTAAGATACCGGATGACAGACGGATGGAGGAAAACAGCCTCGAAAAGCGAAGCTGCGAAGAATCGCCAAAGACGAGTGCGTCATCGAAGCGTATCTCGGACACTAGAATTGAAGTAAAGGAGATTTGACACATGAAAGGGTATGCGGGCCGATTCCTCAGGGTGGATCTTTCGGAAGGCAGTGTAACCGAAGAGCCCCTGCCCCTAGACGTCGCCATGGATTTCGTCGCGGGTCGGGGCTTCGGCATAAAATACCTCTACGACGAACTCGCGCCCCACACCGATCCTCTGGGTGAGCACAACAAAATCCTCCTTGCCCCCGGTGTACTCGCAGGGACTGCGGCGCAGAGCTGCTCGCGCTGGGTGGTGTGCACGAAAAGCCCCCTCACCGGCTGCTATGCCCGCGCCTCTTCAGGAGGGGACTTCGGCGCTTGGATGAAATTTGCCGGCTACGATTTCATCCTCATTGAGGGAAAATCGCCTGCCCCGGTCTACCTCCACGTCACTCGGGACACGGCAGAGCTGAAAGGAGCGGGCGAGATATGGGGGGTTGACACCGGCGCGACCCAGGAGTGGCTCGAGCGACAGCACGGCCCCGCGACCCGCACTGCCTGCATAGGTCCGGCGGCGGAGAAGCTCGTCAAGTACTCGGCCATCGTGACTGGCAGACGAACGGCAAGCCGGTGCGGCGTCGGCACGGTCATGGGCTCAAAGAAGCTGAAGGCCGTGGCCATCACCGCCAAGAGGAATCTGAACCTCCACGACCCCGAAGCGTTTCGAGACCTGGCCAAAGAGCAGTTCCGCATCATGAAGGCAAGCGGCGACTACGCGTACAACAAGAGCTTCGGCACCACGGAAGGGGCCATTACCCGGAACGTCCTCGGCGTCTACCCGACGCGGAACTACCGCTACGGGCAGCTCGACGGATACGAGCAGATGGGGCCCGAGGCTTACAGGAAGCTGAGGGTCGCCGACGTGGGCTGCTACAACTGTTCCATGCGCTGCGGAAAGGTGCACGTTGTGCCGGATGGTCCGTATGCGGGGGCCCGCAGCGAAGGACCCGAGTACGAGAGCTACTGGGCATTTTCCGGCTCCATTGACAGCACTTCCATCGAGGCAACGATTGCCGCCGACCAGCTCTGCGACGACTTGGGCCTGGACACCATCAGCGCGGGCGTCACCATAGGTTTCGCGTACGAGCTTTACGAGAAAGGCATCATCACCAAGGCCGACACCGACGGGCTCGAGCTGACGTACGGCAACCATGCAGCCATGATCGAGCTCATCGGCAAGATTGGGAGGCGCGAAGGATTCGGAGACATCCTTGCCGAGGGCTCGTTGGGCGCCGCGCGCCTCATCGGAAAAGGAGCGGAAGGCTTTGCCATGCAGGCGAAGGGCTTGGAGCTCGCCGGCTACGAGCCGCGCGGACTGAAAGCAACCGGCTTCGGCTACGCCACATCGAACATAGGAGGCAGCCACGGCAACGGCTCCCTCGCCTTCCAGGAGTGGGGTATGCCTGTGCCGCGGGCGGTCGACCGCTTTACGGAAGACGGCAAGGCGGACATCGTGATCCACAACCAGAACAATTCCGCCCTGGAGGTCGGTATCGTCTGCGCCTTCGCTTTCAGCTGCGGCGACTGGTTCGGCCGTCTCTTTCCCCGGATGCTGGCCGCGGCTACGGGCATAGAGGAATTTGCAGACTGGAAGTACCTCAGGAAGGCAGGGGAGCGGATCGTCAACCTCGACCGGGCCTTCAACGCCCGCGACGGCTTTGACCGCCGGCACGACACGCTGCCCGAGCGCTTTCGGACCGAGCCGCTCCATACGGGAAATGCCCCGGGGGAGGGCGAGATGGTGAGGACCCTCGATCGCTTCCTCGATGAGTACTATCAACTTCGCAACTGGACCCGGAACGGGCTCCCAACCAGAGAGAAGCTGGAAGAACTCGGCCTTGGGCGCGTCGCAAAAGACCTGGCGCCCTATTTCGAGAGTGGCGGAACTTAAGGAGAAGACAGGTCGGCTAAGGCGGCCTCGGAGTATCACCCGGAACTCCTTTTCGTCTGCCGGACCCGTGGGTTGGCGCCTCATCCGAAGGGAGCTGAAATGAAGACGATTCATACGGACGTGCTCGTCATCGGCGCAGGCGGCGCCGGCGCGAGGGCGGCAATCGAAGCGGCCAAAAGCGACGGCAACGTTGAGGTGCTCGTCCTCAATCAGGGCCCAATCGGGAAAAGCGGCCTCACTTCCATGGCGAACGGAGGCATGCAGTGGGTGAGCCATCCCGAAGACAGCCCCCAGTATCTCTTCGAGGATATTATCCGGGTCGGGGCCTATCTCAATGAGCAGAACCTCGTGGAACGCCTCACGGAAGAGGCGCCTGCGAGGGCGGCCGAGCTGATCGAATGGGGGGCTAAGGTCATAGCCTTGGGAGCGAGCGGCGCCACCGCCGAAGTGTCGCCTTCAGGACCATCCTTTCCCCGAGCCTACTACATCCCTGGAGTCTCCTACATGACGGCCCTTCGCAACCGGCTCTCCGCTCTCGCCAACGCGACCGTCCTGGAGGACACGATCGCCACGAGGCTCCTCATGGAAGGAAGGAGGGTAGTCGGCGCCGCGGTCCTCGACATACGGAGCGGCGAAAGCTTCGTGGTCAGCGCAAAAGCGGCTGTTCTCGCTTCGGGCGGCCTCGGCGAGATCTATCCCCATTCGACCAACGCGCCCTTCGGCATGCACGGTCACGCGGCAGGAATGGGTTATGCCCTGGCATACCACGCAGGGGCCGAGCTCATCGACATGGAGATGGTCCAGTTCACGGGAAATCAGCTTTGGCCGCCGTGGCTCCTCGGCAATCCCATGCTGCTCAGCTCCATGTGCGGAGGGAAGTACGTCAATGGAACGGGTAAGGAGTTCCTGCGGCTTCCTCAGCCCCGGGATGCAATCCAGAAACTCGCCTACAAGGAAATCAAGGAAGGAAGGGGCACGGAACATGGGGGCGTCTACATCGACCTCACCCGCTCCCCCCTCTCAAGCGTTGAGATAGAGGAACAGCTCAAAGAATCCCTGGCCGCCGAGGTTGCGAAGGAACGGTGGCGGCTCATCAAGGAGATGAGCGCGGGGACGCCTGATCCGAAGACATGGAGGATAGAGTTCACCCCGGGCGGGGCCCACTTCTTCATGGGCGGGGTGAGGATAAACGAACAATGCGAGACGAGTCTCGAAGGGCTCTTTGCAGCGGGCGAGGTGTCGGGAGGTGTCCACGGCGCGAACCGGATGGGCGGATGCGCGCTCACCGAAATCATAGTATTCGGCAAGAGGGCAGGCGAGCATGCCGCGGAATTCGCCAAAAACAGCGATCGGATCGAGCCGACGGCGTCTCAGGGTGAGGCCGAGGAAGAGAGGCTCTCCGCCTTCCTCGGAGGCGGAAGGCTCTCCCCCAGGACGATAGCCGAGAAGATCGCGTCCCTCATGTCCGCCCATGTCGGGGTGGCGCGCACCGAAGGAGACCTCGCAATCGCCCTGTCCGGGCTGAAGCAGCTCCGGTCCGGCGAGCTTCCGTACGTCAGAGCCCCTCAAGGCAGGCGCTTCAATCTCGGGTGGGTCGAGGCCATTCAGATCCCTCACATGCTGGACGTCGCGGAGATGATCGCCAGATCGGCGATGTTGAGGAGCGAGAGCAGAGGGGCTCACTACAGGGAGGACTATCCGGATACCGAAGGAGAATGGCTTAGGCATACACGCATAAGAAAGAGGGACGGGGCAATGACAATCGATACCGTCCCGGTGACCGTGACGACCCATCAGCCGGGAGGGGGTAAATGAGCGGCGAGCCTGTCTATCTGAAAGTGTTCAGGTACGATCCCGGAGCCGACAACGCACCGAGGTACGAAGATTACGAGGTTCCGTGGAGGCAAGGGCTCCTGCTGCTACAAGGCCTCAGGTACGTCCGGGATAATCTCGATGAGACCCTTGCCTTTCGGGACTACTGCTGCGGCTGTTCCTGGTGTATGTCCTGCGTGATGACCGTGAACGGGAAAGGCAGGCGGACCTGCTCTAAGCTGATCATGCCGGGGGAGCACATTCTGGTGGAGCCCATGAGGGGTTTTCCTATCATAAGAGACCTCGCAGTGGACTTCGGCGTCTCGATCACCACTTCTGTCGGGACCTTTCGGAAGATGGCGGGAACCGTGCTTCGCCGGTGGAACGATGCAGCCGGTCCGGATCAGGGGCTCGGAAGCTGACTAAAGAGGAGGCATTCAACATATTGAATAACTTACGGCATATTGAGGCGTCCGTGGGGAAGCCTCGCGAGGCCCGACATTGCGAAGCCCTTTAGTTTTCCACGACTTATGGAGAACGGTACGGTTATTGCTGTTTGTGACACATGCGTTCCATTCGCATGTGAGTCCGTAATGGCTTCCCTATCGCCTTTTGCCGGCCATCGCAAAGGATGGGGCCGTAGAGATGGCCGCGATTCTTGCACAGATTGCACGATTGGGAGCCGGATTCAAGACCGCCTCCGAAAGGAGAGCGCTCTCGTGGATACCTGCGCGAGCTTTTGAGGAATCAAGTTCAAACAAGGGAGGATAGAATGGTTCAAAAAGGAGTATTGGCGAAGATTGTTGGGCGTGAAAACGCGGACGATGCGCCGGCGACGCTGGAGGCGTACTCCCGGGACATAAGCTTTGCGAACCCCGTGCGGCCTGCCCACGTGGTTCGGCCCCGGACGGCGGAAGAGGTGCAGAAGCTCGTACGGCTGGCTAACGAGACGAACACTCCCCTTGTCCCGGTGAGCTCAGGCCCTCCTCATTTTCGGGGTGATACGGTGCCCGGGATCGGCGGGTCAATCATCGTCGACTTGAGCGGGATGAGAAAGGTGATCTTCGTAGACCGGCCACGCAGGGTTGCCATGGTGGAGCCGGGCGTGACCTTCGGCGATCTCATACCGGAGGTAAAGAAAGAAGGGCTCAGGCTTAACATGCCTCTGCTGCCCCGGAAATCGAAGTCCGTCGTGGGCAGCATACTCGAGAGAGAGCCCGTGACGATGCCCAAGTATCAATGGGACGTATCAGACCCGTTGGCTTGCGCCGGGGTATATTTCGGGACCGGAGACGAGTTTAGAACCGGGCAGGCGGCCGGGCCCGGCACGCTGAAAGAGCAGTGGAAAGTAGGGGGCGTGCAGAAAGCGCCGTATGGGCCCGGTATTGCTTCCTGGCACAGGCTCATCCAGGGGTCTCAGGGAACCATGGGGATCGTCACGTGGATATCGTTGAGGTGTGAGATATTGCCCAGCCTTGAAGAGCCTTTTGTCCTTGGATCGCCCAGCCTGGGTCCTCTGCTCGATCTCACTTCCTGGCTCATAAGACTGAGGATGGTCAACGAATGCTTCATCCTCAACAACGCCAATCTGGCTGCCATATTCACGAAGAAATGGCCCAAAGACTATCAGGGCCTCAAGGATGCCCTGCCCCCGTGGACCCTCTTCTACACGGTCGCCGGCTACGAGTACCTGCCGGAGGAAAGGGTCAGCTCCCATATCAAGGATATCACCGACCTGACTCAGAGGATGGGCGTGAAAGCGGCAAAAACAATCGGCCCCATCTCAGCCCATGAGATACTGAAGGCCGTCCAGAAGCCCTCGGAGGAACCCTATTGGAAGCTTCGCCAGAAGGGGGCCAGCCAGGATATCATGTTTCTCACCATCCATGACAAGCTCGAAGATCAAGTCCGTGTCATGAACGGACTCGCCGACAAATCGGGCTACGCCGCGTCGAACCTGGGCGTCTACATCCAACCGGTGGTTCAGGGCACCGGCTACCATTGTGAGTTCAATCTCTTCTACGATCCCGAAGTCGCGATGGAGCTGAGCCGGGCCAAGGAATTGTCCTCCTCGGCCACCAGAGGCTTACTTGCCGCAGGCGCGTTCTTCTCGAGGCCTTACGGTGAAGAGGCAGGGATGATCCTGAACAAGGATGCTGCAACCATTTCCGTGCTCCAGAAGTTCAAGAAGATATTCGATCCGAACCATGTCATGAATCCGGGGAAAGTGTGTTTCTAAAGATCATTGAGACAAGCAGCCTATTCTTCAATAAAGTCGGGAGGTAGCCAATATGGGACTGGAACAATACCAAGGCGACATGGCGATGTGCTGCCGTTGTTCGTGCTGCAAATTCATACCCATGCAAATGGTGGATGGATATAAGTACTCGAAACAGTGCCCCAGCATATCGAGATATGATTTCCACAGCTACTCGGGCGGCGGCAGATTGAATATCGCGGCAGCCATGCTGAAGGACGGCTTCAACTATACCGATAAAGTGCTCGATATCGTCTATAACTGCCAGCTCTGCGGAGGCTGCGGCGCCTCGTGCAATTATGCCATGGACATGGAAGTCCTCGAGCCCATCACCGAGTTCAGGATCAAGTGCGTCGAGGACGGCCGCACGAATCCTGCCCTCGACAAGGTAATCAACAACCTCCGGAAGCACGGCTCCATGGTGCCCGCATCAGGCAAACGGGGCGACTGGGCTGAAGGGCTTGACCTCAAGGACATCACCAAGAAGAAGGCGGACGTCTTCTATCACGTCGGCTGTCTCACGAGTTACGACAGGGAGATGCAGAAGGTGGCCAGAGCCACGGCCAAGATACTGCAGAAGACGGGCGTCGATTTCGGCATCGCCGGTGACGCTGAGGTCTGCTGCGGGGGCCGGGCCTACCAGATGGGCTACGAGAAGGACTTCCTCAACCAGGCAAAGAAGAACATGGAGATGATCAAGAAAGCCGGCGTGAAGACGGTAGTAACGTCCTGTGCGGACGGGTACCAGTCTTTCAAAGTTCTCTACGACAAGTTCAACCTGAAGGGCAGCCTGGAAGTCCTCCATATCTCGGAATACGTCGACCGGCTCATGAAGGCCGGCAAGCTGAAGCTGCGGAAGAAAGTCGACCTTGCGGTCACGTACCATGACCCGTGCCGTCTCGGCAGGCTGGGCGAGCCGTGGATCCACTGGGCAGGAAAAAAGATCCCGGGAGACAGGTTTGTTTTCGACCCTCCGAAGGAG
>Ga0326727_10028253_pt1 | contig 10218 bp, 11 predicted proteins | sample MB2enrmetagenome_FD_207643 | JGI IMG/M metagenome (GOLD analysis project Ga0326727, IMG submission 207643) | Lab enriched peat soil microbial communities from McLean, Ithaca, NY, United States - MB29MY | ecosystem: Environmental > Terrestrial > Soil > Wetlands > Peat | place: USA: New York...
CCCACCGCGCCGTCGACCTCTTGGAGGCCAAAACTTCCGAAGCCGATGGGCTGTCAAGGACGCGCCGTTCGGCGCGCCGCCGTGAGGCGGGCTGCGCTCCTTGACAGCCCTTCGGCTTCGGAAACAAGACGCTTCCATGAGGTCGACGGCGCTCTCCGCCGAAACGCGGCGAACGCGCTGCGCGGGGCGCCGCCGCTTTTGGTGACGCGCTCGCTGAGTGCGTCCGAGCGGAGCAAGAAGCGCGGCCAACGGCCGCGCCTACAAGGCGTCGATCGGGGCGCAATCAGCCGGGATCGTCATGGCGAGCAGAGCGCAGCCATCCGGTCCCAGTGCATGCCGCGAGCGCTGGATTGCTTCGTCGCTTCGCTCCTCGCAATGACGGCGCTATTACGGCCACTTCACCCGACCCACCGCGCCGTCGACCCCATGGCAGCCAAAACTTCCGAAGCCGAAGGGCTGTCAAGGACGCGCCGTTCGGCGCGCCGCGGTGAGGCGGGCTCTCGCTCCTTGACAGCCCTTCGGCTTCGGAAAAAGACGCTTCCATGAGGTCGACGGCGCTTTCCGCCGCACTTGCGGGAGAAGGTTTGCTCCACGCAAGGCTGCTGCGCGAGAATCCCCGCCGCAGTCATCCCCTAGCGCGCAGCGGGGGTGACGATGCAGCTTGGGGTGGGGAGCCTAGGCGATTGGGCGCCGAGCGCCGCGCCGTTTGCATCATGGCGAGCCGCCGCAATGGGACGCCGTAGCGCAATGCATCGGGCCGCGCGCCGCCTCGTCCTCGCCCCAGCCCTCTCCCGCACGCGGGAGAGGGGACCCTGCTACCCTTGCAGCACCATCACCGGCGCGCCGACCGGGACGCGGTTGTAGAGGTCGATGATGTCCTGGTTGAACAGGCGGATGCAGCCGCTGGAGACCGGCTGGCCGATGGTGTCGGGCTCGTTGGTGCCGTGCAGGCGGAAATAGGTGTCGCGGCCGTCGCGGTAGAGATAGAGGGCGCGGGCGCCGAGCGGATTGCCGAGGCCCCCGTCCATGCCGCCGGCGTAGGCGGCGTAGCGCGGCATGGTCGAGATCATCCACGGGGTCGGGATCCAGCGCGGCCATTCGGCCTTGCGGCCGATGATCGCCGAGCCTTTGAAGTCGAGCGCCTCGGTTCGGCCGACGCCGACCGCGTAGCGCAGCGCCCGCCCGCCCGGCTGGACCAGGTACAGCCGGCGCTCCGGCACGCTGACGATGACGGTTCCGGGACGATAGGGGCCGATGTAGAGCACGTCCTGACGCAGCAGCGCCGGATCGACCGTCGTCAGGTCAAGGCCGGGAATGCTACGGCCGTCGTCGACCCGCGGGCCATAGTCGGCGGCGTAATTCCCGCCGACGGTCGGAAAGAATCCGAGCGCCGGCCCGCTCGACTGCGCCGCGCAGCCGTCGAGCGCCAGAGCGCCCGCCCCGAGCATGAACATGCGGCGACTGAGAAACGCATCCCCCACTTGCCCCCTCCAATGCTTTTCGCTCGCCCCGCCGCGAATCGCGCCGGCGCAACCTAAGCGAGGAACGCGCCTTAGGGCAATCAGGCTGGAAGCCGGGCGGCGCCGAAGCGCCTGCTCGATGGGGCGCGACGTGCGCTGCTTGACAGCCCTTCGGCTTCGGAAACAAGACGCTTCCATGAGGAAAGACGGCGCTCTATGCCGAAGCGCGGCGAACGCGCTGCGCGGCGCGCCGCCGCGTATGTAGACGCGCTCGCTGGGCGCGTCCGCCAGAAACAAGAAGCGCGGCCAGCGGCCGCGCCTACAAGGCGTTGGACCCGTCGCTATTCGCCGCTCTAACGTCAGCGGATCGCCTCGCCGAGCGCTGTTGGCCGCGCCCGCTTCCGAGGGCGTTGCGCTCAGCTCGACCAGCCGTGCGACAATCCCCTCTCCCCGCTTGCGGTCGCAATTGGGAGAGGGCGAGGGTGAGGGGCCTGGCGATGAGCCGCTGCGTTGCGGCCAATCGCCCGGCCCCTCATCCTAACCTTCTCCCCGCAAGCGGGGAGAAGGGACACGGGCGGCGCCGCTTCCGCCTAACTGCAACGCGCTCTAAGCGACCCCGGCGTTCTCGCCGCCGGCCAGCGACGCCGCGGCGCGCTGGCTGGCGTTGGCGTAGCGCTTGGCCAGCGCGGCGCACACCATCAGCTGGATCTGGTGGAAGAGCATCAGCGGCAGCACGATCAGGCCGATCGATTGGCCGGAGAGCAGCACGGTCGCCATCGGCAGGCCGCTCGCCAGGCTCTTCTTGGAGCCGCAGAAGACGATCGTCACCTCGTCGGCGCGGGGGAAGCGCAGCAGTCGGCTGCCATAGGTGGTGATCGCCAGCACGGTCGCCAGCAATAGGGCGTCCACGGCGAGCAGTCGCCCAAGGTCCGCCAGGCCGAGCTGGCGCCAGATGCCTCTCGTGACGCCCTCGCTGAAGGCGGCGTAGACGACCATCAGGATCGATCCGCGATCGACCAGTCCGAGCAACGTCCTGTGCCGCAAGGCCCAGCCGCCGATCCACGGCCGGGCGAGTTGGCCGGCGGCGAAGGGCATGAGAAGCTGGAGGACGATGGCGCCGGCGCCATGCGTGGAGAAGCCGCCCTGGGCGCCGAGCAGCAGTCCGACCAGCAAGGGCGTCAACGCCATGCCGATGAGGTTGGACGCGGTCGCGGCGCAGATTGCGGCGGGCACGTTGCCGCGCGCGATCGAGGTGAACGCGATCGACGATTGGACGGTCGAAGGCAGCGCGCAGAGCAGGATCACGCCCGTCCACAGCGGCGGCGTCAGCAGCGTCGGAAGCAGCGCCCTCGCGCCGAGGCCCAGCGCCGGAAACAGCGCGAATGTCGAGGCCAGCACGACGACGTGCAGCCGCCAGTGCCAGGCGCCCGCCAGGGCGGCTTGCGGCGAGAGCCGCGCCCCATGCAGGAAAAACAACAGGGCGATGGCGGCGTCGGTTGCGTATCCGGCGACGACCGCGCCCTCGCCGTGCGCCGGCAGGATCGACGCCAGACCGACCATGCCGACGATCGCCGCGATATAGGGGTCGATCGGGAGCCGCGACAGCAGCGCCTTCGGGTTCATCGCCTCGAGCCTCCGCGAGAAGGAAATCACCGGACCCTTTCCCCCAGGGTTCGCCCCTGCGACATGAGTCGGAGCTTGGCGAATGTGAACCACCCCTAGCAATATTGTTGCCGGCGCGCATCGCTTCGGCGCGGCAGGCGCGCGGGCCAAGGTCGGCCCGCGGTCCGCCAGTTCTTCGCCGGTCGTCTCACTTCGGCCTACGTCCCAATCTATGTCCTCGCCGTCGTCAGACATTGGGCGGCGCCGCCTAACGAACCGCTCTCGCTCGACGACGAAGGAGGAGGTTCAAATGGGACGCAAGTTCATCGACTGCCGTGACTATCCAAGCGAAATGAATTGCTCGATCGCGATCGTCGCCGACAGCGAAAATGAGCTGATCGAAGCTGCGGTGCAGCATGCCGTGGCCGTGCACGGTCATCAGGACTCCCCGGAACTCCGCAATAATCTGCGGCAAGTCATCAAAGACGGAACGCCGCCGGTCAACGCGCAGCCAAGAGCCGCTTGACCGAGGGCGACCCGAGGGCGCGTCTCGTCTGATGGGTTCGTCGCTGCGGCCTTCGTGCGGCGCTTCGCGCCACCGTCTCGCGCAAGCGGTCGAAGGGATTGCCGTCGCCGGATAGCCCCACTCCCGCAACGCCCATCGGGAGTGAGGGCGACGTCCTTTTCCCGGTCGCCCTTCGGCTTCGGAAACAAAACGCTTCCATGAGGTCGACGGCGCTCTCCGCCGAAACGCGGCGAGCGTCGTCAAGCCCCAGTCATGGAAAAGTCCGGCCCGGCGCGAGGGGGCGAAAGCGCCGCAGCGACCGGGCGGGCTCGAATTGGCGAATTTGAATCCTGTCGCCGTATGGCCAAGCGCGGCGACGCTCTTGGCCGTTCACAGCAGAAAGGAAAACGCGATGCTGATCGCACGCTGGCAGATCGACGCCCGATTTGGGCACAAACAGAAAGTGATCGATTCAATCGTTCAATGGACGCGCGAAATCGCCCCGCAAGTCGGGCTCCTCAAGGGGCAGATGCTGAGCGGGTCGATCGGCGCGCTCGAAGCGACGGTCGAGCACAATTGGGAAGTCAACGACCTCGCCGAACTTGAACGCACTTGGGCAAAGCTTGGGACGATCGAGGCGCACAAGCAATGGAGCAAGGACCTTGAGCCTTACGTCGTCTCGGGGACCGCGCGTTGGAGCATCTTTCGAGTGCTTTGACAAAGGGCTTTTCCGCCGTTCCCGGTCATCCGGAGACTGTCGGCAAACGGGTGACAATTCCGCGCTCGGCGACCGCGCTCTCCGCCGAAACGCGGCGAGCGGCGGCGTCGGGACGCCTCCTCAGCGCCAGACTAGGACGCGATCAGGCGAGACCGTCATGGCGAGCGAGAGCGAAGCCATCCAGCCGCTGTGCAGGCCGCAAGCGCGGAATTGCTTCGTCGCTTCGCTCCTCGCGATGACGGGAGAGGACGAGGGTGAGGGGTTTGGCGATGAGCCCCTGCATTGCGGCCAATCGCCAGGCCCCTCATCCGAACCTTCTCCCCGCGAGCGGGGAGAAGGGACCGTACGGCGCTGCTTCTACCTGACTGCGACGCGTCAGAAGTCGAAGAACTTCTCGCGTAGCGCGTCCTCGTATTGCTTCTTGGCGGCTTTGACCGTGTTGCGCAGCTCTTCCTCGCGAAAATGCGCCCCCTCCCATTGGTCGACTTCGGCGACCGAATGATTGACCGAGGCCAGCGCTTCTTCGTCGTGGATCGCCTTGATCCATTCTTCGACCGCCGCTTTGTAGGCGGCTTGCATCCGATCGAGTTCGGCTTCGTCTTCCATGGGGCCCCTCCGGTTCGCCACGACAGATCTCGGCTCGGACGCGGAGGAGACGCTTTCGAACGCCACAGGCCCCCGCATCGCCAACGCTCGCCGGCGCATGAACATCATTGTTCTGAGACGGCAGTGTGAAGTGGAGAATATAAAATTAGATCATGACGCGTTTTGACGGAATCGCCGGGGTTACGCTGACAGTGCACTTATCTTGCGTAAGCTAACGAGCGCCCAAACCAGCCCGCGTTCGCTTTCCATCGCACCCGCCAGCCCACCGCGCCGTCGACCTCATGGCAGCCGAAACTTCCGAAGCCGAAGGGCTGTCAAGGACGCGCCTTTCGGCGCGCCGCCGTGAGGCGGGCTGCGCTCCTTGACAGCCTTTCGGCTTCGGAAACAAGACGCTTCCATGAGGTCGACGGCGCTCTCCGCCGATGCGCGGCGAACGTCGCCGGCAGGCCGCCGCGGCGTTTTTTGGGGTGGGAGGGACGCGATCAGCCGGGATCGTCATGGCGAGCGCAGCGAAGCCATCCAGCCGGCGTGCAAGCCGCAACCGCTGGATTGCTTCGTCGCCTCGCTCCTCGCAATGACTGCGCTCTCTGCCGGGCCGGTCCCGCTTCCCCGCTCCCCTGTCAGCAATTCCGCTCCCCGCGCGCGGTTTGTCGCGCCCGCTTCCTAAGCAACCCCGGCGCGGTTACAGGTGGCGAAAGGTATGGCGGCGTGGGCGCCGGCCGGAGCGGGAAGGGGAAGGCCGATGAGCGCGTCGGCGGATCCAGTGGTTCTGCGGCATCGCGATCTCGAAAAGATCGCCAATGCGGCGCTGAGAGTCGGCCGCATTTTGATGGAATGCGGCGGGCGGGTGAGCGTCGTGCGCGAAGGCATGCGCCTCGTCGCCGACGGCCTCGGCGCCAACGTGGTCGGCGAGCGCGTCGGTTACGCTTCGCTCACCCTCACGGTCGGCGCCGGCGAGGAGACGATCACCCGCATGATCGACGTCGGCGCCCACGGGGTGAACTACCGGCTCGACGTCGCGGTGCGCCGGTTCGCGACCAGTGTCGCGCGCGAGGGCGGCACGCCGCAGGAGGTCAACGAGACGATCGACCGGCTGGCGCGCGAGACGCCGCATTATCCGCTGTGGCTGGTCGCGCCGGCGACCGGCCTCGCCTGCGCCGCGTTCGGGCGTCTGCTCGGCGTCGATTGGCCGGCGTTCCTGCCGATCTTCCTCGCCGGCGGTCTCGGCCAATGGATCCGCGCCAAGCTGCGCGTGCGGGGGACGAACGCGTGCCTGATCGCCGCGGTGGTCGCTTTCGTCGCCGGGTTGGTCGGCGGCTATGGCGCGCGCGCCGCCGGTTCGGCGAGCGCGGAGATGGCGGTGATCGCCTCGACGCTGCTGCTGGTGCCCGGCGTGCCGGCGACCAACGCCCAGACCGACATCATGGAAGGGTTCCCGACCGTCGGCAGCGCGCGGGCGGTCTCGGTCGCGATGATCATGGTGTTCGCCACCATCGGCATCTGGGGGGCCGAAGCCGTGCTGGGGATGCTGCCGTGACGCCTCTCTCCGCTCAACTGATGATCGACGTCGTCCATCAGGCCGCTTTCGGCGCGCTCGCCGCCTGCGGCTTCGGCGTCTTGTTCAATTTCGATTGGCTCAGCCTCATCCGCTGCTCGGCGCTGGGCGCGCTCGCGCTCGCGGTGCGGACCTTCGAGCTCGCCGGCGGATGGAGCCTCGAAGCGGCGTCGTTCTCCGCGGCGCTCGCCGCGGGCGCAGCCGTCGCGCTCGCCGCCCCGCAGCGCGGGGAGGGCGCCGACATGGTCGCCCTGGCCGGCTGCATTCCCATGGTGCCGGGCGCCTTTTTCGGCAAGGCGATCCTCGGGCTGTTCGCGCTGACCGCGCCGGCGCCGGCGCACCCCGGGGAGACCGCGATTTTCGCGATCGTGGCGATGACGCGCGTGATCCTGACGCTGGGCGCCATCGGCGCCGGCCTCGCCATCCCCTCGCAGATTTCGCGCCATCGCGGGTTTTAGCGGTCGGCGCTCAAACGGAACCGCGAACGGAGTGGCGCGGCCCTCCGTGGCCGCGGCGCGGAGGCCCGCGGCGCCGATTGCGGGCTCGCCGCGATTCGAAGAGAACGCCGCGTGCTCTAACTTCTGGCGGCGCCATGCGCGCCGTGCGGCGGCGTCGCTGCGCCGGCCGGCTGGGCGAGATTGTCGACGGTTTGGTCAAAGTCGAGAGCGTTGGCCGCGCCGTTGACCTTCTTGGTGTCGGCGTCTTGCGGCGCTGCAGCGGCGCCGGCCGCGGACGTTGCGAGGTCGCCGAGGATTTTTCCGACGAGTGGCAGCGCAGCGATCATCTTGACGACCTTTCCGCCGGACGGGCGGGTTCGAGCGAACGAGGGCGACGCGGGTTCGCAGACGATGACGGCGCGAGCTTGTGCGAGCGTTGCGTCGCGCTCGGTCGTGACTGTCAGCCGATCCGCCCCCTGGGCTCGCTCTCGCCGCTTTCCACGAGTTTCCCCGCGGCTGCAGGACGGTGGGTCTTCGCATTGAGCGCCGCAATGAAGTATTCGGCGGCGGCGCGCGCCTTTCGCGAGGGCCGGCTTCTGGACGGGAACACGACGTAGGCGTCGGACGGTTCGAGCTCATAGTCCGGCAAGAGCCGCGTCAGCCGGCCGTCCTGCAGCTCTTCGCCGCACATCCAGGTCGACGCCAAGGCGATGCCGAGCCCGGCGACGGCGCAGGCGACGACACCCGGGCCCGAGCCAGTGCGCAAGCGGACGTCGACTGCGATCGTCTCCACCCGGCCATCGCGCCGAAAGGTCCACGTTTCGCGATCGGCGGCGGCGGGACCGCCGAGGCAATCGTGGGTCTTCAGCTCGGCGACGGCGCGGGGGACGCCGCGGCGTCGCAGGTATTCCGGCGCCGCGACGATTGCGCGCGCCGCGCTCGCCAGCTTGCGCGTAACGAAGATCGAATCCGGCAGCTTGCCATGGCGAAACGCCAGATCGGCCCCTTCCGCGACCAGATCCTCGTAGCGATCGGACATCATCAGGTCGATCTTCAAGCCCGGATGCAACGCTACGAATCCGGGCAGGCGCGGGATGATCTGTCGGACGCCGAAGGCCGTCGGCAGCGCGATGCGCAGGACGCCGGTCAGTCGGTCCGCCCCGCGCGCCGCATTCTCGGCGTCGTCGATCGCGCTCAGCGCTTCGCGGGCGCTGACCGCAAGTGCCTGTCCCGCCTCAGTCGTCACGACGCGCCGCGTCGTGCGGGTGAGCAGCGCGACGCCGAGCCGCGCCTCCAGCGCGGCGATCGCTCGCGACACCGAGGGCTGGGCAAGATCGAATTCGCGCGCCGTCTTGGAAAAGCTGCCGGTCTCCGCCGTGCGCACGAACAGCACCAGTTGGGTGAGTCGATCATTCATGCGAAATTTGAATATATGTTATGGAAAACAAGTCAATACCGCGATGAAAGCGCATCAATTACGTCTGTCGGCGACGGGGCCCACGAAGGGACTCCGGCAACGGAGAAGGGTCATGAAAGAGCTCAGCGGCAAGGTCGCGATCGTCACCGGCGCGTCGAAGGGAATCGGCGCCCAGATCGCCAAGCAATTGGCCGCGGACGGCGCCGCGGTGGTCGTCAATTACGCCTCCAGCAAATCGGGCGCCGACGAAGTTGTCGCCGCGATCCTCAAGGACGGCGGCAACGCGGTCGCCGTGCAGGCCGACGTCGCTAAGAGCGCCGAGGTCAAGCGCCTGTTCGAGGCGACCAAAGATGCGTTCGGCCGGCTCGATGTCCTGGTCAACAATGCGGGTGTGTTCGAGTTCGGCACGCTCGAACAGTTGACCGAGGCCGGGTTCCACCGGCAGTTCGACGTCAACGTCCTCGGCACGCTGCTCGCCACCCGCGAGGCGCTGGGATACTTCGGCGCGGCTGGCGGAAGCGTCATCAATCTCAGTTCGATCACCAGCGCCAATCCGGGTCCCAACTCGGTCGTCTATTCCGGCGCCAAGAGCGCGATCGACGCCGTGACCAAGGCGCTCGCCAACGAGCTTGCCGGGCGCAAGATTCGCGTCAACGCGATCGCGCCAGGCATGACGGCGACTGAAGGCCTCGCGGCGATGGGCGTCGACGAGAAGGCCGGCAAGGCCATCGGCGCCGGCCTGCCAATGGGCCGCATCGGCCAGCCTGACGACATCGCGCGCGTCGCCGCCTTTCTTGCGTCCGATCGCGCCGCTTGGGTGACCGGCGAGCGCATCACCGTCTCCGGCGGCCAGCGCTGACGAGGCAGCCTCCGGCTCCGTAGACCCGCTTGTTGAGCGCGTTGGGGTCGAAACAAAAGGGAGCGCGGCCCGCGGCCGGGCCGGCGCCTCGCAATCGGGGCGTTGTTCTCAAGCCGCCTCCGGTCGCCGCGCGGTGATCCCAACGGCCGGCGGCAGCGCTGCGCGCCGCTCCGGGCGGCGCGCTCGGCTCAGGCGGTCCGCGGCGCCGGCGCGCCAGGGGCGGCCGGCAGCGGCACTGTCCCCGCGTAGCGATGGATGAGGACGGCGGTCAAAAGGACGCCGGCGCTGAGCGCCAGGACGACGACGGCGATGGCGATCATCGCCCCGAGGACCGCCGCCTTGCCCTTGGCGTCGCCGCGGCCTTTCGCCACCGAAGCGAACAGCTTGCCGACCGCCTGGAACGCCGGGCCGAGGCCGTTGATCGCGCCCATCGTGTTGTGGACCTGCGCCAGCGTATTGTAGGCGGCGAGGCCGATATTCATCAGGCTGTGCTGGCGGTAGGCGGCGATCCAGGATTCGATGGTGATGATCAGGCCCGTGCCGAGCGCCGGGAAAATGATGGTGACGTACCACAGGCTCACCGCCCCGTTCAGTTGATCGGCGGTGAAGTAATCGGGGAAAGCGTTGTTCGCCAGGAACAGCAGCGGGAACAGGAAAACCGAACTGAAGCCGACGGCGCTCTGGATCGCGCCGCACCAGACCAGCACCCGGATCGCGCCGCCGACCGCCTTCGACTCTGCCCACGCCCGGCCGCAGCTTCGGGCGTTCCACCACGAAATGCCGAAGTTCAGCGCCAGGATGAGGTAGAGCCAAATCGGAATTGATCCGTTCATGCCGGCGTTCCCCAGCTCTGCGCCCGCGGACAGCGGCGCAAATCTCGCCCGCTCAGGGGGGCATGGCAAGTCGCCGCCGAAGCGCCGCGCGCTTACGCCGCGGCCTTGCGCCCCCAGCGGCGGGCGCGGCGCTGCGCGCGCTGCTCCGGCGTCTCTTCGGGCGGCGCGCTGGGGTCGAGCTGCGGCAGCGCGTCCATCACCCGCTCGGGCGGGAAGATGACGATCA
>Ga0326727_10028257_pt1 | contig 10217 bp, 8 predicted proteins | sample MB2enrmetagenome_FD_207643 | JGI IMG/M metagenome (GOLD analysis project Ga0326727, IMG submission 207643) | Lab enriched peat soil microbial communities from McLean, Ithaca, NY, United States - MB29MY | ecosystem: Environmental > Terrestrial > Soil > Wetlands > Peat | place: USA: New York...
ACGGCTGGAATTCATCCTCAACCTGGCGCGCGATCTGGGCGTGAACATCGCCGGGATCGCCATCATCCTGCAGATGCGGGAGCGGATGGAGGAGATGAACCGCCAGATGCAAAGCTTTGTCGAGTACGTGCGCACCGAGATGCTGGCGCGTTTCCAGCAGGCTGCGCCCGGCGGCGGCGCGGCTATCGTCCCGCTGCGCAGGCCGGTGGTCGTGCCCCGGCCGGTCACGGTGAAGAAGCCGTAAAGAATCTCCCTCGGAGCAAACTCTGAACTGAATCCCTGTTTCGCCGGTTGCGGGTATCCTTATCTCTGCATGCCGTACGTTCTTCTTGGATTGGCTGTCTTCGGGTTGGTCACCTCTACCGTGTTTGCGGGGATGGTGCTGTGGGCTGTGCCGGGCTATCTGCGGGAGCGGCGCGCGGCGCTGGCCCAACTCAAGAAATCTCCGGGATTCACTCCCCCTCTGACGCTTTTGAAGCCGGTGCACGGCGACGAGCCCAACCTCGAAGCGCACCTGGCCACTTTCTTCGAGCAGGATTACCCGCAGTACGAGATTCTCTTCTGCGCGCGGTCCGCCGATGACGCGGGCCTGGAGACGGCGCGGCGCGTGGCGGCAAAATACCCGCAAATTCCAGCCAGGTTTCTGTCCACCGGCGGCCAGCCGGACTACATCAACGCCAAAGTAGCCTCGATGGAACTCATGGAGGCTGCGGCGGCGCACGAGATTCTGGTCATCAGCGATAGCGACGTGCGCGTGACGCCGCAGTATCTGCGTGCCGTGGCGCTGCCCTTTGCCGACGGGCGCGTAGGCGCAATGTGTTGCCCATATCGCGGTGTGGCAGCCGAGGGTGGTTTATGGGCGCGCCTCGAGGCCGTGGGCATGTCTGTCGAGATGACCTCCGGGGTGCTGGTCGCGCGGGCCATGGAGGGCATGCAGTTTGTGCTCGGGCCTACCATGGCCTTCCGGCGCGAAGCCATCCGGAGCATGGGCGGTTTCCGGATCACGGCCGACTACTGCGCCGACGATTTTGTGCTCGGCAACGAGACCTTCAAGCTGGGCCAGGCGGTGGTGCTCAGCCATCACGCCATCGATCACATGGTCATCAATTCGAGCCTGTGGTCGTCGCTCAAGCACCAGGTCCGCTGGATGAAGTCGACGCGGTTTTCGCGGCCCAGGGGACATGTCGGCACCGCGCTCACCTTCAGCGTGCCGTTCGGGCTGCTGGGCTGGGCCGCGGCGGCTTGGCTGGGGCATCCCTGGTGGGGACTGGTGCTGCCGGCGTGGAGCGTGGCCACGCGGCTGGCGCTGGCAATTGCGGTGGGCGGGATGGTGGTCGGAGACCGCAGTTGGTTCGGGCTGCTGGTGCTTTACCCGCTGCGGGATCTGATGGGCTTCGGCTTCTGGGCAGCCAGCTACTGGGGCCGGCGGATTCTGTGGCGCGGGCGGGTATTTGAGCTGCTGGCTGGCGGAAAGATGCGGGCGGCGGGGTAGAGGATCTGACAGGTCGATATTCATAGGAATAATAACCCAATTTGGTATATCCCAAAAAGGGTTTTATTGTTCTCCCACGGATCAATGACAGTGGAAATCGACGAACAAGCCAAGCTTCGTGGACAGTTCATTCTGGCGAGGAAGAGCGCAGGTCTTACCCAAGTCGGGTTGGCGGACCGGCTCGGACGCCCCCAATCCTTCGTGTCGAAATATGAACGTGGTGAGCGGAAGCTCGATGTAATCGAGTTTTGCGAAGTCTGTCGTGCACTCGAGGTTGATCCCGTTGTATTCCTGCGACGCTTTTGCAGCGAGGGATCATGAAAATCGTAAAGGTCTATACATTGAAGAGCCGCGGCGCCTATGCAGCCTCGGAACACTGGAAGACTACTCGTAAACAAATTCACGAGGCGATCCGAGGATGTGAATGGCCAGTGGGAAGCGGCTCCTTTACCATCTATCCGGAGAGCGGCAAAGAGCGCGGAAAGGGAAACGGCGTCAAGCCCATTCGCGATAGGTTTGTTCATTCGTTGAAGGCCAAAGGATGGACAATTGAAGGGAAGGCGAAGAGCGCGTTGGATAAGCGTCTCGGTGAATTCGATGCGGTTCTTCCCGGCCCGGAGAGGCTGATCGCCGTGGAGTGGGAGGCAGGCGATATCTCTTCACCGCATCTGTCGATGAACAAGCTGACGCTGCTTCTGAAGACCCAAATCATCTCGGCCGGGGTGCTCGTAGTGCCTTCGCGAAAACTCTGCATACACCTGCCCGACCGAATCGGCTATGTCGAAGAGATCAAGCCTTATTTCGTGCTGTGGGAGTCTGTTCCATGTCGCGAAGGAATTCTTGAAATCGTCGTCATTGAGTGGGATGCAGCAAACAAGGATTAATCGAGAATTCCGGATGGACCGGACGGGCGAGCGTGGGTCCGGGGAACCCCGGAGACGGTAAACACACTTGCGGTTGCCTCCGCTCTATTCCCTGTCATTTCCCTTGGCCACGCGCATGTGCCAGCCAAGAACATTGGAGTACTCGAGAAAACTCGTAAGCTCGGCAAGTCCACTCTTTCGGAAGGTGGGCCGAAAGAGCTGCCGCGAGAACAAGGCGCGCCTGACCTCGTTTGAGACAATAGAAAAGCGGGAGACTTTTGGGTCAGTCAGAAGTATGTCGTTAAAGCGCAGGAGCCCCGAGTACACTGGAGTCGAGTGTTCCACTTCGAAGAGGCCTTCAATCGTCTCGCCACCGCGTGCTATCCATATCACATCAATCTCTGACAATATTCCTTGGACTTGCTCAAACCCGGAGGGAATGCTGCCTCTCAGAGCGAATCGCTCGGTCAGCTTCCAGTCCAACCCGGCTGCGTCGCGTTCCGGCACATAAACCCCATAATTCTTAAAATGCCCGATACCCGCAAGCAACGTCTGTACTTGTGCGTGGGTCAGGTCACGGGCCTCGGACAGTAGAGCAGTGTTGAGACTGCGGGCAATTGGTTCCAATCCCACGTAGCCCTCGACGTTAAATCGCCCCCGGCGGGCGATATAAAGTTCCAGCGCATTGTTCCGAGGGAGCAGTTGTACCTTATACTGGCCATCGCTCGCCGTTTCTGCATTCCGAAAAATCTCCTCAAAATCCCCGTATGGCACAAACAGGGGCGCTGAACCGTCGTCGAGCAAGAAGCAGAGAAATCCGTTGTGCCCTTCGAGCTGCCGTAGGTCAACTTCGCGGAGCCCGAAGAAAGCCCGGCCGCCGGAATGCACCTTCGAGTAGCGAATATAGATCCGCGCTGCGTCTTCGCCAATCGTGAAGAGTGATTCGCTCCCCCTGATCTTATGGAGCTCCCCAAAGCGATTTCGGAGCGTTTCGAGGATTCCGATTTTGTGGAGATTTGGCACGCCAACGAAAGTTTATCAGGCTCCTCTAGCGCCCGGGGGCCTGCGCCAACCCAAACAGGCCGGAGGCTCCGTCAGGACTCCTTTGTGGATGAAGGTAATCCCGCAATTGAGAAATGCGTTCCCCAAAACGATCCTACTTCAGCGGCCGGTCGGTCCACATCGTCTTATCAGCCAGCGATTGGACCTGATAGAGTCGGCCGGCCAGCAACTGTTCCACTTTGGACTGGTTGGCGTCCTGGGCGAACAGCCACTTGCGGTCGCCGCTGCCCCACATCTTTGAGAGCTCATCTTCGCTGATGTCGATTCTTGGGGCGTCGGGATAACAGGAGCCCCACAGCAGCGTGGAACCTTCGCCGTGTTGCCCGCATTGCTGGGTCACGATCGGCGCCAGCCGGCCTTGCAAAAACTTGTGCGTGTAGAAGATGACCGAGGAGCCGTCGGACTCGTCCCCGTAAATGATGAAGGTGTCGGCCGGCGAGCCTTTGGCGATGATGGTGTCGGCCATCTGCTTGGAACTGAGCATGGGCTCGAAGCGTGCAAAAGCGATGTGCGCGGCGATAAGGAACACGGTGAAGGTGAGGCCCACGCTGATGGTCGCGGCCAGGTGCTTCTTCTTCAGCCGCAGCACCCAGCCGGTCGCGGGGCCGATCAGCAGGGCCAAGCCGGCAAGAACGGCAGGCAGGCGCAGGGCTGCAAAGGATGCGCCGGTGAGGTCGAAGAGGTGGGACATCGAGAGGGTGTAGTCGCCCACGCCGCGATGAGCCAGCAGGGTGCCGATGTCGGGGACATAGGGCAGATTGCGTGAGACCCACAGTCCCCAGCCCAGAGCGATGGCTGAGAGCACGCCGACCACGGCGAAAGCGGCCTGCGCGCCGGTCAGCCAGGCGGTCGAGAGCAGAGGCTTGCTGCCTTCGGGGGCGCCCTCCGGCGCGCGCTTCTCTTCAATGCCCGCCACTACGCCGGCGATGAGGATGAACAACGGCGGCCACACCGGGAAGGTGTAGTACTCCTGGTTCGTTGAAATGGAGAAGAACAGCAGCGTCCAGGCGGAGAACAGCGCCAGCAGCCAGATGGTGCGGATGCGGAACTTGAGCCGGGCCACGTAGCTGGCCACATCCTCGCGGATGGCATTGTCGAGGTAGAAGTCGACCGTCTGGCCGGCGTCGCGGTGCAGGTGCTGCATCCAGGTGCGCCGGGTCTTCCAGGCCGCCACCAGGGCTGCGGGCAGGAACAGGCTCCAGGGGAACAGCCACACCAGGTGAGCCAGCCAGTACCAGACGCCGGGCATCTTGTTGTAGTCGTGCGGGTAGCGCAGTCCAAAGAAGCGCAGAAAGTGTTCGTTCATGAAATAGAAGTAGAAGAAGCCGTGGACATTGCCCATGGTGGGGTGATTGCCGATGGGGTGGCCCTGGTCGGGATTGTAGATGCCGCAGAGAATGTGCCAGGGCGCGGCGATCAACAGGAAAAGCAAAAACCCAGTGACCGGCTTGAGAACCCGCCACCGCCGCCATTGCCCGGTGAGCAGCAGGTAGGGAACCGCCGCTCCCACAAAGAAGACGGGAGCGATGAACCCCTTGGTGAGCGTAGCCAGGGCGACGCAGGCGTAGATCCAGTAAAAGCGCAGCGGGCGATCGTCTTCCAGGCCGCTGATCAGTGCGTAGAGAGCGATGAGCAGAAAAAGGCTGAGCTCCGCCTCGGGAATGATGAAGCGGGTAAAGAGAAACGGTCCGATCGAGGTGAGCACGCCGAGGCCGGCATAGAGGCCGGCGCGCGCACCCCAGGCGCGGCGGGCCCAGAGCCATGAAAGCCAGGTCAGGCCGAGCATGGCCAGCGTATTGGGCAGGTGGGTGGCAAAGGTGTTTTCGCCGAAGATCTCGTAACTTCCAGCGACTATCCAGTAGGGCAGCGGCGGCTTTTCGATATAGCGGATGCCGTCGATCTTTGCGGTGATCAGGTCGCCCGTGTCCACCATGTGCTGGGCAGCCTGGGCGTGCGCGGAATCCACGTCGTCCATTAACGGGGGCGAAAAGAGCGAGGCAAACTGCACCGCGGCAAAGATGGCCGCCAAAAGCAGCCACACAGCCCGCGTGGACGGGGTTTGCCGAGGGCGATTGTATGAATGCGTGTCGTTGGTCATCGCTGAATTGGCCATTGCATCAAGGATAACAGCAGGATTCGTGGGTTGTTTGAGGGCGGCGAGCGAGGATTCGTGGGGAGGCATCGATGGGCCGTATGTGAGCCAAAGAATGCAGATGGAATTCAAGAGAAATCCGCAATCCGCGGGATTTCAAGGCCGTCTAACATTGACAGCAGGGTGAAAGCCACCCAGCGCAAAGGACTCTGCCATGCGAAGTCGCCGCTTGCTTGTTTTATTCGGAACGATCCCGGCCTTCATTCTTGTGATTTGCTGCGCGCACGCGCAATCCTTCGCCATCGCAGCCGTTCCCGTGGCTACGGCCTCGGGCGCCACCGGCTCAATCCAGTACACGGTCTCGGGCATTCCCTTCGACGGCGACCTGGCCGTCAGTTGCCAATATGCGGGCTCGTCCAGTTACCAGGCGCAGGCCAAGCTGCCTGTTTGCGGAGTTGGCCCGCCTTTTGCGATCTCTGTCACAACCGGCCAAACCGTCGCGGGCGCGATGGGGCTCGCCCCCTGGGGCGCGCCTGAACCGGCGGCCCTGCAGGGGACGCCGGCCGGCGCGCGCCTCGCGCCCGCCCCGGGCCTGGTACTGGCAGGTGCGTTGCTTTTTGCAGCCGGCTTTCGCCGCAGGGGCCGCTGCCGCCTGTCTCTGTTCATGATCGCCGCGGTCGCGTTGGGGGCAGCGTTGGGGGCCTCGGCCTGTGGCGGGAGCTCGAACGGCTCCGTGCCCGGAATCTATCCATACACGATGACAGCGACTGACAATTCAAATTCGCCGGCGATCCTAAGCGCAGCCACGAGCACCACGGTCTATGTCACGGTGCAGTAGAGCGCCCAATGCGCTGTTGAGTGAGCGCCCAACTCCGGCTCTACACCCCCTGCCGCGGTCGTGTATTTTGTACCGAGAGACTGATTTTCATTTTCCTGGAGAGTGCTGCGAATAACTATGCCTACCTTTGCCGCCATCGATATCGGATCGAACTCGTGCAGGTTGAAGATTGCCAAAGTTGTGGCGCACCAGTTGAAGACGCTGGCCGAGGACCGCGAGGTGACGCGGCTGGGCGCGAGCGTATTCGAGTCGGGACTGGTCTCCCCTGAGGCGATGGCCCTCACGCTCAGGGCGCTGAAGCGATTTCAGCGCGCGGTGCAGGCGCATGGGGTGGACCAGATACGGGTGGTGGCTACCTCGGCGATGCGCGACGCGCGCAACAGTGCCGCGTTCCAGGCCTGGGTCAAGGCGGAGACGGGCTGGAACATGGAGATCATCTCGGGCCTCGAAGAAGGGCGGCTGATTCACTTGGGCGTCACCGGCGGCGAACCCGGAGCGGGCGGGAAAGCGCTGTTGATCGACCTGGGCGGGGGCAGTTGCGAGATCACGCTCTCAGAGCACAAGAGGATCAAGGAGACCATCAGCGTGCCGCTCGGCGCGGTGCGGCTCACTGAAGATTTTCTGCCCTCCGATCCGGCTCCGCCCGAGGGACTGGCGCGGATGCGCCAGTGGATTATGCGCGAACTGCGCCGCGCGCACCGCCGAATTCAGCCGGGCAGGGTTCCGCTGGTAATTGCCACTTCCGGCACCGCGGCGGCGTTGAGCGATGCCTTTGCGGCCGGGGCCAAGGCGGGTAAGGCGGCGAGCCTGCGGGTCAGCAAGTCAGCTAATCGGCGCGCTGGCAATGCGGCTGCGGGAATTGTGCCAACCTACTTTGTGCGCAAGCTCTCGGCGCTGCTCGCGAAGATGGCGCTGCCTGAGCGGGAGTCGGTGCCCGGCATCGGGCCCCGGCGCGCGGAGATCATTGTGGCCGGAACCGAGGTATACGCGGAGCTGCTGGAGAGCTTCGGATTGCCGGGCTTCCGCTATTCTCCGCTGGGATTGCGCGACGGCATATTGGCCCAGATGCTCGCCGAGCAGGATGCGCGGGCCAAGGCGCATCGTGAGTTCGAACACGAGCGGTGGGAGAGCGTGCTGGCCACGGCGCGGCGTTTCGGAGTGGATCCCAAGCAATCGGAGCCGGTGCGGGCGCACGCCGTGCAACTGTTTCGCGAGTTGAAGGCGCTGCACCAGTTGCCGGCCGAGTATGAAAGCTGGCTGGCGGCGGCGGCCATCCTCCGCGATACCGGCAAGTTCATCAATCACCAGGGGCACAACCGGCATACGCAGTACATTGTCTCCAGCTCCGAGATTTACGGGTATACGCAGTTGCACCGCACCGTGGTTTCGGCAATTGCGCGCTACCTGGGCAAGAGCCGCCCGCAGCCGGGCGACCGCGCGCTCAGAAACATTCCCGCCGACGAGCACAGGAACGTGCAGCAGGCCGTGGTGCTGCTCCGCCTGGCCGTGGCGCTCAACCAGGACCGCGCCAGCGACGTGCTGCGCGTAGCGGTCAAGGTCTATCCCAAGCGCGTGTATCTGGAACTGCAGCCGGGGCGCACCGGCGCGGAACTGGAGCTGTGGTCGCTGCGCAAGGAGGCGGGCTACTTCCGCGAAGTCTTCGGGCGCGAGCTTTTTCCCACGCTGGCATAGATGGAGCGCGCCGAGCGCGGATCGATAAGCCACTGCAGCCGGGGCGGATGGTGGTCAAGATCGACGCGGGCGATGGAGCCTTTCCTCATGCGGATGGCGGCGCCGCCGTTGCCGGTGATGAGCCGCCCCAGGAACTGGAACAGGACGGGGTTGTGGCCCACGGCCAGCATGCCTTCGCGATTGGAATACTTCGCCAGCATGTTCTGGAAGGCGCTGTAGTCCGCGCTGGGCGCGAGCGCCGGGCTGATCTCCACCTTGGCGTCGTAGCCCAGCTCGGTGCCCACAAACTGCGCGGTTTGCAGAGCGCGCTTCAGCGGGCTGGAGACGATCACGTCCACCTGAACCTTGAGGGCGCTTAACAGGCGCGCCATCAACATGCACTGTTCCTTGCCTTCCTTCACCAGGCCCCGCTTGGCGTCGAGAGTAGGGTTCTCGCGGATCATTCCGGCGCTGGCGTGACGCATCAGGTAGAGAATCATGGCGAAAGGTCCGGCGGGGACTCCTGCGGGTTCCGAGCGGCTCCCAGAGATGTGATTTTAACACGGCTGTAACAATTCTATCGAAGTTAAATCGGCCTCGGAGTGGGGCTTACAGAAATCTCTGATTGTGATTCCGATTACCGGCCGTCCACTCCCTGAACAAAGACCCGATTCGGAGGGAGGCGGGGGTTTCAATCCCCGCATGAGGCCAACAGGATTAACGCGGGCTTTAGCCCCGGAGGGACGCTTTTCGCCGATTTAACTCGATACATCGAGTTTTTCCGCAGCCCCGTTCAGCCCCTGACGTTTAGCTTTTTCAAAAATGGCCCACTACAGCCGCGCAGGTCCCCAAAAACCAATTGCCGGGCCGGGCATCTAAGATGCAGTAGAGGCGAGGCATGTTGAATCGGCGTACGGTTGCAAGGGCAAGACTTCGAAGGGAGTAATTCGCATGAGGAATCCGGGAATGGCCATTTCGATGGCCGCCCTGGCGCTGCTGCTGATGGCAGTGCCTGTGCAGGCGCAGAATCTGGGCCAGGGGCAGGCCGTGGTCACGGTTCTGCCCAAGGTTGAAGGCCAGCCGGTGCCTTCCAGCGTCGCCCAGCAAGACCTGGCCGTAAAGGTGAACGGGAAGAACGCCAAGGTTACGCAATGGGGACCGTTCCAGGCGCCCAACAACAACCTCGAGCTGGTGCTGCTCGTCGATGGCGCGGCCCGCAACAGCCTGGGAAGGCAGATGAACGACATCGCGCAGTTCGTCAATAGCTTGCCGCCGAACGTAAAGGCCGCGATCGCGTACATGGAGAACGGCCGGGCGGTTTTTGTGGCTCCGCTCAGCACGGACCACGCACAGGTACTCAAAAATCTCCATCTTCCCGGCGGCGCCTCAGCCATCTCGGCCAGTCCCTACTTCTGTCTCTCGAACCTGGCCAAAAACTGGCCGGGGCAGGATCCCCGGGCCCGGCGGGAAGTGGTGATGGTCACCGACGGCGTGGACAGCTATGAGCGGCAGTACGATCCCGAGGACCCGTATGTTGATGCCGCAATCAAGGATGCGGCCCAGGCCCGGCTGGTCGTGTACTCCATCTACTGGATGAACCAGGGGCCTGCGGACCGGACTGAGTCTGCGAACAGCGCCGGCCAGAACCTGCTGGCGCAATTGACCCAGGCGACCGGAGGCAAGAGTTTCTGGGAGGGGATGGGGAATCCGGTTTCATTCCAGCCGTATTTCGACGAGCTGATTCGCCGCTTCCGGAACCAGTACGAGCTTGGCTTTACTGCTCCACTGAACGGCAAGCCGGCAGTAGAGCAGATGAGTCTGAAACTGCACGCTCCGGGCACCGAGATCGACGCTCCGCAAAGAGTTTTTATGGCTCCGGCTGCGCCTGCTCAGAACTAAACAGAACTGAATACCACTGAGAAATTGCGGATTGGGGCGACTACCGCGGATAGACGATGAGATATCGTCAGTCGGCGGCGTGTGCTTTTTTGGCAGACGCTCTCGCGGGCGGTTTGGCCTGCTGCGGGGCGGGGATGGCGTCGAGGTCCACTTTGCCCTCGGCCAGCTTGATCAGAAACTCCTGGCTCGAGAAGGGCGGCGCGTCTTTGAGGAGCTTGCCGGCGCGAATGTAGCTGCCGTCGGACTGCTGCAGCCGGGCCTTGACGGTGTCGGCCAGATACGCGGGCAGAATCTCGTCGT